>Ga0153999_1000112_pt1 | contig 43956 bp, 39 predicted proteins | sample TSNC083MetaG_FD_104675 | JGI IMG/M metagenome (GOLD analysis project Ga0153999, IMG submission 104675) | Attine ant fungus gardens microbial communities from North Carolina, USA - TSNC083 MetaG | ecosystem: Host-associated > Fungi > Mycelium > Unclassified | place: USA: North Carolina, Lumber... | reverse complement strand
GTCCAGGGTGGCTTCGCCCATGATGCCGCCGTCGCGGGTGCGCACTTCGCCGCCGGCCAGGATCAGGCGGAAGTCTTCCTTGGCGGTCAACAGGGTGGCGACGTTGAGGTTGTTGGTGACCACGCGCAGGTTCTTGTGGTTCATCAGCGCATGGGCCACCGCTTCCGGCGTGGTGCCAATATCGATGAACAGCGTGGCGCCGTCCGGGATCTGGCTGGCGACGCGCTGCGCGATGCGGGCTTTCTCTTCCGACCACATTACCTTGCGATCGTTATAGGCAGCGTTGACCGAGCTGGAAGGCAGCGCCGCGCCGCCGTGGTGACGCTGGATCTTGTTCTGGTCGGCCAGGTCATTCAAATCGCGGCGAATCGTTTGCGGGCTGACGTCAAAATGTTCGACCAGCTCTTCCGTGCTGACGTAACCCTGCAGGCGCACCAGTTCGATAATTGCGTCATGACGCTGTGTTTGCTTCACGATAATCCCCTAAAACGCCCGCTATGCCCGCTGGACACAGCTCCCGGCTGTTATTGTTCGTTGTGTGCGCGATGACGCGTATCCCAAAATGCCATCAATAACCCTAACACTAAACCAGCTACGTGTGCCGCGTTGGCGATCGACATTCCTAAAATATCGAAATATCCGGCCACCAGCCACAGCACCGAGAACACCATCAGGCCGCGCGGCAGCATCAGGCCGCGCTCCGGCGCCCGTTCCCCCGTCAGCCACACATAGCCCATCAGCGCATAGACCACGCCGGAAAGCCCGCCGAACAGCGCGCCGCTGAACAGCGACTGTGCCCAGCCGCTGAAGAAGGCCGACACTACCGCCAGCACGAACAGCTTGCCGGCGCCGAGGCGTTTTTCCATCTGGCCGCCGAGATACCACCACCACATCAGGTTAAACAGAATATGCAGCAGGGAGAAATGCAGGAACGCATGGCTGACCCAGCGCCACAGCTGCGTGTATTGGCTGCTGTCTTGCGGCCAGGAGAGCCAGTACATCACGGTATCGTCACCCAGCGCCTGCATCAGGATGTAGACCGCGATGCACAGTACCATCACGCCGAGCGTCAGCGGCCCGGCCTTGCTGCGTAGGGTGTGCAGGTAGGATTCGCTCTGATAGTGCAGGCCGGCGTCGGTATGGCCGGTCTGCCAACTGGCGGCCTGATAACGGCGGTTGAGCGGATCGACCAGAAACTGCTGCAGCTCGTGTTGCACCTGCTCGAGGTGGCTGTCGTCGGCCAGCCAGATTTCCGCCGCCTCGCCGCTGTTGCGCAGCTCAAGCCGGATGCCCTGGGTCGCCATATAGTCGACAAAGGCCAGCGCCAGGCGCGGGTTGGATATGGCGATTACTCTAACCATTGCTCTTCCGTCGTAAGTGAATGATTTTGGCCGTGGCTTGCTCGCCGATGACCCTGACGGCCGATTATAACGTCGAAATCCTGAGCGCTGGCAAACGGATCTGCGAAAAACCCGCGAAAACGCGCATAAAATCGAAGGGAAAGCCCGCCGATGCGCAGCGGGCGGCGGGGATCAGGCAGAGGTTTCCACGTCTTGCGGGTACTGGCGGGCCCAGGCTTCGAAACCGCCGTCGATGCTGTAGACCGCGTCGAACCCCTGGTGCAGCAGGTATTGCGCCGCGCTGCGGCTGCTGTTGCCGTGGTAGCACATCACCATCACCGGCCGCTCGAAGTCGTTTTGCTGCATAAAGGCCGACAAGGTGGCGTTGGTGAGGTGAAAGGCGCCCGGCGTATGCCCGGCTTCAAAACTTTGCGGATCGCGGATGTCGACCAGGGCGGCGCTGCCCTCTTTCCAGCGGGTGTACGCCTGCTCAACGTTGATCGCTTCGAACTGTTCCATACTGCTGACTGCCTCGTAATTGGGGGACGCCGCTATTGTAACCAACTCGGCGGCGTTTAAGACCAGAGTAAGGTTGTGGTTTTGTCACACCAGCAGCACTTCAACGCCTTGCTGACGCAGTTGCTCAACGATGGCGGGATCGGCGGCGCGGCCAGTGATCACCATGGCAATTTGCTCGGTGCGGCTGAACAGCATGCCGGCCCGTTGGCCGACTTTGCTGCTGTCGACCAGTACCACCAGTTTACCGACGTAGTTGAGCATCTTCTGTTCTGCCATCGCGGTCAGCATATCGGTTTTATACAGACCGTCAGCGGTGAGGCCGATACCGCTGGTGAACATCCAGTGCCCGGCGTACAGGGTTGCGTCGCCTTCCTGAGGCGCCAGAGTAATCGACTGGGTTTTGTTGTACTGGCCTCCCATGATCACCACGCTGTCGTGTTCCTGAGCGATCAGGTAATTGGCCAGCGGCAGATAATTGGTGATCACCTGAACCGGCTTGCCGCAAATTTCACGGCCCAACAGAAATGCGGTGGAGCCGCAGTTGATCACCACGCTTTCACCCGGCTGACAGAGCTGTGCCGCGGCCGCCGCAATGCGCATTTTTTCATCGAGGTGCTGGGTTTGGTGGATATTGAGTGGCGTCCAGGCCGGACGCGGAGTTTGTGTGGCTTCGGCGCCGTTGCGTACTTTGCGCAATTTGCCGATTTCATTCAGCTTGTTGATGTCCCGGCGCGCGGTGGCCGGAGAGATGTCAAACGCCGCGATGACGTCCGCCACGGAGATTTGCCCCTTGCGCTGCAAGAGATCGAGAATGGCGTTGTGGCGTTGGGACTCTGTCATGCGGGCTCCGTCGGAGAGAGAAAACGTCGTTGCCTATGATTATATGCGCGCCGTTTGACGATTTGAATCATTCCCGTTCAAAAGCGCGCATCCGTATGCAACACCGGTGGATTACAAGAAAGACTTGAAGGGCAGATCGGGTTCGAGGGTGAAGCAATCATCGAAACCGCGCGGGTAGTGGTACTCCAGATTGTCTTTATCCTGCGGCCAGATGAACTTGCCGCCAACCTGCCAGATAAACGGTTTAAAACCGTATTTGAGCCGGTCTTTCTTCATTTCCCACAGCACGCGAATTTCCTGCGGATCCGCCTGGAAATTCGACCATATGTCATGGTGGAAGGGGATAACGACCTTGGCGTTCAGCGATTCCGCCATGCGCAAGATGTCGGCGCTGGTCATCTTGTCGGTAATGCCGCGCGGGTTCTCGCCGTAGGAACCGAGGGCGACATCGATCTGATGATCGTTGCCGTGCTTGGCGTAATAGTTGGAGTAGTGGGAATCGCCGCTGTGATAAAGGTTGCCGCCCGGCGTTTTGAACAGGTAGTTGACCGCCCGCAGGTCCATGCCGTCCGGCAGGACGCCCGCCGCTTTTTGTTCCACCGGCAGTGTGATGAGCGCCGTTCGATCGAAGGCGTCCAGCGCATGAATTTCAATGTCTTTGATTTTTATCACGTCGCCAGGTTTGACGGTGATGCAGCGCTCAGGCGGCACACCCCAGCCAATCCAGATATCCACGCAGCTTTGCGGTCCGATAAACGGAACGGTGGCGGCGCAATTTTTCAACACCGCCGCGGCGACGTTCACATCGATGTGATCGTTGTGGTCGTGCGTGGCCAAGATGGCGTCGAGCTGGGTAATTGCGAAGGGATCCAGTACGAATGGGGTAGTGCGCAGGTTAGGCTGCAGCTTGCGCACCCCTGCCATTCGCTGCATTTGATGGCCGGTTTTCATCAGTGGGTTGCCGTGACTTTGCTTGCCGGTGCCGCACCAAAAATCGACGCACAGGTTGGCGCCTTCTTCAGACTTGAGCCAGATGCCGGTACAGCCCAGCCACCACATGGCGAAAGTGCCGGGCGCGACGTTCTCCTGCTCTATCTCTTCGTTCAGCCAGGTGCCCCATTCGGGAAAGGTGTTCAATATCCAGGATTCGCGGGTGATGTCGTTGACTTTACTCATGGGTCGTTCCTCGTTGGCGGTGATAATGCAATCACAAATAATCATTTAAAGATTTTATGTGATTTGTTTTGATCGAATCTAGCACCGTTTTTTTCAACTGACAACGATCGAAATACACGTTAACACCGCCGGATTTACGTGCTGCGCCGTCCTTCTATCTCCTTTTTGTTTGATTAACTGCTATTAAATTCAATGAGTAATGAAATGTAAGCTGTCTAATTCATTGAATGTTAGTGGAATTGATTTTTAACTTGCGAGGTTGTTCACAAATAATCATTAATGATCTTTTTGTGATTTCTTGTGATTGGTATGGTGAAGGCGTTACCTGCATGCCAACCTTTTCGGGAGAGCCGTATGGAAACTCTTTACACCATCTTCACTGTCTTTTTTAACCAGGTGATGACCAATGCGCCGCTGCTGTTGGGGCTGGTTACGCTGCTGGGTTACACGTTGCTGCGCAAAAGCGCGGCGGTCATTATCAAAGGCACGATCAAAACCATTATCGGTTTCATGTTGCTGCAAGCCGGTTCCGGCATCCTGACCGGCACGTTCAAACCCGTTGTGGCGAAGTTGTCTGAGGTATACGGCATCAACGGGGCGATTTCGGACACCTATGCTTCGATGATGGCCACCATCGAACGTATGGGGGACGCCTACAGCTGGGTCGGCTACGCGGTATTGCTGGCATTGGCGCTGAACATTCTCTACGTACTGCTGCGGCGTATTACCGGTATTCGTACCATTATGCTCACCGGCCACATCATGTTTCAGCAGGTTGGGCTGATCGCGGTATTTTTCTACATTCTGGGTTACGGCATGTGGACGACGGTATTGTGCAGTGCGCTCTTGGCTTCACTGTACTGGGGCATCACCTCCAACATGATGTTCAAACCGACGCAGGCGGTAACGGAAAACAGCGGTTTCTCGATCGGGCACCAACAGCAGTTCGCTTCGTGGCTGGCGTATAAGGCCGCACCGTATCTCGGTAAAAAAGAGGACAGCGTGGAAGATCTGAAGCTGCCCGGGTGGCTGAACATTTTCCATGACAACATCGTGTCTACCGCCATCGTGATGACGCTGTTTTTCGGCATCATTCTGTGCTCGTTCGGCTTGGACACTCTGCAGGCGATGGCCGGTAAAACCCACTGGAGCATCTATATCCTGCAAACCGGGCTGATGTTCGCGGTGGCGATTTTCATCATCGTGCAGGGCGTGCGCATGTTCGTCGCCGAATTGACCGAGGCCTTTAACGGCATTTCCCAACGTCTGATCCCCGGCGCGGTACTGGCCATCGACTGTGCCGCCATTTATAGCTTCGCGCCCAACGCCGTGGTGTGGGGTTTTATGTGGGGCACCATCGGCCAACTGATCGCCGTCGGCATACTGTTAGCGCTCGGCTCTTCCATCATGATTATTCCCGGTTTCATTCCCATGTTCTTTTCTAACGCCACCATCGGCGTATTCGCTAACCACTTTGGTGGCTGGCGTGCGGCGATGAAGATCTGTCTGGTGATGGGAATGATAGAGATCTTCGGCTGCGTGTGGGCCATCAAACTGACTGGGCTAAGTGCCTGGATGGGCATGGCGGACTGGTCGATTCTGGCGCCGCCGCTGATGCAAGGGCTGAGCCTCGGCCTGTGGTTTATGGGCGTGGTGATCGTTATCGCCCTGCTGTACATGTTCTTCGCCGGGCGCACCCTGCGCGCGGAGGAAGATGCTGAAAAACAATCGGTTGAACCAGCGTCACGTTAATAGGAGTGCAGATTATGACGGTACGAATCCTGGCGGTGTGCGGTTGCGGACAAGGCAGTTCCATGATCATGAAAATGAAAGTCGACCAATTTTTAACGCAGCAAGGCGTGGATCATTCGGTCAACAGCTGTGCAGTGGGGGAATACAAATCCGAGCTGAATGGGGCTGACATCATCATCGCTTCCACCCATGTCGCGGATGAAATCGTCGTCAGCGGCAACAAATACGTAGTTGGGGTGCGCAATATGCTCTCGGCGGCGGACTTCGGTCCGAAGCTGATGGACGTCATCGGCGCGCATTTTCCGCAAGATTTGAAGCAGTGAGGAGCGAGTCATGAAGCTGAGCGATTCGTTGGCGCAGAACAACGCTATTCACCTGCAGGCGGAGGCTGCCGACTGGCGTCAGGCGGTGCGGCTGGGGGTCGATCTGCTGGTGGCCGCCGGCGTGGTGGAGCCTCGCTATTTCGACGCCATTCTGGCCGGCGTCGAACGGCACGGCCCTTACTTCGTGTTGGCGCCCGGCCTGGCGATGCCGCATGGTCGGCCGGAGGAAGGGGTGCTGAAAACCGGCTTCGCCTTGGTCACCTTGAAAACGCCGGTGTGCTTCGGCGATGAGGACAACGATCCGATAGATATCTTGATCACCATGGCGGCGGTGGACGCCAAAACGCATCAGGAGGTGGGGATCATGCAAGTGGTGAACCTGTTTGAAGATGAGGCGAATTTCGATCGCTTGCGGGCCTGTCGCCACGCGAGCGAGGTATTGGCGTTGATCGACAAAACGTCTACGTCGGCGGCGAATTGAAGGAGACAAACAATGAACACGCATTTACCGATGTTGCAGGTGGCGCTGGATAATCTGTCCATGGCTGCGGCTTACGACACGACTCGCCTGATCGCGGCCGAAGTCGACATCATCGAAGTCGGCACTATTTTGTGCGTGGCGGAAGGCGTGCGAGCCGTACGCGATTTAAAAGCGCTGTATCCGGATCGCATCGTGTTGGCGGACGCAAAAATCGCCGATGCGGGTCAAATTTTGGCGCGCATGTGCTTCGAGGCGAATGCCGATTGGATCACGGTGATCTGCTGTGCCGATATCAATACGGCCAAGGGAGCCCTGCAGGTGGCGCATGAGTTCGGTGGTGACGTGCAGATAGAACTGACGGGGTTCTGGACCTGGGAACAGGCGCAGGCGTGGCGTGAAGCGGGAATTGGTCAGGTGGTGTATCACCGCAGCCGTGACGCGCAGGCGGCGGGGATATCCTGGAGCGATGACGATATCCGCGCGGTTCGTCGCCTGAGCGAGATGGGTTTTAAGGTGACGGTCACCGGCGGACTGGCGCTGGAGGATTTGCCTCTGTTCCAGGGGATCCCCATCCATGTCTTTATCGCCGGACGCAGCATTCGCGATGCCGCCGATCCGGTCGCGGCTGCGCGGGAATTTAAACGTGTCATCGCCCAGCGGTGGGGCTGAGGAGCGGTTATGTTGCACAAATCCGTGCCGTTGGGCATCTATGAGAAAGCGTTGCCGCCGGGCGAGGATTGGCTGACGCGCCTGCAACTGGCGGGTGAGTTGGGATTCGATTTCGTTGAAATGTCGATCGATGAAAGCGACGGCCGCCTGGCGCGGCTGGATTGGAACAGCGAGCAGCGACTGGCGCTGATCGGCGCCGTTGCCGCCAGCGGTGTGCGCGTCCCTTCTTTATGCCTCAGCGCCCACCGGCGTTTTCCGTTGGGCAGTGAAGACGACACGACGCGCGACCGGGGACTGGAGATCGTGCGAAAAGCTATTCGGCTGGCGCAGGATACCGGCATCCGGGTGATCCAACTGGCCGGGTATGACGTTTATTACCAGCAGTCTACTGCGCAGACCCGCGCCCGGTTCCGCGCCGGATTGGTACAGGCGGTAGAAATGGCCAGCCGTGCACAGGTCATGCTGGCGATGGAAATCATGGACTATCCGCTGATGAACTCGATCAGCAAGGCGCTGGGCTATGCCCACTACCTGAATAACCCGTGGTTTCAGCTGTACCCGGATATCGGCAACTTGTCTGCCTGGGACAACGATGTGCCGATGGAGCTCATGGCCGGGCGCGGACATATCGTGGCGGTACACGTTAAGGATACGCGGCCGGGGGAATTTAAGAATGTGCCGTTCGGCGAAGGCGTGGTCGATTTCACGCGCTGCTTCGAAACGTTGCTTGCGAGCGGCTATCGCGGCCCCTATCTGCTCGAAATGTGGAGCGAGAAAGCACCCGATCCTCTGCAAGCGGTACGGGAGGCACGCGCTTGGGTGGTTGCACGTATGGCTGAGGCCGGGTTGGAAATAGGGGGGGAGCATGCTGGAGCAACTGAAATTGCAGGTCTACAAAGCCAATATGGCGTTGCCTGAACACGGGCTGGTGACTTATACCTGGGGCAATGTCAGCGGCATCGATCGGGCCAGCAAGCTGATGGTGATCAAACCCAGCGGCGTACCTTATGAAACGATGCAGGCTGAGGATATGGTGGTGGTGAATCTGCGAGGAGAGGTTGTTGAGGGGCAGCTGCGGCCTTCATCCGATACGCCGACGCATTTGGCGCTATACCGGGCATTTCCTCAGCTCGGTGGTGTCGTGCATACGCATTCCACCCATGCCACTGCTTGGGCCCAGGCGGGGGAGGCGATACCGGCGTTCGGCACCACCCACGCCGATTATTTTTCCGGCGACATTCCTTGTACCCGCGCGCTGACGGCGGAAGAGGTGGCGCGGGAATATGAACTGAACACCGGTCGGGTGATTATCGAAACCTTGAAAGGACGTGAACCGTTGCACGTTCCCGGTATTCTGGCGTATCAGCATGGTCCGTTCAGTTGGGGCTGCTCGCCGGATGAGGCGGTGCATAACGCCGTGGTGCTGGAGGAGGTGGCGAAAATGGCGTGGATTAGCCGGGGTATTAACCCCGGCCTGAGGCGGATCGATGAGCACCTGTTAGCGAAGCATTTCTGCCGCAAACATGGTGCCGGCGCCTATTACGGCCAGCGCTGACTCTCAGGCGCCGTACCCCATCATCTTCAGCAGCTGCTGCGCCTGCTGCACCGCCTCCTGGCGATGGGCCACGCCGAGCTTCTGGTACAGGTTGCGGATGTGCGTCTTGATGGTGGTGGCCGCCACGTCCAGCTCGCCGGCGATCTGGTCGTTGCTGTAACCGGAATAGATCAGCCCCAGCACCTGCCATTCGCGCTGGGTGAGCGGGCTGGTGCGGATCAGCTCCGGCACCTGCGGGTGAGTCAGCAGCTTATCGACAAAGTTCTCGTCAAAATGCGCGAACTTGTGCCGATGGTGCTGGTTGATGTCGCGCAGGATGCGCTGGGCGCGATGCTGTTCCAATTCCGGCAACGTGTTGAGCTGGATCAGCTGGCGCAGCTGCTGCGCCATCGCTTCGCCTTCGATGACGAAATGGCTGATAAAGCCGGTGCGGTTAGCCAGCGACAGCGCTTCGATCAGCGCCTGCTGCGCTTCGCCCTTGCGCTCCTGCAGCCAGTACAGCTGGTTGCTGAGCAGCAGGTTGCGGTTGAGATCGCTCACCAGCCGCAGGCGGCGGGCATTTTCGTTCAGTTCATCCAGCACCACCCCGGCCTCTTCATACTGGCCGAGCAGGATTTGCACCCGCGCGATGTTGCGCCACTGGCCCTGCGTGAAGTGGTTGTCCGCCATGCCGGGCTTTTCGGTGTGGCGCAGCCACTGGGCGGCGGCGGCGGTGTCGCCGGTCATCTGCCAGTGGATCACCCGTGACTTGTCGGTATTGGTCAGCCAGTCGCGATGGTAGTGGGCGCCGTGCAACAGGGTTTCGCAGCGCTGCAGGTGGGTATTGGCATTGTCCAGATCGCCGCGCGCCAGCGAGCATTTGGCCAACATGGCGATGCACTGCAGCTGCTGCTGCGGCTGGTAGTTGGCCAGAATTTTCAGCCCGGCGCGCGCCGCGTCTTCCGCTTCGTCCAAGCGCGACCATGACCACAGGATCTGGGCGCGGATGCGCAGCAGGAACTCGTGCATCGGCAGCTGTTCCAGGTGCTGCTCGCGGATCAGTTCGAACGCCTTATCCTGGGTTTCGTAAGCGGCCTGCAGGAAGCCTTGGGCGATAAGGATTTCGCTCTGCTGCAGCAGCGCCCAGAGCGCGTAATGGTTCGCCTGATGACGACGCGCCATCTGCTCGGTTTGCTGCATCATCGGCAGCGCGCGCGCCAGCTCGCCCTTGCAGTGGTGCACTTCGCCGGTCACCGAGGTGGCGACGATGCGGCTGTAATAGCTGGACAGCGGCAGGAATTTCAACGCTTCGGTCGCCAGCCGCTCGGCTTCTTCCGGTTTGCCGGCGTTGATCGCCACCTGGGCGCGCAGGGCGTCGAACTCGGCGTGCAGCGTTTGGTCTATCTCGATTTTCTGTTCGCGCATGGTGCGCTCGGCGCGCTCCAGCAGGGTGTTAACCTCGCCGTAGCGGTGCTGGCTCTGCGCCAGCCAGGCCTGCAGCAGCGCCAGCTTGGGGTTTTGGATCAGGCGCTCATAGGGCAGCGCGTTGAGGCACTCTTCCAGCAGGGCCAGCTCGCTGTGGTGGAACAGTGACCAGGCGTGTTGCAGCAGGATATCGCGCAGCATGCTGACGTCGCTGGCCGCCAGCGCGTGGTGAATGGCCTCCGCCGGATACCCCAGCGCCAGCCAGCCCTCGGCGGCGGCGCGGTGCAATCCCGGCAGCTCCAGCGCCAGTTCCCACTGGCAACGCTGGCGCAGGAAAGAGGCGAACAGCGGGTGGAAGTTGAACCATTCGCCGGTGTCGTCCATGCGGTGGATAAACAGCCCCTGGCGTTCCAGCTCCTCCAGCCGTTGCTGGCCGTTGTCTTCGCCGGTCAGGCGCACGATCAGCGCGTCGTTCATCGAGCGCAGCACCGAACAGCGCAGCAGGAAGGCGCGCGCATCGGCATCGACGTGATCCAGCACTTCGTCTACCAGGTAATCGGACAGGTGACTGGCGTTCAGCCCCGCCAGGCGCTTGGCTGACAGTTGGGCCGACGAGGCGGACTGGCGGGCCGACAGCGCGATCAGCTGCAGCGCGGTGGCCCAGCCTTCGACTTCGTCGCACAGGCGGCTGCTGTCCTGCTGTTCCATCGGCGCCGCCAGGCGGCAGTCGAAGAATTGTTTGGCTTCCTGGTGGGTGAACGCCAGCTGCTGCGTGCCCATTTCCAGCAGCTGATCGCGCACCCGCAGGTTGGCGATGCCGAGCGGCGGCAGGGTGCGCGAGAGCAGGATCAGCGTCAGGTTTTCCGGCTGATGACGCAGGAAAAAGCGCATGGCTTCGTGGATGGCGTCGTTGGTGATCAGGTGGTAGTCGTCGATCACCAGGTACAGCGGCTGATGCCAGTCGGCCAGCTCGATAAACAGCTGGGCGAACAGCGCCGACAGGCTGGCGTACTGATGCTTCTGGCTCAGCGCCTCGCTCTTGACGCAGCGGCCACCGCTGGCCTGCTGCAGCGCGGCGATCAGGTAGCTGGCGAAGCGCTCCGGCTGGTTGTCGCTCTCATCCAGCGAATACCAGCCCAGATCGGCCTTGCCGGCCGCCCATTGGGCGATCAGCGTGGTTTTCCCGTATCCCGCCGGGCAATTGACCAGTGTCAGGCGATAGTTGCCCGCGCTGGCCAGTTTGGCCAGCAGGCGATCGCGGATCACGGTATTTTGCAGCCGTACCGGGCGGCTCAGTTTTGATGGGATCAGCATAGTATTCCAGGGTATAAATCGCGGTTCCCGCCGGGATTGGAGTGGCGCTAATTATTTTATGGTTCGTAATTAATAGCTCCCCCTAACTTCTGCCAACCCTAAACGTATTGCAACAAGCTTCCGCATCGGCTTGGAGTTAAGTTGCTATCGATCACACTTTTTTACGTTTGGCGCCGGTGCGCGGCGATGCGGTTGCAGATCGCATTTCCGGCCATGGACAAAACTTCAGCAGTGCGAATACTTGTGCTAACGTCATGGTTAACGTTCTCAGTGCTCGCCGCACGCGTTGGCGGGCTTTTTTGCATCGTTGCAAGGGAGTCAAAAAGTGCCTGAGATCACAATTCCAGCTACGCCCCAATCCTCCTCCCCAGCTAATCCCCAGGCGGGATGATGCCGTCAGGCTTTCTCACCGGCACGATAGCGGCAATTTGACCCACTTACTGGATAGAGAGTTTTCCTTATGTCACAGCCTACGCTCAAGAAGGATGCTTTTCTGGCGGCGCTCGCCCGCCAGTGGCAACGGTTCGGCCTCAGTTCCGCACAACAGATGACGCAGCATCAATGGTGGGAAGCCGTCAGTGCGGCGCTGGCCGAGCAGTTGGCCGCGCAGCCGGCGCCGCGCAAAAGCGCCAAACCGCTGCGCCACGTGAACTACATCTCGATGGAGTTTCTGATCGGCCGGCTGACGGCGAACAACCTGATCAACCTGGGCTGGTACGACACCGTCGAGCAGGCGCTGGCCGAACAGAACGTCAAGCTGGCGGATCTGCTGGAGCAGGAAACCGATCCGGCGCTGGGCAACGGCGGGCTGGGGCGCTTGGCGGCCTGTTTCCTCGACTCGATGGCGACGGTGGAGCAACCGGCCACCGGATATGGGCTGAACTACCAGTACGGGCTGTTCCGCCAGTCGTTCCAGGGCGGGCAGCAGCAAGAGGCGCCGGATAACTGGCAGCGCGAGAGCTACCCGTGGTTCCGCCACAACACCGCGCTGGCGGTGGACGTGGGTATCGGCGGCAAGCTGGAAAAGCAGGCCGATGGGCGCGAACTGTGGCGCCCGGCCTTCACCCTGCGCGGCGAAGCCTGGGATCTGCCGGTGCTGGGGTATCGCAACGGCGTGGCGCAGCCGCTGCGCCTGTGGCAGGCGACCCATCAGCATCCGTTCAACCTGAGCGATTTCAACGACGGCAAATTCCTGCAGGCGGAGAAGCAGGGCGTAGAAGCCGACAAGCTGACCAAGGTGCTCTACCCGAACGACAACCATCAGGCCGGCAAGCGCCTGCGCCTGATGCAGCAGTATTTCCAGTGCGCCTGCTCGGTGGCGGACATTTTGCGCAAGCACCATCAGGCCGGCCGCAAGATTGAAGAGCTGCCGAAGTACGAAGTGATCCAGCTGAACGACACCCATCCGACCATCGCCATTCCGGAAATGCTGCGCATTCTGCTGGACGAACACCAGCTGGAGTGGGAGGCGGCCTGGGCGATCACCAGCAATACCTTCGCCTATACCAACCACACCCTGATGCCGGAAGCGCTGGAGTGCTGGGATGAAAAACTGGTGCGCAGCCTGCTGCCGCGCCATTTCTCCATCATCAAACAGATCAACGCCAGGTTTAAAAAATTGGTGGATAAGCACTGGCCGGGCGACGAGGCGGTGTGGGCCAAACTGGCGGTGCACTACAACAAGCAGGTGCGCATGGCCAACCTGTGCGTGGTCAGCGGCTTTGCGGTCAACGGTGTGGCGCAGCTGCACTCGGATCTGGTGGTGAAGGATCTGTTCCCGGAATATCACCAGCTGTGGCCGAACAAATTCCATAACGTCACCAACGGCATCACGCCGCGCCGCTGGCTGAAACAGTGCAACCCGGCGCTGTCGGGCCTGATCGACGAGACGCTGAAGGTGGAATGGGCGAACGATCTCGACGCGTTGCGCGGGCTGGAAAAATTCGCCGACGACGCGGCGTTCCGCCAGCGTTATCAGCAGATCAAACGCGACAACAAGGTGGCGCTGGCCCATTACGTGCACGGCGTGATGGGGTTGACGCTCGACCCGGACGCGATTTTCGACGTGCAGATCAAGCGTCTGCACGAGTACAAACGCCAGCACCTGAACCTGCTGCACATCCTGTCGCTGTATCGCCAGTTGCGCGACAACCCGAATCTGGACATCGTGCCGCGCGTCTTCCTGTTCGGCGCCAAGGCGGCGCCGGGCTACTATCTGGCGAAAAACATCATTTACGCGATCAACCAGGCGGCCGAGAAGATCAATAACGATCCGTTGGTGAAAGATCGCCTGAAAGTGGCGTTCATTCCCGACTACCGCGTGTCGGTGGCCGAACTGATGATCCCGGCGGCGGATATCTCCGAGCAGATCTCCACCGCCGGTAAAGAGGCCTCCGGCACCGGTAACATGAAGCTGGCGCTGAACGGCGCGCTGACGGTCGGCACGCTGGACGGCGCCAACGTCGAAATCGCCGAGCAGGTGGGCGAAGACAATATCTTTATCTTCGGCAATACCGTGGAGCAGGTGAAGGCGATACTGGCGAAGGGCTACGATCCGCTCAGCTACCGCAAGAAAGACAAGCACCTGAAGGCGATTTTGGACGAGCTGGCGAGCGGCGCGTTCAGCCACGGCGACAAGCACGCGTTCGACATGATGCTGCACAGCCTGCTGGAAGGCGGCGATCCTTATCTGGTACTGGCGGACTTCGCCTCATACTGCCAGGCGCAGCGCCGGGTCGACGAACTGTACCGCGATCGGGACGAATGGACGCGGCGGACTATCCTTAACACTGCGCGCGTCGGCATGTTCAGCTCGGATCGCTCGATTCGCGATTACCAGCAGCGCATCTGGCAAGCCAAACGTTAAGGAGAGCGAATGGATCGTAAGCGTATCGATCAGGCGGCAGCGCAGGCGGGGATCGCTGCCGATTTCATCAATGCCCACGGCAAGCGGCAGGCGATTGAGCCGGAGACCAAGCGCAAACTGCTGGCGGCCATGAACCGGGCCGATGCCGCGCAGGAAGCGGCCGCATCACCGTTACCGGCGGTCAAGGTGTTCTATCAGGGCGCGCCGCTGGCACTGACCCCGGCGGGCGAAGGCGAGTACCTGTGGGCGCTGCAGCGTGAAGACGGCGAATGCCTGCAGGGGCGCGTCGGGGCGCGCAAGACCCTGACGCTGCCCGGCGATCTGCCGGCGGGTTACCACCAATTGACGCTGAGCCAAGGCGCGCAGCAGTGGCCATGCCGCGTGATCGTCGCGCCGAGGCGCTGCTTCGAGCCGGACGCCTTGCTGACCGGCAAGAAACTGTGGGGCGCCTGCGTTCAGCTGTATACGCTGCGTTCCGATCGCAACTGGGGCATCGGCGATTTCGGCGATCTGCGCCTGATGGTGGAGCAGGTCGGGGAGCGCGGCGGCGCCTTCGTCGGCCTCAACCCGATCCATGCGCTGTATCCGGCCAACCCGGAGAGCGCCAGCCCTTACAGCCCCTCGTCGCGCCGCTGGCTGAATCTGGCGTATATCGACGTCAACGCGGTGGAGGATTTTCAGCGCAGCGACGCGGCACAGCGCTGGTGGCAGAAGCCGGCGACGCAGAAGCAGCTGGCCAAGGCGCGCGCCGCGGAGTGGGTGGATTACACCGCCGTGATGCAGCTGAAGCTGGCGGCGCTGAAGCTGGCGTTTCCGCTGTTTCAGGCGCGCAAGCCGAACGACGCGCAGCGTCAGGCGTTCGAACGGTTCGTGACTGAGGGCGGCGACAGCCTGTATCAGCAGGCGGCGTTCGACGCGCTGCATGCCCATCTGGCGGCCAAAGATGCCCACCAGTGGGGCTGGCCGGCCTGGCCAGAGCGCTATCGGCAGGGGCAGAGCGAAGCGGTGCGGCTGTTCTGCGCCGAACATCAGGACGCGGTCCGCTTTTACCTGTGGCTGCAATGGCTGGCGGCCACGCAGTTCGCGCAGTGTTTTGAGCAGAGCCGGCAGCAGAGGATGCCGATTGGTCTGTATCGCGATCTGGCGGTCGGGGTGGCGGAAGGCGGGGCGGAAACCTGGTGCGACCGCGAGCTGTACTGCCTGAAAGCGTCGGTCGGGGCGCCGCCGGACATCCTGGGACCGCTGGGGCAAAACTGGGGCTTGCCGCCTATGGATCCGCATGTGATGGCGGCGCGCGGTTATCAGCCGTTCATCGATCTTTTGCGCGCCAACATGACCAGCTGCGGCGCGCTGCGTATCGATCACGTCATGGCGCTGCTGCGGCTGTGGTGGATCCCTTATGGCGAAACCGCCGATCGCGGCGCCTACGTCAAATACCCGGTGGACGATCTGCTGGCGGTGCTGGCGCTGGAAAGTCAGCGCCACCGCTGCATGGTGATCGGCGAAGATCTCGGCACGGTGCCGGTGGAGATCGTCGGCAAGCTGCGCGACAGCGGCGTCTATTCCTACAAAGTGCTGTATTTCGAAAGCGACGGCGAACACCATTTCCGCGCGCCGCAGGCCTATCCGGTGCAGGCGATGGCGACCATCACCACCCACGATCTGCCGACGCTGCGCGGCTACTGGCAAAGCGACGATCTGACGCTGGGCAACCGGCTGGGTCTTTACCCGGACGCGGAGATCCTGCAGGCGCTGTTTGCCGATCGGGAACGCGCCAAGCAGGGGCTGCTGGATGGGTTGCATCGCTATGGCTGCGTGCCGCAGAAGGTGGGCAAGAAGGCGGCGCTGCTCGGCATGAGCCCGCTGCTCAACCGCGGCCTGCAGCGCTATGTCGCCGACAGTGCCAGTGCTTTGCTCGGCCTGCAGCCGGAAGACTGGCTGGATATGGCCGATCCGGTCAATATTCCCGGTACCAGCGATCAGTATCCTAACTGGCGGCGCAAGCTGACTCAGACGCTGGAGGAGATGTTTGCCGACCCGCACATAAACCGCTTACTGAAGGATTTGGACAAACGGCGGCGCAAGGTGTCGGTGGGGTGAAAACGACAATGCCGGAACGGGTTTTCCCTTCCGGCATTGTGTTCTCTACCGCGGCGCGAGCGCCGGAGATTAGTAGTAGGAGTGCTCGCCGCGTTGGTGCTCGGTCAAATCACGCACGCCCTTCAGCTCCGGGAATTTCTGCAGCAGCTCTTTCTCGATGCCTTCTTTCAGCGTGACGTCGACCATCGAACAGCCGTTGCAACCGCCGCCAAACTGCAGGATCGCCATGTTGTCGTCGGTGATCTCCATCAGCGTCACGCGGCCGCCGTGGCCCGCCAGCTGTGGGTTGATCTGCGACTGCAGCACGTATTCCACGCGCTCCATCAGCGGCGCGTTGTCATCGACCTTGCGCATCTTGGCGTTCGGCGCCTTCAGCGTCAGCTGGGAACCCAGCTGGTCGGTCACGAAGTCGATTTCGGCGTCTTCCAGATACGGCGCGCTCAGCTCATCGACATAGGCGGACAGTTTGTCGAACTTCAGTTCGGTATCCGTCGCTTCTACCGCGTCCGGCGGGCAATAAGAGACACCGCATTCGGCCGTCGGCGTGCCCGGGTTGATCACGAATACGCGGATTTGGGTGCCTTCTTCTTGATTTGCCAGCAGTTTGGCAAAGTGTTCCTGTGCAGCATCTGTTATACGGATCATAGCATTAGCTCAATAGTTGACTTCTATAGTCGGTTATAATACGCCCATTGCCGTGGCACTACAACGTGCGGCAAACGCACCATATCTGCACCGAGGCGGCGCCTTGCCGCCGCAGCAGCACCGCGATCTCCGCGACGGTGCTGCCGGTGGTCACCACGTCATCCACCAGGGCGATATGCCGGTTGGCGACCGAGACGGTGCAGACGAACGCGCGCTGCAGATTGCGCCTGCGCGCTCCGGCGCTCAGCCGCTGTTGCAGGGCGGTCTTGCGTACCCGGCGCAAGGCGGCGGGCCGATAGGCACAGCCCAGCCAGCGCGCCAGCGGCCGGGCCAGCAGATCGCTCTGGTTATAGCCACGGCGCCAGCAGCGTGAGCCATGCAAGGGTACCGCTAAAATCAGGTCGGGTCTGTTCAGATACTGCTCTCTGCGCGCCTGCTGCCAGCGCAACAGCATCAGGCGCGCCAGCGTCGGTGCCAGCTCGGGCGCGCGGTGAAACTTGAACCTTCTTACCAGCCGGCTGAGCGGCGTCACGTAGTCGCCGACGAACACCAGCCGCTGCCAGGGCGGCGGCCGTTGCAGACAGCGGCCGCAGGGCGTTTGCGTCTCCCCGGCGGGCAATCCGCAGCGTGGGCAACACGGTGGGTTGGCCGGCAGATGGCGCAGGCAGCAGCTGCAGATGCCGTGACGCATCAGGCTCAACGGCTGTCGGCATAGCCAACAGCGGCTGCGGATTGATAGCATAGAGACTCCGAGACGGGTAAGCATGAAAGGACAATAACCAATGACAGCGCTGTACTGGCAAACAATAGGTGAAGGCGAACGCGATCTTGTGCTGCTGCACGGCTGGGGATTGAACGCTGAAGTGTGGAGTTGCATTCAGGCGCGACTGGCGCCGCATTTTCGCCTGCATTTGGTCGATCTGCCGGGATACGGCCGCAGCCAGGGGTTCGGTGCTCTCTCGCTGGAGCAGATGACGGAGATCGTGCTGGCGGCTGCCCCCTCTCAGGCCTGGTGGCTAGGCTGGTCGCTCGGCGGGCTGGTGGCCAGCCAGGCGGCGCTGATGCAGCCGCAGCGCGTCAGTGGGCTTATCACCGTGGCCTCTTCGCCCTGTTTTGCCGCCCGCGATGAGTGGCCGGGGATCCGCCCGGACGTGCTGAGCGGTTTTCAGCACCAGCTGAGCCTGGATTTCCAGCGCACCGTCGAGCGTTTTCTGGCGTTGCAGACGCTGGGCACCGAGAGCGCGCGCCAGGATGCGCGCCAGCTGAAAGCGGTAGTGCTCAACCAGCCGACGCCGAGCGTCGAGGTGTTGAACGGCGGGCTGGAGATCCTGCGCACCGCCGATCTGCGTGCGCCTCTGGCCGCGCTGGAGCTGCCGCTGCTGCGGATCTACGGCTATCTGGATGGGCTGGTACCGCGCAAGGTCGCCGATCTGCTCGACGCCGCCTGGCCGAATTCTACGTCGCAAGTCGTGGCCAAAGCCGCCCATGCGCCGTTTATCTCTCATCCCGACGAATTTGTGACGATGATCGAAGCGTTTATTGCAGCACATTGAATGCGGCGGGAAAACGCACGATAGGGCGCGAAAAAAAACGCTGCCGGGTGGATAAAAGACAAAGCTGTTCGATACTTAGTGAGTCAATGCGTTGGCTGCAAAATGAAAAGACCGCGTGCGGCGTTTTTCATTTTTGCGTTTCGTCTCTGGGAAACAGGCCCCGTCAGGGAAAGCAACGAGGCCTGAGGATGTCGCGGCAGCCTGCTGTACTACGCATGGATTCTTGACGGCTTTCATAACAGATAAATTATCCATTGAGAGGTTAGTGTCATGAAATCATTGAAGATGATTATTGCAGCGGCAGTGCTGGGTTCGGTGTCTTTCGGCTCCATGGCGGCAACCCTGCTGACCAAGGAAGATCTGGATAAGAACCCGGGTAAATACGAGAAGATCGGCACCGTGACCACCACGGCGCAGACCACCTCGCCGATGGATGCCAAGGATGAGCTGTCCAAACTGGCGGACGAAAAGGGCGGTCAATACTACGTGATCCTGGCAGGCCGCGAGCACGGTAAATTCAGCGCCATCGCTGAAGTTTACAAAGATAAGCAATAAGCCTTCAACGGCAAGGGGCGCCGCTCGGCGCCCCTGATCGTCAGGCCTTCAGCCGGTAGAAAACCGTGCTGCACCCCTGGCCCTGCGGGCAGCCTTTGCAACTGCCGCTCAGACAGGCGCCGTCATCCTGTTCGATGCGCTCCACTTTCCCCATTGCCGCCAAACGGTCCAGCATCGCCTGCACCAGTGGCAGCGGCGTCGCCAGCGAGTGGCTGAGCTGCTGCGCCTGAGCGCTGCCAAGCAGCGCCAGCGTATCGCGCACCTGCAGCAGCCCGGCCATCAGTGGCAGCTCCCCTTGGCACCCTGGCAACAGGCCGCCGGCGTAGCGTTGCCCAGGCGAACCGTGACGCGGCTACGCGCCCGGCGCAGGCCGAACAGCACCAGCAGGTTCACCAGTACCACCACCAGGATCGCCGTCAGGCTGTACTGCGGGTGTTGGTTGAAGGTGGCCACCTGATAGAACAGCGTCGCCAGCGAGTAGGCCACGTTCAGCCCCCACAGAATAGAGAAGGTCATCCAGCCGCGGCTCGATTCACGGGCGATGGCGCCCATCACCGAGACGCAAGGCACATACAGCAGCACGAAGATCAGGTAGCTGTAGGCGGAGATGCCGGAGCCGAATTTGCTGCTCATCACGCCCATCGAGCCGACGCCCATCTCGCCGTCGCCCTTGCTGGCTTCGATGGGGTTGGAGAGTACGCTCAGGCTGAAGGTGTTTTTCAGGCCGTCCCAGGTTTCGTTCAGCGCGCCGCCCAGCTCATCGAGCAGGTTGAAGTTGGCGGCGTCGAACGCCTCTTTGTTGATGTGCTCGGCGGTGTACAGCGTGTTCAGCGTGCCGACCACCACTTCTTTCGCCATCGCGCCGGTCACCAGACCGACGGTGGCCTGCCAGTTATCGCTGTGGACGCCCATCGGCTGCAGCAGCGGCGTCAGCACTTTGGAAACTGAGGCCAGCGCGGAGTCGTTGATATTGTCGACCGTCTTGCCGCTGAACGAGAAGCTGTTCAGGCCGCCGATGAATATGCTGGCCACCACGATCACCTTACCGGCACGCAACACGAAGCCTTTCAGCCGCTGCCAGGTTTGCAGCAGCAGGCTTTTCAGGTGCGGCACGTGGTAAACCGGCAGCTCCATCACGAACGGCGAGGCTTCGCCGCGCATGAGGGTGTATTTGAGCACCAGGCCGGTGAGGATCGCCACCGCAATGCCGAGCATGTACAGCGAGAACACCACCCCGGCGCCGTCCTGGCCGAAGAAGGCGGCGGCGAACACCGCGAAGATCGCCAGACGGGCGCCGCACGACATGAACGGCGCCATCATGATGGTAATCAGGCGTTCGCGCTGGGCGTCCAGCGTCCGGGCGCCCATGATGGACGGCACGTTGCAGCCGAAACCGACGATCAGCGGCACGAAGGATTTGCCCGGCAGCCCGAGCGCCTGCATCAGGCGGTCCATCACGAACGCCGCGCGCGCCATGTAACCGGAGTCTTCCAGGAAGGACAGGAACAGGTACATCATGCCGATCTGCGGCACCAGCGGCAGCACGGTGTTGATGCCGCCGCCGACGCCCTGCGCCAGGAAAACGGTCAGCCAGTCGGGGAAGTGCAGGGTGTAGCCGAGCCACTGAATGCCCTGAATGAAGATCGCCGCCGAGCCGATATCGAAGATCGGCTGCAGCGCGCCGCCGATGTTGATCGCCAGCAGGAACATCAGGTACATCACCAGCAGGAAGATCGGCACGCCCAGCCAGCGGTTGAGAATCACTTTATCCAGCATCTCGGTCAGGCGGTTGGGCATCGCCTGCTGCGAGTTGCTGACCGCGTCGCACAGGGTGGCGATAGACTGGTAGCGCGCGTCGGCGATCACCAGCGCCGGGTCTTCTTGCTGTTGCTGTTGCAATGCCTGGGTAGCCGCAGGCAGCAGCGCGACGGCGGGGCCGGCCAGCCGGTGGCTGTAGATGTCGCCTTCCAGCATCTGCAGCGCCAGCCAGCGGCGCTGTACTGCCGGCAGCGTTTGCGGCATGGCGTCGCTCAGCGTGGCGACCGCTTTCAGCAACAGCGGCGGATAGTTCACCAGCGCCTGCTGTTCGTTGATGTGATGATTGTCGATCATCTGCTTCAGCACGCCGATGCCGTCGGCGCGGGTGGAGACCATCGGCACCACCGGGCAGCCGAGGCGCGCCGAAAGCGCGGCGACGTCGATATCGATATGCTGGCTTTTGGCGATGTCGAGCATGTTCAGCGCCACGATGCAGGGAATGCCCAGCTCCAGCAGCTGTAGCGTCAGATAGAGGTTGCGCTCGAGGTTGGAGGCGTCGACCACGTTGATCAGCAGATCGGCGTCGCCGCTCAAAATGTAGTGACAGGCGATCTGCTCATCGAGCGAGGTTTGCTCTGAAATGGTGGTCAGGGAATAGGTGCCCGGCAAATCGACCAGCCGCACGTCGGACTGCGGGGTGGTGAAATGGCCTTCTTTGCGTTCGACCGTCACGCCCGCCCAGTTGCCGACCCGTTGGCGTGCGCCGGTCAGCTGGTTGAACAGCGTGGTTTTGCCGGAGTTCGGGTTACCGATTAAGCCGATGGTGAGTTTTTTCATAGTTCAGCGTGTCGTCTTCAAGGAGAACAGCGCCGGCGCAAGGGCGCGTCGGCAAACGGAGGGCGCGCCGGCTCAGGACTGGCCGTCGAGCTGCAGCAGCGCCAGATCCTTCCTGCGCAGCACCAGGCTGACGCGGCGAGTTTTAATTTCTATCGGATCGCCCAGCGGCGCGACGCGCACCACGTCGAACGAAGAGCCGGGCAGCATGCCGAGCGATAACAGTTTCTGGCGATAGGCCGGCGCAATTTCACCGGAAAAGCCGACGATCTTATACGTGTGTTTAGGTTGAAGCTGCATGTGATTAACCTTCCGGGTGCCGATGAGCATCGGGCTGATGATAATTGGACGTTGCCGGCGAAAATGCCACGCCGTCGGCGGTATTCATCCATAAGGTCATGCAATAAAGTGAGCGCAAATAATAGTAATTATCATTATCGCGTTCAATACAAAAAGTAAGGGTATTGTAACCAATTATTATGGCGGCGACAGTTTTTGATGGCGTTGCCTTGATTAACGACGTTTTACCACCGCTTGCGAGCGGGAACAAATGAGAATGGCGAGTTAAATCAGTTACGTATTTGTAGCCGAGTTTTCTCGTTTGCAAATACCGATGGTTTTTTCCCCTTATTTATTTCCGCCCAAAGGCAATTCAATAACATTATTCCGGCGTAATGCGAGCGGTAACCATTTGTGTTTCGTTCACAATTTGCGAGATGAAATAGGCGTGTTAACGAAGTTGTTAATAAATGGCTGCGGAGAGGATTTTTGTTGCCTGAATAATGGGAGGGCGGTCACGCAGGAACGGGAAATAAAAAGATGACGGTTTATTGAGACGGGTCAAAAAATGCCGCAAGTTTTATTCGTCAGAAAGGGCGGAGCAGGCTCCGCCCTGTCGGTTCCGACTTAGCGTTTCTTACCGAACGCCGCCGCCAGCGCGTCGCCCATGGCGCTGTTGCCGGCCGGCGCCGCGTTGCGCGGTTTGGCCTTGTTGCCGCCCGCCGAACGGTTGGCGTTGTCGCGTGCCTGCGCTGGCGCGTTGCCGCCGCGGCGCGGTGAACCTTCGCCCGGCTGCTCATCCAGACGCATGCTCAGCGCGATGCGTTTACGCTGCAGATCGACTTCCATCACCTTCACTTTGACAATGTCGCCGGCCTTCACCACGGTGTGCGGATCTTCAACGAACTTGTCCGCCAGCGAGGAGATGTGCACCAGGCCGTCCTGATGCACGCCGATATCCACGAAGGCACCGAAGTTGGTGACGTTGGTGACCGATCCTTCCAGGATCATGCCCACCTGCAGATCGTTGAGGGTTTCCACCCCTTCGGCAAAGGTCGCGGTTTTGAACTCAGGGCGCGGATCGCGGCCCGGTTTCTCCAGCTCTTTCAGGATATCGGTGACCGTCGGTACGCCGAATTTGTCGTCGGTGAAATCGACCGCTTTCAGGTTGCGCACCGCCGAAGCGTTGCCCATCAGGTCCTGCAGCGCCTGCTCGGTGGCGGCCAGAATGCGCTGCACCACCGGGTAGGCTTCCGGGTGAACGGTGGAGGCGTCCAGCGGATTGTCACCGTGGTTGATGCGCAGGAAGCCGGCGCACTGTTCGAAGGCTTTCGGCCCCAGGCGGCTGACTTTCAGCAGCTGTTCGCGGTTGCTGAAGCGGCCGTTCTCGTCGCGCCAGTTGACGATATTTTGCGCCATCATGCGCGTCAGGCCGGCCACGCGGGTCAGCAACGGCACCGACGCGGTGTTCAGATCGACGCCGACGGCGTTCACGCAGTCTTCCACCACCGAGTCCAGCTTCTTCGCCAGCTGGCTCTGGCTGACGTCGTGCTGATACTGGCCGACGCCGATGGATTTCGGGTCGATCTTCACCAGCTCCGCCAGCGGATCCTGCAGACGACGAGCGATGGACACCGCGCCGCGCAGCGACACGTCGAGATCCGGGAATTCCAGCGCCGCCAGTTCGGACGCGGAATACACCGACGCGCCCGCTTCGCTGACGATCACTTTCTGCGCCCGGACCTCACCGAACTGTTTTTGCAGGTCGAGATAGAAGCGCTCGGTCTCACGCGAAGCGGTGCCGTTGCCGATGGCCACCAGCTCCACGTTATGTTTGATGCACAGTGCCGCGACGATGGCGGCGGCTTTGGCCGCTTGCCCGGTGTGCGGGTAGACGGTGTCGGTGGCGACCAGCTTGCCGGTTGCGTCGACCACGGCGACTTTCACCCCGGTGCGCAGGCCCGGATCGAGGCCCATGGTTGCGCGCATGCCGGCCGGCGCGGCCATCAGCAGATCGTGCATGTTGCGGGCGAACACGTTGATCGCTTCGTCTTCCGCGCGCTCGCGCACCGTGCCCATCAACTCGGTTTCCAGGTGCAGCAGCACCTTGATGCGCCAGGTCCAGTTGACCACCGCCTTGCGCCAGGCGTCGGCCGGGGCGTTGTTCAGGCGCAGGTTGAGGTGATTGATGATGATCAGCTCCGCCTGGCTTTCGCGCGGCGCTTCCTCAAATTGCGGATCGGCGTTCAGCGCCAGCTGCAGCACGCCTTCGTTGCGGCCGCGGAACATCGCCAGCGCGCGGTGCGAAGGCACCTGAGAAATCGGTTCGTGGTGATCGAAGTAGTCGCGGAACTTGGCGCCTTCTTCTTCCTTGCCCTCGACCACCTTGGACACCAGATGGGCGTTTTTCCACAGGTAGTCGCGCACCTTGGCCAGCAGCGTGGCGTCTTCGGCGAAGCGCTCCATCAGGATATAGCGCGCGCCGTCGAGGGCGGCTTTCACGTCCGCCACGCCCTTGTCGGCGTCGACGTAGCGTTCAGCCAGCTGTTCCGGCTGCTGTTGCGGATCCTGCCACAGTGTGTCGGCCAGCGGTTCCAGACCGGCTTCGATGGCGATCTGACCGCGGGTGCGGCGCTTCGGTTTGTACGGCAGGTAGAGGTCTTCGAGCTCGGTCTTGCTCAGCGTGGCGTTGATCGCCCCCGCCAGTTGTTCGGTCAGTTTGCCCTGTTCATCGATCGACTTCAGGATGGTCTGGCGACGATCTTCCAGTTCACGCAGATAACCCAGGCGGGTTTCCAGCTGGCGCAGTTGGGTGTCGTCCAGGCCCCCGGTGACTTCCTTACGATAGCGTGCAATAAAGGGCACGGTATTACCTTCATCCAGCAGACGGATGGCGGAGTCGACTTGCTCCGGCCGGGCCTGCAGTTCTGTTGCAATAATGCGGCTCAGTGGGTCATTCATAGGTCTGGTATCTGTATTGAGAACGGTGAATAAACAGGGGACAGTTATACGGATTGATCGGGGAAAATGCCAGTGGAGCGGGCCGCCGCCGCGCGGCCGCGGCGTGGAGAACAGCGCAGGCGGCGGCGTTGGCGGCGGTTCGGAAAAAGCTGAAAGCTTACTTCGGGTAGTCTATCTCGTTCACGTACCACTGCGCCTCGCCCAGCGGCGTATTGACGGTGGCGACGTCCCCGACCTCTTTTTTCAGCAGGGCGCGCGCCATCGGCGCGTCGATGGAGATGTAATCCTTGCGGCCGAAGATCTCGTCGTAACCGACGATGCGAAAGCGTTTGGTTTCGCCGTCTTCGTTCTCCACCTCCACCCAGGCGCCGAAGAACACTTTGCCTTCCTGCTGCGGGGAGTAATCGACGATCTTCAGCTGCTCCAGGCATTTGGTCAGATAGCGGACGCGGCGGTCAATTTCCCGCAGCCGCTTCTTGTTGTATTGGTAGTCGGCGTTTTCGCTTCTGTCGCCCAGGCTGGCGGCCCAGGTCACTTTCTTGGTCACCTCGGGGCGTTCTTCGCGCCAGAGGTAATCCAGCTCTTGTTTGAGCTTGTCATACCCTTCACGGGTTATCAGTTGAGTTCTCATCGTGATTTATCTTTATGGGGCCACCGCCACAGTGTACGTGAATGCGCAGGGCTTTAGAAATGGCGCGCGGGCCTGCGCGTTGTCGCACGGTTTTTATTCAGTTTGCGCAGCTTTTAACAATCGGGAGTATGCTTAGCGATAGCGGAAAAGGAATGTGACGAAAGGAGGATATCTGGCGAGAGAGACAAGGAATTTTGGCGCACAACCCAACACATTGAAGGTATTACCGCATGGAATTTAAAGATTACTACGCAACGATGGGCGTCGAGCCCAACGCCGATCTGAAAACCATCAAAACGGCCTACCGCCGGCTGGCGCGTAAATATCACCCTGACGTGAGCACCGAAGAAGACGCCGAGAGCAAATTCAAGGAGCTGGCCGAAGCCTATGAGGTGCTGAAGGACGAAGAGCGCCGCGCTGAGTACGATCAGATCCGGCTGCACCGCAACGATCCGAACTTTGGCCGCCAGGCGCGCGGCGATCACGGCGGCTATCAGCAGAGCGCTTCATGGCACGGCGGCGGCGCCGACGCGCAAGACTTCTCCGATTTCTTCGAAAGCATGTTCGGCGGGCGGGCGGCGGGCGGGCACCGCTCCGCTTCGCACTCGCACGGCGGGCATGGCTTCCGCGGCCAGGATCTGGAGATGGAGGTGCCGCTGTTCCTCGAGGAAACGCTGCATGGCCAAAGCCGCGAGATCGCCTACAAGCTGCCGGTGTACGACGAGCTGGGGCGGCAGGTGAGCGAAGCCAGCAAAACGCTGAACGTGAAAATCCCGGCCGGCGTGGGCGACGGCGAGCGCATTCGCCTCAAGGGGCAGGGCGTTGCCGGCGTGGGCGGCGGCCAGAACGGCGACCTGTACCTGGTCATCCGCCTCGCGCCGCATCCGCTGTTCGAAATTGACGGCCACAACCTGAGCATCGTGGCGCCGCTCGCCCCGTGGGAAGCGGCGCTGGGGGCCAGCATTGAGGTGCCGACGCTGACCGGCAAAATCGCGCTGACCGTGCCGGCCGGCAGCCAGAGCGGCAAACGGCTGCGGGTCAAAGGCAAAGGGCTGGCGGGCAAGAAAGAGCCCGGCGATCTGTATGTCATTCTCAAGGTGGTGATGCCGCCGAAGCCGAACGAGAAGGCCAGCGCCCTGTGGCGCGAACTGGCTGAGCAGGCGGCGTTCAACCCGCGTGCGGAATGGGAGTAAAGCACATGATGAAGAAAGAGATCACATTCACCGTGGTGGAACTGTGTCAGCGAGTGGAGATTTCAGAGGATGAGCTGGTCGAGATTGTCGGCCTGGGCGTGATCGTGCCGCTGGAGCCGGCGCAGCCGAGCTGGGAGTTCGATTATCCGGCGCTGAGCCATCTGCAGCGCGCGCGCAGGCTGCGGGCCGAACTGGATCTGGATTGGCCGGGGATCGCCATGGCGCTGACGCTGCTCGATCGGGTTGATGCGCTGCAGCAAGAGAACCGGCAGCTGCGCCGGCAGTTGGCGCGTTTCCTGCAGACTTCCTGACTCGCCGTCAAAACGCCACCGTGCGGTTCGCCGGTGGCGAAATTGCGCAAAATTGGGCCGCTGCCCCACATTGCGCCGATAAAGGGCGAAATTTTGACGAACCCCCGTCGACATTCGATGAAAATTGTTGATAAATGGGGAAAAGAATAAGCTTTGTAACAATTTCGTCTAGAATACATACCATTAAACGCTGTCTCAAATGGCAAGGTTTTCTAACAATATTCGAGTCAGGCAATAAAGCCTTTGGGAGTAATACCATGCAAGAGAATCATAAGATCCTGGTTGTCGATGATGACATGCGCCTGCGCGCGCTTTTAGAACGTTATTTAACCGAGCAGGGCTTCCAGGTTCGCAGCGTTGCCAACGCTGAGCAAATGGATCGCTTGCTGACCCGTGAATCCTTCCATCTGATGGTGCTCGATCTGATGTTGCCAGGCGAAGATGGGCTGTCCATCTGCCGCCGCCTGCGCAGCCAGAGCAACCCGATGCCGATCATTATGGTCACCGCCAAAGGCGAAGAGGTCGATCGCATCGTCGGGCTGGAAATCGGCGCCGACGACTACATTCCTAAGCCGTTCAACCCGCGTGAGCTGTTGGCTCGCATCCGCGCGGTGCTGCGCCGCCAGGCTAACGAACTGCCGGGTGCGCCTTCGCAGGAAGAGGCGGTGATCGCGTTCGGTAAATTCAAACTGAACCTCGGCACCCGCGAGATGTTCCGCGAAGACGAACCGATGCCGTTGACCAGCGGCGAGTTCGCGGTACTGAAAGCGCTGGTCAGCCACCCGCGTGAACCGCTGTCGCGCGATAAGCTGATGAACCTGGCGCGTGGCCGCGAATACAGCGCCATGGAGCGCTCCATCGACGTGCAGATCTCTCGCCTGCGCCGCATGGTTGAAGAAGATCCGGCGCATCCGCGTTATATCCAGACCGTTTGGGGTCTCGGCTACGTGTTCGTCCCGGACGGCAGCAAGGCATGAGGCGATTGCGCTTTTCACCGCGTAGCTCGTTTGCCCGAACCCTGTTGTTGATCGTCACCTTGCTGTTCGTCAGCCTGGTGACGACCTATCTGGTGGTGTTGAACTTCGCCATCCTGCCCAGCCTGCAGCAGTTCAACAAGGTATTGGCGTACGAAGTGCGTATGCTGATGACCGATCGGCTGCAGCTGGAGGACGGCACGCTGCTGGAAGTGCCGCCGGCGTTCCGCCGTGAGATCTACCGCGAACTGGGCATCTCTCTCTACACCAACTCGGCGGCGGAGGAGAGCGGCCTGCGCTGGGCGCAGCACTACCAGTTCCTCAGCCAGCAGATGGCGCAGCAGCTCGGCGGGCCGACCGATGTGAGGGTGGAGGTGAACAAGAACTCCCCGGTGGTGTGGCTGAAAACCTGGCTGCAGCCCGATATCTGGGTACGCGTGCCGCTGACGGAAATCCACCAGGGCGACTTCTCTCCGCTGTTCCGCTATACGCTGGCGATTATGTTGCTCGCGATCGGCGGTGCCTGGCTGTTTATCCGCATTCAAAACCGCCCGCTGGTGGAGCTGGAACATGCGGCGCTGCAGGTGGGTAAGGGCATCATTCCGCCACCGCTGCGCGAGTATGGCGCTTCCGAAGTGCGGTCGGTGACGCGCGCATTCAATCAGATGGCGTCGGGCGTCAAGCAGCTGGCGGACGATCGCACTTTGCTGATGGCCGGGGTCAGCCATGACCTGCGCACGCCGTTGACGCGCATCCGGCTGGCGACGGAGATGATGAGCGCCGAAGACGGCTATCTGGCCGAGTCGATCAATAAAGACATCGAAGAGTGCAACGCCATCATCGAGCAGTTCATCGACTATCTGCGTACCGGGCAGGAGATGCCGACCGAAAGCAGCGATCTGAACGCCATTTTGGGCGAGGTGGTCGCGGCGGAGAGCGGCTATGAGCGGGTGATCGAAACCGCGCTGTCGCCGGGTGAGCTGATGATGAACGTGCACCCGCTGTCGATTAAGCGGGCGGCGGTGAACATGGTGGTGAACGCGGCGCGTTACGGCAACGGTTGGATCAAGGTCAGCAGTGGCCGCGAGCTGCAGCGCGGCTGGTTCCAGGTGGAAGATGACGGCCCGGGCATCAAGCCGGAAGAATTGAAGCACCTGTTGCAGCCGTTCGTACGTGGCGACAGCGCACGCAGCACCAGCGGCACCGGTCTGGGGCTGGCTATCGTGCAGCGTATTATCGACGCGCACGACGGCGAACTGGATATTGGCACCAGCGAGCGCGGCGGGCTTTTGATCCGCGCGTATATTCCGTTGCCGATGGAGAAAAAAGAGTCGGCCAACGGCCATCAGACCGCCAGGGACAACGCCTGACGCTCTTGGCGTGGGCCGCGCCGCTGCGGCCCCGTCAGGACTTCCTGCTCATCACGTAGTATTCCGCCGCATCTTCATGCAACCGACGGCCGGTCGGCGCCTGCCACGGGTCGATTAACTCGATGCCGCAGTGGAGAAAGTCTTTGGTATTGCGGGTGGCGAGGGCCGCGCCGTAATGCAGGCAGGTGGCGGCGATTTGGGCATCCGGCACGCTCATCGCTTGACCCAGAAGCCGGTTCCTTGCCGTCAATTCCGCGTATTGCATCGCACACAGCCCATCAAACGGCAATATCTGCCCCTCGAACTTCAATTCAATCGCGTCCGCCAATTTGAGCTTGAGATCCCGCTGGCGCTTGCCGTCAGGCATGCAGGCGACGCCGCTGAACAGTTCTGCCAGGACAATGGCGCTCAGATAGAGCTCGTCATTGTCCTTTTCATTTAACCAGTTAATGACGTTGTAGTACGGACTGGGGCGCAGCGTTTCTGAAATGACGTCAGTGTCGAGAATAATCATGCGTTGCCATCTTCATCATCAAAGGTGACGATGCGTGGTGGCACTGCGTCACGCGGTGGGATCTCCAGCTCGACGCCGCCGAATTCGGCGAAGTGCTGATGCATCCAGGTACCCAATCCATAGCGCGGCGGCTTTTTCACCAGCGCCTGTTTCAGGATCATACGCGCTTCCTCTTCCATGGAATGGCCGTTTTTCGCCGCTGAAATACGCAGCAGCTCTTTGATTTCGTCGTCCAGATTTCTGACGGTGATAGTCGCCATTTAAACCTCCTTTGCTATCAATGATTGCATTGACTTATTTTCTCGCCTAGCTGGTTAAAAAGCAATCAATGAAAATAAAAAAAGGCGCGGGATCCGCGCCTTAGCTGAAGAGGTAACGCTACCGAATTACAGCTTAGGGCCGGCGCTGACCAGCGCGGCGCCCGCAGGCGTGTCGGTGTATTTGTCGAAGTTGGTGATGAAGCGCTCGGCCAGATCCTGCGCTTTTTCCTGCCACTGCTCGAGGCTGGCGTAGGTATTGCGCGGATCGAGGATTTCCGGGTTCACGCCCGGCAGCGCGGTCGGCATCGCCAGATCGAAGATCGGCAGAGTAATGGTTTCCGCCTTGTCGATTTCACCGCTCAGGATGGCGTCGATGATGCCGCGTGTATCTTTGATCGAGATGCGCTTGCCGGTGCCGTTCCAGCCGGTGTTGACCAGGTAAGCCTGGGCGCCGGCGGCCTGCATGCGTTTCACCAGCACTTCGGCGTACTGCGTCGGGTGCAGCGAGAGGAACGCGGCGCCGAAGCAGGCGGAGAAGGTTGGCGTCGGCTCGGTTACGCCGCGCTCGGTGCCGGCCAGCTTGGCGGTGAAGCCGGACAGGAAGTGGTACTGAGTCTGGTTGGCGGTCAGACGCGATACCGGCGGCAGTACCCCGAAGGCATCGGCGGTCAGGAAGATCACCTTGGTGGCATGACCCGCCTTGGACACCGGCTTGACGATGTTCTGGATATGATAGATCGGGTAAGAAACGCGGGTGTTCTCGGTTTTCGAACCGTCGTTGAAGTCGATGCTGCCGTCGGCCAGCACGGTGACGTTTTCCAGCAGCGCGTCGCGTTTGATGGCGTGGTAGATGTCCGGCTCGGCTTCTTCAGACAGCTTGATGGTCTTGGCGTAGCAGCCGCCTTCGAAGTTGAACACGCCGTCGTCGTCCCAGCCGTGCTCGTCATCGCCGATCAGCTGACGCTTAGGATCGGTGGAGAGGGTGGTCTTGCCGGTACCGGACAGGCCAAAGAACACCGCCACGTCGCCTTTCTCGCCCACGTTGGCCGAGCAGTGCATCGAGGCGATGCCTTTCAGCGGCAGCAGGTAGTTCATCATCGAGAACATGCCTTTCTTCATTTCGCCGCCGTACCAGGTGCCGCCGATCAGCTGCATGCGCTCGGTCAGGTTGAAGGCGACGAAGTTCTCCGAGTTCAGGCCTTGCTGCTGCCAGTTCGGGTTGGTGCATTTGGCGCCGTTCATCACCACGAAGTCCGGCTCGAAGTCAGCCAGCTCGTCGTCGCTTGGGCGGATGAACATGTTTTTCACGAAGTGCGCCTGCCAGGCCACCTCGGTGATGAAGCGCACTTTCAGGCGCGAGTCGGCGTTGGCGCCGCAGAAGGTATCCACCACGAACAGGCGTTTGCCGGAAAGCTGCTCGGTGACCAGGTGTTTCAGATCGGCCCACACTTCCGGGCTGAGGGGTTTGTTGTCGTTTTTGCCTTTGCCCTGATCGGCCCACCACACGGTATCGCGGGTAATGTCGTCGCGGACGATGTATTTGTCTTTCGGCGAACGGCCGGTGAAGATGCCGGTATCGACGGAGACGGCACCCAGCTTGGTGACTACCCCACGCTCAAAACCTTCCAGAGATGGGTCTGTTTCTTCCTTAAACAGCAGTTCATAGCTCGGGTTGTGAACGATTTCGCTAACGTCGTGAATGCCGTAAGCGGCCAGATCCTGAGGGGTTATACCTTTAACGCGCATGTTACTACTCCTTGGTCACAGAATTTCTGGCGGCAATTGTAGGGATCTAACGGTGCGTAACCGCGATGGGTATCAAATATTTAACGTTTTAGGCGGTATTTCGTTACGATCTGAGAGATAGCACACGGAAAAAAGCAAACGTGCAAACGGCGGGCGTTGGCGGGCGCTGGGCGCACCCGCCGAGGGAGTGTAACTTAGTGCAACTGGTCGCTTTCGCCGGTATTACCCGCATACAAAGCGGCAACATCAACCGGGTCAAAGACATAGTGGCTGCCACAGTAGTCGCAGTGCATGTCGATATTACCGTCCTGCTCCAGCATGTCCGCCACTTCATCGGTCGGCAGGGTCATCAGCGCGTCGGCGCAACGCTGGCGCGAACAGGTGCAACGGAACTGCACGTCCTGCGGTTCGTACAAGGTGACCTCTTCCTGATGGTACAGGCGGTACAACACTTCGTTGGCCGGCAGGCCGAACAGCTCTTCGCTTTTGACCGTGTTGGTCAGTTGCACCAGATGATCGAAATTATCGAGGTTGCCGTCCTGCGCCGGCAGCACTTGCAGCAGCATACCGGCTGCCGCGGCATTGCCTTGCGCTTCGCTGGTGCGGATGAACAGGCGGGTTGGCAGCTGCTCGGACTGGCGGAAGTAGGCTTCCAGGCATTCGGCCAGGGTTTCACCTTCCAGGCCGACCACGCCCTGATAGCGCTCGCCTTCCGTCGGCGAAATGGTGATGACCATGACGCCGTTGCCGATCATCTGATGCAGGGTGCTGTCGTCGGCGATAGGCGCCTGGGTGCGCGCAACGCCACGCATCTCCTGGCGGTTGTTGCCGTTGATCACTGCCAGCTTCAGCGGGCCGTCGCCCTGCAGCTGCACGGTGATGTCGCCGTCGAACTTCAGGGTTGCGGTCAACAGGCTGGTGGCGACCAGCAGCTCGCCCAGCAGCTTTTGCACCGGCGCCGGGTAGTCCTGGTTATTCAGGATCTGCTGATAGGTTTCGCTGACGGTAACCAGCTCGCCGCGCACCGCGTAGTTTTCAAACAGGTAACGGTGCAATTGGTCATGGTTGGACATAATCTTCTCTCATTGCGGTGAGGGGTTATTCCGGCTCACCAAATTTAAATTTCATCAGGTCGCGCCGCTCCTTTTTGTCCGGACGGCGGTCCGGATGCGGCATGGTCAACGCGTTCATCTTGCGCGCCAGCGCCATTTTTTCGCGATTGGCGATGCTGGCTTCGGTTTCCTGATACATTTGCTGCGCCTCGTTGGCGCCGCGGCGTTGGCTGGTCAGCGCCAGCACGATCACCGTACGTTCTTCGTTGCCCTGCCGCAGCTTGAGCTCGGCGTTGAGTTCGACAATCTTGCTCGGCTTGCCGCGCTGGCCGTTGTAGTGCACCTTGCCGCCGTCGATCATTTCGCGCGCCAGCGCGCGGGTCTTATAGAAGCGTGCGGCCCAGAGCCACTTATCCAGCCGGATCGCGTCGTCGCGCGTCGCTTTTTCCTTCATGCTTCCCCCTTGGCCAGCGCCGGTATCAGCAGGCGATAGTCGCGCATCGACGGATGGCGCTGGAAGCTTTTCTCCGCCGTGCTGGAGTCCGGGTTTTGCACGCCCAGGCAGTAACGAATGCCGAAAGTGCGCGCCGCGTCGAGGATCGGCTCACCGTCGTCGACAAACAGCGTGCGCTGCGGGTTGAACCCGGTGTGCTGTTGCACCGCCTGCCACAGACGCTGATCTTCTTTCGGATAACCAAATGTGTGGGTGGAAAACAATAAATCAAGGTGCCGATCGAGGCCGGTATGCTCGATTTTCACCGCCAGGCTGTGCGGATGGGCGTTGGTCAGCAAAATGGTTTGCAGACCGGCGTCGCGCAGCGCCCGTAAAAACGGCTCGGTGTCTTCGCGCAGCCGGGCGCGGCTGCCCACTTCGCTGGTCATGCGGTAGATATCCAGATCCAACCGCTCGCTCCAGTAATCGAAGCAATACCAGTTCATGGTGTGCTGCACCGCCTGATACTCCCGCTCAATGATATGACGGGCTTCGTCGAACGGAATGGCGCGCCTTTCGCTCAGCGCCTGCGGCACCAGGCTGAGCCAAAAGTGGCTGTCGAACTCCAGATCCAGCAAGGTGCCGTCCATATCCAGCAGCACGGTATCGATCTGCGGCCAATCAAACTCGGGAACCATAAAAACTCCACGGGCGGACCGACGGGCGGTCCGCAGATGAGAATAATAGCGTTAGCGTAGCATAAGCAGATGACAGGGCGGAGGCCCCGGCGTCAGGTTCAGGCCATTGGCCGCATCGACATCGGATTGAGCTGCGGATTGAAGCAGCTGTCGTAGTAACGCTGGATATCGGCAACACGATGCTGATTGATGCGCCGACGCTGCACCAGCCGCCAGGCGTTATAGCCCAGGCTGATGACGACCGCCAACAACAGCAGGCTGGTGCCGAGGTAACGCCAAAGGGTGATCATGTCCGGTTCGCTGTGCAGTGCCACATGGCGGGTGCCGTTGGCATCGACGCTGAGGCTGGTGATCACGCCCTGCGCCTGGAAGGGGGTATGCAGCAGCAGAGTGGAAAGGCGCTGCAGCTCATTCCACTGGTCGAGGGCGTTGTATTCGCTCTGCGGCGCCGACGGCTGCGGATGGCTGACCAGCTGGCGGCCTTCGTCGCTGCTGATCAGGAAACCGCCCGGCGGCGGGCTGTTGAGCGCTGCGGCGGCCAAACGCGTTTCATTGAAGATGAACGACGACGTGGCCACTTTGGTCAGGCTTTCCAGCGACTCGGCGCTCACCGGGCGCAGCAGGACGTTGACGCCTTGCAGCGCGCCGGATCTGGCGCGTTTCACCAGGCCGCTCCAGTTTTTGGCGTTGCCCAGGTTGACCAGGGCGTTCTTCAACCGCACGCAGTCGTTTTCTGCCTGGCACAAATCCTGTGTTTTCAAAACGATATCAGAGAAATCGTCCAACAGGATCATGCCGGATTTCTCGATGGCGCTGGCCAACTGAGGGTTGACCTTCTGATCGGCGCCGCTCGGATGCAGCTGGCTGTTGACCGTGGCCAGCAGGGCCGTCGCTTTGTCTATGACTTCCGATTCCGGCTGCGGCAGTGGGGCGGCGTTGTTCCAGTAGATGCCGGAGCAGTCGAACGGCGCAAAGTTGGCGCCGCCGGCGGCCGCCGGTGGGACATAACACATGCCGCTGCCGCGCACTTTCAGCGTGTCGCCGATGCGCAGCGGCGTGGCTTCCAGTGCCTGAACGCTGGTCACTTCCACTTTTTGCGCGCCCTGCAGCCAGGCCATGCTGAGGGTCAGCGGCAGGTTCAGCGGGATATAGATCAGCAGCAACAGCAGCACCAGCGCCGAGCTGGCGACCAGCACCGCGTTGCGGCCCCACTGCTGCAGCGGGAAGTTTTTCACTTCGTCATGCAGAGAGAGGAAGCGCCCCTGGCGCACCACCTGCCGATTGAGGTAAACGTCCACATTGGTGGTCTTGCCCAGGTCCTGCGTCAGGTAAGGCTGCCAATGCGGCGGGTAGATAAGATCGATGATGCCGAGTGAAATATTGCTGATCTGCCCCTGGCCGGATTCGCCGAACAGGCCCCAGCGTTTCGGCGTGCCGCGCAGACAATGGATCTCTTTCAGCTCGCGTGATGCCGGACGGCGGAACAGGTTCCAGCATCCCCAGGCGATCATCAGCACCGCCACGAAAATCATCCAGGGGATCACCAGCACCGGGCTTATCAGGCTGAAGAACAGCAGCAGCAGCGCGGCGGAGATGATGACGGCTTCACGGATGCCGTTCGGCCGGTTCAACGCATGCTCTTCCGGCGTTTCCTTGCGAATATTGACCAGCTCGACATGCTCGCTCTCTTCTTTGCGGATAGAGGCGTTTTTGGTCGGCGCGGCGGTCACTACCGGCGGCTGTGGCCGGTCGTGGATATGATCTTTCAGCGAGTGCCCGTTGAGCGAAATCACCAGCGGCAGCGTCTGGGTTCGAATCACTTCCACATGGTTGTCAGCGGTGATATAGGGTTCCCAAAACGGCGGCAGGTGAACCTCTTCGGCATCGAGGTAATAGCGCCATTTATTGGGATCGTCGCTGGCCAACCCGTAGCGCGTGATGGCGTGCGTGACGGGATAAACGTTATCGCTTTGCGGGGTGAGCGCCAGTTTGGCTGCAGGCAAGGTAGCGCCGCCGCCGGGCAACAGTTTGTTGCTCAGCTTGTTTTGCTGATTGAGATAGAACTCGACCGCGGCGCGTTCTTCGTCGGTCAGCTTGCGGTGGGCTGGTTTGATAAACGGCAATGCGTGCGCCAGCGCCGACGGGTTGCGCGCCTTGAACCACAGGTACAGGCCGGCGGTAATCAGGCAGACAAGCACTAAGGCCAATATCAACACTATTGTGCTCATGCAATCCCCATCTCACACCCGTGAATTTCGCCAACCTGATGAAAAGGTGAATATTATACGGAGTAAACCGCCAGGAGGCACCCAGAACTAATGAGGGAACAAACAGATTCTCGCTCTGGATCTCATTCCTTCATGACGCAAGGCCATTTTATCACTGATTCTTGCCTGCGTGATACTAGCAACCGGCCTCTGCCGTCGATATCGGTATTATCCTATTTTCATGCGTACTGTTTGCTGAATCAGTACGGAAAATCGCCCGCCGCTGGCTACGCTTGTTAAAAGAAAGTAAATTACTGCTCATGCTCGTTGCGGCGGAGCTTACCCTTAACGCACAATGTGATCAGGATCGAATTTGGTCAGCGTTTGAGCGCCAACGAGCCGTGCGTTACGCCAATCATTATTTCGGTTGCCCCGTCCGCGCCTGGGTAACCTCTTTGAGGCAATCATGGATAAACACCTGCAAAAACCTAAAATTCTGAAAGTGGAAACCGTCGCGCGTTCGCGTTTGTTCAACGTCGAGTCGGTCGATTTGGAATTCAGCAACGGTGTGCGGCGGGTGTATGAGCGCATGCGGCCTTCGGATCGCGAAGCGGTGATGATTGTGCCGGTGATTGGCGATGACCTGCTGCTGATCCGCGAATATGCGGTAGGCACCGAATCCTATGAGCTGGGGTTCCCGAAAGGGCTGATCGATCCCGGTGAGGGTGTGCTGGAGGCCGCCAACCGCGAGCTGATGGAAGAGGTGGGATACGGGGCGAAGCGCTTTGATTTTCTCAGCAAGCTGACGATGGCACCCTCTTACTTTTCCAGCAAAATGAATATCGTGCTGGCGCACGATCTCTATCCGCAGAGCCTGGAAGGGGACGAACCGGAGCCCCTGCCGCAGGTGCGCTGGCCGATCGCCGATATGATGGCGCTGCTGGCGGAACCGGATTTTCGTGAGGCGCGCAACGTCAGCGCGCTGTTCCTCTCCGAGGCATTTTTGCGCGCTTCGCGCTGATACGCTTCGCGCCGAATAAAAAAGGGCCAGATTTCTCTGGCCCTTTTCGATCAGAACAGCTCGTGGCTTTCGCCGCCCGGATCGGTCAACGTGGTGCCGGTATCGCGCGATGGGTAGTCCGTCGGCTGAGTTCCTTCGATGAAGTACTCGGAACGGCTACCGCCGCCACCGCCAGAGAGCTTGCCGCTGCTCTTGTCGATGGTGACGCTGATGATACCCGGCGGCGGCGTGACTTTCTGCTCCGGAATGCCTTCCAGCGCGGTCTTCATGAAGTCGTCCCACGCCGGCTGGGCGCTTTTGGCACCGCCTTCGCCGCCGGAAATCTGATCCGGGATGGCGCCGGATACCGTCGAACGGCCCAGGTCGCGGCGGTGATCGTCGAAACCGATCCACACCGACGTCACGGTATCCGGGCCATAGCCGGAGAACCAGGCGTCTTTGGAACTGTTGGTGGTACCGGTTTTGCCGCCGATATCATGGCGTTTCAGATCGCGCCCGGCACGCCAGGCAGTGCCCATCCAACCCGGTTCGCCGAAGATGTTGCTGTTCAGCGCATCGTGGATCAGGAAGGCCAGCGGCGTGCTGATCACGTGCGGCGCATACTGTTGGTCGCCGTCCTGCTGTACCTGAGCCGGGGTAACCTGCTCCAGCTGCGGCATCGGCACCGTGCTGTTGCTGCCTTCCTGCGAGGTGGCGACGTTTTCGATGTTGTCGTCGGACAGCACCGCCGAACGGTGGGTGTCGCCGTAGATCACCGGCAGGTTGCAGCTGCTGCACACCACTTTCGGTTTGGCTTCGAACACCGTATTGCCGTTGTCGTCTTCAATTTTGGTGATGAAGTACGGGTCAACCAGGTAACCGCCGTTAGCCAACACCGCGTAGCCGCGTACCAGCTGCATCGGGGTGAAGGAGGCGGAACCCAGCGCCAGCGATTCGGTATGCACGATGTTCTGTGCCGGGAAGCCGAAGCGCTGCAGATATTCCGCCGCGTAGTCGACGCCCATCGCACGCATTGCGCGCACCATCACCACGTTCTTCGATTGCCCCAGCCCCTGACGCAGGCGAATTGGGCCGTCGTAGGTCGGGGGCGAGTTCTTCGGCCGCCAGTCGGTGCCGGCGCCGGCATCCCAACGGGTAATCGGTAAGTCGTTCAGGATGGTGGCCAGCGTCAGGCCTTTATCCATCGCAGCGGTGTACAGGAACGGTTTGATGTTCGACCCCACCTGGCGCAGCGCCTGCGTGACGCGGTTGAACTTGCTCTGGTTGAAATCGAAGCCGCCGACCAGCGCTTTCACCGCGCCGTCGTTCGGGTTGATCGAGACCAGCGCCGAGTTGACGTCCGGCACCTGCGACAGCCACCAGGCGTCGTTCACTTTACGCACCCACACCTGCTGGCCGGCCTGCACCACGTCGGTGACGCGTTTCGGCGTTGGGCCTTGCTGCGTGTCTGAACGGTATGGGCGCGCCCAGCGCATGGTCGCCATCGGCAGGGCAATGCTGCTGCCGTCGGCCAGCATCGCCGTCGCTTCCTGCGGGTTGGCGGCGGTGATGACCGCCGGCGCCAGCGGGCCGTAGCTCGGCAGGTTTTTCAGCGAATCGACAATCTGCTTGCGATCCCAGGCCGCTTCGCCGACTTTCCACAACACGTTGGACGGGCCGCGATAGCCGTGACGCATGTCATAGGCCAGCACGTTGTTGCGCACCGACTCCTGCGCCGCCAGCTGCAGCCGTTTGGTGACGGTGGTGTAAACCTTGTAACCGTCGGTATAGGCGTTTTCACCGTAGCGCTTGATCATCTCCTGACGCACCATCTCGGAGAGATACGGCGCGGAGAAGCTGATTTCCGGCGCATGGTAGTTGGCGACCAGATCTTCGGCGCGCGCCTGATCGTACTGCGCCTGCGTGATGTAGTGCTCGTCCAGCATGCGCGACAGCACTACGTTGCGACGGGCAACGGCGCGATCGTGCGAATAGAGCGGGTTGAAGGTGGACGGCGCTTTCGGCAGGCCGGCGATGGTCGCCATTTCGCTCAGGGTCAGCTGGCTGACGTCTTTGCCGAAATAGACCTGCGCGGCGGCGCCCACGCCGTAGGCGCGGTAACCCAGATAGATTTTGTTCAGATACAGCTCAAGGATTTCATCCTTGGTGAGCATCTGCTCGATGCGCACCGCCAGGAAGGCCTCCTTGATTTTACGCATCAGGGTGCGTTCCGGGCTTAAGAAGAAGTTACGCGCCAGCTGTTGGGTAATGGTACTGGCCCCCTGCGAAGCGTGGCCGGAGACCAACGCGATGGAGGCGGCGCGGAAGATGCCGACTGGATCGACGCCGTGGTGATCATAGAAGCGGCTGTCTTCGGTAGCGATAAATGCGTGCACCATCACCGGCGGAATTTGATCCAGCTTCAGCGGAATGCGGCGCTTCTCGCCGTATTGGGCGATCAGTTCGCCATCGGCGCTGTAAACCTGCATCGGTATCTGCAGCCGTACATCTTTCAGCGTTGCGACGTCGGGCAGCTGCGGCTCGACATATTTGTACAAGCCGAAAATCGAGGCTGCTCCCAGCACGATGCAACATACTGCAAGGATTAGTAAATACTTTACGAACTTCACCTGAGATTTCCCATTTCTAAGTCATTTGGGCAGTTTATAAACAACCGCGCGGTAGTATAAAGGCAAGCCTGCGACATGGATATGTTCTTTTATCATCTGATGTTATGGAGGCTTGCGAAACATGTTCCCTCAAGCATGGCAGGTGGGGCTGGATATACAAATCGGCTGCGTGCGGGCGGTGGCGGTTCAACGTCGCCGCAACGGCTGGCAGTTGCGTCACTGGTGGCAACAGACGCTGCCGCAGGCAGTTTTACGCGATGGCTGCCTGGAACCTTCCGAATTTCTGATCCGGGCGCTGCGGCAATGGCGCGTTCAACTTCCGCGACATATTTCCTTACGCATTGCCCTGCCGGCACAGCGCGTGTTGCAGCAACGTATGGCACAGCCGGACGCGCGGCTGCGCGAGCCGGAACGCAGCGACTATATCGATGGCCACGGCCTAAAACAGTTTCCACTCGATGGCCAGACGCTGGCGCTCGACTATCGCGCAGCGCCGGCGGATGAAGCGGCGCTGCTGTTGACCACCGCGCGGCGGCAGGAGCTGCAGCAGTGGCTGCATTGCCTGCGTCAGGCTGGCTTGCATCCGCAAGCGGTCGATATCACCCCCTGCGCGCTGCGGACGATGGCGACGGCGGCGGACGTGCCGCCCGCCTCGGGGCTGATGCACCGTCTCGAACGAGAATGGCTGTGGGTAGCGCCGGCCGACGGCGCGTTCGCCTTTGGTCTGGTGCCGGGCGACGATGGCGCCCAGGCGCTGCGGGCGCTGCAAGCCCAGATGCCGGCGGGCGACGATCGGCCGGTCTATGCCGGCAGCGTGCTGGCGGGAGCCCTGCCCGCCGGTTGCCTTGCCTGGTCGCCGCTCAGCGCCTTTACGCAGCTGCGTCCGCCGTTGCCTGTGCATCCCTCGGCGTTCGCGCTGGCCGGTGGTCTGGCGCTGCGCGAGGAGGATCGCTGATGTATCAGGTCAACTTTCTGCCCTGGCGCCAGCGCCGCGATCGGCGACGCGCCTATTTCTGGCTGGGCATGCTGCTGCTGCAGGTAACGGCGCTGCTGCTGGCATTGTTCCTGGCCGCCGGCCAGCTGCGTCACCAACAGGCGCAGCGGCAGGCGCGGCTGGTGATGCTGGGTGAGGAGCTGGCGGCATTGACGTTGCTCGCCCGTGAGCAACAACAAGATCGGGCGCAGCGAGCGCTGCACAGCGCCCGCGCCGAACGGCAGGCGCGCAATGCCCAACATAACCGGCGTTATTTGCAGCTGCTGCAGCAGTTGTCCTCCTGCATGCCTCCACCGCTGTGGCTTACGGCGTTGGACAGCGATGCGGCGAACGGCCTGCGGCTGCGTGGATTGAGCCGCTCTCCTGCGGCCATCACGCAGTTCGAACGGCGACTGGCGGGGATGCCTGCGTTGCCAAGGCTGCGTTTGGCTGAGGTAGTGCAACGCGAAGACGGCCTGTACGCCTTTCACCTGGCGGCGCAGTGGGGGCGTGATGGATAGCCGTTTGTCATCCGTGCTGCGCTTTTGGCTGAGCTTGCCGGGCTGGCTATTGCTGGCGGCGCAAGGGCTGGGCATCGGCACGCTGGCGCTGTTGGGCGGCGGTTGGCTGCTGCAAGACGAATGGCGTCAGCGGGAAAACGCGGCGGAGCGGCAACAGCGCCTGTTGCAACAGATAGCCATGGTACAGCGCCAACTGGACGAGGCGCCGGAAACCCCTATGCCGCCGACGCCGATCGGCCCGACCACCGCCGGCGATCTGGCGAACGTGCTGCAACAGGCGGGGAGCGCCTTGTTGCGCTGGCAGCGGCAGGAAAAACCGCTGCGGCAAACGCTGAGTTTGCGCATTGACTACGCCGGTTTATTGGCGCTGCTGGAGGCGCTGCCCGCCGATTTACGTCTCGAACAATTGAGTGTGGAGACACCGCCGCAAGGCATGACGGCGCGGTTGGTTTTACAGGATGCCGCCGAGGAGCAAGCCGATGAGTAAAAGACTCGGCCGTTGGTGGTGGCTGCTATGGCCGTGGGCCTTATGTGCTGAACCGCGCGATCCGTTTGCGCCGCCTCCGCTGCCTGCTTGTGCCCAAACGGCGGCATCGCCGGCGGGCTGGCGCCTGAAAGGCGTCATCGGGCAACCGACGCTGCGCTATGGCTGGGTGGTGACGCCGGCGGGGCAATGGCTGCGCCTGCGGCCGCAGCAGCGGGTACTGGCCGATCGCTGGCAGGTGGCACAGGTGCAGGCGCGCAGCCTGACGTTAATAGCGCTGGCGGCCGAGCCGGATTGCCCGGCGAGCCAGGGCGACATCTCGCTGATGATGGACAACAAGGATGGCAAACCATGAAAGGACGCGCGGGATTGGCGGTGGCGCTGTGGTGTCTGACGCTCGGCATCGCACAGGCGCAGGATAAACAGGTTATTTCGCTGGAGTTTCAGGATGCGCCGGTCACGGTCATCCTGCAGGCGCTGGCGGATTATCGGCAATTAAACCTGATCGCCGCGCCCGGCGTGAGCGGCAACCTGACGCTGCGGCTGGAGAATGTGCCTTGGCCTCAGGCGCTGGCGCTGACTCTGCGCATGAGCAAGCTGACGATGACGCGGGAGGGGAGCGTGATGCTTATCGCCCCGGAGCCGGGCGCACAGGAAAAAAAGCAGCAGCGAGAGGCGCTGGCGCAGCGGCAACCCTTGCACAGCCTGACGCTGACAGTGCAAAACGGCGATGCGACGGAGATTGCCGAAAGCCTCAATGCCCAACGTGGCACGTTGCTCAGCGAGCGTGGCAGCGTGTTGGCGGATAAACGCACCAATACGCTGCTGCTCCGCGACACCGCGCCGATTCTGGCGCAGTTGAGAAAGCGGGTAACGGAAATGGATGCGCCGCTGGCACAGGTGCAACTGGCGGCGCATATCGTGACCATCAACAGTGAAAGTCTGCGCGAACTCGGCGTGCGTTGGGGATTGGCGCCCGACGACAGGCCGGCGCAGCCGCTGCGGCCGGGCAATCTTGGCGTCAACCTGCCGCTGGAGCGCAGCGCGGTAAATGCCGGTTTTCACCTCGCGCGCATCAGCGGGCGTTTGCTGAGCCTCGAGCTGACGGCGCTGGAACAGGAGAATCAGGTGGAGATCATTGCCAGCCCGCGCCTGCTGACGGCGCACCTGCAAACCGCCAGCATCAAGCAGGGAACCGAGATCCCTTACGAAGTGTCAAGCGGCGCCAGCGGTGCGACCGCCATTGAGTTCAAAGAGGCGGTGCTGGGCATGGAGGTGACGCCGAGAGTGTTGCCGGACGGGCGCATCACGCTGACGTTGCACATCAGTCAAAATATGCCGGGGCGCGCCATCAGCCGGGGCGCGGGTGAAGCGCTCACCATCGATAAACAGGAGATTAAAACGCAGATCACGGTGAAAAACGGTGAAACCCTGGTTCTCGGCGGTATTTTTCAACGGCATAGCGGCAAGACGGCGGACAAGGTGCCGGGATTGGGGGATGCGCCGTTATTGGGAGGTTTGTTCCGACAAAGCGGCACACAACAGAAAAAACGCGAGCTGGTGATCTTCATTACACCGACTCTGATTAAGGGATAGGCGGTTGCCTGTCAGCCGGGCGGCAAATCTCCTAAAGTTGATGAGCAGATACACTTTTTTATCCCCTTGGGGGGATCTGCGTTTGACGCTGCGGCCGATTTAGCTTACAAGGGTTACCGAATTGAGCACCGAGGTTTTTTGTTAGCGCCAAGACGCCGTTAAAAACATATGGTTTCCCTCCCGCGGCGTGGATTGCGATTTAATCGGTTGCCAAACTACCAAGAGTGTTGAGATAATTTTTCGTCTGATCTCGCACTATCGCTCATGAGGTTTCAGTTTAGGTCCCGCCGCTAATTTGATTGGCGGGGCGGGTTAACATTAACGAATTGTCTTAGTAATACCGAAAAACATGGCAGAGAAACGCAATATCTTTCTGGTTGGGCCTATGGGTGCCGGCAAAAGCACTATTGGCCGTCAGTTAGCTCAGCAACTCAATATG
>Ga0153999_1000107_pt1 | contig 44748 bp, 42 predicted proteins | sample TSNC083MetaG_FD_104675 | JGI IMG/M metagenome (GOLD analysis project Ga0153999, IMG submission 104675) | Attine ant fungus gardens microbial communities from North Carolina, USA - TSNC083 MetaG | ecosystem: Host-associated > Fungi > Mycelium > Unclassified | place: USA: North Carolina, Lumber... | reverse complement strand
TATTGATACCTGTTGCCAGAGGACCAATCAAGCCTTGGTTTTGCAATATTTTATTTTCATATTCAGTCATTTTATCATTTAATGCATCCAGATTCATATCAATTTCTCTAATTAATTCTGGATAACTACTGCTAACCAGACCATCTTCCAGTTCTGTCTGATATTTATCTGAGAACAACTTTCCTTTCCATAAGTCATAACTCTCTCCCGCAAAACTGCTAACCATGTCTTTTTGCTCACTCAACTCATCTTTGACACGCTTCATCTCCTGGTAAATAGGTCGAATCTCATTGATGATAGTCTGATATCCGGCATTTTGCCGCTCCAGAGTATATTTTTGGGTTTCTTTTGATGACAGATTACTTTTTAAACTAGTTAAAGACATATTCATCTACCTCCCTGACTATCTGCTAGTCTTCTAATAATGCAAAGCACACTATTCATTTTCACATTGGAAATCTAAAATTTCCATGCTCATGTTATCATAGGTTGCGTCTTTTATTAATTCAAGCTTATCCGCATCTACAACAAGTCCTAGTGGCATTGCCGTATTAGGCTTTGATAGCTCCAAAGGCCTCATTCGATAATTCCACTAATAAATTATCCACCAGATACTCTTCACCTACTTTTACGGTAATGACAAATGAAATATTTTTTAAAGTTTTATCCGTCCTGTTAATGGCATAAAAAAACATGACTTTTTGACCATCCGATTCGCCATATTTACCTGAATACAAAATCGAAAAATCATCCTCTTCGCCAACCTCTGGGTTTTCCTCAATCAAATCGGATAATGTCTTTAATAATTCAGTGTTCTCTGTATTCATTCCGGCATCTTGCATTTCTTTCGTAACCAAAAAAGATAACGGCTCTGTCATTACGTTTGTGTCCGACTCTGATTCCAGATTCTTTTCTGTTTCCGTACTGACTACTGATTCATCAGTTTGTATATCTACTTTCCTTTCTCCACAACCGCTCAGGCAAAGCAAAACCAAACACAAAATAAATATAAATTTTTTCACTATTAATTACCTCATCAATTATTTGATTTCTTATAGATAAATTCAACATCATATAGTTCTTCTATAATATCTGCAGAGAGTAGCGTATGAATTTTTGCAATACTTGCATCTTCATTTTTAAAGTTTAACTTCAGAGAACTTTTTTAATCTTTTTATCCATTCCTTCCCTCCTTTTCAAATCAATTTATCTGGCTGTCGGCCAGTTTTCTAATTTTGCCATACATTGCCAGACCCAGTAAAATATCCAAAAGAAGGGATAACAACAATGTGATATAATTAACGTCATCAGATACTAAAATATTATCAATACCCAGATTAAATCGTAATGCCGTATCCATCTGATTCATCACTATAGAAATAACAATCAACATTGTGAGAATAAAAATTAGCCCTCCATACATGGTTAACCGCATGCTTTTACCCTTGAATAGTTCTAATTGTTTTCTAAAACCGCTATAAAGCCGTTCGTTTCCTTGTTTTTTCCATCGCTTAATCGCTTTTTCACGCGCACGTATATTAACATAATAAATAAAATACATTAAGGGAAAAAACAGTTTAAATACTGATACAAATCCTATGTGAATATTAGCAAAGCCTATAATTAAGGAAAAGATAAGCAGTATAACCCAAATTCGTCCCAATTTTTTGGAAATTCCATATATCCTTATTTCATCGATCTCTTCCATCTTATGTATTCACCCTTTCAAATGGAACTATTCAGGGACAATCTCAACATTGAATAATTCACCTTTAACCTGTCTCACAGAAAAATATTCATCTTTATCCAACCCCGCAACCGATACGTCAAAATGCACCAATAAACCCTCATTAGAATTTAAAATGCCTATTAGTTCTATAGGAAAAATCGAATGTATCACTGCTAAGTTCGCACTTCTTCCTTCAATTTCCAATCTTAATGAGCTTTTTATGGCAACAATGCTTTTATCTGTACAATTAACATAAACACCGGCCACGGTCATTTTCTGTTTGGCGTTTTGATAAAATCCTTTTAAAAAAATAAAATTAACTGTATCCTCCTCAAAGTCAATCACCGTATTGTCAAAATATTCTTGTACATCCTTAACTTCTTTCCGAAAGCCCTCTTCTCGCAAATATTGCTCATGCCCATTAGCTATTACAATTCTCACTTTATCATTCATTAATGTACCCCTTTAATCATATTCGCATAAAAAATCTGTTGTCGATACCTCTATCTCTAAAGTACCATCATTGATTTGTGCCAATAATGGATACTCTCCATTGCCTACTGTGATAGTAAACGGCATTGCCGAATAAGGCTGCAGTACACCAAGCGTTTCTTCAGGCAATTCAATCAATATATTATCAAATATATATTTTTCTCCTGCCTGCATTGTAAAATAAAAAGAAATATTTTTCACTTTCAAGTCAGTTTTATTAATTACAAAAAAAGTTACTTGTTTTACCCCATTTGTATTCCCATATTTGCCTGAATATTGTATACTTAAGCTATTGTCTTCTCCCACTTGAGGGTTTTCTTCAATGATATCTGCTAATACTTTCAAATTCTCTGTGTTTTCCACAGTCATCCCTGCATCATCCATTGCTTTTGTTGTCTGAAATTTTAAGATATTATCTTTCGTTGTTTCATTCTCAGCATTTATTGTACAGCCGCTTAAAATCACTCCTGTAAGTAGTAATGCTCCTACTAACATCATTCTCTTCATGCTTAGCTTCCCTTCTATTTTTCTCTAATATATTCTTCATGATTTTTATTCCAGCACAAATCATATATTCTTAATGCAAACAAAATATAGGAAATGACATAAAAAGTGATAGATAGCGCAAGAATAATAATCATATAAGTATTTAAACTAAAATCACCAATCCATGCAGGGGCTTCAACAACAATATCAGGACGCATAGGTATGTAAAAACATATAAATAAATAAATTGCCAAAAACATTGTACTTCCTATTATGCTGCCCCTCATATTTCCCTTGCTGTATCTGATTCTACCTTTAACTTGCAGCCCTTTTTGCTGTCTATAATATGTTTTTGCCGCATATATGGTCGAAGCATCACAAATCAGAAAAAATATATTAACTGAAATAAAAACCGTATAATAGGGGTTTAAGTAGCTTGTAATAATACAAAGTACGCTAAATAACCACCAAGATTTTTTAATACGCTTCATGATAATCTCTCCTAAAGTAGTCAATCAAAAGTAAATGTTGGAATACTCAAATCCAGACTCACTCCTAATAAGAGTTCTGCGTCGAGCTTTATACTCGTTACATTTATATTGACCGATTCACCATCATATACATTTTCATTTGTTATTCGTGCACCCGCACCTGCACCTCCCCCTATGCTAACGCCAGGCTTAAATTCAAATAAACTCACTTTAGTTTCTGTGCCATCTTCATTGGTTTTTGACGCTTCTAGCTCCAGAAAAGACAGATTTGGAGAAATCTCAAGTCGGGCAAGTGCCACATTTGCTCCTAATCCAATATCAAAATTATTTTCACCTTCAAATTCCGCAACACAATACATGCCAACACTTCCTGCTTCTGCAGTAAAGTCAATTGAACCGTTAAAATCTTCAGTTCCGGCAACAATAGATGACTTTATTTTTGCCACGGCAGCTTCGCCTTCCAGAGAAAACCCTTTGTACTCATCCGACCAGCCAATCTTTGCTTCACCGCTGCCTCCTAATATATAGCCATTTGTAGACCATCTTAACCAGTCAGTTAATTGCCCATACCCATTAAGTGAAAACGCAGAAAAATTCCCTTCGACCGTTCCCACACCATTGTTCCATCCTGCAGAACCTTCAGCCCCTAAAAGCCTGCCTCCTAAATAGCCATAAATATCTGAAGAATAACCCGCCGCAATCTGATCTTCCCAAATCGCAGTTGTATTCGCAATGTAGCTAAATGGGTCACTCTCCAATAATTTATCCAAATTCTCCGATGATTCAATCTGATACCATTCCTGTTGTGTAATGCTGCCAACTTTATTATAATTAATTTTTACACCCGTATAATAGTCTTTTTTTATGCGGTCAATATTATTTAGCAATTCCCCTATCCTATCATACAATTTCTCAGCCTTTTCCAAAGCCCTGTCATCCGTATCCAGTAAGTTTTCCTGTGTATCTCTGACATTTTGCATAACCACATCGTAGTCGTCAATAATCGTTTCTCCACTTAATGCTGTCGTTGCGATATATTCACCTGCTCTTGAGGTAACGGTTGCAATTTCAGATAATAAAGTTACATAATCATTCTTTTTTAATTGTAGTTCCGATGCTATATCATCCAAGGTTATTTCATCAACAATACCTGCTTCAGAGCCTTCATATGTTAAAAAATCGCTCTTGATTTCTTCCAGTGATGTCGTTATTTCCTCAGAAATATTTATAAATGCATTAATAAAGTTGATTGGGACTGTCGTTATATAATTTTTATAGGCATCTGCAGTATCTCCTCTAAAATTAGTACTTTGAGACAATATATATGCACCTTTATATTGTTCATAAAATGCATCCTGCATTTTGATTTTAAATTGTTTGATTTGATCTAGCATATCATCCAATTCATCATTAACTAAAGTTGCCATTTTATGCCCTCCCTGTTTTTATGGCGTTGATGTCTGGATCATTTGATTTGCAATTTTATTATCAATCCCTAGCCAATCTGCCTTGATTAACTCCAAATTTTTCGCATCAGATTCAGATAATTCTACAAAATGATCAATCGCTTCTTGCAATTTTTCGATGCATTCTAGATACTTACCGATGCAAGTCAAATCTGTTTTAGAAACACTGACTTCACAACTTAGTGACTTCACGGTTCCAATTAGGCCTTCATACTTTTTGATTTCGGCCTCTAGTTCCTTCGGTTTAATAAGTAAATCACTCATTCTTTTATCTCCTTGTTTTATTTAAACATGTAATCTGCGCTTCAGTAATCATCATATTGGATTTGGTACATATTTCAACCAACTGTTGCGAAGTGCATGCACTTAATAAATCTATATATGTATTCAAATTAATATTCTCAGCCACAAGAGCACCCCAGAAAAAATGAAATCCAATAGGATAGTCTTTCTGCCAAAATGCCAGCAGCCTCAACAGCTTTTGTGCACTTAATTCAACCTTATCCGTTTCTATGAATGAGACAATATTTTCTTTATACTTTTTTATTTCACCATGATAGATAATGCTTGTGTCAAAATAGTCAATATGTATATTACACTTTGAGAATAATCTTTCTCCTAAAATGTTTAGAAAAAAATATTTTTCCTCCATGGTAACTTGCTCATTTATAAAATAAAACTTCATTGCTCCTAATTCATATTTTGATGTCAAATTCAGCGTTAATTTTTTATCTGATTGCAATGTAGTGTTTTTCACTTTTGAGGCAAACCTCGGGACAGCATTGTGATTCATCAATCGGTTAGTGCTCAGATGCGTTAATGCACTGACATCCTCAACATTTCCCGAAACCAATAATATGCTGTTGCCGGGTATAATCAATGATTCCCAGTATTCGGTAAATATTTTATTATCCAACTTCAAAAAATCGTCAGTCAGTTTACCGAACGCAAATCCTTTCCCTGATTCTGTAAACTCTAGCATATGATATAATCCACGAAATTCAATGTCATTATAATTCTTTTTGAAGTTCTTAATTGATGTGGCTAATGCTTTTGTAAAAAGTTCATCTTCAAATTCCGAATCAAATAAGACTTGATATATCATCTTGATATCTTCAGAGAATTTTTTGACATTAGACCTCAATGCCATCGTAATCACATTTTGTGTTATATTTATTTTGATTACTTTAAAGAATTTTTTTTTGATAAATAAAGTGATATAATTACAAAATACATTGGCACAGGCCAGATTCAATTCTTTAATCTGATTTTCTCCGTCATAATGTATATAACGATAGCAAAAGCCACATTTTATATTAAGTGCAATATACACCGCATCACCGTAATCATAATTATTTACATAAACATCTAATTTTTTCGCTTCTTTCTCCACATAAGCCATTCATGCTCTCCCAAGATTCATTTTTATTAACTATTTGAATATAACATAATTTTACATATATGGCAATGTTTCTTCGTCAGGTTGCAGACATAGTCTGCCCTGTGATATAATACAGAATATTGACATGCAAAGGAGCATTAAGATGAAGAATAGAAAAGGGCATGGTTTGATCTCTCATATTGTTTTAGCCACGATTCTGGCATTTTTAATTATTTCATTTTCAGTTGTTTTTACTTTGAATTTCAGACCTCTTTATTACTTTGATATTGATTATCTGAATATTCCTGAGTCCTCCGGATTATCTGAGGACATCATTAAAGCAAATTATGATGCTCTGATTGATTATAATTCTATCTTTCACTCGGGCCGTCTTGAATTCCCCAGCCTGATTATGTCAGAAAGTGGTGAAATACATTTTATTGAAGTTAAAAATATATTTGTTGCAGTACAGATTATATTCGTCGTTACACTCGTATTGGGTACTATCGGCATCATTTATAAACGTCGGCAAAAAGATTTTCTATATCTGAAATATACTGCGATATTGACACTTGTTATCCCTGCCGTTTTAGGGACGGTGATCGGATTAAACTGGGAAAAAAGCTTTGTTATTCTTCATCAAATCTTTTTTAATAATGATTACTGGATATTTGATGCTGCCACAGACCCGGTTATCACCATACTTCCTGATACATTCTTTTTTCATAGTGCGGTTATGATTTTATTCATTGCCTTGTTGGGAAGCGCACTGTGCTATTTCATTTTTCGCAGATATAAAAGGCATCCCTTTTCATAGAAGGGGATGCCTTTTATATCATCAATATACTTTGAATATAATTCTAATCAGCGATACTAAAAACAACACGGCACACAACACAAAAACAGACAACATTGCATAGCTCTTTTTCGAAAATAGACCTTCTGCTTTAGCATCTATCGATGCTCCTTTTAGCATCCGGGTAATCGTTCCCAGATTCAATACAATGATAATTGCCATTCCCAGGAATGAAGCAATACATAGGAATCTTTGAATGATGCCTACATAATTGGTTCTATACGCTGTTGAGCTGATGTCAATCACTTTATTATAGGTTACGCAGCTTAATATATTATTTTCCTCAACAACCTCTTCATAATTTTCGGCATCTACAAATGAGGCCGTAAATCCTTGCGGATATGTGAATTGATAATATATCCCATTGTTTGTCTTAGCTCCGCTTAGAAAGTTCATAAAACTGATTTTATCTGAATATTCATAAACAACTTTATTAATATCCTTTTTCTCCGTCTTGCCCCCTGTTAATATAGAAGATGGCCCTTCGGCATCTGATTTATCAAGAAAAGCTGTTGTTTTAGACGTGATATCATCAGCGCTGCTTCCCCTAATCGTAACAATATACCGGACTTTGCTGCTTTTCTCTTCTTTTTTGTAGGTAATATCATCGTTGATTTTGCTTTTTATCTCTTCTTCAAGACTCTCGCCAATGATAGTCTCCTGGTCATTGGTTAAAGTAAATGCTATTTCCCTGGTAATATCAATTTCATTGGCAACCACTGTGCTAACATCAATCTGTTCTACATTGACACTAAAGCCGAGGCTCAACGTTATTTCGTCTGCAGGACTTACTTCAATATATATACTGCAATATTCTTCCGTGTATTCATATTCATAATTGCTCATAAACTGATTTTTGCTGACACAGCTTTCAAAAGAATATTCCGGGGAGACTCTTACAATATAAGTCATTTTTGTATTTTCATTGCTATAATCCAGGAAATAGGCACCATCTAAAAACAGTGTCATCTGTTTCCTTGCTTTCATTGTATCTGATTCATCGCTTTCATCGTGGATATCAAATACTGTATTTTCACTGTTTAAAGCTTGATTCATCATAGCGGCATATTGTGCTGTATCCTCGGCTGTAAATGTAATGGTATAGGTTTTATATTCACCCTCTTGCAGCGATGTTTGGGTTCCGCCATCAGGAGTCAGCGTTTTCATGAAACTAGTCAGCTTGCTCCCTAGTGTCTGCACAGTTTCAAGACCAATCGCATAGTCTATTCTCACATCCAAAGTATCATCATCATTTAAAATAGTTTCTATCCGAATATTTTCAAAGGCATTGGACTCCATTGTCGAGGCTTTGATTTTCTCTCCGGTTTCAATGACTTCCCCATCAATTTCTACCGTTGTTCGCTTAAGATTAAAAAAAGCTTCCATATCTATTTTTTCGGCATCGGGAAACACCTTAAGGATGCCATTTTCTAACCAGTATAGTAAATCTAACGATGTAAAGTTCTCTTCAATGGCATAACCGTTTTTAAAAGTACTGTCGGCATATTCAAAATAGATTGCCGGCGTTATGGTCTCCTCTAAGCCGGTGTTTCCCGAAAGTATCTGGCTGATTTTATTAGCATAGTCGGTGTATGAAGCAAAACTTAAATTGGCAGTAATTTTCACGCCATTATCGGTTTCTTCTGCAAAGCAATAGATATCCTCAGGTGAATAAGTGTCCAGCATATTTTCCAACTGCACTATTTCACCGTCAAAATAGTTTTTAAATATTTTCTGTTCAATTGTCGCCATCATAACTCTCTGGCCTTTAAAATTCTCATCAAACGATAAAGTTGTTTCAATATTTAATGATTCTGTTTTATCACAGCTGCTTAGTCCTATAATCATCAGCGAAGATACCAGCAGCAACCAGAATATTAGATTTTTCTTCATACGCATACTTCCTTACTTTTCAGGCAAATGTGACATTATATGATTCCTTTGCTATTGACAATTCTTAAGCATACAGTTCCTGAGAAAATCCAGGGCATAGACGACAGAGTATTCCCTTATTTTCTGACGGTTGCCTCTTAAACGATATTCTCTTACATCTGTTTGATCATTGATGCTGCAGCCGATATATACAAGCCCCACCGGCTTTTCATCGCTGCCGCCTCCGGGACCTGCTATTCCGGTAATAGAAATCGCTGCGCCGGCACCTGATAATTTCCTGACACCGATGGCCATTTCCTGAGCGGTCTGCCGGCTTACGGCACCGAATTTCTGCAAGGTTTCGGCACGAACACCAATAAGATCTTTTTTAACCTCATTAGAATAGGTGATGACCCCTTCACTAAATATATCCGAGGCACCTGCCACATTAACAATCCGGCCCGCAAATAGTCCGCCGCTACAGGATTCTGCTGTTGCCAGGGTTAAATGATTTTTCTTTAAGAGGTTAATCACACATTCTTCCAGCGTTATATTTTCATCTGTGGTATATACATTTTGGCCAAATCTCTTTTTAAGTTCTTTGGCTACGGGTAAAATAAGTTTTTCGGCTTCTTCTTCGGAATTGGCTTTGGCAGTAATTCTTAAATGCACTTCTCCGGTTTTGGCATAGGGAGCAATCGTGGGATTCGACTGGGATTCAATGATATCTTTAATCTCAGTTTCCACAAAGCTTTCGCCCAAACCGGTTATTTTTATGGTTTTTGAATAAATAACTTCCGGCTCCAACTGTTTTAAATAGGGGGCAATATCATTTTCAAACATGGGGTATAGTTCATTAGGCGGACCGGGCATCAATATAAGATGTTTATTATCCTTTGTATGAATAATGAGTCCCGGTGCGGTTCCATTATGATTGTCGACAACCTTGGCGCCTTCTGGAATCAATGCCTGCTTCCAATTATTTTTCGTCAGTGTCCGATTGATTCCCCGGTTGGAAAAATATTCTTCAATACGTGTTTTCGTATGGGCATCCTCTTTTAATTCAAGGCCAAGAACCTTTGACGCAACTTCTTTTGTCAAGTCATCTTCCGTGGGACCTAAGCCGCCGGTTAACATGATGATATCTGCTCTTGAAAGCGCCTGAGCTATTGCCGCTGACAGCCGTTCCTCATTATCACCAACGGATACCTGGTAATAATTTGACAGCCCCAGTCCGGCGCATTTTTCAGCCAGATATTGTGTATTTGTATTAACAATATTCCCCAGTAAAATTTCAGTACCAACGGAAATAAATTCTACAACCATTAAAGATTTCCTCCATCTAATAAAATATTTTTATTCTTATACAGATAATCTGCCAACGACACAACGGTCAAGATAAGTGAGGCATAGATAAGTACCTGTTCTATGATATATACAGTATGCCCGCCAAAATCAGGAATCATAAAAATTATTGTAATCATTTGGACGGTCGTTTTTATTTTCCCCAGATATCCGGCAGCAATGACGATACCGGCTTCTGCCGCAATCAGGCGGAACCCGCTGATAATAAACTCTCTCGCAATAATAATCAATACAATGACTGCTGAAATTCTTCCCATTTCAATAAAGCAAATCAAAGCAGATGTCACTAAAAGCTTGTCTGCCAACGGATCCATGAACTTTCCAAAATTGGTTACTAAATTGTGCTTGCGGGCTATCTTGCCATCCAGCAAATCGGTCAGGCTGGCAACAACAAATATCAATAAAGCAATATAAGACGAATATGCCACATCATCAGTTAATAAAAAGAATACAAAAAAAGGAATCATCGCCACCCGCAAAAGGGTCAGTTTATTCGGTAAATTCATCATTTATCTCTCCTATCAAATCATACTCGTTGGCACCGACGACTTTAACGTGAATGATGTCTCCTGAAGATAGCTCTTTGGTGTTGCTAATAAAAATATAACCATCAACATCCGGTGCATCTTTATAGGTTCTGCCAATATACACATTATCCTCAGGAAGCTTTCCTTCTACCAATACTTCCACTTCTTTGCCTATCATTTTTTGGGCCAGCTCAAAAGCAATCTTCTGCTGTACTTGCATAAGTTCATCTTTGCGGCTGATTTTTACTACTTCATCAATCTGGTCTTCCATATCGGCAGCAGGTGTATCTTCTTCTCGGGAATAGGTAAATACCCCCAGACGATCAAAACGAATCTTTTGAACAAAAGAAACCAACGCTTCGTGGTCTTTTTGCGTTTCTCCGGGAAATCCGGTAATTAGCGTGGTTCTTAAAGCAATATCTGGGATTTCCTGACGCAGTTTTTGGATAATTGATATTAGTTCCTGACAATTCGTTCGCCGACCCATTTTTTTCAAAATAGTATCGGAAGCATGTTGTATCGGTATATCTAAATAATTGCAGATTTTAGACTCACTTTTAATGACCCGTATCAGTTCATCGGTGATTTCTTCCGGATAACAGTAGAGGATACGAATCCATTGGATTCCTTCTATTTTACATAAATCCCGCAACAGTTCATGAAAAACCTTCCGGCCATATAAATCTTTTCCATACATGGTTGTTTCCTGGGCAACAATATTTAGTTCCCTGACACCGGCTCCTGCCAGTCTGCCGGCATCTCTTAGAATATCCTCTTTCGGAAAGCTTCGGTAATTCCCTCTGATTTTAGGAATAATACAATAAGTACAATGTTTATCGCAGCCTTCGGCAATTTTCAAATAGCTTACGTATCCTCCGGTTGTCACCACTCGACTTATATCAACTTTAGGCAGGTCATCTATGGAATCGAAGTGAATACTTTTCCTGCCGTCTAAAACTTCATCAATGGCCTCACGTATTCTATGATAGCTTGACGTCCCTAAAATAGCATCAACTTCCGGGATTTCTTCTAAAATTTCAGCTTGATAGCGCTGTGCCAGGCAACCGGTTACAATCAAAATCTTGCATCTGCCTTCCTTCTTAAGTTCAGCCATTTCAAGAATTGTTGTAATACTCTCTTCCTTCGCATCATGGATAAAGCTACATGTGTTCACAACAATAACCTCGGCCATTTCCTCATCATTAGTTAATGTATGGCCGCTGTCTTTAAGCAGACCCAACATCACTTCCGAATCTACAAGATTTTTATCACAACCTAGGGAAACAAATAATATGTTCATAAATACTCCTACTCTACTCAATCATTGCTGTAAGTCAAGCGCTTCAAGACAATTGTTCATTAGCATGGCAATGGTCATCGGACCGACACCTCCGGGAACCGGTGTGATGGCACTGACAACTTCCAGCACATCGTTATAATCTACGTCTCCGCAAAGCTTGCTGTTTTCATCCCTGTTCATCCCTACATCAATGATTACGGCACCCTCTTTAACATATTCCTTAGTAATAAATTTAGGCTTCCCAATAGCGGCAACTAAAATATCTGCTCTTTTGCAGACTTCCTTTAAATCTTTCGTTTTCGAATGACAAATGGTCACTGTCGCATTTTCTCTTAATAACAGTAATGCCATAGGCTTTCCAACAATATTACTTCGCCCTACGACGACGCACTCCTTACCCGCAATTTCGATGTTGCTGCGTTTGAGTAATTGAATAATACCTGCGGGCGTACAAGAGATAAAACCTTTCTGTCCAATACAAAGCTTACCTACATTCTGAGGATGAAAACCATCAACATCTTTTACCGGTGAAATCGCTTTAATCACTGAATCTTCATCAATATGCCCCGGCAGCGGAAGCTGAACTAAAATCCCATGGACACCCGGCCTTGTATTTAATGATTCTATTAAGGTGATTAAAGCTTCTTCCGTTATGTCCTCCGGCAGCTCATAGGAAAGAGATTTAATGCCAATATAGGCACATGCCTTTTTCTTATTCCCCACATAAACACTAGAAGCAGGGTCATTACCTGCCTGTATGACTGCCAGTGTGATATCTTGATTAAGCACTGCCACCTTTTCTTTCAATTCATCTTTAATTAAACCGGAAATCAATTTCCCATCGATTATATATGCCATATTCATATTCTCCATTCAAAAAAGTCCTGTAATCATTCCGTTCTCATCAATATCAATATTCTCTGCCGCAGGCCTTTTAGGCAGTCCCGGCATAGTCATCACTGCACCGGTAATTGCCACAACAAAGCCGGCACCGGCGGACACATACACTTCCCTGATATTTATTTTGAAATTCTCCGGCCGGCCAAGCAATGTCTCATCATCAGACAGAGAATACTGTGTTTTCGCCATGCATACCGGAAAGTGACCAAAACCCAGGTCTTCAATTTTCTTAAGGGTTTTTAGTGCCGCTGTGCTAAAAGTTACGCCGCCGGCTCCATAAATAGAGCCGGCAATTGTTTCCATCTTTTCTTTTAAAGGCATCGCATCATCATAAAGAAGTTCAAAATCGCTTGGTTTTGTTTCGAGAGTTTCAACTACCTTTTCTGCCAGAGCGATACCGCCGGCTCCGCCGCTTTCCCATACCTTTGATAATGCAAACGAACAATTTCTCTCTTCGCAAAAGGCTTTGATATAATCAAGCTCAGCCTGAGTGTCCGCCGTAAAGGCATTTAAGGTGACAATAATCGGAACTTTGAACTTCTGAAGGTTTTCAATATGTTTTTCCAGATTCACGATACCTCTTTGAAGAGCGGCAAGATTTTCTGTATTTAACTCGGCTTTAGGAACACCGCCATTATACTTTAAAGCCCTCACCGTAGCTACCAGTACCACAGCATCCGGCTTAAGGCCGGTCTTGCGGCATTTAATATTAAAAAACTTCTCAGCACCTAAATCCGCCCCGAAACCAGCCTCAGTCACAACGATATCAAACATTTTCAATGCCAGCTTAGTGGCTCTTACACTATTGCATCCATGAGCAATATTAGCAAAAGGACCACCATGAACAATGGCCGGTGTATGCTCTAAGGTTTGAATCAAATTGGGTTTGATCGCATCCTTTAATAAAGCGGCCATTGCGCCTACTGCTTTTAAGTCACTGGCAGTGACCGGTTTTCCCTGGAAACTATAAGCCACAATAATTTTTCCCAGCCTGTCCTTCAAATCTTCCATATCATCAGCCAGACAGAGAATCGCCATAATCTCCGATGCAACAGAGATAACAAAATGATCTTCTCTTGTCACGCCATCCATTTTACTGCCCATGCCTACCACTACATTCCTCAAAACACGATCATTCATGTCCAGACAGCGCTTCCATGCTATCTGTTTCGTATCTATTTGCAGCGTATTCCCTTGTTGAATATGATTATCCAGTAAAGCGGCCAACAGATTATTAGCAGAGGTAATCGCATGGAAATCCCCCGTAAAATGCAAATTCAAATCCTCCATGGGCACGACCTGGGCATACCCGCCGCCGGCTGCTCCCCCTTTAATTCCAAAGCATGGACCTAATGATGGTTCTCTAAGGGCGATACATGCTTTCTTTCCCATTAGGCCAAGGGCTTGTCCAAGACCAACCGTCGTTGTCGTTTTCCCCTCACCCGCCGGTGTGGGATTGATGGCAGTGACTAAGACTAATTTTCCATCTTGATTGTCTTTGACTTTATCCCATAGCCCATCTGCAAACTTGGCTTTATATTTTCCATATAACTCTAATTCATCTTCTTCGATACCGAAATTCATTGCAATATCCTTAACAGGGAGCAGCTTCGCCTCATGTGCAATTTGAATATCACTCTTCATTAGTGGAACCTCCTTTAGTTAAATTACACACTTTCTTCAATAAAACGTTCAAATTCTTCTTCCGACATTAAAATCTTCCTGGGTTTCGTTCCTTCTTCCGGACCAACAACACCGGCTTCACTTAACTGATCCATAATTCTTGCGGCTCTGTTAAAGCCAATTTTATAAACCCGCTGAAGCATACCGATGGAAGCTTTATCTTTTTCTATAATAAACCTGCCCGCTTCTGTGAAATAGACATCTCTGTCATTGCTGGCATCATTGTTATCAGATGCTTTGGCCGAAGTCGTAATCTTGTCGGTTATTTCTTCATTGTATTGAGGTGCCAACGACTGAGCCTTTAAAAATTCTACAACGTCATTGACCTCTTTATCAGAAACAAAAGCCCCTTGAACTCTCTGGGGTTTTTGGTGACCTGCCGGATAAAAGAGCATATCCCCTTTGCCTAAGAGCTTTTCAGCACCATTCATATCAATAATAGTTCGGGAATCCACACCGGAAGACACGGAAAAAGCGATTCTTGAAGGAATGTTGGCTTTAATAAGACCTGTAATAACATTAACCGAAGGTCTCTGAGTAGCTATAACAAGATGTAAGCCGGCAGCTCTGGCCAATTGAGCCAGGCGGCAGATGGCATCCTCAACCTCACCGGGAGCCACCATCATTAAATCTGCCAGCTCGTCTATAATAATCACGATTTGAGGCATTTTCTTGTGTTCTTCGCTTTCATATCCGCTTTTTTTAATTTTATCATTATAGCCTTTTAAATCACGCACATTTAACTGGGCAAACTTTTTATATCTATCTTCCATTTCGGCCACAGCCCAATTCAGCGCACCTGCCGCTTTTTTAGGATCTGTGACAACCGGAATTAAAAGATGAGGAATATCGTTGTATATGCTCAATTCCACAACCTTAGGGTCAATCATGATAAGCCTTACATCTTCCGGTTTTGCCTTATAAATGATGCTCATAATTAACGTATTGATACAAACCGACTTACCTGAGCCGGTAGCACCTGCTATCAATAAATGAGGCATCTTGGCAATATCGGCTACGATAACCTGGCCGCCGATATCCCGGCCGGCCGCAAAGGCAATCTCTGACTTATGATTTTTAAATTCCGGAGTCTCAAGTAAATCTCTTAGCATAACCGTTGTATTTTCTTTGTTGGGCACTTCGATACCTACGGCAGCTTTCCCCGGTATTGGTGCCTCGATGCGGATATCGGCTACCGCCAGATTCAGTTTAATGTCATCTGCCAGCGATACGATCTTACTGACCTTTACACCTTGTTCCGGCTGCAATTCATAACGAGTCACTGATGGTCCGCAGCTGACATTGGTCACCTGAACCCGGACCCCAAAACTATCCAATGTACTTTGCAGCTTCATGGCTGTCTCTTTTAAATAGACATCTGATGTCAGGCTGCGTCCTGACGATTTACCCCGTCTCAAGAGTTCAATTGGCGGAAATACATATTGCTTTATAGGTTCTGTAATCTCATCAGACGTAAGCGGTAGCGCAGATTCTTTCTTTGTCTTCTTTTTAGAATCTTCCTTAACCTCCATAGGTATATCTATATCCGTCGGCATGCTGATTGGTCTATCAATATTCAACGGCTCAGTTATCGGTTCCATGTGGGTCACCGTAATTTCAAAATCATCCTGCGAATTATTATCCGGTAATATTTCTGTTTCGTATTCTTTTGGTAATTCAACCTTTGGTATAACGATATTATGATCTGCTTCTAATTTTGTCAGACGAATACGTTCCTCTTCTTTTTCTTTCTGCAGTTCTTCCTTTTCTTTCTCTTTTAAAATCCTTCGTTCTCTTATGTTATTTGCTGCATTTTGATATGCTTCCTTGCTTTTCTTTCCGAGGCTTGCAAAAACAGCTTTTTCCGTAACAAGAATAATACCTATTAAGAAAAGCAAAATGACAATAACATATGTTCCGGCAGTTCCAAAAAGCGGGTGCAGACCACGTACAACTAAGCCTCCGATAATTCCTCCGCCATTTCTGTAGAGTGCACTTTCACGGTAATAATCCAGAAGCTTTGAAACCCCGTCAGAAGAATTACTGATTAACTGTATAAATGCCATCAAGGCAACACTTATAATAACTGCTGCAAATATTTTAAACTTAGCTACTTTATTTTGTTTGTTTGATACATAAAATGCTGTCCCTAAAAATAGCATATATGGAATTAAATAAGCCATCAGACCAAATACGCCAAAAATAAAATATGCAATTAAGTAGCCCACTTTACCGCACAAATCGAATGTACTGAGGATCATTATAATGGAAATGCCCAAGGCAATGATCAGCAAAATCTCATCGCCCATTGTACTTTCGACTTTTCCATTCTTAGCTGTACTTTTTTTAGCGGTGCTTTTAGCAGATGTTTTTTTAGTAGTATTCCTTCTGCTTCCAGTCGTCTTTCTTTTATTTGTTGCTTCAGCCATTAACTCTACTCCCTCTCCCCTTCTATCGACAAAGCAACACATGTTCTTGTCAATTAAAATTTGCCGTTTACTTTATTAAGAAGTAACCTACTATCGAAATAATGCCTATTCCGGCACAATAGTAAGCAAAATATTGATATTTGCTCTTTTTGACGATGTTAATCATAAACCGGACACAGATATAACCAACAACACCGGAAACAACCATTCCTACCAGGTAATAAGCAATCAATGTTCCGTTAATTTCACTCCCGCCAATATGTCTTAATTCAAGCAGATTGGCGCCAACAATTGCCGGTACGGAAGCCAGGAAAGAATATTTGACGGCGAAAGAACGATCGAGTCCCAAAAAGAGACATGCGGCAATCGTTGAACCTGAGCGGGAAATACCGGGAAATGTGGCGATTCCCTGAACAATGCCGATGACTCCGGCATCTTTATATGTAGTCGCTTTTGCTTTCTTCTTTCCGCCTTTCTTACCATCCATAAGTAATAAAAGGATTGCCGTAATCAGCAGACCAATGCCGGGCATAATTAATGTTTTAGCGGCCGTTTCCGTAAACGAGCTTAAGGCAAGTCCTAAAATGGCCGTCGGCACAGAGGTCACAATAATTAATGCCGCAAACTTTCTATAGGCATTAGTTATCAGTCGCTTATAGGGCTTGTTTTCTTTCTTAATCTTGTTTCTTACAAAGACATATCCATTGTAAAAAACGGCACCTATAAGTCCAATACCATGAATCAAAAGATTCTTTACATCCCTCCAGAATACAAGACAAACAGCAACTAATGTCCCTAAATGCAGCAGTGTCTCAAACAAAATACCGGTATCTGTATCCACCTTCAATAATTGCTGTAAGATTGCTAAATGACCGGAACTACTTACTGGCAGGAATTCTGTCAAGCCCTGAACCAGACCCAATAAAATCGCCTCAAACAAATTCATACAAGTTCTCCTTCTATTGCATTTTATGGTGCAATATTTTCTTTGGTGTTTTATAAAACTTATCCTCTATACTACTACATTTCTCCACCTTTGTCAAAATCCGATTCTTTATTTTCAATCATCTGATTTAATTTGTCAAGTGCTTGTTTTATACCACCCACTTCATCAATAATTCCTGCCTTAACAGCTTCGCTTCCATCTAAAATAGTACCTACATCCTTTGCCAGCTTACTGGTATCTAACATTAATTTTTTCAAACTATTTTTATCAATTTTAGAATTCCTCACGATAAAATTCAAGATCCGATCTTGAATACGTTCGAAATATTCATAAGTTTGGATAACGCCTATCACCATACCATTCATCCTGACCGGATGGATAATCATTGTTCCGCTCGGCACAATAAACGAATAGTCAGAAGATACTGCCAGCGGTACACCGATAGAATGGCTGCCGCCAAGGACAAGGGAGACGCTCGGCTTACTTAAGGAAGAAATCATCTCAGCAATAGCAAGCCCTGCTTCCACATCGCCGCCGACTGTATTAAGAAGTATAAGTACACCGTCAATATCACTACTATCCTCCACAGACGCTAACTGTGGCAACGCATGCTCGTATTTTGTTGTTTTTGACTGGGAAGATAGCGTTTCATGCCCTTCAACCTCACCGATAATCGTCATTAAATGAATTTTGTGTTTTTTTTCGTTTTTATCTAAGGTTACTTCTCCGGTCTCTTTAATACGCTCACTCTTGATTTCCTCTACCTCTTTACCTGTTTTTTCCTTTTCAACATCTTTCTTTTTATCATCTATTTCTTCCTGATTCATCGCATACTCCTTTAATTTACATTGATACCAGTTAGTATGTAAAATTAAAGAAAAATTATAAACTTATAGACATTTTTCATTTTTTTACCATATCCTTAATCATTTGTTTTGTATCATATATACATTACGTTAAATATTCAACAATAAAGTCAAAAAAAATCTGGCACTTTGCGGATTGATAATCTAAAGGCCGTATGTTAAGATTATGCCGAACGAATTAAGAAATGGAGAGGAGAGATATATATGGCTAACAACAAACTTGAAACTATCGTTATGAATAATCTGGATGCCGAAACATTCATGAAAGCAGTTGATGAATGTAAAGGGAATGTTTACTTAGTTACAGAAGAAGGAGACCGTTTGAATCTCAAGAGTAAATTTTGTCAGTTAATCGGTCTGGTTAACATTATCCAGGGCGGTCATTTAAAAGATGCTGTTATTTCCTGTGATAATCTGGATGATGAATCCAAATTATTCAAATTGAATCTTTATGGAAGCAACGATAAGTAATAACTAAAAGAATTCCCGTTAAGCTGCGGGAATTCTTTTATATTTGAAACAACTTCTTTTAGTTCTATACATGTCCAAATGTTCATATAATTTAATATCATGATTATTGAGGAGTGAGTCTATGATATTATCAAATAAAATTCAGCCTTACTTAAATTTTTACATTATACGAACAATGTATTTAACCTATTTAAATTCTAAACTATCTAAAAATCAATCCCACGGACGCTACACCCTTTATTATTTTAAAGGATGGCGATTGCTGGGGATTAATTTTGGAGGTTAAAATCGGAAGGCGCTCCGTTAAGTTCGATATCCAGATCTGAATAATAATGTACAAGCTTGTTATAAAACCGCTTGGCAACGATAGAAAAATAATGGCGTTTCAAATAGACAAGACCAATAGTACGTTCACAAAAATCATCGGAAATCTCAATTATCTTAGAATTTCCTTTGTTTTGGGACAAATAGGATTTAAGTGTTTTCACATAAGTCGCCGGTATTAGGGAAATGCCAAGTCCATTCTCTACCATTGGCCCAATCAACATTGGCTCACCACCAAAGAACCGCACATTGGGTTCAAATCCGGCACGCTGGCAAAATAGCTGCGTACAGTAATGCATATCATCAGTTTGTGACAGGATAAATTTTTCACAGCGTAATTCTGAGAAAGAAATCCTTTCTCTCCCGGCTAAGGGATGGTCTACAGGGAAAAGTAAATATATTCTTTCCTTAGCAAGTGGTTTCCATACAAAATCCTGGTGTTTAATGGGCGCAAAAGAAAGAGAGAAATCAATATTGCCCCGCTCCAACTCTTGACGGAGTTCTTCATGTGAAAGTATTCTTTCATAAAAAATCACATCAGGATAGCACTTCATGTATTCAACAATCGGCTTAGTTATCATGTCGTTGGTAGGAACTGAGAAAGATACCTGACCATGCAATTCCCCGACCATGTCTTCAAGCTCTATTTCTCCGCCTGAGAGTTCGGCTAAAGCACGTTCGACCCGTGCATAATAAGCGGAGCCATATTTGTTTAGATACACATTGCGTCCGCTCCGCTCGAACAGAGCAATTCCCAGGTCACGCTCTAACCGGGCAATACTCCTGCTTACGGAGGATTGCGCCACACTAAGTTTTTGAGCAGCAGCCGTCATACTCCCTAAGCGGGCGACAGCCAAAAAATACTCTAATTGAAGTAGTTCCATATATACCCTCCACATGTAGGATGTTTTAGTTCATTATATATTATCTCTTATCGCTTTTCAACTAGTGTTTTGTTTCTTGGCTGCCCTTTGCTTTTTAAATATTCATACCAGCGTCATAACCATCTTTGACCGCTTCATATACCCGTCTTGCCCTAAAACAATCGCCGATTATCCTGAATTCCGGCGCTACATCGCGCAATGCCTCTGCTTCGTCAGAAAGTGCTCTATATCCGGCCGCCACGACCACCGTATTGGCTTTAAATAACTTCTGAGAATCCTCAGCATCTGCGCATATGACGCCTTCGCCATTAATAGATACACATCTGATATTTGTTTCGCAGCAAACCACTTTTTCCAGTTCAGTCATTAAAAAACGACGATAATCAGGGGCGGCATCGGGGACAACCTCTTCCCTCATTTCAATGACAGTTACTTTTTTGCCCTCTCTTGCTAATTGAAGCCCTATCTCACAGCCCACAAGGCCGCCACCAACGATGACAACATTATCTCCCACAGGTTTTCCGCCTGTAAAAATCTCTTCGGCAATCATAACATTTTCATTGTCGATACCTGGGATTTTCGGAATGATCGGTTTTGCCCCTATGGCGACAATGAGAATATCGGCCTTTTCAGCTTCTGCCATTTCCGGTGTCAATGGCATATTCATTTTTACAATCACATCTGCTTTTGCAAGCTCTGTCGCTAAGGTGTCCCGGAATCGAATCAAATCGTGTTTAAACGGCAGGTGAGCATCCACCTTCAGGGCACCGCCCAATTCTCCGGACTTCTCAAACAGTGTCACCTGATGACCGCATCTTGCGGCAGTAATTGCCGCCGTCATACCGCCTGGTCCTCCGCCTGCCACCAGAACCTTTTTTGAGGTCTTAGTCGGAGCAAGTAATTTAGTCTGAAGTTCTCTCCCGGCGGTGGGATTTATACTGCAACGCAGATTACGGGTACTGTAAAGGCCTTCGTTACATACGAAGCAACGTATACATTTATGGATAATATCAGCCTTGCCGCTTCTCGCCTTGTTCGGTAATTCAGGGTCAGCGACAATTCCACGACCCAGAATGATACCGTCTGCCGTACCTTTTGTGATGATTTGCTCCATATGCTCAGGATCCACAAACCCTCCTACAGTTGTCACCGGTATCCTCACTGCCTTTTTAACCGCCTCAGCAAATACAGCATTGCAGCCCCGCTCATCGAATATAGACGGTACCATACGGGTGGTCCATGGCGCACCGGCAGACACATTGATTAAATCTACATACTTCTGCGCTTCAATACAGAAAGCAACGCAATCTTCAATTTCAGCTCCGCCATCAAGGAACTCACTTCCACTGATACGCATATCCAAAACAAAGTCTTTCCCCACTCTGTTTCTGACACGCTCTAAGACCATAAGGGGAAATCTGTTGCGGTTTTCCCCGCTCCCTCCATACTGATCTGTCCTTGTGTTATAAAGCGGAGAAAGGAATTGACTAAGAAGCCAGCCATGGCCGACATGAATCATAGCCATGTCAAAACCGCATTTACGAACGGTTTCCACCGCATCTGCAAAGCCGTCGGCCACTTGGTTCATCATGACCTCATCCATTTCCAAAATGGTATCGCCCCACTCATCCACAAAGCTCACAGGCCCCATAGCTCTTTTACCATTATTATAAGAAGGATCTGCCATTGCTCCTCCATGGGAAATTTCAATATCTGCCAAAGCCCCATGGGCATGGATGGCGTCGGCAACCTGAACCAGAGAGGGAAGCACTTCCTTACGACCAAGCATAATCTGTTGATGGTGGGTTTTTCCATTCTCAGTCGGTATAATACTTTCACCAATGGTAACCACCGCCGCACCGCCTTTAGCCAGGCTTTCATAAAATGCAATATTTTCTAAAGAAAGCCCCTCGGTAGAACCAAGCTCTGTCATTGACATTGGTCCGGTTTGAATTCTATTTTTTAGTATTAGACCTCCCACTTTCAGAGGACTAAATAGATTGGGATAAAATTTATTTGGCATAATTATTTTCCTTTTTCTTCATAAATACCTGTTAATGTGGCATAGGAATAGGTTTCTTCAAATGTCCGATACGGCTGTGGAATGTACGGTCTTTCCTGAGGTATCTGCGTACCACTAAGCATATAGTGTAATGGACCGGGAACTCCAACTGCCACCTGGGAACTATCAGCCTTAGAAGAATCGTCTTCTTCCGACGGCGGTTCTTCCGGTGCTTCCACAAAGGGCCAGTTTTCTGCATCCATTATGCCCGCCATATCACAGCATACTTTGAGATTCAGATAGACCCACTTGCCATCTTCCAATATAAAATCCGCACCATAGCGTTCCCACATCCACATCCCTTCTTTTGCTTTTTGTGGATTGAGGGTGCTGAATATACAACCGGGGGTGTACCAAAGTCCCTTTGCTGATTGGCCGTCTTTGGCAACCTCCAGCACCGGAGATGCTAAAAGGTGCATCGCTACCTCAATAAGGGCGCGGCGATCTTTGACTTTTTTTACTTCAGGGTAAATCGGCTCTAGCTGCTCGTAAATATCAACCGCACTTGCCTCTTGTTCATCTGCATAACATTCAATATAGTTTTTCTTATTATTCATTTGTCCAAAGTTATGAGACCATTTACAGTCCTCGCGCTTTGTCCAGAATTCCTCAATTTCTTCACGGTGGATGCCTCCCGCATGATACAGGCAATGAAGGCTCATCACCTTTTCACACTCGCTTGCGGCTGCTGCCCGGTCAATTCTCTCAGAAAGATTCATTCGTCTTCGCCTCCTTTCTTAAGCTTTGGAGGTCCATCAGGCCCATTGCTTATCGTCTCCGAAAATGTCTCATAGGGACGGGGAATTGCCGGATAAGCTGACCAGTTATAGCGGGATGTATAGGCCTGAATCGGGATTGTAATTTCCATTCCCTCAGGTGCCTTATCATCCACCGAAGTATCAGAAACCGGCTGTTTCGTCATATCCTCCCCCGCTTCAAGAGCAAAATCAGTACCCACAAACAGATGCCAGATTTTCCATTCGTCATCCTCTTTGATAAAATCGACAGCATACTTTTCGTACATCCACAATGCATTTACCTTGTCAGGATACACAAACGTTACCTGTCCCGGTGAATACCACATACCCTGAGCCGTCTGTCCATCGCCGGCAATTTCTATATAGGGTGTGCTAAGAGCGTGCATAAGCATACAACCGATTCCCAAATTCTCCGGACAATTTTCAAGTGTCGGGTCTGCGTCACAGAGTTCATTTAAATCCTCTTGGTGCCATTTGATATTTAAATCCACATAATTTTTCCGAATGATATTTATACCCACTTGGTAGCCCCAGTTTTGCCCGAAAGAAGCAGTTTTCTGATTTCCCGGTTTTTGCACCCACAGTTCCGCCAACTCCTCGGCATGCATATCATAGGCATGATAATAAGCATGGCGGCCCATGAGATTTTTGATTTCTAATACATCCCACACGCGGCGTATCCGCGCATCGTCTGTCAAAACTTGTTTTGTCATTATACTCATTCCTCCTTATATGCCGTAGCTGAATGTTTTGGAAAAAGCATCATAGGGTTTGGGAACCTTTGGAAATGCTTTTATCCGTCTGCGGTTGTGGTACAGCTCATATACATTTTGCGGCACATTTGGTGCCGGCATGGAAAATTCAGCAATTTCCTTATATGCGGGATCAATTATTTTATCGGCTGGAGCCTCCCAGCTGGTTCCCATTTTAGAATCAATATCAAGAACCACCAGCATATGCCATATTTTCCAGCCTGTATCCTCTCTGATAAAATCTACGGCGACCCGGCCCCATCTATTGGTTCCCCGGGGACCCTCTTCAGTATAGAAATCTCCACTGCCACCCATCAGATACCATAGGCCTTTAGCCGTTTTGCCGTCGGCAGACAACTCAAGGACAGGCGTAGTAAAATTCAATACATTGATTCCTCCGACACCCAGAATATTCTCCGTCTCAACACCGCCCAGTTCTTCCGGATGCATTTTCTTGGCCACCTTTGCTTTGATAATATCCAGTTCCTTCAGAGCATTGAAATATTCTCTGATTGCTTCATAACCCTTATAATATCCGTTATTGAAACCCAGACAAGGCTCCTGAGTATTTTTACACCATAATGCATCCAAAATGTAGTCCGATTTTTTTAAAATCTCATTATAGGTTAACTTCCCCATGATGTTCTCGATTTCATTATAGTCTTCCCATCGCTGGGTCAGTTGTTCTGTCATATATTTAGTCATTTCAATACCTCCCTTTTTGAAAATATCTTAACTATAGAATCGATATAATTATCGTGACTCCTTAACGTACCTGGCAATATTTTCTGCCGCAATCCGCCCAGAAGTCAGTCCGTAACCTAAGTTTCCTCCCCAAAGGTGATAATCTTGTCCCTGCCATCCTGAGGTTATGGCGCCTCCGGCATACAAGCCTGGAATCGGCTTATCTTTTGTATCAATCACTTGCATTTTTTCATCAATCATTACCGGCCCGATTGTTTCGATCATTAACGGCTTGAACTTGAGTGCATAAAACGGAGGTTTTCTCAGCGGAATAAGACTGTGGTAATCTTTTACAAATAAACCATCTCTCCCAGTGTTACAAAAGTCATTGTATTCTTCGATTGTATTTTTAAAAATTTCGGTATCGACTCCAATCCACTTTGCAATCCCGTCCCAATCCTGGGATACACAACTCCATTCGCCTTCCTGCGCTTCCTTTATTAATCGTTCTTTTACATTTAGAAAACTGGGATCCGGCGGCCCGCCAAAAGCAGCCATATCCGGATTATCAACCTGTTTTTGCACTTGATCTTCGTCCATTAGTAAAAATCCCAGCATGTCCGGCTGTGCTGTCAGGGCGTTCGTGCTTTCATCATCATGACCATCTGTTTCATCACAGAATCGTTTACCTAATTTATTGACCCACAAAGCCCCGTTAATATGTGCTAATCTGTTAGGGTAGCCACGTTTTGCCGTAAAACTATATCCGTTCTCTTTGACCAGAGTGCACCTGGAACTTAACTTAGCACCGACTTTTTGAGCAAGAAACACGCCGTCCCCTGACATTTTAATGGCATCAGTAGTATAATGGCCGGGGGCATAATCATGGGGGAAATAATGACATAGGAGCTCATCGTTCCCAAGGAAACCTCCGGGAGACAGCATCACAGCTTTTGTATGAAACAGGAAATTGTTCCCATCCCGATCCTCTGCCTCCACACCTGTTATAGTGCCTGACTTATCCGTAACAATATTCGTAGCAGACGTAAATCTAAACAATTGCCCTCCTAAATCCAGAAATGATTCTTTCAGAGCGCGTATCGTTTTTGCAAAAGTTCCCGGAGGCGTCGGTCCTCCTTTTGGCATATTCCCCATGACGTGAGAATACTCATATTCAAAGCCCTTTTCCCGCAGCCAATCAAGTGACTCGGCCGATCTGTCTATAAAGGCTCTAAGCAGATGGGGCTGCACAAGTGTATAATGGTGAAATTTGATTGATTCTCTGAATACGTCGTCACACTTATATGAAATACCCGCCTCTTTATGGGTATAGGCATCAGCTGCAAAAATATAGCCACCTGCCATATTTGCGTTTCCGCCAACAGTATTTCTCTTTTCAAGAAGAGTCACACTCTTTACCCCCAGCTCAAGGGCAGTTAATGCAGCGGGTAATCCGGCAGCGCCTCCACCAATTACAACTAAATCTGTATATAATTCTTTTAATGACATTGAATACCCTCCATTTTATTGATTAATATAATATTTCTACAATTACTTTCTGGATACGACTGATGCAATTAGCCGAGACCGGGAAAAATCACAAGCAGAGCTGTAACAAAGGCAGTTCCGATGGCCATGTACAGCACCGTTGTTCTGAATACTGTAGGATAGCCTTCTTTGAGTGTCAAACCGGCTGCGGCCATAACAATCAAGATAGCACCATTGTTTGGTAATGTATCGAGAATGCATTGTGCGAATACTGCAACCCGGTGCAACGCTTCAGGGGTTGTACCAAATTGATCAACCAAGGGGAGAAATACGGGTGCGGCAATCATAATAGAACCGGGCGTACCCGAAATGAATGTAAAAATTGTAATAACAATAGCAAAAATCACTAATCCGGGTATTGGCAGTGATATCAAGCCATCCATGATAGTTTGGAGACCCTCAGTAGCTCCGACTATAGCTGCAAAACCAGCACCGATACAAATCATAAGGACTGCATTGCCGCCCTGTGTGGTACCTGCACCTATAGCAGTAACCAAAGACTTTCCGCCAACGAAAAATTGATTTTCGCCCTCCTTCTTGTTTCTTACTGCAACTTTGACCAGTGAAGGGTAAAAGCAAATAACTGCTAACAAAGCACCCAGTGCTAAAGTAATATAAAGCTCAATTCCCATAATGGTGTATGTAATAAATATAGACAACAATGGAATGATTGCCAGAATAAAGATTGGACGCTCGTCTTTTTCCAGCATTTTCGACTCCTTGTAGGGACCATATTCGAAAACCTCACCGTTATCATAAGCCTTACCAACCGATCGAATTACATATTGTACAATTAAGGTAAGAACCAGAACCATTCCCAGAATACCGGCAATGGGTGCGGATGTGGCAGATGTTCCGAAAAACACGGCTGAAAAGTTGTTGCCGGTCAGAGGTGATCCAGGCCCCAACTGAGCTGATGAAATACCGCCAAAAAGTAATCCGGGAACAAAACGACGGGGAACTCCAGATTTTCTACAGAGCATAATTACAATCGGCATTAAAGTAAAGACGGAACAAAAGGCATCAAGACCACCATAAGAACATAGAAAAGCTACCGCAACACAGGCAATCGCACCGGTCGTTGCACGGGATTTGCCTTCCTTTTTTCCGACAATCACTTTAAAAATCGTCTCCGCAATGGTCTGAGCGGCACCTGTTCTCTCATACAATGCACCCAAAATACAAGCACTGAGGAAAACAAAGAGAAAATTTTGCGCCATGGCCGTAAACTGACCCATAAATGTCTCAGTGAGACCTGTTGTGATATCCATCCCCGACAAAACTAGCAGTAAAAGAGCGCAAAAAATTGGTGTGAAAAGCGGACTCCAACCGCGATATAATAAAAATATGAGTAGACCTGAGACTGCAACAACAGAAATAATACCAAAGACCGTTCCAAACATAATTAATTCTCCTTCTCCAATTTTAAATTAATTAAATCCAAATACTAAAACTATGTACTATGTGCTGCGCAAACTGTTTCTATTTTGTCAATCCTCCTCCTTAAATGCCGAATCTGATTTCACAATAGACAGCACAATAAACAATAAGTCCGGCAAATATTCTTTACATTTATCTATATTTCATATAATAACAATAGTTAATAGCCACGTCCAACATCTTTTGCGTCATGATTAATGCATTAGAATGCATTAATCATTGTTAAAAACAAATGTGATTTGTTAAAGCAATTTACATTATAACAAAAGGGAAGAAGCAGCCCATTATTTCAGCTGCCTCTTCCTCATTATTGTACAAAAAAAGATATCTAACCTTCTATTATTTTCACATAGAACTATACTTGCTATATAAAAATCAGTCCAACGGACACTATGCACTTTATTATTTTAAGGGCTGGCGATTGCTGGTGATTAATTGTGCTTAAATCTCCTCAATATGATTTAAGCCTTCCAGTGAGCTAAGATTCTTAATGACCTTAGCATGGTCACATCGTGTCTGGCTGACCAACATTAAAACCGCAAAAATCCCAGATTCTTTAGGCACCTTACTCTTTGTCAATTCTATGTCTCTGACCTGGATATCTAAGGTTTGACAGTAATCCATAAATTCATCAAAATTTTGTATCGTTTCAAAAGATACATATATATGGATGTATTTTGAATTGCCGATAACCCAGTTATCAAGCTTCTGAAATGCCGTCATGATAAGAAATACGACCAGTCCGACAATGACGGCGCCTTCATAAAAGCCTATGCCTATGGCCAGACCTACACAGGCGGCTGTCCACAATCCGGCTGCCGTTGTTAATCCCTTAACCTGATTTCTTCTTGTGACAATAATTGTCCCTGCGCCTAAAAAACCAATACCGCTTATTACCTGGGCTCCAAGACGTGCCGGATCAGTGCCGCCATATATGTCTACAATATACTGATTGGTCATCATCACCATCGCTGCCCCAAGGCAAACCAGCATATACGTCCTAAAACCTGCCGGATGCCGTTTTCTTCCCCGTTCCAGACCAAGGACTCCACCGATAACTAAAGATAGCAATATTCTTACGGTAATTGACAGCATGTTTAAATCATTTAGAATTTCCATCTGCATCACCTCTATTTATATGATTCCTCTGTTTATATCGCATCATTTGAATTGCATCTTCTACTTCCAAATCATCCTCGCCGGCTAACGATTCTAAATGATGGCGAAATTCATGTCTTAAAGTTTTACTTATCTGAGCCTTTAGCTTGTCTTCTGAGAAACGACCGTATACATGCATAAATGAACCGTAATATATGATGATATATCTTCCCATGGCATGACTGTTATGGTACTCACCCATGATATATAAGTTTTCTCCTATGCTTTCAGGATGTGTTTTCTTTATTTCCTGCAGTAAAATCCCGCCATTTAATTCACGAAACAAATCTTCCGGCAACTCTTCTATCAATTCATCAAGGATTTCTCTAAATCTTTCTATAGTAATAATAATACCCTCCCTCTTGCTAAACGCTATATTATTATATTCATATTAACAGACATTGCCCTTATTTTCAATAAATTTGGATTGTATCTCTTTAAGTACATTGATTTTCTGCATTCTCTTGATTTGGCAATTATTTTATGTTATTCTGACTTTGTTTGATATTTTTTTATCAATCATTATGTGAATGTATTTTCATATGTTTTATTTCAATTATAAAAGGAGGTTAATGTTTTGGAAAGTAATGAACAAATAAAAATTAATCGTATCCTCGATGATTACAACTATGACCCTGCTTTAGTTATTGCAATCATGCAGGAGGTTCAAAAGGATTACCGCTATCTCCCCGAAGAGCTGCTCTGCTATATTGCCAGGCAGTTAAAAATCAGCGAAGCTAAAGTATATGGTGTGGCTACATTTTATGAAAACTTCTCACTGGATCCAAAAGGAAAGTATCTCATTAAAATATGTGACGGAACGGCCTGTCATGTCCGTAAGTCTATCCCGATACTGGAAGAATTCCGCAAACAGCTAAAGCTTTCTGAAGCGAAACCAACGACAGATGATATGCTTTTTACAGTTGAGACTGTCTCCTGTCTCGGTGCCTGCGGTCTGGCTCCTGTTTGTACTGTCAACGATAAGGTCTACCCGGCAATGACACCGGTGAAAGCCCGTGATCTTATCGAGAAGTTAAAGGAGGAAGCTCATGCGAATCAATAGTCGGGAAGAATTAGAATTAAGACGAGGGGAATTTAAAGCTTCTTTAGACAGCCAGTCAAAGCAGATTCTCATTTGTGCAGGTACCGGTTGTGTTGCCGGCGGTTCCCTGGATATTTATGAGAAGCTTAAAGAACTAATGGAAGAAAACGATATTGCCTGTTCGGTTGTTCTGGAAAAAGAACCTCATGATACCATCGGTTTGAAGAAAAGCGGCTGCCATGGTTTTTGTGAAATGGGCCCCCTGCTTAGGATTGAGCCTATGGGCTGGTTGTACATAAAAGTAAAAGTTGAAGATTGTGAAGAAATTATCAAGAAAAGTATTCTCGGAAATGAAGTGATAGACAGGTTGGTCTATCAAGATAAAGAATCCATGTCATATCAAAAGCAAGATGAAATCCCTTTTTATAGACAGCAGACCCGGGTGGCATTGGAGCATTGCGGTCATATTAATGCAGAATCCATTAAAGAATATATTGCCGTCGGCGGTTATCATGCTGCCTCCAAGGCTCTTTTTGATATGACCCCTGAACAGATTGTAAATGAAATTTCTGATTCTTCTCTGCGTGGTCGGGGCGGCGGCGGTTTCCCTACCGGACGCAAATGGGGACAGGTTCTTAAGCAGGCTGAAGAAAGCAGATACGTTGTCTGTAATGGTGATGAAGGCGATCCGGGAGCCTTTATGGATCGGAGTATGATGGAAGGCGACCCGCACCGGGTTATCGAAGGTATGCTCATCGCCGCTATCGCAACAAAAGCACATAATGGCTATATCTATGTCCGCGCCGAATATCCTCTCGCCGTATCCCGTCTTGAAATCGCGATTCAAAAAGCTACCGAACGGGGATTGCTAGGTAAAAATATATTAGGCTCTGGTTTTGATTTTGATTTAAAAATCAGTCAGGGCGCAGGTGCATTTGTCTGTGGGGAAGGCAGTGCCTTAACTTCTTCTATTGAAGGAAACCGGGGTATGCCAAGAGTAAAGCCGCCAAGAACAGTCGAACAGGGGCTATTTGGAAAACCCACCGTGCTCAACAACGTCGAGACTTTTTGCAATGTCCCACCTATTATTAATAATGGGGCACAGTGGTATAAAACCATGGGACCGAAAAATAACCATGGTACAAAAGCCTTTGCCCTAACCGGTAATGTTAATAATACAGGATTGATCGAGGTTCCTATGGGAACGACTTTAAGAGAAGTCATTTTCGACATCGGTGGTGGTGTTAAGGGCGGTGAGTTTAAAGCTGTTCAAATCGGCGGGCCCTCTGGCGGCTGTCTATGCTTAAATGCCGAGGAAAACCATCTGGATTTGGCGATGGATTTTGACTCCTTGAAAAAAGTTGGTGCCATGATTGGCAGCGGCGGCCTTGTTGTCATGAATGATCAAAGCTGTATGGTTGAAGTTGCCCGATTCTTTATGGACTTTACTCAAAATGAATCCTGTGGCAAATGCATCCCCTGCCGCGAAGGAACAAGGCGTATGTTAGAGCTTCTTACCGACATTACCTCCGGCCGCGGCACCATGGAACATATTGAATTACTGGAAGATCTTGCCGATACCATTTCGGAAACAGCCCTTTGCGGCCTTGGTAAAACAGCCGCTTCACCGGTTATCAGTACTTTAAAATATTTTAGAGATGAATATATAGCTCATGTTGTGGATAAAAAATGTCCGGCCGGAGAATGTAAAGCCTTACTATCTATCATCATTAATCCTGATTTATGTAAAGGCTGCAGCAAGTGCGCCCGCATGTGTCCGGTTGATGCAATCCATGGCGAAATTAAAAAGCCGTTTACTATCGACCAGTCAAAATGTATTAAATGCGGCACATGTCTTGATGGCTGTAAATTTAATGCAATTATACAAGCATAAGGGAGGATAAGAAAATGGCAAAATATATGATGATTGATGGAAACCCTGTAGAATTTACAGATGAGAAGAATATTCTTGCACTGGTACGTAAAGCCGGCATCGACCTTCCCACCTTCTGCTATTACTCAGATTTATCTATCTATGGGGCCTGTCGGATGTGTGTTGTCGAAGATGAATGGGGCTCCATTATAGCCTCCTGCTCTACACCCCCCAGAGATAAAATGGAAATCAAAACAAATACACCCAAACTCCATAAACACCGCAAAATGATTTTGGAACTGCTTCTTGCCGCCCATTGCAGAGATTGTACCGTTTGCGAAAAGAACGGCAAATGCCGTCTCCAGGAATTAGCCAGCCGCTTTGGTCTAAAGGATATACGTTTCCCCAATTCTGCTGAAAATACAACGATTGACGATTCGTCAAAATCAATCCTGAGGGATCCGGCGAAATGTATTCTTTGCGGTGACTGTGTACGTATGTGTAATGAAGTACAAAATGTCGGTGCTATAGACTTTGCCAACCGTGGTGCAAAAATGGTGGTGACACCGGCATTTAACAGAACATTAAGCGAAACAGACTGTGTTAACTGCGGGCAATGTGCTGCCGTATGTCCGACCGGTGCAATTACTGTAAAAACAGACTTGAAACCGGTGTGGAAGGCGATTTATAATAAAGAGAAACGGGTTGTGGCTCAAATAGCCCCTGCCGTCCGAGTAGCTCTCGGCGAAGAATTTGGCCTCGCTCCCGGTGAAAATGCCATCGGGAAAATTGTTGCGGCACTCCGCCGCTTAGGCTTTGATGCCATTTTTGACACATCTGTAGGTGCAGATTTAACTATTATGGAAGAGGCTAAGGAATTAATCAAAAAGTTAGAAGAAGGAAAAGGAAAATACCCTCTCTTTACCTCCTGTTGTCCGGCATGGGTTCGTTATGCTGAAACAAAGCATCCCGAACTGCTTCCTTACGTATCTACCTGTAAGTCTCCTATAGAAATGTTCGGTGCCGTTATTAAAGAACATTTTAAGGGAAGCGATCAAAATGAAGGGGTTGAAACCATTTCGGTTGCTATTACCCCCTGTACTGCCAAGAAATATGAGGTGTCACGAGACGAATTCATCAGGAATGATATTCCTGATGTGGATTATGCCCTTACGACAACTGAAGTCATCAAAATGATTAAGGAAATCGGCATCCGCTTTGATGAACTTGATCCGGAAGCACCTGATATGCCATTTTCACTTTACTCCGGTGCAGGCGTTATATTCGCCGCTACAGGCGGTGTCGCCGAAGCCGCCGTACGCCGCGTGGTTGGTGATAAAAGTCCAAAGGCGCTGCGGGAAATTGAATATCTTGGTTTAAGAGGCATGGAAAACATAAAGGTTTGTGAATTACCCATGGGTGATAATCTGATTCGGATTGCCGTTGTCAGTGGGTTATCCAACGCCGAAGCGCTGATTGCTAAAATAGAAAACGGCGAAGAACACTTTGATTTTGTTGAGATCATGGCATGTCCCGGCGGCTGTGTATCTGGTGCCGGCCAACCATTTGCCAGGAGTCAGGAAAAGAAACAGCGTGCTGACGGAATTTATGCTTCTGACAAGACTTCTCAAATCAAACGCAGTGAGGAAAATCCATTGATGATGTCCTTATATAATGGTTTATTAAAGCGTCGTACCCACGAGTTGCTGCACGTTCACTATGGTTCACATGAGTGAGAATGGAGGTTTTTATGGAGATAAAAGTATGTATTGGGAGTGCCTGCCATTTAAAAGGCTCTTATAGCGTGATAACGAAGCTTCAGGATATTTTAGAAGAGGATGAAGTTAATGGCGATAAAATTGAACTTAGTTCTGTGTTTTGCCTGAGTAATTGTCAAAATGGTGTCTCCGTTCAAATTGATGATAAACCGGAAATATACAGTGTCGCACCAGAAACAGTCAAAGATTTTTATAACAATGTCATATTATCCAAATTATAGATTGCCAAAGTATGAAAAGAGATTTGACGGGGATTAAAACAAGGGGAGTTAGATGCTGTTTGGTTAGCATCTAACTTTTTCCCAAGCGCTTATCAAGCTAAAGAAAACCATACTCTTTTACCAACACTTTCCTCTAACAGGCTCCCGTCTATCTCATAATCTATTCCCCCAGCAATCTCTAATCTCACCTCTACTTTCTTGTCATATTGTTTCACACATATACTTATGCGTCCACTTGCCGATTCATACGCTCCACTCATCTCCTGCATTTCCGGCGGCATCCACGGCCGAATACGCACAGCACTACATCCCGGCTTTAAAATTTGGATTCCCAGCATCCCATTATAAAACCATTCCATCACGTGCCCCATCATATCATGGCAATGACTGCGTGGATTTTCTTCCCAATATTCCCCAAGAGTTGTTTCACCTGCTAATACAAAGGCATAGTAGCTGGGATGTTCTTCCTTTAGAATAAATTTGGCAATTAAATCATTCATCCCATACTCTCGCATGGCTTGTATAACATAAGGTTGACCTATTTCCCCGGTAATAAACTTATCATCCTTTTCAAGTATATAACGTAATGCCTGAACTATATCCGCCACCTTATCCTCCGGAACCATTCCCCAATATAATGGCATGGCTTCACAGGCCTGGGTCAGATAAATATCGTCCTGATGATCAAATGCACGATAACAATAAAAGTCTTCCGTTTGATGCTTCACTAACAACTTTTCATTATAATTATTTTTTACTTCATGTGCATATCCCTCAAAAGCCATCTGATCCTCAGATTTATTAAGCCAACCTGCAAATTTCCCAAGAATCATAGCATCTGCATACAAAAATACAGTTTCTATATTTTCTCTTGCCAGAGCGTCTTCTTTTGGATTTCCCCAATCACCAAGACCATGGTTGATAAAACCATCTCTATTTACTTTTCGCTTCATATATTCAAGATAACGAACTCCCGACTCATAATTCTCTTCAATCACCCTTATATTCCCATAAAACATGTAATGCCAATGAACTGCAAGTATCTGGGAACTTCCCCATGGAATAATATCATAAAAGCTTCCCATCCCCGGGACCGGAATCATATTGCGTTCATAGCAGGGCGCCTGGCTGGGAATCAAACCTTCTCCAAAAGAAAAATGACCGCCTTCATAATCATATCCAAAATCGTCTTTCGTCCATTGGTCTATCCGTGTATCATGAAAAATCTTATACCATAAGTCACATACATCTTTTTCAAACATAATCGCAGGTCCCATCAAATGATTAGGTTCTAGCCACGCAAATTTTTCAATCTGCGGACAATCAGAATGGATGCCATTATTTAAGTTACATTCTACTGCCATTTTGATTAAATGGTGAATCTGCTCATAGCGAACATCAGACGTATGGAATATTCCTGTTGTATTTGAGGCAGACGTGGTAAAATAAGCTCTTGCCTCGGTCACATACGCATATTTGCTTGATTCCTTATCCAATGTCGCACCTTTTATTAATACATATCTTCCAGCACTGTATGCAAACTTCGGACAATAGGTTTCCTCTTTATCTCCCTTTGCAATATAAGTTGAATAGGTATCTATCAGTAACCAGCCATTTGCCATTTGATCCGGATAGCCTTTCTCATCCAACTTTTCTGCGGGATACATGTCTATGATCTGTCCCCTTTTTGCGCCACTAAATGTAAATGAAAATAGTGCAGAAAGATTCTGTCCAAAATCTGCCACAACCTGACCTTTTTCAATTTCAACAAGTGAAACCGCCTCATAAGTCTTTTTTATAATCGTTGGCTGCTGCTGCGAAGCCCTCAGCTTCCCTTTTGGCATTTCATCATATCGCAGCACCTTGACCGGTTGCCAGACCTCTCCCTTCTTACATAAATCAATCTCGCACCTTGCATCATAAATTTCTGAGCCATATACATTTGACATCTTGACAGGTGATGCGTGGGTTTGCCATGAACCATCTGTCATAATGGTATCTTTAGTCCCATCTTCATACGCAATCTCAATCCTCCCATTGCAAGCCAGGTGATTGCCAAAAGGCTGATATCTATTTGGATTAGAAGGTATAAATTCAGGCATATGAAATGAATATCGCTCATTTGCTCTAATATACCATCCATTGCCTACTTCTATAGCCATTGTACTATTTTCTTTTAAATAAGGTTTGATATCAAACATAACATATAATATCTTGCGGTCATAATTAGTCCACCCCTGGTCAAATACGTGATTTCCCACTTTTTTTCCATTAATGGAAAACTCAAATTGACCAACGCCACTAATCAGCGCATATGCAGATTTCACCCGCTTGCTTGTTAATTGTATGCTCTTTTTTACATAAAACGGACTGCTACTGCCATTACCAATCCACTGCCCCAATGCCACCGGATGCTCTAAAATCCCGGTCACAAATCGATTAATTGAAGATCTGATAACCTTTCTGGCCTTATCCCATACCTGCACATACCAGTCATACTCTGTCAAGCTATGAAGAGTTTCCCCTTTATAGGAGATCCCTATATGATTACTCCCTGAAACGTGTCCGGAATCATATATCCGTTCTCCCTTTGTTTCTACTATAAGCTGATATCCATATTGCTTTTTATCTGTTTTCCATGAAAAAGTCGGACAGGGAGTATCAATACCCATCTGTTCATCATAGAAATCAACCTTTGCTTCGTATACTTTCATATATGTATGTCTCCTATTTTTTCTACAAAAACGCGAGAGTCCGTTGCCAAACTCCCGCACTGCTTATAAATAACTATTTATCTGCCAATACTGCCGCCAGTTCCCTCGCTCTCTCTTTATCATGCATTTTTCTGGCATATATGCCGTAATTTTCTGTGATTACCACAAATCCTAGCAGGAAAAGACCTGAAATAATAGTGGAAATTGTTCCATCCATACCCATACATACAAATCCTATATTGATAATCTTCATACTTAATACTGCCATAAAGATGCCGATAGGAATATTCGAGAAGTTTGCTAGCGCAAGCCCTACGATTACCGGCATGATGCCATCAAACATAACCGCGGTAGAGGACATATTCATTGCCGGGGCAATCGTTAGCGTTGTTGAAAGATACAAGGTCGCTGCTATACCGAGCAGCAATCCAAATATGGCATATCTAAAAATTACATTCTTATTCTCTTTGATGCCCATAGATACCGCAACTCTCTGCCCATTGGCCAGTGCCCTTGCCCGAAAGCCAAAGGTGGTATATTTTAATATTGCCCAGAAAAAGATTGCAGTTAACAAGAATATGATATAAATCGTTGGTTGTTTAACCAATACGGCATAAGCCGGTTTTGTCACTATTTTTACACCAGATCCATTCTGGTAAATCTGGGTAATCGCTTCATACATCATCACTGTTGCTAAAGAAATAATGAGTGGAGGCAATCGTAAAATGATATATAAAATTCCATTAACCAAGCTTAATATCACTGTACACACTGTAATAAACAGCATCATTCCCAGGGGACCAAGTTCATGGCTGATTGCAAAATTTCCTCCCAATATAGCACCCAGATAGATAATGGCTCCGGCAGAAAAATCAAATCCCCCATTCATCAAATGTAAGCTTAGTGCCATGGAAATAATCGCCGTGGTACAAGTAATTTTCAACAGATATATAAGCATTTGTGTACTTAAAAAATTATTTCCTGTTGCCAAAGATACTGCTCCAAATATAAGATAAAGAATCAATGGCAGACAGATGGTCTTGATAATTTTCATATTTTTACTGATGCCTTTCAACTATTTTTTCTAATGTTGTTTCAACAATAAAGCTTTCAAATTCAGAGAATGTAGCGTCCGGATTCTCAGAGGTCAAGAACTTTCTTACCTCATCTGCATTGAATGCATAAGTAGGATTATCTTCATCGGTACTTCTCACATACTCACGATAAGTTGATAGCGTCTCCACACTGTCAATTGCTACGGAGGGTGTCTCAATATTCCAATAACCATCGGGTGTTCCTTCCAATTCCTTTCCATTAACCGCATTTGCAATCATTACGTAATTCATATTCATAATAGAGGTTAAGTTGTCAGTTGCATAGATGACTATACCCGCTTCCATTGCCTCATCCAACGTCTCATCAACGTTATGCCCAATAGCCGAGGTAGTTCCTACCAAATCATTTGCATATATGTTGCCTACCCCAAAATCCATAACCGATACAGAGGTGACAACACAGTCATAGCCTCCACCTGCTAGTTCTGTCGTAATGGCTTCAAACAAATTATCCGGATATTGGGTAATTACGTTGTAAGTCACATCAGCCCTCGTATCCATTACCTCTTTAAAGCCTTTAATCATCTGGTCATTGGACTTTAACATTCCTTCTGCAAATCCAGCATATAAAATATTGAAACACCCAGCTTCAAGTGCCTGATTAGCATAATCTCTACCTAACTGTGTCCAATCACTGCGGTGTGCCGAACCACAAAAATACTCTAATCCGGAAGCAAATTCCTCGTCATCTTCATCAATCGTAGTCAATAAAATCGAAAAGTACACACCATTATCTTCACAAATCTGCGCCCAGGATTGAAATCCGGCCGTCATAGCATTCATAATTCCATCATATCCAGCAGTACACAATTCATCAATCGTATTGATAATTTCATCAGCATCCTGTCCGGTTGTGATGTATTCAAATTTAACTGGGAAATTTTCTTCCAAATATGCACCGCACTGTTGTAAATATAACCCTTGGTCATCAGCCCAATTGTACATAACTACTGCAATCTTTAGTTCTTCTGCTTCTCCCGTGGTTTCTTCACTGCTGCTCGCTGCCGCCGTATTATTCTTAGTTTCACTATCTGCCTTTGCGCCTTCTGTTTCCGTACTGCCGCCTCCACAGGCAGATACGACTCCCATCACTAAAGCTATCAATAACATCAATGCAGTTAATTTTTTTGTTTTTCTCATTGCAACTTCTCCTTTTTTGTTTTTATTGAGTAAATATTACCTATCTAGGCAATACTCCTTTCGATTTTTTATAACTCAGATACACCAACATCAAGAACAAAATTCCTTTAATCAGGGATATTGTTTCAGACTTAATCCCCCATAAAGTCATTCCATTACTTAGCACTGTTGCTGTTATACAGCCCAACACTGCACAGTGAAATCTTGCCCTTGAACCCCCTGAAAGAGGCATTCCGCCAAATATTAAGGCCACCATCACATCAAATTCCAGACCGCTGCCTGTTTCAGCACTAATAGAACGGGACCTTACCATAGAAAAAAATGCCGCGATACTGACAGCAAAACCTGTCAAAGTATAAGCCAGTACCTTATATTTAAATACATTAATCCCCAATTGACCGGAAGCGATATCATTTCCGCCAATGGCCCGGTTATATTTTCCTAGCTTTGTGTAATCAAACAAGTAATATGTAAGTATTAACGCAATAGCAATTACCAAGACCTTCACCCCTACATTGTCATAACTTCCATAGGATGCATCAATCTTGATAGTTCCTTTATTGCCCATATATTGTAGAATCCCTCGTAAAATGAACATTAAGCATAAGGATGGTAAAAAGGACAAATCTTTAAAATTAGCGGCCAAAGCTCCATTAATAATGCCAATAGCCACACCAAGAGCTACAATGCACACAAGTGCAAGCAGTACGGATCCGGTAGATAGAATGATAAGGCTCCCGACTAACGCACAATTCCCTAGCAATCCTCCAATTGTCAAATCCATGGCACCATGTGCATAGATAAACATAGCTCCTAAAGAAATCAGCATTACGGAAAATATTTTATTAATTATATTTTTCATATTATCAGCCTGCAGCAGCTTGCCATCTGTTACAACAGCAAAAAATACAATGACCACAACAACCGCTATATAGGGAATGAAGTCGCTTATTAATTTCTTATAATCTGTTTTCACAATGTATCCTCCTAAATCATGTACTCAATAATACTTTGTTCTGTCATGGCTTCATCTCTGCGCATTTCCCCGGATATCTGTCCATCCCTTACCACAAGAACCCGGTCACACATGCCTATGACCTCTGATAATTCCTCTGAAATAATCAATATCGATTTTCCTTCTTTTTTTAACTTGGTCATTAATTGATACATTGCCGATTTTACCCCAATATCCACGCCTCTGGTCGGACAGTCTAAAATCAAAACATCAGCATCCATTCCTATCCAACGTCCAAAGGCAACTTTTTGTTTATTTCCGCCACTTAAAGTACTTACATATTGCTCAGAACTTGAGCACTTAATCCTAAGTGTATTAACTTGTTCATCTACATACCGCTTTTCCTTTTTAGGAGATATGATAATCCCTGATTTCAACAAATCATAGGCATTGATGGCTATATTATTGCGTATGCTATCCTCTAAAATTAAAGATTCTCTATCTCTGTTTTTTGACACATATCCGACGCCCGCTTCCATGGACCTACGACTATCCTTTACTTTTTTTCCTTTTGACGGAAGAGTAACTTCACCGTAAACAGGCTTGTTAATCCCAAAGGCTAATCTTCCGATATCATGGATTCCGCTCTCTGAAAGGCCGCTAAATCCAAGTATTTCACCTCTATGTAATTTAAAATTAATATCGAAAACCACATCATTTGTCACATGCTTCATCTCTAAGACGATTTCCTCATCATAAGTACATGTGTGGTCAGCCCGGTAATAATCACCTTCTATTTCACGACCTACCATTAGTTTTTTAATCACGTTCGATTCATACTTCTCTTTTGTCAGGTGATCAATAATTTCTCCGTCTCTGAGAATCGTAAGGACATTGCAATGCTCCATTAACTCTTCTAAATCATGGGATATGAACAATACCGCTTTACCCTCTTTAGCCATCTGATCCATTAGGCGATATAGTACATCTCTGCCCTTATGTGACAGTGCAGTGGTCGTTTCATCTATAATCAGCAATTTAGGTGATTCATACATAGCTCTGGCAATCTCGATTAATTTGCGCTCCTCAAATGTGTAAGCGTCTATTAGTTTATTGGGATTGATATTCCTGATGCCAAGAGCCTCCAAAATACGTGCTGCTTCCTTATTCATTTTTTTACGCTTAACCACACCACATTTTGTAAATAAGTCTTCTTTTCCTACAAAAATATTCTCAGCTACGGAAATCCCGGAAATAGTTCCCATCTCCTGTACTACCATCGCAATACCTTTCTTTCCGGCATCAATGGCATCTTTAGGTTCATAGATTTCCCCCATAAATGTCATGGTGCCGCTGTCGGTCTTTTGCATTCCCGAAATAATATAAGATACAGTAGACTTTCCAGAGCCGTTTTCTCCAATGAGCCCTCGGATTTCTCCCTTAGACACTTCAATATTAACGCCTCTCAGTGCCCTTACAATATCATAAGATTTTTCCAAGTTTTTAATTTTTAACATTACATCACTCATGACTGGTTCATTCCTTCCCACCCTGCATTAACAATATATGACATTGTCAATGCAGGGTTATATCGCTTGCATGTAAAAACATTATAAGATATAATATCTACAAATAATATGTATGTAACTGACACATTCAATACGTTTTTTTTGATAATGGGGTACAGATTTTGAATATATATAAGAATATTAATAAGAATATTAATAAGAATTTCAAACAATTAACACAGCTAGAAGAGATATTCTACTATTTGTATAGAAACAATATTAATATAATGAATATAACAGATATTCCGGAAGACTTTCAGATATTACTGTCAAAGAGCGAGGAAGCTAAAAATGAATTTTGGGATATGCAAAAATTTTTCCATGATGCCGGTCTGGAAGAGCTAGAAGAACTAGCTTTTATTGAAGCCGACTCTGATATTGATGTTAACGTACCTCCCAGATACTTACCTCCCAGATCTCATGCTCATGAATTCTATGAAATCCAATATGTTTATTCGGGTTCTTTTAAACAGAGAATTTTAGACACGGAAATATTTCTTCAAAAAGGAGATTTATGCTTCATTGCTCCCAACACCACCCACAAATTATGGGTAAACAGTCATGATACTATTTTCATTAATATCCTTGTGCGCAGCTCAACCTTTCGTTCAACTTTCATGAATCTTATGGGAAAAGATGATATTATTTCAGATTTCTTTACTAAAAACACCTATAAGACCGGTTCATCACCCTATATTCTCTGTAAGACTAATTCAGAGGAAATATTGCAAAGAACCATCCTGGAGATGCTTGACGAATGTGCCCTCCCTAAAAAATACTCCGAGCGTTACTTAAATTCTCTCCTGGAGCTTTTCATCATTCAACTGCTTCGTCTCCATGAATTTCATTTTACTATTGGAGAATCCACTGATAATGTGGAAAACGAAAGCATTCTTGCCATTATGCGATATATTCAGAATAATTTTAAAACAGTGACATTATCAGATGCCGCAAAATTCTTTAATTACAGCGAAGCTCATCTATCCCGGTTGGTCAAGAAATTTACAGGGAAAACATTCACTAATATTATTCAGACTATAAAAATTCAATACTCTGCCAGGCTTTTATTAGAAAGTAAGATGTCCATAGCAGAGATTATTGATGAAGTAGGCTATACGGATAATAGCCATTTTTACCGGATATTTAAACAATATTATCACATGACTCCTGCCCAATATCAGCAGGATAATTTAAACCAAAATGAAAACTAATTTATATCCGTGCCACACCACTTTCTCTGGCTGCCTTAGCTACCGCTTTGGCAACAGCATCTCTGACTTTCGGATTGAATGCCTCAGGGATCATGTATTCAGGTGTCAGTTCATCATCAGGAATCACTTCGGCTATGGCATAGGCCGCTGCAATTTTCATGGCATCATTGATGTCGCTGGCCCGTACATCTAACGCGCCTCTAAAGACCCCCGGGAAAGCCAAAACATTATTGACCTGATTCGGAAAATCACTGCGTCCCGTTGCAATCACCGCCGCCCCACCGGCTTTTGCATCTTTCGGGAAGATTTCCGGTGTCGGATTTGCACAGGCAAAAATAATAGCATCCTTTGCCATTGTTCTGACCATTTCAGTTGTCACAGTGCCCGGTGCGGAAACACCAATAAAAACATCTGCCCCTACAAGAGCATCTGAGAGAGAACCTTTTAACATTTTCTTGTTAGATATTTCAGCCATTTCTTCCTTTTCTTTATTCAGCCCCTCTCTTCTTTTATAAATTGCGCCTTTTCTATCACACATAACTACATCTTTTAATCCCATTGCTATTAATAACTTAATGATTGCAATGCCTGCAGCACCTGCGCCACTTGTGACAACGCTTATGTCTTCTAATTTCTTTCCGGTTATTTTAAGGGCATTAATCATAGCTGCAAGGGTGACTATAGCTGTTCCATGCTGATCATCATGAAAGATGGGTATATCACAGCATTCTTTAAGCCTTTTCTCTATTTCAAAGCACCTTGGTGCGGAAATATCCTCAAGATTGATACCGCCGAAGCTCCCTGCCAGCAATGCAACCGTATTCACAATATCATCAACCTCTTTGGAGCGTATACATAAAGGAATGGCATCTACATTGCCGAATTCTTTAAATAAAACACATTTACCTTCCATTACCGGCATACCTGCTTCCGGTCCGATATCACCAAGACCCAAGACAGCCGTTCCATCAGTTACAACTGCAACCATATTACCACGACCTGTTAATTCATAACTTTTATCAATATCCTTTTGAATTTCTAAACAGGGTTGAGCAACACCCGGGGTATAGGCCAATGACAATGCCTCTTTGTTATCGACAGGCATCTTGGAAACAATATCCAGTTTTCCTTTCCATTGATAATGTAACTTTAATGATTCTTTTGCATAATCCATGCGTATGTCCCTCCATTAATTTGAACTATTTATTTATTATAAACTTAATACTCTCCGTTTTACATTTACATCCATCATTTTAATTTTATACGAGACACCCATTTGATGCAAGTAGCTATTTGAAAAAATAACGTTAGGAATTGTTTGAAATCTGTATTTGTGCTATGATACAAATAATAAGTATAACATAACAAAGAAGGTGACTTTATGAAAAAGGGTGGTATTGCAGCGTATATCAGTTTCAACTCTCCCGTTATCCTTGGCTTGACTTTTCTTTCCCTGGGTGTACTATTGGTCAATTATATAACTAAAGGATTTCTAAACCTGGTTCTGGCTATCCGATACACATCTTTTTTAGATCCTCTCATGTATATCAGGCTGTTTACCCACGTTATTGCTCACCAGGATTTATCTCATTTCACTGGGAATTTTTTATTAATACTGGCAGTCGGACCCATGATTGAAGAAAAATATGGGGGGAAGAATTTGTTAATCATGATTGGCATTACTTCCGCTATTACAGGATTGGTCAATGTCATTTTTTTCAGAAACGTTATGCTAATCGGTGCCAGCGGATTGGTTTTTATGCTTATTCTATTGGCTTCTTTTACAAACATAAGCTCAAGGAAAATACCTCTTACCTTTCTCTTGGTAGATATTTTATACATTGGCAACGAAATCATCAGCGGTATATCGACTAGTGATAATATCTCCCAGATATCACATATTATCGGTGGCCTCTGTGGCGCTACCTTTGGTTTTTTTATGCATAAGGATAAGTTTCGAAAAAAGGCTTAATTTTATCTAAATCTTGCAAGAATACCCCTATCCTCTTTAGGTAGGGGATGAATTGCCGACAGCCGAACCCCATAATGAATTTTGCTTTTCGTTTTAAAACATTGAAGAAATGTAGCGGAGAACTCCCTATCGAACACAAAATAAAATAAGTATAAAATGGAATGTCCCCCCTTGAATATGAACATGCGTTCTGGTAAAATATGAGTAGAATGCATGTTCTGCAGAAAGACCAACTATCAAAAGTCAATAGGTAAATGAAAAAAGATTTTTGAATATCAGATGATTTTTA
>Ga0153999_1000105_pt1 | contig 44864 bp, 58 predicted proteins | sample TSNC083MetaG_FD_104675 | JGI IMG/M metagenome (GOLD analysis project Ga0153999, IMG submission 104675) | Attine ant fungus gardens microbial communities from North Carolina, USA - TSNC083 MetaG | ecosystem: Host-associated > Fungi > Mycelium > Unclassified | place: USA: North Carolina, Lumber... | reverse complement strand
CCAATTTGCCTCATGTATACAATGCTGCAAGACGGTATTATCTCTATTTTAGCATTCATTCAATCTTTCCTTTCTTCTAAAGTACATCGATGTCTAAAATCATAGTACGGTGCTTTAAAATGAAAAACAATTAATTTCTTAAAATTCAATTTATTATGTAGTAAAGTAGGTATTCAATAGGACAAATTACTCCGTTATTTCACTTAAAACAGTTGAAAGTAGCTCACTTAATTTAACTTGTGATATCTACTACATATTTTTAAAAATCCTGACTTAACTTGTTATTGAACTGATACAAACGTTAACCATTAATTTAAATAAATTAAAGTGTATACAATTTTGGATGTTCATTCGTTGTATAAGTGTAGGGAGGACAAAAGATGAGCAAAGCAGATGTATTAGCCTCCTATCTTATTAATTTAGGAGAGGAAGTGTTCCACCTATTACTAGCGAGAGGAGCAAAGAAAGAAGATGCAGAAGACATTATTCAAAATACCTTTTACAAAGTTTACCTAATGTTAGATGAACTAACAGAAAACAATTTACGTCCGTGGTTTTTTAGAGTATCTCTCAATGAATATATTGACTTAAAGAGAAAAAAGGAGCAGCAGAACACTTACCTAACGGAGGAGATTTATTCGAAGATACAACACGTAGATCAAGAATTCAATGCCATCTTAAATAAGGATGAGATTTTCTTTTTGTTAAAAGACATCAAAGTTGAATATAAGGAGATTTTCTTTTTGAAATATTACTATGATTTTTCGTATGCACAAATTGCTAGCATCTTGGATATTCAAATAGATAGCGTAAAGCAAAAACTATATCGTGCACGTAAATTAATTCACTCAAAAATAGGAGGGAAACTTTAATGGAAGCTAATTTAAAAAGTGCTTTAAAAAAAGCTAAACGGAAACAACTATTAAAAATCATCGTTGCTTCAATTATTGCAGTTGTAATCCTACTAGCAATCCTTTATAAAACAGGTAACTACTTTGCAGCCAAAAGTTCTAACAGACTTCATGAAAAACTTTTCTTAAATAATGAAATTGCTGAGCCCAATATTCAAATAGACTCTCAAGTAACGAGTAATTCATCAATGTTTGGTGGTAACATCATTTCAAATCGCTCTAAAAATATTAATGGATATATCGTTCCATGGAGTACACTTACAAGTTCGTATGATTGGCTCCGCAACAATATTGATCATAACGAGCTAATACCGGCATCTCATTCGTCTGATACAGCATCCTTTGAATATGATAAACAAACAAAGAATAAAGTCGCTTCATTCTACCATCCATTTGTAAAAGAATATCATGATGGCATTCAGAACGAATTAAAAGGAATTTCCAAATTAGACAATCATGTTGCAGAAGTTGCCATATCATTCGACAAACCCTATACATTAAGAGAAATAGAAACAAAAATCCCTGATAATTTAAACATTGTTTGGCTGTATATGTTATCACAACAGATTGTAGATGAGAGTGACGGACTTCCTAGCGCTAGCATACCTGTTTATGGATTTGATCCGTCTGATTCACCAAAAGAAGCGTATAAGAGTTTTATAGACTCTCTAAAAAAATCTGATGACAATATGATTCGGAAATTTCTAAACTCAAATAAAAATAAACAGTTTGATGAAGTGAAAATTTTAGGAGTAATGCTAACTGGCCAAACAAAGAACTTTAAAGACTTAGAAAATCAAGATTTTATTCGTGGTGCTTCAGTAGGTGCTACTGCACAAATTGTACCTTATATTAAACCTGAAAAATAATGATTAGCTACTTTTATAATTAAGAGTCACTTTTATTAAACAAAAACAAGCACCCCATCTAAATAGACAGGGTGCTTGCCTTATTTTAAAATAAAGGTGGTATGAAAAGCCTGCAATTTTATTTAGTACCTTTATCATTATCAACTGTTGCAACTTCTCCTGTTGAATCAATATGCTTTAATTTTTCTGCAAGAATCTTTGGTATTGGCACCCCAACTTCCGCTAAATTTTCTATAATGGATAAGCCCTCACTTGCTATATAGAACAAAACTGTAGCATAAGTAATTGAGCCTCCTAGATTCAATATTTGATCTATCACATTTGCAACAATCACAACGACTAATATAAGCAATTTGCGGGCATAACCGAATAAACTATTCCTCGAATGAATTTCTTTGTTTTTCCATGCTTTAAATAAGCTAGTAATAATGTCCAATCCCATGAAGAGTAAAAGGAAATGTAAGAATCTCACTTCCCCAAATAAATATAATTTAGCTATTTCTAATTGTTCAAATTGAATCCCTGTCCCTACATACCCTATACAATAATCCATTAAAGTTTGGAGTGATATAACCATTTGTTTCCCCTCCCTTTAATGGCATATTACGCATCCCTGTATCTGCTGCCTGTACATATTTTCCTGTGTTTATCTATTAGCCTGTAGTAAGATTGAGTAATAAAAATTGAGGAGGTTATATATGCCTGATTTCGTGCTTGTGCTATTTTTATCTAATTTATCTCTGTTCCTTTTACACGAAATGGATGCGATAAGACGTTCAGAATGGCGACTGTTTATCATACTTAAAGATATGGAGGACTCTAAAGCATATAAATTATTTACAATCATTCATCTTCCTCTTTATGTAATAATATTTTCTTTACTTTTCAGTGAATATCAGACAATCACTTTTGGGATACTTGATTCATTCTTTATCATTCATGCAATACTGCACCTATCTTTTGAAAAGCACCCTCGTAATAATTTTAAAAATACATTTTCTAGAGCAATTATTTATTCAATAGGAATTCTCTCCATAGTACATTTATTATTAATCTGATTTAAATTTTCAAATTATTCTTTTAACAATTCCAAAAAACATGCCTTAAATGTTTGATGCAATTATCCCCATTGTTGAAAATGTGAAATCACTATATCTGTGTTTTCCCTTGAGCCTTGTGCAACCTTACAACTACTAGAATTATTAAAAGTGCTAAAGTAGCTCCAGCAACTGATAATATCGCATAACTAAAGTTAGCGACTACCATACCTGACAATGCACCCCCAGTTGCTCCTGATAATGCAAGTAAAACATCAACTGATCCTTGTTTTCGGGCACGAATCGACGGGTGTGTTGCATCTATAATCATAGCTGTCCCGCTAATTAAACCAAAGTTCCAGCCAAGCCCAAGCAGTACAAGAGCGCAAATAAGTAAGGATAATGAATCTGCTGGTGAGAAAGCCGCTAGTAGACCAGAGATTAGTAGTGTTACTCCAGAAGCAACGGCCATAGCCGTACGACCGACTTTATCTATTAAAGGTCCTGTAACAAGTGAAGGAAAGTACATAGCTCCAATATGAAAACCAATGACCAGCCCCACTTCTTTTAAACCATGACCATGATGTTCCATATGTATTGGTGTCATTGTCATAATGGCTACCATCACAAATTGAGTTAGAACCATAACTACAGTGCCGATGCTTGCTCCTCTTTGGCTTTTTATAAATTCATTGGAACCAGAATCCTTCTGCAATACACTATCTATATCATGAGCACTCGCTATAGCCTGCGATACAATCAAAGGGTCTGGACGAAGGAAAAACAAGAGAACCAAACCAGCTAAGATAAATGCCGCAGCTCCTAAAATAAAGGGACCTGCCAAAGTTGGAACACCGATAGATTTTGCAAATACCCCCATTACTACCACTAAGTTCGGACCCGCTACTGCACCAAAAGTAGTCGCAACTAAAGCCAAGCTCACAGCAGTCCCTCTCTGTTTATCTGCTGCTAAATCTGTACCGGCATACCGCGCGAGCAAATTTGTAGCAGTACCAGCCCCATAGATTAGTAAAGAGATGAATAAAAGTACGACACTATTTATCATTGTTGCCATGATAACGCCAATTGCACCTAACCCTCCAGTAAGAAAACCGGCTGCAAGCCCTGTTCTCCGTCCAAAACGCTGTGAAAGTCTACCAACAATAAATGCCGCTCCTGCAGATCCTAAGGTAAGCAAGGCAAGTGGAATCCCCGCTGCGCTTTCTGTTCCAAGCATATCTTGTGCAATCAACGCTCCTACAGTTAAACCCGCTGCAAGTCCCGCTCCTCCAAAAATTTGCGAAAGCATGACAATCTTCAATGTTTTTCTGTAGAGTTGTTTTTGTTTCTCAGGTGAATCAATATAGGCCTGTAGCCAAACGGGATTGTTTTTTGACACGCCTTTCTCTTCCAATCGATTTATCATATCTATTCATCATCTCCTGACAGAATAATTCTACTATTTATATGCATCGTGTTCAATTTGTCATCAAACAGATATGACCTGAAATTTTAGGACGATTTTCAGAGAAAATAATATTAAGAGTACATAAGAGTATTCCAAATTTACGATGTCCGCAACAATTATCTACTTTCAGTTCTCCGATTGCGATGTACCTGGAACATTTCTAGCATGAGAGTTGCTCAATTAAGTTATTAAATTTTTCTGTAAAAAATAAAAAAGGATTAAAATCAGTTTAAGCGAATTTAGTGTAATGGTGAAAATAAAGATTCCGTTGAAATTTAGGCAGTTCTTATGGGCAACGAAAAAGACTAAGTAAATCTTTATTTCAATTATTTACTTGCCCTCGATACATATACTTTCTACATTTTGTAAAGGACAAGTAATAACTTAACGGAAGAACAAAAAGGAGATTTAAATAATGGGAAGATTTAAAGATAAACGAAAACTTCAATTAACCCTTTTTATTTTTGTTGTTTTTATTAGCGGATGGGTAGGTGTATTCGTCGACTCTTTGCTCAAAGGACAACAGAAAGGAAACACTTTAGGAATGGGTCTGTTTCTTATTTTACCTTTTTTTACTGCACTACTATTAAGACTTATCAGTAATGATTGGAAAGATTTTGGAGTTAGATTTTACTTTAGGAGAAACTTCAAATGGTATCTTCTCGCGTTTGCTATTTATCCAGTTGTTACCACATTAACGATTGGAACTGCATGGCTACTCGGATTCGTAGAATTTTCTCATTTTGAAATCAATACATTAATTTCTCTTATGGCGGTAGTAGTAATAGGTAGTTTTGTTAAAAATATATTTGAAGAGTTTTCATGGCGTGGATACTTGACGCCAAAACTTATTGAAATAAGATTGAATGACTGGTTGATCTACTTAATCTCAGGGCTTGTCTGGGCATTGTGGCATGTGCCCTATTATTTGGTGTTTTTACCTGACGAAGTTTTTGGTTCCCTCTCAAGAGTAGGATACATATGGACGGGATGTATCATTATGGTTTGCTGGACCGTCATGTATGTTGAAATATACAGGCTTACAAAATCCGTCTGGCTGGGTGTGTTAATGCATGCCGTTGAAGATGCATTGCCTACTGTCTTAGTAACCACGAATTTCATAATATTAAAGAACCCCGGTGATCTCTTATTAAATCCAACATATGGTGTGATCACAACAATATTATTCCTCGGTATTGGATTGTTTTTAAGAACATATAGAATTAAGAAAGAACGTAGAGGAATCTATGATACTGACTTTTCTATATTGCCTAAATCTATGTAGGAGGGTTCTTTTAACCCTCCATTTCCTTACTATTACTGAACTTTTCTATATTTTTATTCTTGATACTATTCACTTTTCTAACTCGAAAGCTCTTTTTCTATGTTTTGTGGCAGTTCCATAAAGGCTATTACCTAGTTTAACCGTATACGCTCTTGGTATCGGTTATATATATATTTTTAAAGGTCCTGAGAATTATTGAATCATAGCATGTTTACTTATAATGTAATCAAACGCTCTACTATCGATGTCTCCTTTTATTCTCACCAATTTTCTTGTATTTGCATAGAACATACGCATTGTCTGGTGTTTTTGATCAGATAATTGGCTTTTTTATGAATCTTGTTTCGACTGTGAACTAGTCCGTTCTTCCTTTGTAGTGTTCAATGTTTTACCGTGTGCTTCCCTTCAATCTCTTCATCAGTCTGGGCGAGTGCCTTCAGTTCTTTTCTGTTCATGTTCATTTTCACTTTTTAACGAGGTATAACGGCCAAAAAAGGTGCACAGTAACTTAGTACAAGCAAATTATTAACATAACAAAAAGCCCTGTTTATAGCGTCTATTGGCTAAAGACGCGTTATTCATTTCTAACATCATCAAGTAGCATACTTTCGGCGGCTCCCCATACCAATAAGTAATGGTGTGAAATAAAGTCCGATTAAGTTATGCTGTATATAATTTCAAATGTTTAATTTTTATATAGTAGGAAAAAACTATATCCATATTCTATACAATCATGCATTCAAATCTGTTATAGCAGGCACATTTATTTCCTTCACACATGAAACAGGCGATAAGTTAATAATGCAATGGACAATGGACACAATGTCTTGGACGGGAATACGTGTACCTTGATACAACATAATTGCCTTTTCTGCGCCCTCTTCATACGGTACTTCAGCAGCAAGTTCCCCTGGATTAATACACGTTACAGAGATTTTATCTTTTCTCACATGCTCGCGTAAAGCATTTGTAATACCACGTAGGCCAAATTTAGATGTTACAAATGAAACTTGTGCACTATTCGTATGATCCAAACCTGCTGTTGAACCAATTAATATAATTTTACCGCTTTCCGCCTGTCTTAAATTCGGTAAAAGTGCCTGAATATAAGTAATAGTGGAAGTTAAATTTATATTAATCAAGTTCGAAATATCCCCAACTTCATCTGTATCAAACGTATAATCATCTTCAAAACCACGTTTTTCCCATACACCTACATTATAAATTAATACATCAATAGGAATGTCCTTTAAAGTTTCTTTTAAAGAATAAATGTGTTGTTGACTAGACAAATCAATTTCGAGCCATATGCGATCAATGCCATCATTTACGTCTAAACTACTTGGGCGCGTTCGTGACACTACCCATACTGTATCCTCCTTATTAGGCAAGCCTTTAACAAATGCATCTCCTAGCCCTTGGCTTGCTCCAAATATAATAAAGTTCTTCCCCATCTTATCGCCCCCTCTAAGTCAGTATAGTTATTATAAAAATAATCACCAATTAAAATGTTTAATATTCACCCACGCTACCCTAAGACAAGTAGCATTTTTATACCGCTTCAACACACCACCTCATCTATTGTCTGTAAACTGCGAAAAATTCTTCTTACTTCCAATAATTAATGATAATGTAAATATAGTATTACAAACATTGGAGGTTTTCCTGAATGTTTCAAATTGAATTACATAATGCACTTTGGCTTTTCGTTGTCATTTTTATGCTTCATGATTTTGAAGAAATTATTACTGTTGAGAACTGGTCGCATAAGACAAAACATCTAGTTGATAGCTCTAGCAATAACTTGAAGCTTCTAATTTGGAAATTCTGGAATATTGATTCACATTCTTTTGCTAAAAGAGATGTATATATCTTTTTAGTAGCATCAAGTATTGTATTTTTAAAAGTTCAATTTATTGACAGCCATTGGTCATCGATATTATTCATCTCATTTTTATCTTTCGTGTTATTACATAATTTAGTGCACATTCTCCAAACAATCGTTCTAAAAACATATACACCTGGACTTTATACAGCAGTTATCCTTGTTACACCTTTAACTGTTTATCTGCTGAATAGATTGATTTGAATTTCAAATTTACCGCACGGACTACTATACTGAAAAAGAGACTTTCAAAGTATGAATCTTCCCTACTGGATAAGTGCCAGACGCTCGCCATAGTCACTATCAGGCTTGGGGAATTCCTATAGTTCGTCATTCTTTATTATAAAGAATGTACCCACATTCAAATCAATTTCTACTTTAACATCACTTTTACCATCATAAGTTTGTTAACTAATAGAACGACGGGGACCCGTTTTTGACGTTTGTATTGGAGGTTATTAACTTGGAAATTAGAAAAGCAAGCAAAGAAGATATTATTGACGTATCAAGAGTGTATGTAGATAGTTGGAGAACTACTTATCGTGGCCTTATTCCCGATGAATATCTGGATCAATTATCATACCAAGATGCAGAAAAAAGATGGGAGGATTTTTTAAATAAAGAAAACAGCTCTTTCATATATATTGCAATTAATAGTACAGGGAAAATTATAGGTTTTGCATCTGGTAAAAGTATTGATGATAAATGTTATGCCGGAGAATTATATTCACTTTATCTCTTTCAGGAATGTAGAGGACTTGGTGTTGGTAAAAAGCTTATTACTTTCGTCGCTAAACATTTTAAAGAAAAAGGTATAGATTCTATGATGGTTTGGGTAATGCTTAAGAATAAATCTGGACTTGGGTTTTATAAACACTTGGGAGGAAAAGAATATATCCGTAGAACCAGTTCATTTGGAGGAACCATAGTAGAAGATATTGCGTATGGATGGAAAGATGTTTCAAAATTAAGTGTTAAATAGAAATGTCTACAACTAGTTTTTTATTTGGCAATTGGAGACTTCGCCTATAAAAAGCTCATTTCAACTGGATAGGTGCTTTTTTACAATTCCATATAATTGAGAGCTATAATGTTAAACAACAATGCCAGCATGTCTTGTAGTATAAGGGTTTTTAAGGAGTTTTTCTTTGTATATATCAAAAATATTGGTTCTTTTCTCTGTCACAATTTACCGTTTATAATCTCTATATATTCTAAGGTATAACCTGAGATGGTAATATTTAACTGAATATACTATACTGTTCTGTGAATACATAGAGAAGAGATATCTTGTTAGATAATCTTTTGTTCAAAATTTTTGAAATAAAAGATCTCTATTTAAAAAGGGGAGAAATTAATTTGAGGAAATTTTTGTATGCCATTTTAATTATTTTTTTATTGAGTGCATGTTCCAATGAAGAAAGTATTCAGAAAGATAATATCCACGCAGAGAATATTAGTAATACAGAAGATGAAGTTCTTCCTTCTAAGAATATGGAAATACCTAATACTATTTTTACTTCTAAAAAAACCAATAGTGTAATTGACAAAAAAGAAATAAAGCAAAGTATAAAAATATATTTAGATAGCAGCGATGAATTATTTAATATTAGTAATCAATTTGAGGAAATCCTAGATGAAGATCAGGAATTAAGTAAAAGTGAATTAGAGAAATTTGATAAAATTAACAAGCTTGTTAAAGAAAATGATGAGAACTTCTCTAAGTATATCTTGAATAATACCTTGCCTGAAGGTTATCAAAAAGAATCTGAAAGAATTAGTAACTTCATTACAGCTTCAAATCAGTACCTTCATAAATTAAATGAAACACTCGATAATTTAATAGATGACGTAAGTGAAGGAAGATTTTCTGAAATAGACTTTGATTCATTAAAATATGAAAGTCATTTGGTGAATGGAAAACAACAGAAAAAAATAGAAGAATTCCTTGATAGAGAGAATATTCAAACGAAAGCTTTTGGTCGGGATATTAAGAAATAAAAAATAATTTCAAAAAAGTATACATCCAGCCAAAACAGAGCTAACTCATACTTATTTTTTTGTTGTGTAAGACATCGCTTATTCTTTTAATATAAACCTATCGAATTTTAGTTGGAGTATAATTTTAATAACTCACGTATTGGTAAACTATTAATACAGCTAAAATCAATAAAATATGGTAATTGCCACTGTTGTGTTGCAATAGCTCGTTTGCTAATAGGAGCGTCCCAAATAGGATAAACTCTAACCGCCATTTTCCCCTTATTATTAGCTGTGCTTAAAATATTTTTTTGTAAAAGAACTTCTTTTGGGAAAATAAATTGCCCAAAATCACCGCTGACATTGAAGGTATTAATAACCAATAAGTCAGTAGCAGTATCATATGAAAAGGCTTGATTTTTATTAGCTTTATTCCTTTCCCAAATGGCAACAAACTGTCCAATCTTGGTAGGTGTTATTTTTGCGACTCTAAATCTAATAGATTTAGAGTCTAGTTGAAATTTCCCTCCTCCATAATCTGCATTTTGAGTTTCCTCTTGGATATAACTAATAGTTAAATGATTAGGTTCATAAAATATTTCGTTTACATATGTTAATGCCTTATAAAATTTATTCATATTTGTACTCCTTAACTCATACTTCGATAACCTATTATCTCATCAATTAAAGATTAATCACAGGAATTACGAGGGGTAATGCCAACATATCCCTAGTCATTTACTTGCAGTTCAACAAAAGACAGAATACGCAATTCACTTACCCTTCCTACATCTAGAAACTAGTATATAACAAGCTGGTGTTGATGTTTATGAGAAATACTAACTTTTAAAGGAAATAAGGTTTTTTGACATTGTCCAGCTCGATCTAGTAATCAGCTAATGTCTGTTATTTATACTTAACTTTACGTTGTTTTACGTCATTTTGTTAGTTGCTTTTTGTATTTCATTATTAAAGAAGCACCTCAATGGGTGCTTTACTTCAGTTATGTAAATGCTGAAAGATATTTTTAATAGCATCGACGTAATGACTATAAAGATCATCATTATTAGAATCCTTAATACTATCCAACTCAAATGTCTGACCATTGTCGAAACGCAATAATAATTTAACACCATCAATTTTGTCATAGATATTAAGTTTCTTTTCAATTATTTTTGCTATACCTTCACTCAAAACCAAATTTTTATTCTCATCTTCACATACTGTGATGTAACCATATTTCGTGAATAAAATTACTTTGCTCTGTTTTGATTCTTCTTCACTCCAAAAGTTTATTGGATAAACTAAAGCCGAACCATATATATCTTTCAGAATTAAGCTTTGAATAGTCTCTAAGAGCTCTGCGTGCAGTTGAAATTTTTTAGTCATTTTTCTTGAAACCAAATCGAACATGTCGCCGAACCTATAAATTTTATGATTATTCAAATTAACCTCTCCCTTTCCTCATTATTCAACAATGAAGGACTATATTCCTTTGTTTTATGTTACCTCGCTCAAACTTCCTATAATAGCGCATTTATATTGCCTATCCACAATTTAATTGTATTACCTTCACCTATATAGAACAGGTTAAAAAGATTGCTCTAGACCCATATGTATCAGCAGCTGTATCATGTTCACATGCCTAAAGGAGGGATAATCCCCAAATGGAAGAACAAAAATACAGAGACCTTAAATTAGGAGAGCGCGGTGCAATTATTAGCATAATTGCTTATATTTGTCTTTCCATTCTTAAATTAATCATTGGCTATACTAGTAATTCTGCTGCCTTAAGAGCAGACGGCCTTAATAATACAACCGATATCATCGCCTCAATAGCTGTGCTTATTGGTCTTAAACTGTCGCAGATTCCACCTGACAGCAACCATAGATATGGTCATTGGAAAAGCGAAACGATTGCTTCCTTAATGGCCTCTTTCATTATGGCAGTAGTCGGCATACAAGTATTAATAGATGTCATCACGTCTCTATTCCATGAACATAAAGATGCTCCTGATATAATTGCAGCATATGTAGGTGTTTTTTCTGCCCTAGTAATGTATTTGGTTTATCGATATAACAAAAAATTAGCTATTAGGATAAATAGTAACTCCGTTATGGCAGCCGCCAAAGACAATATTTCAGATGCGTGGGTCAGTATAGGAGCAGCAATCGGTATATTAGCTTCACAATTTAATATGGCCTGGATCGATACTGTTACGGCCATTCTTGTAGGAATTCTAATCTGCAAAACAGCTTGGGGAATCTTCAAACAAGCTTCCCATGAACTTTCAGATGGTTTTGATGAAAGTAAGATTCAACTTTATCAAGATGTAATTATAAAGATAGATGGAGTTAAAGGGATAAAAGAAATCAAAGGAAGAAATTACGGGAATAATGAAGTTATAGATGTTGTTATTCTTGTCGATCATTCATTAGATATTAACGAAGCGCATGACATAGCTACGCATGTTGAGAAGATTATGATAGAAGATTACGAGGTATACGATGTGCATGTTCATGTAGAGCCCTTCAATTGAATCTGTCTAAACTAATTAAGACTGCCCTATGACATGTAGTTTTTTGCAGTGTATTTGCTTTTTTTAAAATTAAAAAGAATCCATCAAAATCGAATGGATTCTTCAATCAAGACACAATTTTCCACAATCGTACCCGATACTTTATTATTATAAATTTGTATAATTAAGAAATAAATTTGGGGCATAAAATAAGATCGGGCGTTCTCCATATTTTATCTAACTATAGAAGAGAACGACATTGCTACACGTTTTTTGTATTTGAATACTGCCATTGAGATGTTGAAAAATGGCAGTAAGGAACGGATGGCATACTTATTCCTTAAAGAGGGTGCAACAGTAATCCAGAAAACGCAAAGTCGCATCTAAGCTTTGCAATCAGTCAATCTTATATTCAAAATGTATTGGGGAATTGTTTCACGATTGCCGCCGTTATTGTATCAGCCATTTGTAAAGCTTCCAACTCAATTTTATCAAACGTAGCAATACTTGCTCTAAAATCCTTTTGGATCATACACACTGCTTCCATTTTAGTAAGTGCAAGATGCTCGAAAAACATAATCTGGAAATCCCTTTTTGATATATAAGGATTGATTGTGCTTAGGAATTCCGAAATTTCCGCTCCGTTTTCGTACCATCTTCTCTCTGCATCTGCGGCAGCTCTTTGATCGTTTGCTTTTGCAGCTTTGATTAGGTCTGCAGCAATTACTAGGTGCTCTCTTATTAAGTCACTATATTTTTCGGCAATATTATTTCCATAGAAAGGCCTTAGTAAATTCCCCATATCTGTAGCGTTCTGAAGAAGACGTGCAGTAGTAGCGTTTACGTCAGTTAAATTAAAAACTATGCTTACAATCATCAATCTGGTCCAATATACGTGTTGTTCCCAAACTAAACGCATGGAACTTTTTAACCAATCTTCCTGTTTACTAATACAAGAAGGGTTTAAACGAGGAAACGCCTTAAAAGAATGGCAAGATAATTGTTCTGCCTCCACCTTCTGTTTATCACTTTCTTACGTTAATCGCTCATGGTATTTTCACATAAAAAAAGCGCCTTTATGAGCGCTTTACTAGAAATTCATTTCTTATATCATACTTTATTGTTTTTTAATGATAACTATAATGATAGTAGGTGGGCCTGATCCTCCTTCACCTTCATATGTCCCTTACACTTTTATCTGGGTACCTTCCTCAATTATCATGTCGGAGCGGTTTTTAATCTCGTACAATCCATTTCCATCTTTTTCTTTTTTAACTATTTTGTACTTTCTTTAACTCCCCCACCATTTAGGTATCATAGGTGACGTTGCCGCATTACTCTTTAAGGAGATAGTGATTGCACGCCGTTAGCTTAAGAATAAATTATTGTATACCACCTTGTATAATATTGATAAGAAACTCTTTTACTCGTATTTTCCTTCTCGAACTCTAGAGCATTGGAAATTTCATCTTTTTGTACAAAATGCCATCCGTCTTTTTCCATCATTTTGATGTAGGGCTCCATTTCTCCTCTCTTAACCAAATATCCGTAAACCCCACCAGCTTCTTCTGATCCCTTTACTTCAGCTATTTCTTCATTTTTAAATACTAAATTTGAGATCGCTAATCCCATTGGAATTGGATTACCCTCCTGAAAAATCACTTCTTTTTTTTGAATTAAAACTATAGCAATAAGGCATACCATCCCTACTGTAATTATAAGAGTTTTAGATTTCATTTTAATTTTCATTTGTTTATTTCACCCTTTTACTCTTATTTGTTGAAAAGAGAGGAAATTCCTGCTTTTTCAATGGAACCTGCCAACGGTGCGTATATTAAGAATGAAGATCAAAAAACACGCTAATAACTTTTTATGTTGGTCAATTTAAAAAAGCACCACAATCGGTGCTATTCTTGAATTCTCGTTAACCCTTGCCAAGATGTTTTTAGTTGCCCCTCTAAAACATCAGTACTGGCTATCATCAAAGTCGTACATTCTAAAATTTCGTGTACAAACTCGCTTCCTGTTTCGTATAACCAATTGTAAATATTTAATCCTCCAAGACCACAATGATTTTTAGCTATTGCTGTTCCGGAAACCCTCAAATCCAGAATCACCTTTTTATCTATTTCAAAAATTACACGTTTATTATCACCAAGTTTGCCAAAAGGTTTACACTCTATATTGACTGTTTTAGAGTATTTCTCTATTTCTCTTTCCAGTTGGCCTTCAGATGATTGTTTTGTTGTTTCACAATCAGGACTCATGTTAATCCCCCCCTTCTAACTCATCGGTTAGTAAGAGACAAGATTAAACAAATTACTACATTTTTTACAAATTTTTTATTTATTGCAGGATTTATAAAGGTCTTATTGCAAGGAGGCCCTAAGAAAAAAATACATAACTCTGCATTCGCGATATGCTCAGCATTTGTTGCTTGGATAATCTCTATAACTTGTATCATTGAGAAATCATTGTCTATATCTAGCTATGTTGTTCAACAATTACACCTGATTGTTGAACAACATTACTACGTAGCATCTTCCTGCTATGATAAAAGCGAACATTATTACTTGCTTTTTCACTTTTCACTTATTAAAATTTCATTTCATTTCACATCATTTTTTTGAGGTATGGAATCTTTCTCCACACAAAATGACTTAACAAAAAGCTTAAAATAATCCCTAAAACTACAGTTATAAGGAATTTAGCCCAGATTGATATTGGTAGGTTATTCAATGTATATTGGAGATAGACAACTACTGGGACATGGATGAAATAAACAACAAATACATTGTTTGATAACACCTTTGACCAACGATTAGTGCCGTTAATTTTTTATCTAAATAAAATGAGAAGACCAATTATAAGCGAAATACACAATAACGTCTCAATAAATGATTGAGTTAATGAACCCAAGTTTTGTCCACCCTTTAAAAGAAAAGGATATACCGTATTCCCTCCAAAATACATAATAGTTACTATAAATATTCCAATTGTAAGCCAGATGTATCCTGCTCTTGAACTCAAAGTTAAAAACCATTTGCGCTGATAAGCTACAATGCCTAAACAAAAGAAACTCACATACTGTGGTACATGTGCAAATTCTGTTTGAATAAACCCTAAGGAAGCTGACCAATGATCAATAGGAAACCATATCCTTGTAAAGAAAGTAACTAAACTAACAACCAACCATAGGGAGAGAATCTGATAAACCTTAATGTTTCCATCAGATTTTTTTGTGAATTTCTTAGATGTGAAGAAGGTCCAGATTGAAAACAAAAGAGCATATACAAGTAAATGCTCTAAAAACCATAAATGGCCAAATTGCATATCTGGCCATGATGGCCCAGACCAATTCGCAGGTTCATTACCAAGACCAAAAAATATATTAATATAGTAAGAAGAGAATGAGAGCGGTTCATAATCTCTAAAGTTAATATAATATAAATACATTAGAATTGGGATCATGACAAGAAACCCTAGTATTAATGGGATTCCAATTCTAATAAACCGTTCTTTTAAAAACCGTTTCGGCCCTTTGGTTGCGATTGATTGAGGGAGAAAATAGGCTGATAAAAAGAAAAACATACTCATAAAAAATGCTGCATTAACAGAGAAAAAGCTCCCCAACCAGTTGATAGATTCACTATCTAAAAAATACCACCAACCACCTGGACCATAGGCTTGTCCTGCATGGTGAGCTACTACAAGCATAATTAGAGCTATTTTTATATTATCGATGAAATATAAATGATCAGTCTCTTTTTTCACTTTTAAACCTCATTTCGTTCTCTCTTTACGCTCTTTTCAAGTTTAGATTTAAATAAAGCTCTAGCAATGTAGAAGTAACATCAGGCCCTATAAACATTGTCCAATCCAAATTATATCCTCTGCTTTTACTGTCATAACACCATAGCTAACCCGTCGAAAGGACGGACCTGAAAGTGAAATATACATGTATAACACCGTCTAATGATCCAATCCCTGGCCTATCTTGATTATTTTCTAAAAAAGAATGGATCTCTTAAAATTAACCTCTAATGTTTAAAAGGTGATTTATCTTTATCACCTCAAATATAAATCAACAAGTAGTGAAGTTAAGAACGCTTCAACAATTCCTGCTAAAACAAAAAGAGGAACAACAATTAATAAATAACTTTTAATAATTTGGACGAACAACAGTTTGAAGGGGACACTAACTTTCTTTCTAAAGAATACCTTTCTGATCATATTTTTATTTATGTATGTGGCAATAGCTATACTAAATAAAATGGCAAATACCTCAATAATTGCATGGGGAAGAAAAGCAATTATAAAAGATTTTAAAACTTCTTCCTTCATTATTTGGCCATATCCCATAACGACCCCCACTCCGGCAAATGAAAATAAAGCATACAAAGTAGATAGTCTATATATAGGAATAAGACCCATAAGGATAATAACTGCCCCTATAATGATATTATTCTTAATAATCATAAAAAACTTTTGTACATTTGTGATTTCATTCGTTTTACCCACACCAGATGCTATATATTCCATTTGTGCCAGTATAAAGTCCTGAAAATAAAAGGAAATAACATAAAAAAATAATGCAACTATAATTCCGATTATTAGAGTTCTATAAATAGTTCGTTTGTATTCATTTTGAAATATTAATATTTCATCTTCATATATTTCTCTCATATACGTCTCCTCTTAAGTTCAAATTATTAATAATTTTCAGACTTCCTTTCTTATCCTTTCGACAATCGACTACATTTACCTTCACCTAAAGAGTATTTATTTATTTTCTAGTCGAAAAATATTTTGGGTTATTGTTTAAAACAGTGTTTTACTAATGGTTCGACCGTATGGAAAATAGTAAGACATGAATTAAGAAGTAATCTCTTCTGCCCTTTAATTTTTCCATTTGTTTATCAATTTCTTACGCTAGTCGCTTATTATATTTTCGCATTAAAGAAGCACCGCTATGGGAACCTTTTGTAATCGCAAAAAAAGGCTGCATACTATCTGCAATTTTTAAAATCTATCTAGAAAGGTGGAACTATAATCCATTTGTCACATCATACTCGTAATTTATATTAACACTGACATTTGTCATAGTAGATTTAGACGCAGCTTTTGCATTGTATTTAAAGATTCATTTTTAGCTGCATACAATTTATTTTGTAAAGTTGTAACGACCATCAGTAGCAGAAGAAGTAATAGATATATTCCAAACATTGTTTTGACTCGCCATCAATTTGTGTGTTACATTTCCCTGACTTGGTGTTTGAGTAATAGCAGTTGTAATAGATTTAAGAAGTGTTTGTAGCAGTATCCAAATACAAAAACCGTGCAGCAATGTAGAGTTCTGTATCAGTAAGGTATCGCATACAGAACACCTTTATAGTGAATATGAACTTACTCTATCAATTGAAGACCGTATTAAATCTAATAGTGACAAATTTAATATTATAGTCACTGCTATTCAGATTTTGCAAAATAAGAACTTGGAAGTATTGACAAAGTCATTAAGCTTGGGTTGAAGAAAGAAGAAAATTAAAGAAGGTATATTTTGAGAGAAAAATTAAAATTAAACATAAGGATTTTGATGATTACATCGCTTGCTTATATTTTATGTTGGGATCAAACAAGAGGAAAAGATATATTTTAGGCCAGCTTAACAGAGTATTTTAAAAAAGGTATTCTAGCTATTGTTGAGACAAAAATAAAAAGGAATCCTTCTAACTCGAAAGGATTCCCTTTCTATTTGTACATTTTCTTCCACAAACTCTGCTGATTGTATTACATTGCAGTTCTACCTCGAAAGATTAATGCAAAAACGTTAAATGAAATAGTAACCAGGATTAGAACTATTGAAGCAAAAGCTACAGCACCCATTGTATCCATTAGACTAGACCAATCCCCAATTTTTACAGAGTCATAAATGTAGAGAATTTGAAAACATAGAGCAATGGCACAAGCACTAAAACTACTGATAGTAAGAGCAATCCACCTTTTAACATTCTCCTTTTTATCTCCTAAAAAATTCACAATGGGTATTATCCAAGCAACTAATCCAAACACAAGGCTGCCGACGTTAAGCCAAACCACATCAAACATATTCATCCTGCTCTCATTTTTTATGTGTCAATTCTCACCAACAAAATCACCCAGATTTTCCACAAATCAGTTCAGCCAATACACCCGATTGCTTTAGAAAACAAAAGTTAACAATAAAGCTATAACCAAACTCTGAATAGAAAGAATTGCAATAGAATTCCAGTTTATTTTGTGGTCTTTTTTCTTCATCAAATACGTTTGAGAAATATAATTAATTATAAAGACAACAATTAATGAAACCCAAAAATGTGCACTCAGCTCCAACATTTCCCTCATCCTTATTCCACAATATAATCCGTTAGTTGCCTACTCATTCATTAAACTATTCTCGAAAAATGTCATATTTCCTGCCTGAGATAAATAAAATTCTTGCTATGTGCTGACCTTTTTCGATTGACCTAAATCAAATTAAAACTATATACTATTGTAATTTTATGTTAATTTTTTGAAAAGGAATAAGGAGGATACAATACATGTGCATTCAAAAAGCAACTTTAAAAGATTTAGATTCGTTAGCAGAACTTTTTAACTTCTACAGATTATTTTACAAACAGGAATCTAATATTGAAGGTGCAAAAGGTTTTTTAAAAGAAAGATTAACAAATAAAGAATCAGTGATTTATATAGCCTTTGATAAAAAACAACCAATTGGTTTTGTTCAATTATACCCGTCATATTCATCGGTAAGTATGAAACGTTCATGGATATTGAATGATTTATATATAAAAGAGTCTGCACGAAAAAAAGGATTTGCTAAGAAATTGATGATACAAGCTATAGACTTTGTTAAGGAAACTGGGGCGAATGGAATTTTACTTGAAACATGCAATAAAAATTTACCAGCGCAAAGACTTTATGAAAAAATAGGGTTTGAAAGAGAAACAGCATATTTTTATTATTATTCTATTTAACAACTAAATTTTTAAACCGCAAGCGTCCTTTTCTGGGCGCTTTTTCTATGCGCCGACCTTTATTGATTGGCCAAACAGATTATTTCCCATCTTTAACATGCGCACCTGGCTCCTTGCATGGCAATAGACTTTGACATACTGATCAGTTACAGTAAAAACACGGATGATGCGCTGAGACATCTTGCCTTTCGAATTCATATAGATGACTTCGATTTGCCGTTAGCTTTCATTGTTGCAGAGAACAACCCTAAGCATTTAAAGTACAAAAGATTCCCACCTTCGGAAGAAAGTAGGAATCTTATTTGTTTAATTATTATTTCGATTTTCTTTCTGGATTTTACGAAATACTTTTTTCGATCCTCGCTCTAAATCATGATTTAGTTTTCTAATATTATAATCAATGAATAAAGTGTCTAAATCATAGCCCTCTGGATATAACTCTTCAGCCTTCAACTCTAATACTAAGCGTTTTTCGTTTACTTCAATAAATTTATTTTGATAATACACAGTAACGTTATAATAGTTGTCCTTTTCTTTATATACTATTCCAAAGTCATCGTGATCAAGCAGTTTTACACGATCTCCTTTTTGATAGTCGATATTATTTTTAGCTTTTTCAACCACTGTTTTTGGTCTTAGGATTTCACTTTCATTTAACCGTTCCAAGCTATACTCTTTATTTTCCATATAATCTACTGCTCTTTTTATAACATTTTCCGGTACATTCATTTTTCTAGAGATCCATAAAGCATTACTATCCCCAGACTGCCCGATAAGAAGTTTAAATAATGGTTCTAATGTTTCATGATTAAATTGCATGGCAGCGTTCATAAAGTGACTATGCATTTCTGAAAAACGTTTTATTTCTCCATAATGCGTTGTTGCAACGGTAATACATCCTTTAAGATAAAACTCCTCTAAAAGGGAGATTGCTAATGCTGCTCCTTCATTTGGTTCTGTCCCACTGCCAATCTCGTCAAATAGTAACAGCGTATTGTTGTTTGCTGATCGAAGTATCTCTGATAAGTTCTTCATGTGAGAAGAGAACGTGCTAAGTGCATTTTCTAAACTCTGATTGTCTCCAATATCTACAAACATGCGCTCAAATACAGCAATTTCGGTTTCTTTCGAAGCCGTAATATGGAACCCAGACATAGTGGCCAAAGTAACAAGGCCAATCGTCTTCAGCACAATTGTTTTCCCCCCGGCATTAGGTCCGGTTATGATTAAGCTACGATAACTGCTCCCAATTTGAAACTGAAGTGGTATAACATGACCTGATAGTAATGGATGCTTGCAATTTATTAATTTTATATTCCCATTATCATTTATGTTTGGCTCAATCCCATCCACATTTTTGCTATATTTAGCTTTAGCAAAAATCATATCGTACTGGGATATAAGCTCAATATTAATATTAATGGCTTGAAGGTTTTCAGTCACTAGCCCTGTTAAAGTAGCTAGTATTTGATATTCCAACATTGCCTCTTCGGATTTTAATGTTGCTAATTCAACACTTAATTTTCCTGCTACACTAGGTTCCATAAAGACTGTCGAACCTTTAGATGATATTTCAATTATATTTCCCTGTACTTGATTTTTGTATGAGGATTTTATTGGTATTGTATAGCGATCATTCTTGATACTAATTATGAATTCCTGAATATAATTTCTATTTGTGCTACTGTTTAGAAATTTATTTAATCGTTCCTTTATTTTTTGTTCAGTTGTTAGAATATGATGACGAACACGTTTGAGTTCTTTACTGGCGCTCGAGTCAATCTGATTATTTTTTATTGAAAAGTTGATTTCCTCTTCTACCGCCATGAATTCTGTCATGGAATTGGCATAGGACGATAATGTCGGTGCAAAAAATTCTTTACTGTACATGAAGCCTTTTATTTTTCGGCAACCTCTTAAAAAATCGGAAATACTTAAAAGCTCTAATGGAGATAAAATTATGCCCTTTTCCAATTTGTCAATTGTATGTTCAATGTTGGAAACACCCATGAAAGGTACGTTTCCTCCTGCATCTAGAATGGTACGTGCTTCAGAAGTTTCGGTTAATCGATGTTTGACTACTTTTAAGTTAGAACTTGGAATTAATTTATCAATTAGTTGTTTGCCTAGTCCACTAACGCAATAAAATTTTATGATCTCTTTTAGTTCGTTGTACTGTAATTTTTCAAAGGTATTTTCATTCATATTTCATTCTCCTCCATGTGATTAATAAATCAGCAATGAAGAAACCTAACGACAAAAGTTCAATGAGTTGGATATAAATATAAAAAAGCTGCGGTATCCACCACAGCTTACGTTTACAATGCAAAAGGAAATTACATAAATAAAACCATCAATAACGATAGTTCTAATTATGAAGTGATGCACTTGTTTGTAAAGTATGGTAGGTATCTTCATAAGTGGAAATAAGTCCGCAACAAAATAAGGGGGTGAAAATAACTGAAATCCCCTGTTGTTAAAACTTCCTTATTTCCTATAATGTTTCCTTATTTAGAAACTACCACACTCACAAAATTCACCTCTTATAGTATAATTGAAATGCTCATTGAAATTGACTTTACAGGTCCATTATACTTAGTAAGTAAAGAATGTCAAATATCCCGTAAACGTTCTTATACAGACGGTATTGATTGTGAAATAGGGGTATGTTTTTTAAACAACTTTATTATCGCTTCTGTAAGTTCCTATTCGATAACAGCAAAAGGAATTAAACAATTTAATTTTATACTGTCCACAAATATGGACTGTGTAATGCGTTCTTTTAGCTTCAAGGTTAAGTAACTTTATACCACTTAACACATCAAGCCGCAAATAGTCCACCGTACGGGTATAAAAATGCCACACGGTTTTAAATGGGTACGAGACCCCAAAAAGTATGCGTATAACAAGGTGTACACCAGAGCCATTTTCGACATATTTACGTTGATAAAAAATATGTTTTAAATGACTTTCGCGGTGGAGAAAGAAATAATCAAATATAAAAACTAACCATGGAGGTAATCGATATGAGTAAATATAAATTTGAAATTTCACGCGTTATAGAAGATGGAGATATACTGATTGCACTACATTCCGTGGGCGATCCTAAAGATATATTACTAGCTGCCAATGATGATACAGAAACCTTTCCTATAGAAGACAGAAAGAATCGTGAACAAGAAGCTATTGATTGGCTAAAATCACAAGCTAAGGAAAATTGCGAACGACTGTATGGCACCAGTGATGTGGAGGTTACTGTTAAACTTTAAGTACTTAAACGCTAAAAACGGACACCACGCAATGAAGCGCAAGTGTCCGTTTTCTTCGTCTATATTCTATATTTGTTTTCGTGTAAGCACAGTCGCAAGTTGTTTGCGAGTAACGTAATGTTTTTTTAGTACTGTAAGATCTTTCTTCAATTCTTCAAGTTCTTTGATATCGTTCTCCTCCTCTGGGTTTTCAACTGGCATAAATAATTTAACCTTAATTCCAAAGTAATCCGTCACCGAATCAGCAACAGCTTTACCTGAAGCTTCAAGTACCTTGTCATTACGCATCTTTTTAATATCAATTATAAAATCTATGTATTCATCTTCGATAAGAATAGCATTCATGTTTGATTCTCTAAGCATATGAAAATCTGCTTTCTTTAAACCACGGTCACTCAATCCATATTTACTGACAAGGCGTTTTCGTACAAATCCCTTGAGCCGTTCTGCCTCCTGCTACTTCCCGACATAGGTGTACCGTCCACTCTCCCGATTTACCTCTATTGGCATTATGGTGACATGATATTAAAATATCAGCACGTCAAACATTAGCTTTATTTGTACGAGTAGAAGGTGAAACATCTGTCTTACCTGTCGGGTCATCCAGACGCAGTACATAAATTCTATATGCCTTTAAGTGCTTGATGACCGAGACAACCATTTTATTATTGAAATCCCACTCATATTCATCTTCCGGAGATCATTTGCATGGTGTTACTGCGAATGTATGCTTAGGGTCAGCTGTAACTAAGTTCAACTTCCATAAAGCATAAAATTTGGTATCTTCTTTAACTTTTACATTATTTATTTCTGAAAAATCAACGGATTAAGCTTCAACTTTGAATGTTTAGGCATTAGCATACAAATTTCATATGGAAGCCTTCCTTCCATTAAAGTAGGAAGGCTTCCATATTTTCATTTAGTGTCAACCAGTTCATCCAAACGGAAACGAGATATTTTGTAAACTTCTCTTAGAGCTGTATCCAATTCAGTGTCACGATCATTATTAACGCGCTTCTGCATAGCAGCCTTAATATCATCTTTATCCAGACCTTTAACTGCGATAATGAAAGGGAAACCGAATTTATCTGTATACTGTTTGTTTAGAGAGAGAAACTCGGCATGCTCTTCCTCTGATAACTGGTCAAGTCCTGCACCCTTTTGTTCCTGAACGGATTCGTCTGTCATCTTTACCTTGCCACCCAAATCCGGATGAGCGTTAAGAAGGTCCAATTTCTTTTCCATCGGAGCTGTATCGACTATTTTCTCCATAGTGGCGAACATTTTGTCTACAGATGAAAATGGACGCTTTTCCCATGTTTGTTCTGCAACCCATGGTGAGTGCTCCCAGATAGAGCCGACTGCATCTACGAAACCTTGCTGATCCTTCTGATTCAGTTCTTCCAATGTATAACCAAGTTTTTTATCCAATTCTTCTTGCTCTGCTACGTCCTTATCCACTTTTTTTATGGAATCATCCGTCTCACGCTTTTCAGCACAAGCAGTAAGCAATAATACTGCGAATAATAAAACTAATATTTTTTTCATTTTATCCCCTCCCCCCTAATCAATATTCACCAAGTCCGGATTTAAACCTACTTTTTTGCAAATAAAACAGCCCGCCGAGAGGACGAGCCCAGAGGGGACATACAAGTCTTACATTCGCAATGTACTCCGGACAGAGAGATTCAACGCTCCGTATTTTCTAAGGTAGGATTGCTGTTATTAACTTAATGATAATTCTAGGTATGAATAATAATACTTGAAGAACCACCTCAAATATAAACTCGAATATAGTCTCTATAAGATTATCTTTTACTTCCTGCTTTTTAAATTTCCTTCTCATATTACTCCCCTTTTTGATTTCAATTCTACACTAAATCCCCAAAATTAGGTGATTATTGTTTACAGATCTACTTTTTCAATTTCCGAAGGTTCCTATTATTAAAGATCGACGGTCCAAAGCAACGTTCTAATGTTGGTTTGAAATAAAGTTCATCATTTATAAAATAGATTAACCGTTTTAAAAAGTTGCACCTTTTTATGCCTTTGGATAGTATACTTTTTAAGTATATTTAATTTATAAGGAAGTGAATTCATGAGTGATTTAGAAAAAATCAAACTCGTGAAGCCACCATTTCCCGAGCAACGATGTTTTTCTTTCAAACCTATAATTATCTAGGGGAGGATTATTTTGAAGAAAAACATCGGAAACAAAACACCTAGCTTATTATTATTGATTGTATTAGTAGGCTTACCACAAATAAGTGAAACTATCTTTAGCCCATCATTACCTTCTATAGCCGAAGTTTTTGAAACTTCTATGAGTAATGCACAGCTTACGATGAGTGTATACTTTATCGCTTTTGCCTTTGGAGTATTTTTCTTTGGGCGTTTATCCGACAAAATCGGTCGTCGCAAGGCTATGCTTTATGGGCTGTTTTTATATTTTGTTGGTAACATACTTTGTTTTGTAGCAAATGAAATGACGGTTTTATTAGTAGCACGCTTTGTTCAAGCGTTCGGTGCAAGTGTTGGCTCTGTCGTGACACAAACGATTTTACGCGAAAGTTTTTCTGGTGTTAATCTCCATAAATTGTTTGCTCAAATTTCAGCTGCCCTTGCCTTCACCCCGGCAATGGGCCCGCTAATCGGAGGTTTTGCTGATTATTATTTTGGCTTTAAAGTCGTATTTTTGGTGTTAGTTGCTATGAGCGTTATTGTATTTTGCTATGCATTTTTACGCTTACCTGAAACAGCGCATACTACAATCGAAATGAAGCCTATACTAACAATAATAAAGAGCATGATTTCAAATGCGCGTCTATGGCGGTACGGCATATTAATTGGCGGTATTAATGGTGTATTATTTAGTTATTATACCGAAGCACCATTTATTTTCACGCAATATTTTACACTCACAAGTGCGATGTATGGTTTTTTAGGAATTACCGTTGCTCTCGCTTCCATTGCAGGTGCGATGCTATCTAAACGACTTGTTAGCCATATAAAGCCTGAGAAGATTATTGTAAGCGGGTTAGTCATTATGCTCATCGGTACATTGCTCGCTACATCGGTACATTTTTTATTAAACTCATTACAAATGCCAACCATGATTGTTAGTGTGTTCATTATTTTATTTGGTACAGGTACCGCTTTACCAAATTGTTTAAGCTTAGCGCTCATTGACTTTCAAGACGTCATTGGGTCTGCGAGTGCGATATTTAGCTTAATTTATTATTTATTCGTCAGCGCGACAATCTATGGTATGAGCATTTTTCATAACGGGACTGTCCTTGCAATGCCACTATATTTTTTAGCACTAGGGATTGTTATGCTTTTAATAAGCTACCCCTTACTCGATAAAAGAGATGCGATGTTTTGAATATTGTCGAAATGCTAAAAAAGATAAATGCTTGAGCCTTATGCTACGCATTAGGAGTCACTATCGCTTTTATAAGCTATCTAGAAAATAGACTTTAGGTACACCTCGAAAGAGATTAAACTTTTTATAAAAACTAAACTTAAATCTACTAGGTAAGAATCCATTTTGATCAATCTTTTTTCAAAATGGATTCTTACTATTTATCGTAAAATCTGAGGTTTTGAGGTAGCTATGATCAAACTTTATTTTAAAGTTGCATCTGACTTATTGAGCTTCATATTAATCAGCACTTAAGAATATTGAATTACGCAAACTGACCTCTACCTTCTATCGGAATTTTTTGAATCACCTGGTACATTATCAAAAAACACGGTATTGAAAATCCACAATACTATTAATGGTGCAATGAAGTGCGGAGCGATAAATGAAATAGTAGAAGATAATCCTTGTGAGGATGCAATCATTCCAGGACAAAACAAGAATGAAGGTATTAAGTATATTGATTCGGAGCAAGTAAATCATTTTCTAGCGAACGCATACGAGTATGGTTATATCTACTGGATCTTTTTCAAAATGCTCATAGAAACCGGAATGCGCAAAGGTGAGGCTGATGCCCTTCAGTGGTCAGATATCAATTTTAATGAGGGTACAATTACAATCAATAAAAGCCTAGATTATCATCGCAAAGGAAAAGATAAGTTATTTGGAGAAGTAAAAATAGATCACCCAGCAAGAATTGTAACTTTACGTAAATCTGTTGTTGATGAATTATGCTTCCATCTCGCTTGGCAAAATCAATACAAAAAACAGATCAACGATTTATACCGTCATGACCTAAATTTAATTTTTTGCCGTAAAGATAGTAATCCAATGCCTTCATCAATCCTGTTTAATGCTTTTTTACGTATTTTAAAGCGCACAGATATTATTATGCCTCTTCCTATTCACTCATCACGACATACGCATGCTGTCTTGATGTTGGAGGTTGGTGGGGACATGAAATACTTACAAGAGCGTCTCGGACATGGTAGTTATCAAATTACGGCAGATGTCTATTCTCATGTTTCAAAGAAAATGGAAAAGACAAACACGGGGCAATACGATAATTACATGCAAAATATATTAAAATAAAAATTGTTGGGGTATATTTGGGGCACGGGCCTGTTTTTGTTGCAAACAGGTCACCGTGCCCCAAGCTAAAATCCCCGCCCTGTAAGGCTTAATACATGCTCATGTACTGCTCGCGCTCCCAAGGGTGCACAGTAGTTCTAAATCTATACTATGAAATTTTATGTTTTCAGAGTGTATCAAATACCTTATTACAATAGGCTTTCTGATTTTCATGATTTCATTTTTTATGATTCGCTTTCATAATTTTGGGGGTGATTTGGGAGTGCGCAGAAAATCAATCATAGTAGCCCTTTCTAACCCCCGCATATTCCAACTCAATAAACCCACATCTAGATTGTGTTGCTTTACAACAACGATGACCCAAAATCGTCTACACCTTAGTTTTTCGTATTAAACTAAAGTAAATTTTATTTGAATATTATGTTATTATTAAAAAAATAGAATTTGGGGGTATTACGATGGTTACATGTTATCTGAAATATGTTATTGATCCGTATAAAGTAAAGGAATTTGAAGAATATGGAAAGACTTGGATTAGATTAGTTAATAAGTTGGGAGGTACACATCAAGGTTATTTCCTTCCACATGAAGGTGCTAATAATATTGCTTATGCTTTATTTACTTTCCCTAGTTTGGCAGCATATGAAGACTATCGAGAAAAGATGGCATCTGATACCGAATGTCAGGAAGCTTATAAATTCGCAGAGGAAACCAAATGTATTCTAAGTTATGAAAGAAGCTTTATGCGACCTGTATTCAATTGAACAAGATGTTAATTCTTCTTCAGCCATTAAGCTTAATTTGATAACTGAGTTATAGAAGGAAACGGAATTTCCACTAAGGGGAAATAGCATTTCTCCTGTCCTTCTCCTAACTACAAAATAAGATTGATGTACAATATAGAGCTACTTGCTCGAATAAATAAGTTTGTTAAAAGATAACACAGTAACTAAAAAGGAAGATGAATTATGATTGAATTACAATATTTTGTTCATTCTGACATGAGACAATTAATAAATTGGGTACCTTCAGCTGAATTTACATTGCAATGGGGTGGTCCTGCATTCCAATATCCGTTGACAGAAGAACAACTAGAAAAGTATCTTAAACAAGCAAATAATGATGATTCCGATACATATATTTACAAAGTAATAGACTTAAACTTACAAAAAGTGATTGGGCACATTTCTTTGGAAAGAGTAGACCGAGTAAATAAATCTGCTAGAGTAGGGAAAGTGTTAATTGGTTCACCAGAAGTAAGGGGAAAAGGAATTGGTTCTAAAATGATAAAAGCTACTTTAACAATTGCTTTTGAAGAACTAAAATTACACAAGGTATCATTAGGTGTATTTGATTTTAATAAATCCGCCATACGTTGTTATGAAAATGCTGGATTTGTTAGAGAAGGATTTTTAAGGGATGCTCGTAAAAACGGAAATGAATATTGGAACATGATTGAGATGGGTATTTTAGAAAATGAGTGGCGAGAAAATAAATAAGTAATAAAGTTTTGGACCGGATTCATAAAATCCACCAAAATAAAAGAGAATTTAAACCATAGTTAAAGTAGCATATAGAGAAAATTTATAGAAGAATTTTAAGATTGAGAGCCTGTGAAATTCAAAAATATACTTCTAGGAGAGGCAAGATAAATTTAATCGTAAAATTCCATATGAGCTTTATCATTTTTATAAAAACTTAATCTATCCTGCAAAGTACCGGTATGAAATTCAAACTTATGGCCATCAGGATCTGTAAAATAAATAGATTTCTTATCTTTTTCATCTCTTAGACGTCCGGATAGGATATTTACTCCTAATTTTTCCAACTTGTTATATACAATATTGAAATCGGATTCTTCTATTGTAAAAGCGACGTGAGTATATGATTGGATTATTTCATTACGTGGAATCCCCTTCTCTAAATTAAGAGCCAGCCACATTCCATTCAAATCAAAATAAGCAGTACTTCTCCCTTTAACCAATAACTTAGCATCAAATACATATTGGTAAAACTTTATTGATTTATCTAAATCAGACACAGAAAATAAAAAATGATTTAAATTCTTTATAAACACACCTATCACCTCAATTATTCTGCACGCAACAACAGGGTTTCTTTTTCCAGCTGGACCCAATCTTCATCAATCGCGTCCGATTGCTGATTAAAAATTAAATATGCCTTGTTCTTTCCACTGGTCAAAATACTTTTGATAGCCCATTTCCTCAGCGGTCATAGTATGTTGCACTCCATATAGTTTAAAAGTATGGGAACCGGATAGAGCTTCATATGTTGGATTTTCTTTTACATCTGCAAATAAAGATTCAAATGTGTGCAAATCAACTTGCGATTGACCATCCTTCCTTTTTTCCATGAGGATAAATTCCTCTTCTTCATCGAAAAGATTCTTTGTAAAAATCAAACCAGCCTTTTTCAATGATGAGTATAGTTGATTCATATTCAATCCCTTTCTCTATATAAATTGAACAACACTTTATAAGACCCTATACTAGAAGAATTTGAAAAATAATGGGATTGTTAATATTAGAATTATACCTATAACAGACACAGATACAACTTTAATTAAACTCTGTTTAGCTTTATTTTCCAGAAGTATCCCTCCTTACAACCACATAAAGTGGTTTTGTCACTTATCCTCATATTAAGTAATTCTCGAAAAATGTCAGATTACCTGCTTGAAATAAATAAAATTAGTTTTAACTAAATCATATTATATGAAACATGATCATTATTTTGATATGAGCACAATAAAAATAGCCCCCATTTTAGGCAGCTTTAATATAGTAAAATCCAATAAGTTTTCTGTTCTAACCTCGGTAATCTCTTTATTCCTTAGCTGAAGCAGATTCCAATATCTATCCACTTCTTTAATTTTTCCTTTAGCTTTCAAAATAGTACCATCACTATAATATGTAATTTCAATTTGTAGATGACTAACTTCAGCCATCAATATTTTCCCGTTTATGATTTCTGTCTCTTGCTCATCAAGCTCAGGTTTTTTAACTTTTGTTGCTTCTTTTGCAGCTTCATTTGTAGCCTCTCTATGCTCCGAGAGAATAAAGCCGTTCCAATGCATTTTTGCATTCATGCACTTACCCTCTTTCTAACAGAACCAGTTGATAATATATTGTCTCTCTTAAATGTACGCAATTGTCTTTTCGTATAACAGTAGGCTTTAACATGATGATCAGTCGCGGATAATACACGGATTACCCTTTGCGATACTTCTCCTTGTGAGTTGAGATAGATAATCTCGAATGATATTTTGTCTTCAAATGATTTTGTTAACAACCCATTCATATGTCCATGCCCCCAATACGAATATTCGCTCTCATTTCATAAGAACAAATTAAAAAAGCCCCTCATCAAACAGTCAGGAGCTATCTCCTTTCTTGATACGTTTAAATGTCCACATACTAGCTATGAAATAAGTTTTTATCTCCTAGATTTTTATTTAATATTAATAAAGCAACAACCTCCTTACAAATCAATATTTTCTGAAAGTTTTTTCTTTCGAGGAATTTAGTAGTATAATATTGTAAAATACATATATGATTGTTAAAAATGGAGTGACAAAATGAGTTTAATAAATACAGTATCACTTTTTTTATTCATAGCATTTTTATCATCTTACATTGCAAAGTTAATCATTATGAATCAAAAATCTGGAATTAAAGCCCTTGTCTTAGCAAAAGGAGATAAAGGGAAATCTATTAATTTTTCTGAGTCTTTCGTTCAGTTTACTACATTTCTATGGGGAATTATTTGGTTGCTTGAAACACTTTTCAGTATTTGGATAAGCAGATTTTCACCGAATCTATTTAATTCAAAAACAATGAATTATGTTGGATTAACTATTATTTTCATAGGCTTGGTTTTCTTCGTACTTTCAATGATTACAATGAAGAACTCTTGGAGAGTAGGCATTGATAAAAGTACGAAGACTCAACTTATAACAAATGGTTTATATAAATATAGCAGGAATCCTGCTTTTGTAGGTTTTAACTTAATGTTCATTGGATTAGTTTTTACATTTCCTAATATTGTAACTCTATTTATTTGTTTGATGAATCTCTTCTCAATACACAACCTAATCTTACAAGTAGAAAAACACTTGGGGAACATGTTCCAAGAAGATTACCATCTGTATAGAAATAAGACACCAAGATACCTATTATTTTGAAACTAAATGTTTTAACTTATGCAAGGCAAAAAGCCCCTCACCAAACGGCTCGGGGCTTTTATCCTCTTGATACAGGGAAATATGAACAGTGGTCATTCTAGCATATTAATTCTTTTCACGCATACGGATCGTTGCATACTCTCCTCTTATATTTGGCTCTTACCTTCTTCTACAATTTTTTCCTTCAATAAAAACTCCGTCATTTTTTCAATTACGCCTTCAGAATTCTTTCCTAGCCATACCAGGTGCCCCCATGTGTCGAATACGAATAACTCTGAGCCTGAGATATTTTGATGAGCATATTGAGCATGTTCCAAAGAAACTGCCCCATCATGTTTACTATGTAGGATAAGAGTTGGACAAGATATAGTTTTCAACTCATTTATAGTAATTTCTTTCGTTTGGGATAAATCAATTATAAATCCATACTTTGACCGTTGGCGGTTATTTATCCGTCGTATTTCATCGACATCTTCATAATCCATTAAATTCTTTATTTGTACATATGTAAGCGTACTAAACGAAGACGCCATCTGCCTAAAAATGAATTTAGGAAAACAATTGCTCATCTTAGCAATTAGTGTCCATGTCATTTTTTCTAAAGTGGGATGGAATAAAACCTGTGCTACTTTATAAATGTTGTCTTCAGGTGTGTGCCATTCTTTAGTGACAGCACTTAGCAATATCAACGTTTTGACTCTATCAGGATAATGAGATGCAAAATAGAGTCCACTTGGTCCTCCTGCAGAAATAGCAAGAAGATGAACTTTATCAATACCTAAATAATCTAATAAACTTATATAGTAATCACAGGCTTTAGACAAGCCTTCTCCCAATTCTTTCGATGTCTTACCATACCCGGCTCTTGAAGGTGTAATTATTCTAAAACCATTTTCAATTAATGAATCATATTCAAATTCTTCATAGCAATTGGAGTGCCCTCCATGCATCACTAGAATGGGTTCGCCTTTTTCACCTTTTATCGAGTATTCGATAATTATTCCATCTGTTGAATATGTTCCTATAATTTTCTCCAACTATCCTCACCTACCTCATTATCTATTACGCAGGACAATTTTAACATATATTTACACATATGTTTCTGATCTCATAAACACCTTGAAACCAAAAAGCACCCTATCCAATTAAGGACAAGGTGCTATTCTTATTTCCATGTCTTAGTAAAATAGAATTTTTTAAAGATTTCTATTTTTAAAGAATATTCCATTTACTCTAACGTGGCGTAACCCTTTATGCTTTTCATAAGGAGGTGAAAAGCTTTGAAAGTAAAAGAAGTAGCCGATTTAACTGGGATTAGTGTTCGGACTCTGCATTATTATGATGAGATTGGGCTATTAGTTCCAAATGAAAAAGGAAAAGCCGGTTATCAGTTTTATTCAGAAAAAAACTTAAAAAAATTACAACAAATTTTATTGTTTAAAGAAATTGATTTTTCTCTTAATGAAATTAAAAAGGCTATTACGGACCCATTATTTGACTATCAAGCAACATTGGTTTTACAAAGGAAATTGTTAATACAGAAAATTTATAAATCCAAGAAAATCCTTCATGCTGTTGATAAAACAATAAAAAATATAGAAGGAGATATTGTACTCACAAATGAAGAAAGATTTGCAGGTCTTAAAACTTAACACAGTAACACTCTATTTTTTCTACAAAATCAATAAAGTGAAAGGTGTTTTAAATGAATATTAAAATTGAAAATACACTTGAACAATATGAACATATGTATTCTATTAATGTAAAAGAGAGAGAGAATTACTTTAGATATAATATGATGAAGCCATTTGAAAAAATGTGGAAAACCATTAACGTTCCTTTGAGAAGTAAAGAGCCACATGGGTATGATGTATTAATGGCTACAAAAATGCTTGGTTATCTTGATAATTCAAATTCTGAACTCGGAGAAATTGCTTTAGGGAGTCTAAAAACAATTGATGCTCTGCAAATAGCTGAAGCTACACTAATTAATTGTATCAATTTTACACAAGATAATAAATTAAGCATAGATGCAGAAGAACTCAAATTTGGCTTGTATATAGCAGACCCAAATAAGCTAGAGTTACAAAAAGGGTATTGTGGATTCGGAGGAATTCCGGGATATATACACGTTACTATATACCCTAACCCTTATAATGTTCCTAAAATCCCTGCAGTAATTGCTCATGAATTTCATCACAATCTTCGTTTTTCATATTTTGATTGGGATCATGGCAACGTTACAGTTGGCGATTATCTGATTATTGAAGGTTTAGCGGAATCGTTTGCGAAGGAACTTTATGGAGAAGAACTTTTAGGACCATGGGCCTCCTCATTTGATGTAGAGGATCTAGAATATTCTATCGAAGTAATTAAAGATGCATTAGATATTAAAGGATTCGCTGAAGTTAGCAGCTATATGTTTGGCGATACCATAGCGAAAGAGCAAGGTTACAAGCCAGTTGGTCTATCACCGTTTTCTGGATATGCAGTTGGGTATCAAGCAGTGCAGTCTTTCATGAAAAGAAATGATATAGAAATCGTCGAAGCTACTTTACTTCCTACAAATGAAATAATTAAAAACTGTGGTCTGTTTTCCAAATGAACTATTAATTTTTATGAATAATGACGTCATTTCTATTAGAAAAGACGTCATTTCAATATTTATTTAACCTTCCAATCTCTTCAATATTGTTGCCAACTGCTCTCTTGTCACAGGCTCATGTGGACGTGTACCATCCATGTAGCCTCGGGGTTTTGCGCAAGCCCATTCCCATGCCTTTGCATGATCTTTTGATGGTTTATTGTCAGGCACTTTAACTTTCTCCTTTGATTTCCCTAATTTTAAAGCAGCAAACAGTTCCAAATTCTGCTTGTCCCTTCCTTCATAGTACTTAGTGCTATATTCAGCAGCTAACTTTTCACGGTTTTTGTAGCTGGAGTCCATCCCTTTGCATTTCATCCAGTCGATAAGCGTTACTTTTTTTCCTGATTGAGCAACGCTCCCACCTGTGAAATAAGACACTGGCTTGCTGCCAATTAGCGTGTTAAGATCCACGTTACCTGAAACGCCAGCCACGCGCCCCGTTTCGGTATGCTGCCAGAGATCACATGGATAGGCTGGCTTGTTTTTGCCATAGCGTGGAATCCAGACGAAATCAGCCCTAACTTTTTGCATACCAAGTGATTTGTACGTGTGGTGTCCACAATACAGATCAACCTTCCACCCCTTCTTCTTTAACATATCAATGAATGCTTGAGTAGCTGGTGCCATGTCTGCAGCACGCTTCGTTGTTTGTTCCTCTACATCAGCAACCAAAAAAGCGCATCCTTGTCGGCACGTTTATGGCAGTCTTCAGCTTCCTTGATTCCATCTGCTACGGAAACAAAGAGGCAGTAAGCATAATGGCCAAATGGAATGCTATGCTTCTTGCATCCCTCCACATATTCTTTGTATTTACGGTCAATCACATTAGATCCGTACTGAACTCGAATAATAGCCAAATCTAATTCAAAACTTGCTTACTTCCAATCTACATTACCCTGATGGTATGAAAAGTCTGCGATTTTACCTATGTTATTTATCTCCTTTTTTATTATCAATTGTTGTAATTTCTTCCTTCACTTCTTCAGCAAAGGACTTTCCCGATGAATCAATGTGCTTTAATTTTTCTGCAATACTCGCAGGTATCAAAACACCTACTTGTGCTAGATGGTACTGACTACCTTTTTTGAGACAATAGTAAAACACCTTATTAAACAGCGAGTTGCCGGTATTGCACCGGTGATTGGCTGTTTAATTTCGTTTGAATTCGGATATTGTTATAATAAGGAATGTAATCTTCTACATTTCGAATCATATGCGCATTCGTCGTGCGATAGATTCGATCGAGGTAAAACGTTTCTGACTTTAGTGAGGATGGAACGTTTCGATTGGGGAATTATCAACGGGCGTACCCTTACGGGACATGCTCATGGTAATTCCTTTTTCTTTGACTGCTTGCTGGTAGGCATGTGATGCGTGAACAGAGCCTTGATCGCTATGCAGTAGACATCCTTCGGGAAAGTCAGGCAATTGATTAAGGGTATCTAAAATAAACGCTGTATCCTGCTTAAAACCGATCGTTTGAGATACGATTTCACCATTATAGACATCTAAGATACTTGAAAGATACATCATGGATTGTCCGAATGGCAAGTAGGTAATGTCTGTAACGAGCTTTTCAAAAGGCTTGGAAGCGTTGAAATCACGTGCCAATAAGTTTTCCGCAATATAGGCTGGTTGTCCAGTACGCTTGCGTTTTTTTTACTTTCACCTTACACTGCCAGCCATATTTCTGCATAATGCGCTGTACGGTTTTCTCGCAGGCTTCAGGGTAAATCGCTGCGATTTTTCGGTACCCATACCGAAACTTATGCGCCTTGCATAAATCCCCGATTTGTTGATCTCTTTCCTCTTTTGCTGTCTTCGTGGCCACATTGGACTTCCAACGGTAGTAAGAGGAACGTGCAACACCCAAATAACTACAGATTTCACGGACTGGCATTATTTTTCTTAATTCCTCAACTAGCTGAATTACTACTCTTAGCGCCACTTCCTTTCCAATTCCGTGTACTTTTTTAAAACTTCCACCTGTTGTTTTAAATAACGATTTTCCATCTGTAACTTAGCTGTTTCACTTTCGTACTCAGGTCTCTTACCGAAGGTATATTGCTTTCCGACTGGCTGTTCCAGTCGGAAAGCAATATACCATTTCGATACCAACGCATCCAAGTCCTAAGCTGCGTATAGTTACGTATATTCAGTTCTTCCATCACTTCTTTTACTGGCACACCAGCCAGCCGCATTTCGATGGCCTTCATTTTTACTTCTACTGGATAACTGACTCTTGTACCCACAAAAATACACCTCCACGTTGATTTCTTAAGGTACAATACCCGTTTTCAACGTTAAGGTGTTCTTATTTGTCTCATTTTATTAGGTCAGTTACTTTTTTTCAATTTCACTTTATCAAGCTCTTTTGATATACAAGTTTTGCCCGGTCTAGATATTTGGTTGTATCTTCGTATTCATAACGAGATTCAAACGTTAACCTATCAATGATTACACTAATAATCAAGTCATCGTCTTGAATATAATTTTGATCTACTATGTTAGGTGCGGGTATAAATGCCCTTCCTCCGTCTACTAAGAACAAGAAAACATTCTTTATAGTAGTTCCATTATATTGCAAAGCATAATATTGGAAATTTGCACTTTCATTCGTAAATCTCTCTGTAAATTTATTTAATACTTCATTGTTTTCTTCTTCAGGAAACTCCGTTATAGTTATTGAAACATTTTCTTTTAATGCATAAGTGTGTAATCCATCTTGATCATTACTACTAACCCAATATTCAGGATGCATGTTTTCACTGAGTAGAGTCATTAATTTGCTATACTCCATATAACTCCTCCTTTTCTGCATTATTCGCCAAGTAAGAACAACATCCCTTCTTTTCCAGCAAATAGAATAGCCCACAGAAGGGTGGCCCGAGAGAGAATTACACGTCTAATTCTCAGTTGCTACTCGCTTATTAAATTTGGATATAAAAAGGCACTCTCTTCAGCGTGCAGTAGCGTTAAATTTATTTAACATATCTTCCAATTCATCAATTAGTCTGTTTTTAGCCAAAGTGATGCTTACAGCCCCAAACCCAGCATTGGAGGTTTTCACGCACTCTTTTATGAATAAATCTATTTCTTCTTGGTATTCCTGTCTAGAATAGTATTTTCCTAGCACAGCACTAACTACCACCATAATATTCACTTGATAAACTAGGTTCTTTTCTGTAAAGTAACCACCGAATCCACCTTCTGAAGAATTGAGTTCTCTAATAGCTATATCCTTTAATCTCTTATCGGGTTCTCGTAAGTCCATCTTTTCTCACTCCTTTTCCCTAACATTCAACAAGGAGGACTTATATTCCTACTTTTATGCAAAAGAAAAAGCACCTCATTCGGGTGCTTTTGATTAGTTTTAATCCTTCAAAGGATCGATTTGACCAAGCATTACTTGTCTGAAATACTCAAAGTTCTTTGCTGCTTCTTCTGCTGTAACTGGATCAGCTTATAACTTTGCGTTAAATTCAAGAAGTGCAATTGTCAATTCAGATGCCAATTCATCAATACTTTTATTTGCCATTCAAACCACCTCCCCTTCATCATCGGTTCTTAATATGCTAAAATCAACTCAATTCCTACAAATACCGAAAAAAGAATAGCCCGCCGAAAGTACGCGCCAAGAGGGAACATACAAGTCTAACATTCGCAAAGTAAAAATTATATTGAGTTTATTTGATTTGTAAATTAGGACAACGCTTTTTTAGTTCTAATAAAAATAATTCTTCGTCCTCAGGTGAAATTTTAACACTTCCCATGAGTCCCGTTTTATAGGCTATTTCAAGTCCACTTTTAGCCGTCATTAATCTATAGCCTACTAATGTATCTAGTGTTTTTTCTAAATGCGAAACAAATATTATATCCTTATATAATATACGACTACGGAAAAATGCCCCTTTAACAATCAAATGTTTATCATTAAAAGTGTATTTCACAGAAAATGTGTACCATAGAATGCTACCAATAAGTCCAACTGATATTAAAACGCAAATTATCAGGTCTGTTTTATTTGCTTCTGAATCAAAAATTACCGGTAGAATAAAAGTTCCCAAAACCACTACTAATAAAATTGAAGTAAGTATTTTGTAATAACCATCTATTTTTGAACGAAAAGTCAAAGTATCCCACCCCTTCTCAAATTATTATAACACTGAGTAGGGTAAAGGGTTCACTAATGTTCCAACTTGATTAATCCCTCAACTGTAAGCCATTCTTGATATTTTCCTCTCTTCCCGGCTTTCTTCTTTGCCATGTTATCACCTTATTATGCTAATCGCTTGTTAAATTTGGGTATTAAAAAGGCACCCGTAATAGAGTGCTCTGTTGATTTCTTAAGATTTAACTTAATTTGCTTTTAATCCTCTTTCAGTTTTATAAAAAGATCGATCACTTTCTAGCTCTAATCTTCAATTATTGCTCCGGTTAATGTAATTTTTCATTTCTCTTTCTGTTACTAGCTCAGGGCTAATTAAACATCTCGGTAATTTCTTTTACTAATTCAGGGTTCTTTTTCGCCGACACATAACGAACATTCATCTCATGATCATCAGGACCCGAATATGCAATATATCCATCCTGTAAAAAAGCCATATAAAAAGGTGAGTTTATTTCCCTATTATCCAAGTCCTTTTTAGTCCAGAATGATAAAATATATGTCCCTTCTTCATCTGTCTCCTGATCGCCAGAAGATTTTACTGAAACCGATTTAAGTAGATCTCTGACTTCGTTTATCCTTTTTTGATCCTTAATTTCTATATATTCAACGTCCCCGTTCAGTTTTTTTTCTACAAATATTTGAGCATAGTCCTGATTAGGAATTAAACCATCATTAGAAACGCAACCACTACAAAAAAGAAGAAATATTGTTATGTATATTAAAGTCTTTAGCTTTTGAATAATTTTTTTCTTCCTCCTTTTCTGTATTTTATCGGCTATTTATCTGCCAAATCATTACAATTTCAATAATTTCCGAAAATAAAAGGCCAATCGCATGATGAACCATGGGAGAATATGAACTAGTTATTTTTTAAAATCTAAACGAGCTATTAAACAAATACCTCCTACAAATATACCTAACACAATTAACACCAAAATTAATGCTAGAATACCAACATTAGTTAACAAATTATACCCCCCTCTTAACTCTATAATCTATCACTCAAAAGGAAAAATCAACCATAAATTCAAAGATAAAAAGCCCATCGCAAGATGAGCACAGAGGGAACATACAGGTCTTGATTCGCAAAGTACTCGGACTAGGGCTCTACTCCCCGTCCTGCCTACCATGATAGCATGGGGAATTTTAGAAAGGGAAATCCGTCAACGGCGTCAAGTTGGTCCAAAGAAATGTATGACAATAAAGTTGTTTGATGTTGAGTACAAAAGTTTTATCTATATAAAAAGTCCTATTATCTAATAAATAACTTGTATTTAAGTATCTATCAACTCTTTTTTATGTTTTACTTGGTATGAAAGTTCTATAGATTTAAGTTGTTTTATACTATTGGGGGAAAACTATAATGGAAAAGTCCATAAATTATAGCTCGAATGACGCATTAATTAAGGTGTCTAATAAACTTTTTCGACTCCTGTCAGATAAGTTAAATGTAAATACAGCATATATTGCTAAAAGAGAAACCGGCCATATGAGTGTAGTTAATTCCTTTAACAGAAACCAAATAATGGTCACTAACGATATGAAAGTTGATTATAAAGAATCAAACTGCAAGTATGTCATCGAAAACAAAGACCAAGTTCAATATTTTACAAACTTAATGACTGATCCTGAAACAAAGGAAAGAAGCATTACCAAGCAACTTCAAGCTAAAGCCTTTTTAGGAGTCGTTTTAAGTAGCTCAACGGGCAATCAATTTGGCACACTCTGTGTTGCTGATGAAGAAAAGAAAAAGTTTAGTAAGGAAGATATTGAATATATAAGAACCATCGCAGACGTATTATCTTTTATCATTGAATTAGACGAAACTTATGAAGATATTGGCATGTTGAACGCACCGATTATTCCTATTTCTTCCGGCATTGCCATTGTGGCTTTACAAGGAAACATAAGCTTTACAAGAGGCTTAAAAATTATAGAACGTACTTTATGTTTTGCTTCGGATAAACAAATTGATCATTTCATAATAGATGTTTCTGAAATAAAGAAAAATCACATTGATTTTATAGAGTCCATAAACCGTTTAATTGAATCGCTTAATTTAATGGGAATAGGTGTTATGATGTCTGGTGTTTCTCCTGAGCTGGCAACTCAATTTATACATTCAGCTTCGCCAAATATGATTGGAGCTAAATTTGTTCACTCTATTGAGAATGCATTGGATGTATTGGGATATGAACTAAAAGAAAAAAGGGCGTCCCTCAACGCATAATCTTTAGAATCTAAAAAGAGACAAACTTAGTATAAATCTGTCTCTTTTTATTTATTATTTAGAGCTGTAACAAAGGGTTTTTAAAATTACTCTTATTCATCAATTGCACACAAGATACATTTAGACTGCTAGTTTTCTTACCACTCGCTCTTTAATTTCAAATGCTGCCTGTCTTGAAACACTCAGAGAAAGCCCAATCTTTTTAAAACTCTTTTGATCCATGCATCCTTCTATAACCGTACGTTCCCTTTCATCGTTCAACGAAGCCATCGCATTCTCCAAACGTTGAACCCTATTCAAATATCTATTTTTACGTTCTTCTTTTCTCATATTAGCTTTAATCTGTCTATACGTCGGATCACTGACTGTATATGGCACTTTAGGCATTGCCGCTTCATCACCATAACCCGCAATTGCAGCAGTTGGCTTTTCATTTTCGGCTTCGACAGCAGAAATCTGATTGACCATCTAGAAGTAATTGCGGATATCTTCATTCACCATGCGAATAGCTTGTACCATTGTCTCTACCTCATCGAATGTTATTTTTAGTGCTTCTCTCATCCCAACCAGCTCCCTTTCTAGATAGTTCCTCAAAATACTTGCTGCCTTTAACCGGACTGATTGCCCCTGTGCGTCTGTCTTTCCTGTACTTATTCACTGCCCAATGTATTGCGCAATATGGTTTTCTCATAAATGCCTAACGTTTTAACATTGCATTCGAAAACTCTTCAAACTCATCTTCATTAACAAAGAAAAAAATTTCTTTTATCTATTTCTCCCAATCTGCCAAAGCAGCCTCCCCTCTATGAAATAGAAAAAGAGGACACCAAACAACTCTTAATGCGTCATTCAGTGTCCTCTAGTGCGCTGGTAGAACTTATTAATTTTTCTTGAATACGGTTTTCCAGACTCCGAATCCTATTAAAGCACCAAGCATATTAAGGATGAAATCATCAATATCAAAACTTCCTCTTCTTGTAACTAATTGTATTACTTCAACTATAAATAATAAAAAAACCATTGAAATGAAAAATAAATAACCCCTGTTTATCTTTTTTAAGAAGAATGGTAGATAAATTCCCATTGGTAAAAACAAAATAAAATTCCCCACAAGATTTTTTATAGGTATATTCATACTTCCATCAAAAAGGGCTTTAACATATGTAGTTATTGTTTTAAATGGAATAAAATTTGAATTGAACTTCATATAGTCTACCAGTGACAGGTCTGACATCATAATGCCCCTTAAACCAAAGAATAGTACATACATCAATACAATTAAATATAATACAATATAAAGCTAATACTAAAAATAGCTTTAATTTCCTTTTTCATTTTTTCCTCAGCACCCTTTAATTTCTATGTACTTGTCAACTTAACCTGATTCACTTTCTCATCATGTTTACTTCTACCAAACAATGCTTATTGCGTCCTTCAGTGTGCTAGTAGAACTTCAATCTAATTGTCTAGCTTTATTCGCAAGTTCATAGTATAGAAGGAAACGGAAATCAGGTTGCCCTTTTTCGCCCAGTTGCCTATCATTAGCGTCATAATAACAGATGGTGATTTAAAGGGGTGAAAACATGATTAGCATGAAAGAAAGAGACCTAGTAGAAAGATACCTTTGCCTAGATATCGTTTTGGAGGTGGATAGCAATTCAGACATGCTGATGGAATATCAATCAGTCACAGAGAGAATGCGAAAGTTGAAATTGCAGATTGAACATGAATATACCACGAAGTATGAATATGGATTTATGATTAGAAATGAGAAACATGAGAAAAAGCAAACTTATACAACGGGGCATCTGATTTATTTGGTGAAGAGAACATTGAAGGAATTTAATGAAGAATAATAAAAGCTTTTCAAGTAAGAATCCCTCATAATCAAGGGATTCTTTTTATTCTAAATGCGCTCCTCCGCAAATTGCTCTCGTTTGCGTAATACTTTACTTCCCCTCTTGTTCCACTCTTCTTATTCCTTTGAAGAGAAAAAAACAAATAAGAAATAGAAATGCTGCTACACCTGTTGCCCTGCCAATAGACAACCAACTAATTTCTCCGTGTTTGATTATGCTAACAATTACAATACCTATAAGAACACCTAGTCCAATCAAAACGTATGATTGCCAGCCCAACTTCTGTTTACTGTCTTGAATTACTTTTTCTTTCAATCCTTCATTACTCCTTAATAACTCATCAATCGTGACGTCAAATAAATCACTTAAATTGATAATCACTTCGATACTGGGATAATTCTTGTTTGTTTCCCACTTTGAAACTGACTGGCGACTTACAAATATTTTTTCAGCGAGATAATCTTGTGACCAACCTTTTTTTCTCTTTCTCTTTTCAATTTATCTCCAAAAAGCATATTTTTCACCGTCCTTCCTAATTTCAGTATTATTAGAATGAACAGCTAAAGTAAAGATAACTATAGTTGCACCAAGGTGCAACCTTATGTTGCTATTTTGCTTTAGCCATCTTCTATGCATTCTGGCCTAGTTTGTTACTTAACCTTATATAAATTATTGGATATGATTCCTTTGCTCAAGGGATTTAATTAACTCATCTATCTTATGATTTCTTGCCTGATCCAGTTTGATTTTTGTATTCATGAACTTAACTATCTTTATAACAAAATAAATAGCGAATATGACAATTGACAGGTAAATAATAAAGGGGATAAAAAAGATAAGACTATAATTTCCCATAACGAGCCTCCATATTATTGATACTAATATCTCTATATAAATTACCACTTTAGCCTATATATGTATATGTTTAATTGGGCTCTTGCTTGTATATTAAGTTTACCTAAAATAAGAACGAACGTTCTTTTATTGAGGTGTTTACATGCATTATCTAACGGAAGAAGAAACCGACATTGGATCACGCTTTTTGTATTTGAATACTGCAATTGAGATTTTGCAAAAGAAGGAATCACCAGCATTCGATCATGCCATCAAAAGAGGGATTGAAGAAAGGAAAAGATTAAGGAAGGTATTTTTAGAGAAGAAAATCAAAATTGAACATAAGTATTCTGATGAATACTTCGCATGCTTTATGTTTTATGTTGGTATCAGGGAACAAGAAAGAAAATATTTTAGACCAGCTTTGACGAAGCATGTTAAGAAAGTGGTGGTGGAATTGTTGAGACAAAAATAAAAAGAATCCTTCAAATTGATGTGACCCCTTAAAGTTAGAGTTTTATTTACGCAGCTGATTGACTGGCATGAATTCGGTATTCAATCGGACTCATGCCTGCCAATTTCTGTTTAATACGCTTGTTGTTGTAATAATCCATATACGATTCAATTCTGCTTTTCAGCTCTTGATAGCTACACTGTTTTTCTCCGTAATACATCTCCTGTTTCAAAAGGCCGAAGAAAATTTTCCATCGGGGAGTTGTCTAGGCAGTTGCCCTTGCGGGACATGCTTTGAAAGACATTATGCTGAAGTGTTCTGACCCACTTCGCGTGCTGGTAGTGCCAGCCCTGATCGGAGTGGATGGTGATCCGAAATTTTGCTTTCTTTATGATTTGTAGGGCTTCTTCCAAAGGTTTCATTACAAGATCTAGTATCGGGTGCTTACTTATACCGTAGGAGAGGATCTCGCCGTTGTACATGTCCATGATCGGACTGAGGTAAAGTTTTACACCATCGGTACACTTGAATTCTGTAAGATCCGTTGCCAGCTTCTGAAGGCATACATGCGTACGGAATCGGCGACTGATGCGGTTTTTCGCAATCTTGCCTACCTTTCCCTTATAGGAACTGAAACGACGGGACTTGCACGTATAATTCATTGCCTTCAGATCGAGCTTGCACATGATGCGCTGGAGCTTTTTATGGTTAACAACTTTCTCTTTTTTTCTCAATTCTAATCCGATTCGACGATAACCGTAATTTCCTTGGTGTTCATTGAAGATGGACTGAATCTTACTCTCCAACTCATGATCAGAATTGGGCAGCGCCAAACTTTTGGTATGATAATGATAGGAGGATTCGGGAATCCCGACAACCTTCAGGACATCCTTTAGTCGGAATTCTTTTTTGAGTTCGAGTGATAACGTTGCCTGTGCTTTTCGAGATAGTCCTCCGGATCCATCTGAAAAGCTTTCAGCTTTTTTAGATATGCCAACTCTAGGCGAAGTAGCTCGTTTTCGCGTTCCAGCTTCTGTTCGCGCGTCAATTCTTTATTCTGTGTTTCCTGTATTTTCTTCTTTGTTTTCTTCGCTTTATCAGACATTGGGGGCCTCCTCTCGGTTGGTCCAGGGCTTCAGCACTGCCCTCTAGAAACTTCTTTTTCCAGACAGCAATCATCGGCGGATTCGTCAGGCCAAACTGGAGCGCAGTCTCATTCTCTGAAGCACCTGTCCTTTTCATAAAGCTTAGTACATCCAGCTTGAATTGAACAGGATAAAATGCTTTTGTTTTCTTCACTTCTAGTCCGTCCGCACCATATTTATTGTATGCTGCCACCCACCGTCTGATTAGTGCCGTAGATTTCATCTCATACTTACTAGCCAAAAGTTTATAGCCCAACGGGCCATTCAGGTAATCTCTTACAACTTTCAACTTAAACTTCTTAATATATTTAGTCATAATAAAAGCACCCCAAAAGTTAGTTTTTAACTCTAACTTTTGGGGTGCAGTACACCATTCGGGGGTGCTTTTTGTTTCCTCTCCTTTTCCATAGAACCATCCTATAAGCCAATCCCACTCGCTTGATTCTCATCAAAGAGCATCGCCTTCTTGATATGGTATTGCAGGGAGTCAGACTTCTCGTATACGGCATTGGATTACTTAACACATACTCGGAAACTGCATTGAACAAAGAAATGTTAACTG
>Ga0153999_1000103_pt1 | contig 45963 bp, 40 predicted proteins | sample TSNC083MetaG_FD_104675 | JGI IMG/M metagenome (GOLD analysis project Ga0153999, IMG submission 104675) | Attine ant fungus gardens microbial communities from North Carolina, USA - TSNC083 MetaG | ecosystem: Host-associated > Fungi > Mycelium > Unclassified | place: USA: North Carolina, Lumber... | reverse complement strand
ATATATCCGACTTCATTCGAAATAACCAAGCCTTATTTCAAAGCCACAATATATGCCCTTTAATAATACATAGACAACGTCACAAACATCGCAATAAGCGTGATTACTCCAGTCAAAAGAGGGCAATAATAGTGTTGAGGAAATAGCTTCGATAATGGGCTTCTTTCTTTATCTTCCATTTTGCCAAAAACGTTTTGAAAGCTATGGAAAACAATATCAAAAAAGCCTCCTTTAACGACGAAACCGAATAGCGATACAAGTACTAGAGCTATCCCCACAATAAACGAGACATTTGTATACGCCAGAAGCGAAATATTTCTATAAACACTGAAACAGGTAATGAATATAAGCAGTTGAGATATACCAATCCATATAAAGAGTCTTTTCGAAAGCAAAAATAGGACCTCCAATTTTTTTGAAATTAAAATTGTATCATTAAATAAAACTTATACCTCTTACTTCTATATTAAGAAGAGATTCAATCAATTGTTCATTTTTGAGTAACTTGAGTCTAATTATTATACTTTTTGCTGCGAGCTTTCAAGTTATAAATGATTTAGCAACACATCAAATTTTCACAAAAAACATATAAAATCTTTTTTTATTATGCTTAATATCCACCCTTTAAAATGTAAAAACCTTAATTAGAATATAGCTTTTTTTCACATCATTATTAATTTTTATCCTTATAACTTAAATAATTTCATAAATAATACTAAATTTTTCAATTTACATATTATCTAAATATAGCTATAATTATTTTTAGTAACTTAATTACTATACAAAAGGGGTGTACATATGAAAAAGTCAAAAAATTTAATTTTTATGACTATCTTAGTTGCATTTGTATTTATTGTATCTGCCTGTTCATCTGATACAAAGGATAGCAGCGAGAAAAAAGGTAACGGTGGAAAAGACGATAAAGTCTTGAATCTAATTGAAACTGCCGAGATTCCTACAGGGGATCCTGCATTAGCAACCGACTATGCTAGTTTCCTCGTATTGGGTCAGACAATGGAAGGCCTATATACTTTGGATAAGAACGACAAACCAGTTCCTACCATTGCAAATGGTGATCCTAAAGTGAGCAAAGACGGTAAAGAATATATATTTAAACTTAGAGAAGACGCTAAATGGTCAAACGGTGACCCTGTAACAGCGAAAGATTTCGTATATGCTTGGAGAAGAGCAGTTGATCCTGCTACAGGTTCTGAATATGCATACATGTTCTCTGATGTAATCAAAAATGCAACAGACATTATGAATAGTAAAGCAAAACCTGAAGAACTTGGCGCAGAGGCAACAGATGACCATACATTGAAGATAACTTTGGAACATCCTGTACCATACCTTGATTCATTACTTGCATTCGGCACTTACCTTCCAGTGAATGAAAAATTTGTTGAAGAAAAAGGAAATAAGTTCGGTACAAACAGTGATAACATGATCTCAAATGGACCATTTGTACTTAAAAATTGGGACGGTTCAGGATTAACTTGGAACTACGAGAAGAATGACTCTTATTACGATAAAGACAAAGTAAGCTTGGAAAAAGTAAATGTCCAAGTTGCGAAGACACCGAATACAGCAGTTAACTTGTACAACACAGGTAAAGTAGATCGTACAGCTGCTCTTTCAGCAGAATATGCTAAGCAATATCAGAATAATAAGGATGCTTCTACTTTTGAAGAAGGTAGCTCTTGGTACCTTAAGTTCAACCAGAAACGTGATGGAAAAGACACACCTCTAGCGAACAAGAATATTCGTAAAGCCATTGCAATGGCTTTCGATAAACAAGGTTACGTTGACACGGTTCTTTCAAATGGTTCCGTCCCAACTGGTGGTTTGGTACCTCGTGGTCTTGCCAAAGATCCTAAATCCGGTAAAGACTTCCGTGAAGCAAGCGGAGATTTGATTTCTTATGATGTAGACAAAGCAAAAGAATATTGGAAGAAAGGCTTAAAAGAACTTGGCGTTAAAGAATTGACACTCGATTACTTGAGTGATGATACAGAAACCGCTAAGAAAACAGGAGAATATTTCCAAAATCAATTGGAAACAAATCTTGAAGGCTTGAAGTTGAACCTTTCTAACATTCCTTTCAAAGTCCGCATTGATAAAACACAAAAGCAAGACTATGACATCGTTATGCACGGTTGGAGTCCAGATTATCTTGATCCAATGACATTCCTTGATCTATTAGTTACAGACGGAGGAAATAACCAAGCAAGCATCTCTAATAAGAAATATGATCAATTAATCCAAGATGCAAAGGTTAAATATGCAAATGATCCAGAAAAGCGTTGGGAAACAATGCTAGAAGCTGAGAAAATCCTCGTTCAGGAAGATACAGCAATTGCGCCAATCTACCAAAGAGGCCGTCTCGTTCTTAAACAGCCTTATGTTAAAAACTTTGAAGAGCATCTATTTGGCTCAGATTACACTCTTAAAAACGTAAAAATAGAAAATTAATAAGTAAAGTCACATATGGGGTATTTGACGAAAGAGAGTATTTAAGTAAATACTCTCTTTCCCCTATTTTACAACCTTTTAATTTGAATATTCCCACTTTAACTAACATAAGGAGGCGACTAAAATGGTGAAGTATGTTTTACAGCGTATCGTTTACTTGATCATTACATTATTTGTAATTACCTCAATTACATTTTTCCTAATGAAGTTCTTGCCTGGTACCCCTTTTCAAAACGAAGAAAAATTAACTGTTGAACAAAAAGAAATCCTAAACGAAAAATATGGCCTGAATAAACCACTACCCGTTCAATATGCAAACTATATGACAAGTGTTGCAAAGTTTGATTTGGGCAATTCGTTCCAGTTCGACAATCAACCAGTTACTGGCCTGTTAAAGAATCGTATCGGCCCCTCTCTTGAACTAGGTTTTCAAGCAATGCTTGTTGGAACAGTTATCGGGATTGGTCTTGGCCTCTTAGCAGCAATGTTCCAAAATACATGGATTGATTACGGCAGTACGTTCCTAGCTGTTTTAGGAAAGTCGATTCCTTCTTTTGTTTTTGCGGCGCTCTTGCAATATTACATCGGTGTAAAACTAGGATGGCTTCCTGTTGCGGCTTGGGATGGTTTCAGTTATTCCATAATGCCTACCATTGCCCTTGCGATATTCCCTGTCGCCACAGCAGCTCGTTTTATGCGAACAGAATTAATCGACGTTCTAAGTTCCGACTATATTACGCTCGCTAAAGCAAAAGGTAATTCTAGAATGGAAGTTGCTTTCAAGCACGCGATTCGTAATGCGCTCATCCCTCTCATTACAGTGCTCGGCCCAATGGCAGTAAGCTTAATGACAGGCTCTATGGTCGTAGAACAAATCTTTGCGATTCCAGGAATCGGAGAACAGTTTGTAAAGTCTATTACAACAAATGATTTCCCAATTATTATGGGTACGACAATCTTCTTCGCTGTTCTATTGACAGTTATTATTTTGATTGTGGATATACTTTACGGAATCATTGACCCTAGAATCAGGTTGGCAGGAGGTTCTAAAAAATGAAGCATTCAAATGATCCTATTTCAAAAGATATGTTTGAAATAGAACCCGCGACTACGCTAGATAATGAAATCATTGCCAAGCCACAACTATCGTTTGCGAAAGATGCTTGGCTTCGTGTACGGAAGAATAAGGCCGCAATCGTTAGTGCGGTTCTTCTATTATTAGTTATCATCATGGCATTTGTAGGACCGTCTCTCTCCCACTTCGATCCATACCAGCAAGATGTAACGAAGACGAATCTGCCACCAAGAATTCCAGGTATAGAGAAACTAGGCATACTTGACGGTTCTCAGAAAATTGGCGGCGTGGAACAGAATGTATATGAACAAAATAATATTAAAGAGTACTACTGGTTTGGAACAGATAGTCTTGGCCGTGACTTGTTTTCCCGTGTATGGGTAGGAACAAGAGTATCCTTATATATCGCTCTGCTCGCAGCAGTAATTGATATGCTAATTGGTGTAATGTACGGTTTGGTCTCTGGATTCAGAGGCGGCAAAGTGGATAACGTAATGCAGCGTGTATTAGAAGTCATTTCTGGTATACCGAACTTGATCGTTGTTATTCTGATGCTATTGATTTTGAAGCCAGGAATTATCTCAATTACCATTGCTATGGTCATTACCGGTTGGGTCGGCATGGCCAGGGTTGTTCGCGGACAAGTATTGAAGCTTAAGAATCAAGAATATATCCTTGCTTCTCGTACACTTGGAGCTAAAAATAATAGATTGCTGTTCAGGCATCTTCTGCCCAATTTGTCTGGTGTCATCATTATTAACACCATGTTTACAATCCCTAGCGCCATTTTCTTCGAAGCTTTCCTCAGCTTTATTGGAATTGGTTTGCAGGCACCACAAGCATCGCTTGGTACGTTAATCGAAGATGGATACAAAACATTCCAATTCTTGCCTCACTTGATGATCATACCGAGCATTGTAATCTGTATCATTTTGATTACAACGAACTTGATTGGTGATGGACTTAGAGATGCATTCGATCCGAAGATGCGAGATTAAAAGACGGGGTGAAACAATTGAAAAAAAAGGTATTAGAAGTTAAAGATCTGAATATCTCATTTCATACTTTTGCCGGAGAAGTCCAAGCCATTCGAGGCGTGGATTTTGAATTGTATGAAGGTGAAACACTAGCAATTGTTGGAGAATCGGGTTCAGGTAAATCAGTAACGTCGAAATCAATTATGCGTCTTTTGCCTACGAACAACTCTGAAGTTAAATCAGGAGAAATTCTCTTTGGAGATAAAGATATTGTAACTGCATCAGAAAAACAGATGCAAAAGATACGCGGAAAAGACATTTCAATGATTTTCCAAGATCCAATGACAGCTTTGAATCCAACAATGACAATTGGCAGGCAAATCATGGAGCCAATAATTAAGCACCAGAAACTAGGAAAGCAAGAAGCAAGAAAACGTGCGATCCGACTATTAGAATTAGTCGGTATTCCGAATCCGGAAAGCCGTCTCAAGCAATACCCGCACCAGTTCTCTGGCGGGATGCGCCAGCGTGTCGTTATTGCAATTGCGCTTGCCTGTGAGCCTAAGATACTAATTGCAGATGAACCGACAACAGCTTTGGACGTAACAATCCAAGGACAAATTCTTGATTTAATGAAAGATTTACAGAAACAAATAGAAACATCGATTATATTCATTACACATGACTTGGGTGTTGTTGCCAATGTAGCAGACCGTGTCGCTGTCATGTACGGTGGGAAGATTGTTGAAGTTGGGACAGTGGACGAAATATTCTATAATCCACAACATCCATATACTTGGGGTCTTATCAGCTCTATGCCATCACTTGATGAAAAAGATGACGAGTTGTATGTCATACCTGGGACTCCACCTGATCTATTAAATCCGCCTAAAGGTGATGCATTCGCACCTAGAAATCCGTATGCTATGAAAATTGATTCGGAGCAACAACCTCCTATGTTCAAAGTTTCTGACACACATTATGCGGCTACCTGGCTCTTGCATCCGGATGCTCCAAAAATTGAGCCTCCACAGAAGATCAAGGACAGAATGGTAGAGTTCGAAAAAGGTGGTAATTAAATGGCCGAGAGAGAAAAGCTCTTAGAAATTAAGAACCTCAAGCAATACTTTAATCAAGGCACTTCTAATGAAGTCCGTGCAGTAGACGATATTTCATTTGATGTATATAGAGGAGAAACGCTCGGAATCGTTGGGGAATCAGGTTGTGGCAAGTCAACTACAGGTAGAACGATTATTGGCCTGTACGATGCAACTGATGGAGAAGTACTCTATCAAGGAAAAGATGTGCATGCGAAGAAATCAAAAGCTGAAACGAAACAGTTGCATCAGAGCATGCAGATGATCTTCCAAGATCCCTATGCATCTTTGAACCCGCGTATGAAGGTCAATGAAATTATTGCTGAAGGCATTGATATACACGGTCTTGCGACATCGAAGAAGGATCGTATGGAAATGGTCTACTCCTTACTAGAAACTGTAGGCTTGAACCGCGACCATGCCAACCGCTATCCACACGAATTCTCAGGTGGCCAAAGACAGCGTATCGGAATTGCACGTGCACTCGCTGTTAATCCAGAATTCATTATAGCGGATGAGCCGATTTCTGCATTGGACGTATCAATTCAAGCTCAAGTTGTGAATCTGTTAAAGAAATTGCAGAAAGACAAGCAGCTCACTTATTTATTCATTGCACATGATCTATCTATGGTTAAGTATATTAGCGATAGAATAGGCGTCATGTACTTCGGGAAAATGATTGAACTCACAACAGCTGATGATCTATATCGCAACCCAATGCATCCATATACACAATCATTGCTTTCAGCAATCCCTTTACCAGACCCTAATTATGAACGCACTCGTAAGAGAAAATCTTATGACCCGAAGCAGCATAATTATGGACCAGATGAAGAAGTGAAATTGCGTGAAGTCGCACCAGGACACTTCGTTCATTGCTCTGAAAAGGAATTTGAAGAATATCAGAAATCTTATAAGAACTAGCCTGTAGATTGATTATAAAGGTACCCTATACACAGACGATTCTAGTTTGTATGTAGGGTACCTTTATTTTGCTTAATTTATAAAAGGTCATACTAGGTAATATTAAGTTAGTGCTTTTGGCACCTTTTTTAACGATAAAGCTCATAATAATTTAAGATGAATCAGCGTTCCTTGCATAATCCGATTAGGTTATGTGGGGAACGCTTTTTCAATTAGTAGAAAAGAAATGATTCATTTGCATACTTAACTTCGACCTATTGAATCTACTAATTGTGTGAACGGTACTTATTAAGGGCTTTTCTCTAAATCAGAAAATTATATAACATTTATAATACATTTCCACATCCCCTCTCCATTTTCTTCCTTTATATAGTAAAATAATAAAAATGGTAATATTTCTTACAAAAAGAGAGAATGTTTCGAAGTATTCATTTTGGTCAAAATTAATATCTTAAAGTAGGATGCGATTAAATGCAAAAGGAACATTTAAAATGGATTGATATAGCTAAAGCAATAGGAATTATCGCTGTAGTATTAGGTCATGGTGGACATGAATTAGCACATCATTATACATATTGGTTTCATATGCCCCTTTTCTTCATATTGAGTGGCTTTTTGTATAAGCCATTAGATAGTCTAGGCGATTTAACAAATTGGATTAGAAAAAGAGCCGTTCGCCTATTATTACCCTATCTCACATTTGGAATTATAATTTATTTTTATATCGAATTTAAAAATGGTTTCACCCTAACTTCCTTTATAGAAGATTTATACGATCTCATGTATGGTGGTATGGTGATGAGCGGTTTAGTAACTGTTTTTTGGTTTATAACTTGTCTATTTATTACACAAATTGTTTTTGCCTTTATTGACTTAATCATCAAACCAAACGTCATAAAAATTTCGATTATCATATTACTCTATTTAACAGCACATCTATATGCGGCTTATTATAATCCAATAGATACACCAATTCCATGGAGTGCCGATGTGACTATGATTGCTTTGTCGTACTATGCATTTGGATACTACATCAAAAATTACATGCATTTGATTCTTAACATAAAAACATTTATCGTTTCACTATTGTTAACAAGTCTATTTGTAATCTATGACTATCAAAACGACTTTTTCTATCAAATTGATTTGAAGCCTAATGTCTACAATCACCTTTTCCTGGATTTCTTAGTGCCCGTTCTAATCTGTTTCGTAATTTTTTACATTAGTAATAAACTCACGAAATTTAAGAGTAGTATTATTTTAAATCAAATAGGAGCATCAGCTATTACGATTATGTTTTTACACCGTGTTTCAAATGATTTCTTCAGTCACTTTTTAACTTATGGAATTTTCATTTATACAATGTTTGGTGTAATCGTTCCATTCATTTTCTATGCACTTGTTAAAAGAATTCCTTACGGGCAACTTGCTTTCTTGGGTATTAAATCTAAGAAAACATATAAAAGTAAAAAAAGAGCGACGGCTTAAATATAAGATGCCAGATACATAGATGGATTCTTGTCTATGTATCTGGCATCTTGTTTTGCCCTTTTCCTCTTACCATACTTACCTTCTAATTAAACCCAAAATTATCCTCCTTACCAATTCGACAAGTTTTGCATTTATAGAAAGAGCGATTATAAGTTCTGTCTATTCATTAGTGCTTTCACATTCTTCACATAAGCAAGGATAAGCATCATCTGTTTCATGATGGGTATGATGGTGGGTGTGATGTTGCGTCTGGTGGATATGATGATGTGGTTTGCAGTCTTCTCTATGATCTTCACAAGGTATGATAACTGTTTGATGTTGTGCCGTATCGCATCTGCGCTCATTAATATCGCCAATTATTTGAACGCTAATAGTGCCGAGCTTTTCTCTAATCACAGTTGCTTGTATGCTCAGTATGACTTTAAACACAATTCTTCCTGGCTCATGTCCCACACCGGGAATAATTTGCGGCGGTAATACACCTTCTAGAATAGGATTTGTATGTTTTAAAGTATCACCTGGGCATACGTTTTCACACATGATTTCTTCTTGAAAAGTTAACGTTAGCTTTCTCAGACATTTCCCATCAGCAACCACATTCCCGACAACATGGCCTTGAATAACCATAAGATCTTTCAGCAAAGTCCCTTTGATCTCGGTAGTTGTAAGATCAGGGATAAATTGAATATTGGAACTATGCATTCCTTTTTGGCTCGTATTCACGTAAGCAATGAGCTTTACTTTCTTTGTGCATACGACCGATTGAACAAGTACAGCCTCATTGGTTACACATGTATCTTTCTTGGATTCCATAAAATCCTCCTATGAACGAACTTTAGTCAATTTCATTATATGTTTATCGCCTAGGAAGGTTACAAATGACTTAAAATCTTATGGTGAAAATTTTTTCAATTGGATTGGCAGCTTTTCCAAATCAACTTAATATGTATTAGAAATGATGTCTTAGTTTAAAACAGAATGGTTTTACTTATAGAAAAACCGGACTTGAGATTCATAGCCTCTCAAGTCCGATAGTATTTATAAAAACATTATTTCAACCTGAATATGGTCAGCTTCCGTTTCCGTTGAAGAAGGTTACTGTTCTTGCAGAAGGAGTTGTAATCTGATTCGATGCACAGCGATCAGGGTTAAGGTCTCCAAGTACTGTTACGCCAGCTTGAACGAGTTTTTCACGAGAAACTGTGATTTGAGTGCGGATGATGACTTTGAACGTAATTGTTCCAAGTGCTACCACATCGCCAACTGTTATTCCAGGAGTGACGACAGGTTCAATTACAGCTTCGATTACAGGTACAGTCTCCTGCAAATCGTCTCCTGGGCATGCACCAGGACAATCTGTTTCCTCCTGGAAAGGAAGGTTAAGTGATACAGGAATAGCCGGAAGATCGATACCTAATACACTAATAGTTGCCGTAATTGGAACAAAGCCTGAATTGACTACTTTACCTTCAACTAAAGTACCGCGCATGACAATCCCATTTGGATCCGCCTGAATATTAGTAAATCTGAGTAAAGTAATATCGAAACCTGGTGGAACAACACCTCCAGGGAAAAGAGTGAGAACCGGCACAGACAATTCTGCTACCTTCTGCACATTCTTCGTACAGATTACCGACAATACTTTCAAACATTCAACACTTGGAGAAGGACACGGTTGTTGCTTTTGCTGCTGGCAGCACTGCTTTGAAACGTTTTGATTATTACATTGAAAATCCATATTAAAACAACTCCTCTTGTTTTTTGTAGTACCGTACAACATATGAATTACCTATAACAAAGGACTGGTCGATTGATTCATTATTTATTAAAAGGGCTTATCAGATTTACATGTTCCTAGACTCTTTATCACTGATCAGTCATCATGTCTCTTTTTACAGCAACAGTAATAAACGGTTTCTTTATAATAGTATTTTTCCCGATTGCAGCAGCAGTGATGATGGTCTTTTTTCTCGGGGTGTTTTTTTCTGCAACAGCAATGATGATGTCCTTTTTTCTCTGGATGCTTTTTTCTGCGACAGCAATGGTGATGGTTCTTTTTCTCGGAATGATTTTCTCCGCAGCAGCAATGATGATGGTCCTTTTTCTCTGGCTTATTTTCTCTGCAACAGCAATGATGATGGTCCTTTTTACAGTGGTGTTCCTTTTTCTTGTTACAGTTACAATGATTAAAGTCATGATGATTGTTATGTTGACACTCGTGGCACATGCAGCCGTGATTAGAAGGACTTGAATCAAAATCAAAGTCGTTGTCATCTCCGTGGAAATAGAAAGACATTTATTTCATCTCCTTTCATACAATTCATTTCATCATATGAAAAAAGATAAAATCTGACTGGTCATTGTACATATGGAGTAATTCTCAACTAGATTTTTTGTAATAAAGGGTTCTATATTTAATTAATTGTTTAATCATGATCCCAATTCAGATTTGAGTTTTTCTCGATTTCTAACACCCTATTCTCCGGTAAATCTCAGACCATTCAATCTTCATCCTCCTCACGAACGCTTGCAATTCAAAGATTGCCCGTTCTCTGCTAGCCTCCAGACATACCGTATTTCGACATGGGTAAAACTTCACCCCAAACGAATGCACCATTGTCATCCCATTCCGCCCGCCGCAGGTTCTGCAATTTATCAAAAACGCTCACTCGCTCTCTTGAACCCTTGCCTCCGGTAATCCGCTCCGTGCATATGTATAATTTCCGTACGATCAAGTACCCGGGACAAATTGCACTCGTTTAATTTCCATTCCAGCTCTGCACCACTCAGGTTTGTCGTATAAATCGTCGGCTTACCAGCACGTGCATCGAGCACTTCGAAGAGCTTCGTATGTGTCCAGTTATCGCTGTCCTGCCGCAGGTTAGTGTACTCCGTCCCAAGATCATCGAGCACAAATAGGTCAACCTGGCCAATCATGTCCAACAAATCCGCTTCACTAAATTTGCTGCTTCTCCCGTATGTATCTTTAATTTTGGTCAGCAACTTTGGCACGGAGAGAAACAATGCGCTATGCCCGTTTGCAATCAGCCTTTTGGAAACTGCTGCAGCCAGATGGCTCTTCCCCACACCATAGCCACCATGCAGCAGCAGATTCCCCGATTTGTTTGCATCGAATTTCTTCGCATAAACGAGCATTCTTCCCTTCACTCGTTGCAAACCTTCCGTCGGTGCTTCAAAACTTTCAAAAGTCGCCTGGCGCAATGCCTGATTAATTAGCGAATCCTGATTAAACACCCGCTTCAGCCTCCCCATTTTCAGCCTATTTGCCTGAGCGACAGCCTGTTTCGCAAGGCGGATATTCTCACATTTGCAGCCAAGATTCGCGACAATCCTTTCTCCCTTCCGCGGTCCAAATGGGATTATAAGCTCTTTACGCTGTACATCTCTCCCACATCCCTCGCTAGTAAACATCGCAAGGAACTTCCCTTCTAGCCTGCTGCCAATCTTTTCACGAATATGTAACATCCTCGTATCCCTCCTAGAATGTGTAGTCATACTGTCCCGCTGATCCCTTTCGCACCGGCAATACTTTGCGATTCTCATGTTTTACTCTCATGACAAGCGCATCAAAGCGTTTGCGAAGTTTCACTGGTGACAGCACATTCATCATTTCAAAATCATCCTGCTGAACCCAACTCATCAGGTATTTGATCTGCTCTTCCGTTCGTTTATCAATCTCCAGCATCTTGCGAATTTCATCAGCCCAGGCTTGCAAATCTGGTTCTCTGTGATCCGGATTGTTCAGCTTGATCTGTTCGTAAAAATAGACAGCCAGACTGTATGGCACAGAAGACGTGTCGAAAACTTGTTTGCGACGTATCTTTTGATCTTTAGCCTTAGTAGCCTTATTAGCTTTCTTATTATATTTTCCGCTTGATTTCCCATTGGGTTCTTCTTCGTTCACCCTATTTCCCACAAATTTTTTAGGCTGTATTTGAGGTTCTTGATATTTTTCATAGTTCAACACAGTAAACAGCGTTCCGAATTCCGTCTGCCTCACCGTAATCCGCTCAGCCTTAATAAGCTTCTGAACACAGTTGTGAATTGTCTTATTCGAATACTCCTGGTTTCCTCGTCCAACTTTATAAACTAGATCTTCACGCAGTTTTCCATAGGAACGTATATACTGGCCTTTTTTTCAGATGTATTCCTCCGATTCTTGTTTCGTCAAGATACGTTGCCCTACCAATCAACAACATGAACAAACGAAATGTCGACATATCATGCCAAAGATCAGAATCGAAAACAGACCTCGACATTTTGAACCAACTCGTATGCATTTAAAATGCACCTCCTTATCCCCATAATCGAACCGAAAATACTTTAGGGGGTGTTGCAAATAAATCCCCCTTGAAAAATGCAGCAAAAAAACCGATTCCCGTTATACGGAGAATCGGTTTTTAATGATAGGTACTTGCCTAGTTATTCAGAATCTCTATAGAAATCATCACCCAGCCAGTTATGTCCAAACAGCGCGTCATATTGCACCATCCGATAATCCTGGATCAACTTCAGCAGACCTTCAGAAAGTTCACTGTCAGCGAGCTTCCCTTCATCTGTCACAACATAATTCCTACCAACACGCTTTACATCTCTTGTAAGCAATTCATCCATCAGTCCTTGATAAGGAGACACACGATACCCGCCCTCTTTCAATAATAAAGGAACAAAGAAGGACGACGATAAACCTTCAAACTGCTTTCCCCCCTTACTTCTGCCGTGATTCATAAAAATAAACCACGGTGTCTCCTGCAATGCCTTCTCTGTAAATCTGTCTTCCATACCAGTAAATAATCCTGGGAAATGATCGCCATAAAATAAAACATTCACTTCCTTATCCGATTTCTCAAGACTTTTCACCATTGTTTCAACAGCTGTATCCGACGCGTGGATTGCTTGAAGATAATTGAACAGTTCCTTTTCTTTCTCTTTTGGATACAGTTCCGGGTTGATCTTCGGCTGGTACTTCATATTCTTAATTTGACCATCATATGGACCATGGTTTTGCATAGATAGAACATGGATTAATCCCTCTTCTGACTTATCAGCTGTTTCCAATATATCCTGAGTGAGTGATTCATCCGATACTCTTTGCTGGGTCCCCAGCTTCTCCTTATGTTTAATGCCATGCTTCAAATATAGAAAGTCATCAAATCCTACAGCATCGTAAATTGATTTACGATTGTATAATTCCGCAGTATACGGATGAATAGCCATTTTATTGTGATCATAGTAACTGAGCACTGAGCTATGATTTTTTGAACTTGCATAAAAGTCGGAGTATGGCGTAACAATCTGTGGCTGCCGAAAGACTTCCAAACTGAATGAAGTCAAAATGGACCACTCTATATTTGCTGTACCTCCGCCAATATAAGGGCTGTACATCGTCCCTCCAATATTTTTCTTAGCTGTCTCATTGATGAATGGGATCGGCGACTCATTCAACAGCAGACCGGGCAGCTGTCTCGGGTCCATCAATGATTCACTCAAGTAAATAATTGTTTGAGCATCACTGAGCGACTTGTTGCGCTTCTGGTTGATATTCTTTTGGAGCTTTCCATATTTCTGGTGAATCCCCAACATATTTTCCTTTGTATATGCTGCTGGCTCGTCCATATAAGTAGGTTTCACCGTATGTATTAAGCTCGGGATAAAACCATCCTGGCGCGCTCTGTATAGTGGATCCCAATTATGAAGATGCGGTTCTTTAAATTTGAGAACATGCGCATTATAATAATTCGGCTTTATGAATATTGCTGCAAGAAACGATATTGAGATTACAAGTAAAATAGTCCGGAACTTCCAATTAATTAATAAGCTGAATCTTTTTATAATCTTTCTGACCAGCCACTGTAAGAGAATTATTGAGAGCAATGTTACAGCCACAACCAGCACCGCAGATCCTGCTGATATATCCACGAATGATAATAATTCCTTTGGTGAAGCAATTGTACGCAACTCGGAAAACGTGATGAATTCACTCCGCTCCAGAACCTTTACATTATTCGCGAAAATAAGTCCACAAGCCAATATGTCCGTAATTAATATACTCACAATCGCACTTCCCAAGATAGCGTACAAAAGAACAGTAATTAGAAAGACTAATGAAATTCCATTCCCAAAAGAATCCGTGAATCCCTGTCCATCGGTTATTATGTAATCTACAAACAAGCTTTTGTTCAGCCAGTCAACGACTATGGCAGAGTTTACTCCCATAATGATCAAAATCAAAATGAAGTAAGAAATCAACATCAATCTCTTCTTCAATAAAGACATGCTAAAACATCCAATCCTCTAAAGATTTTCAAATAATACTGCTATGTATCCGTTGCCACCGTTACAGTGGCCTTAGAAAAATCAGAGTACCACTTGGCTAGAAAACTGTTTATCTTCCCTTTCCCCTAATAGAAAAGTAATATTCCCCCTCAACTTGACCATACTGGTTCTTAACACATTAGAACAAGGAGGTCAGGATCTCTATGACGGAAAGTACTTTCACTTTTACATTGAATGACAAAGAAATTAAGGCTCGACCCGGCCAATCAATTCTCGAAGCTGCACTAGAAAATAACATATACATTCCCGGCATCTGCTCCTCGCAGCCGAATCTCGGAATCGGTGTCATCCAGACTTGTGATACTTGCTATGTAGAGACGAAAGGCAAACTGGAACGCGCTTGCTCAACGAAGGCAGAACCAGGCATGGTCGTCCAGTCAGTCTCTGACAGTGCCAAAGCAGCACAGCTTGAAGGTATGTCTCGCATATTAGAAAACCATGAGCTGTACTGCACAGTATGTGACAACAACAACGGCAACTGCGAAGTACACAACACAGCGGAATATTTGCAAATTGAACATCAGAAATATGAATTCCGGCCAAAGCCGTATAAAACGGATCTCTCACACCCTTTCTACCGCTACGAACCAGATCAGTGTATCTTGTGTGGCCTATGCGTCGAAGCATGCCAAGATCTACAAGTAAGTGAAGTGCTCTCAATTGATTGGGATCGTAAAATACCACGTGTCATTTGGGACAATGACGTGCCCATCGGGGAATCATCTTGCGTCTCCTGCGGCCACTGTGTCTCCGTTTGCCCGTGCAACGCCCTAATGGAGAAGCCGATGCTCGGCCGCGCTGGCTATTTGACCAGTATTCCGGAAAACGTCCTCTTGCCGATGATTGATATAACAAAGGCAGTAGAACCAGGCTATAAGCAGATTTTTGCGATATCTAATATTGAATCGACCATGCGCAAAGATCGCATTGAGAAGACAAAAACAGTCTGTACGTACTGCGGAGTCGGCTGCAGCTTTGAAGTTTGGACAAGAGATAGAGAAATTCTGAAGGTCCAGCCAGATCCAGATGCACCGGTAAACGGCATTTCTACTTGTGTAAAGGGGAAATTCGGTTGGGATTTTGTAAACAGTGAAGAACGCCTCACGAAGCCGTTAATCAGGAAAGGTGACAGCTTCCAAGAAAGCAGTTGGGAAGAAGCTTTATCCCTTATTGCCAGCAAATTCAAAGGGATTCAGGAGGAACACGGGTCGAATGCACTCGGCTTCATCGCATCCTCTAAATGTTCCAATGAAGACAACTATTTATTCCAAAAGCTTGCCCGCTCCATCTTTAAGACGAATAACGTGGATAACTGTTCACGCTACTGTCAGACACCTGCTTCAGCTGGTCTGATGCGAACCGTCGGCATCGGCGGAGACTCGGGGACCATTAAGGATATTGCGAGTGCCGGTCTCATCATTGTTGTCGGCGCTAATCCAGCAGAATCACATCCAGTACTCTCAACAAGAGTTCGTCGCGCGCATAAACTCCACGGTCAGAAACTGATTGTCTCCGATTTACGCAAGAATGATCTCGCCGACCGTGCTGATATTCATCTGCATCCGAAGCCGGGTTCTGACCTCGTTTGGCTCCAAGCCGTAACGAAGTATATCTTTGACCAAGGCTGGGAGGACAAGGAATTCCTTGAGACTCGCGTTAATTTTATTAAAGAATACAAAGCTTCTCTTGAGAAATTCACGCTTGAATATGCCGAGGAGAAAACCGGGCTTTCTAAAGAGACACTAATCCATGTCGCTGAGATGATTCACGAATCAAAGGGCACGTGCATTCTTTGGGCGATGGGTGTGACCCAACATATGGGTGGAACAGATACGAGCACCGCAATCAGCAACTTGTTGCTCGTTACCGGCAATTATGGAAAACCAGGAACAGGCGCCTATCCGCTCCGTGGCCATAATAACGTACAAGGTGCTAGTGATATGGGTACAATGCCAAACTGGCTTCCTGGCTATGAACCTATAGAAGATGACACAGTTCGTGCCCGCTACGAAAAAGCTTGGAAGACTGATCTCCCGAAGGTTCCCGGTCTTAACAACCACCAGATCGTTGATGCGATATCAGATGGAAATGTCAAAGGGATGTACTTGTTTGGTGAGGAAATGGCACTCGTTGACTCCAATATCAACTTTGTGCAAGAGTCTTTTGAGAAACTAGATTTCTTCGTCGTCCAAGATATTTTCTTCTCAAGAACAGCACAATTTGCTGATGTCGTCCTGCCCGCTTCACCAAGCCTTGAAAAGGATGGCACATTTACAAATACGGAGCGGCGCATCCAGCGTTTCCATAAGGTGTTCGAACCACTGGGCGATTCTAAGCCAGATTGGGAAATCATCCGTGACCTTGCGAATGAGCTCGGAGCCGACTGGAAGTATGAACACCCATCCGAAATTATGGATGAAATCGCAAGTCTTTCTCTTATATTTGCAGGTGTCAGCTATGAGCGCTTGGAAGGATGGAACAGTCAAATCTGGCCAGTATGTGAAAATGGTGAAAGTACGCCAATTCTCTATAAAGAACGTTTCAAATTCCCAGATGGAAAGGCACGACTTTTCCCTGTCGACTGGACAGAGCCGCATCATTTTGGAGCGGAATATGATTTGCACTTGAACAATGGACGTTCACTTGAACAATTCCATGAAGGCAATATGACAGACCGCTCAGCTGGCATTCATCATATGCTGCCTGGACCTTGGCTAGAAGTTTCCCATGAACTTGCCAAAGAACGCAAAATTGAAACAGGTGCGCTCGTCCGTCTTATTTCCCCTTATGGCAAGGTGAAGATCCGTGTTCTAATTACCGACCGAGTTAAAGGCAAGGAACTGTACTTGCCAATGAATACGAGAGACGATGAACAAGCTGTAAACAGGTTGACGAGCAGCTACTATGACAAAGATACGCATACACCGAACTACAAAGAAGCACAGGTGAAGATGGAAGTGCTTGAACCAACTGGTGAATCGCCGATGCCGGAACATAATTTCCGCTTTGGTAACCCGCAGCCACATATCGGCGTGGAAGTCATCAAAAAGTGGAGCCGTCCTGACTTCGAACCAGTACCTGAAACTGTTTCTAAGGAGGAGATCATTCGTGGCAAAACCAATCACTAATATCGAAACAGATCCGAATACTCAGCAAGAAGAGTCCATTCAAGATCTTGACGCACTTCTCCGCCAAGTTGCCGAAAGCCGAAAAGCCATTCATGAAAGTCTGACTATCTTATCAGAACTGCAAGAAACCGGCATACTCGACGCGGCAAAAGCAATGCTTGCCATGCGGACTGAGATTGGTGGAATCGCTATGGAGCAGATCAATCAGCCAGGCGCACATCATATCATCAAAAATGGCATCAGTGCTGTCGAATTGCTTGCATCAATCGAGCCCGAACAACTACAGCCGCTACTTGTCGGACTCGCGGGCGGCTTACAGCATGCAGCTGAGCCAAATGAAAAAAGCAGCACAAGCGGCGTGTGGGGAATTTATAAAGCAATGAAGGACCCAAACGTAAGTACCGCGATTCAAATGCTCTTCCGCTTCCTTGAAGGAATGGGCAAGCAGTTGAATGAAACAGCGAAGGAAACACAGCACAGAATGGACAAGGAGGCTGAACCTGATGGCAAGAAAATGTGAGATATGCGGCCGCAAAGAAGATTATGAGCACGCCGACCATCCATATGACATTATTGACGTATGTAACAGCTGTACAGAAGACGCCCTGCACCCACATGCGGAGCTGTAAACGCAGTAAATCAAATTAATGAAAAATACCAGCTACATAAACGATTCTAAATCGCTTGTGTACCTGGTATCTTATTTGCACTTTACTCGATAGAATCTCTTAATTTCTTTCTCATTTTATCCATCCACGTTTCTTCTGGAAATTCTGCTAGTAAAGAATCGGCAAATGCTGCTATATCATTTCCTACTACCTCTCTTACACTTAATCCATCACTGGCACTATTCTCGAACATCTCTAGAATATTTTGTAGAAGCTCCATCATGCCTGACCCCTTAGCAAAATTCCACATATACTTCTCAATCGCAGTCATTGCTTTCCTATATTCTTCTGGCAATGCATCCACTCTTTTTCTGTATTCACGATATTCTTGCTTTTCACCAATCATTTTTTTAAACAGCTTCTTAACCATCTCTTCACTCCTTAATCTCGCTCATCTTGCCCTCTAAGAATGTCCAACGCTGCCAAAAATCCTTTAACGCTTGTTCTCCACTTTCATTAAGCGTGTAAAATTTCCGCGCTGGCCCTAGCTCAGATTTCTTCTTCTCAATATTCACAAGCTCTTTCTTTTCAATTCGCACAAGGATTGTATAGACCGTTCCTTCCACAATATCATCAAAACCTAGATCATTTAGGTACCTTGTTATTTCATATCCATAGGTTTCTCCAGCATGAATCTTATGAAGCACGACTCCTTCAAGAACCCCTTTAAGCATTTCAGTTAAACCCTTCATAATCTTCACCTGCCTAACTACTTAGTAACACTTAGTACAACTATATAGTATTACAATGTAGTGAGGATGTCAAATTATTTTCTTTCCAAAGTGAAAGCCTATCTTAAACACATTGCTTTTCTCTGAATCCTTGAGAAAGGAATATGAGAAGCGAAACGACTGATGTGATATGCAACAAATATTCACCTCCTGTTGTGCTTTTAAAATAGTTATAGAAACACCTTTAAAAGCAGATAGAAAAAAAGCTGTAAACACAAAAACGTGCAGCAGTATGTACGCTTTACGCTACATACCACTACACTTTTTTTGAGATGTATAAGGTTTTATAACCTATTTTTCGTTTCCTTCTCTTTCTTTTAAAACATAACTAAGTAAGTCAAGCGCGATACGCGCCCCTACTTGTCCAGTCATGCCAGTAGGATCATATGGAGGAGCTACTTCAACCAAATCGAAGCCGATTACTTCATTTCGTTTGGCAAGGCCCTTCATCAATTCGTTCACCTCATCATAAAGCAATCCGCCCGGTGAAGGTGTACCAGTACCTGGAGCAATAGAAGGATCGATGCCATCAATATCGATTGTTACATAGCACTTCTCTCCCTTAGGAATCTTCTCCAGAACCTTTTCAATGGTCATTTCCCTCATCTGTTTTGGAGACAAAATCGTGCATCCATAATCTTTTGCTGCATCGACATCTTCCTTCCTGCTACTGCTAATACCGCGGATGCCAAATTGGAAGATATCCTGAACATGTTTCATTTCTGACAAACGACGGATTGAGCTGCCATGACCGTAACGCTGTCCGGATCGATGATCGGCCCAATCAAGATGTGCATCGATTTGCACAACATGAAACGGACCTAGATCTTCAAGTGCTTTGCCGATTGCAGGTGTAATTGAATGATCACCTCCCAATACGACTGGGAAAGCTCCTTTCTCGACAATCTTCCGAACTGTAGCTTCCGTATTCTCGTGGCTTTGCATAATATCTCCGTGTACAATATCCACGTCTCCGCAGTCCACTACTTTCCATCTTGGACCAAGATACATAATATCGTTCTCAATATCATAGGCACCTTCTAGTCCAAAGCTGTACAAAGTAGAACCCTCGCGAATGCCACGTGGCCCCATGCGAGCACCAGATTTCCACTGTGTTCCCATATCGTTTGGCACTCCGATTACCGCTACATCTGCATCAAGCTGATCTATATTCGCACAGACTGGATATTTTCCAAAAGTAGATATACCTGTGAATGGTAGATTTAAAAATTCCTTTTCATTTGAATTGACCAAGATGAACCCTCCCTGATGTAAGTAAAGTGTGAACCCTTAAATATACTCGTCTGAGAACTTGTACAACATCACCTCCTAAAATAGAGAAGAGAATAATTTTTATAGACATTTCCATCATATTTCAAGTTTTGAATGCACTCGTAACCTCTGCTTCACTGACTTGAGCCAGTTTCTTCACATCTTCAGCGTCATTTTCGTCTGTACCTTCACTGTTTTTCAATCCCTCGTCGGGACCAATCGTCTTAGCTACGACTATGATTGCAAGTATTGCCAGCACGATGTTTACAAGAATACCGAGCGAACCTGCTATATGAATACTAGTGATGGTCATCAAGACGCCGAATACTGATGTAGAAATCGCAATCCCAAAGGAATACCCAAGTGAACTAGCCATCTTGTATATTCCGGAAGCAATACCTGCTTTATTTTCCGAAATATTAACAAGTGCAGTATCAATGGATGGCGTCGCATACATGCCGATTCCAATACCAGATACAAGGAAACCAATGAACGCTACAATGATATAAGCTGTATTCGGCAGGAATGTCATTGCTGTAACACTCATACCCAGTGATGCTATGAAAGTCGCCGCAATCATAGGCTTGCGCGCACCGATCTTTTGTAGCATCTTTTCACCAACTCTAATCATGATCAAAAGCGCAACAACGTTTCCAAGTGAGAGTAAACCTGTCTGGAACGGAGTGAACCCGCGCGCCAGCTGTACATACGTATTCGCAACAACAATATTGGCGGCAATACCGTTCTGTAAGAAATTTGACACGACTGCACCTGTATAAGGTTTTGACTTAAACAGGGAAAACTCAATAAATTGGTTCTTCTTTTTCTTCTCAATCACGAAGAACAATATTGCCGTTATAATAGACGTTCCAATTAGGATCATTGTTAACGGGCTACTCCACCCAAAATCTTGCCCGCGTGTCACGACGATGTTAATACCCAATAAGAGAATAATGAAAAGGAAGAAACCTACATAATCGAATCTAGTCTTTTTAAGTTCGCTTGCACTGCTCTCTGGGATACCCTTCAGCAAATACATTGCCAAGAAAGCGACACCAATAGAGATGACGAAAATCCATCTCCACCCCATGTATGTAGCAATGGCTCCTCCTACAAAAGCAGTCAGTCCACCACCACCCCAAGATCCAAAGGACCAGTAACTAAGTGCCCGTTGCCTTTCCTTACCTTTGAATGTAGCTTTTGTTAAAGCGAGGGTTGCAGGCATAATACAAGAAGCTGAAATCCCCTGAATCGCACGGCCTACAAGGAGAAAAGTAGCACTGTTTGCAAAAATCAAGAATAAACTGCCAACAATACTTAGCATCAATCCCACATATGTAAGTTTTTTGCGTCCAAGCCGATCAGAAATACCACCCGCTACCACAATAAAAAGCCCCGCAATCAATGCGGTTAGACTCGTGGCCGTATTCAGGACCCCAAGGGAAACACCTAAATCATCCTGCATGGCGGGCATAATAATGATCATGGATTGAGCAAAGAGCCAAAACGTTAAAAGAGACAAAACTGCACCGATAATAAACTGATTTGCATTGAATTCCTTTTCTCTTACTCTCATCTTTCCACCTCTTTCATAGATGTGAATCTTGAATAAAATAGAGGGTCATATTAAGTAAGCGCTTACATTTTAGTTTATTCCCATTTATTTTTAAAAGAAAACTTTATTCCTAAAAAAATATGAAATAATACATACTAAAGTTTCACGAATGATAGATTTAGTCATATTTTAAATGTCAAAAAATTTAACAACCTGCTAAATTTATAAAAGAGATTATGACTTGAGTAACCTTTAGCTTTTTATACAATGATATATAATAAAAATACCAGGTAATAGACGGTTAAAATAGTCTACGTACCTGGTGGTAGATGATAATAGAGTTGTTTAATTTTAAAATAAAAATATAAGAGCCTTAATGAACAATAGCCCCTTATAATAAACACAGTCACTATTTTATTATTTAAATTCAAATGTGTTTTTTTCTAAGGTTATTGTTTCATTAGAAGTTTTAAAAATAATATCAAAACTCTCACTGTACTGATGCATGAACACTTCGTATTGAATTCGTCTTTCTTCATGAGAATGCCTTAAATAATTAATATCGGCTCCCCTTTCATTAATATCACGGTTCGACCTTCTCATTAATTCTGTTTCGCTATCTGTATAGAAGTAAATTTTCAGATCAAATAAATCTGGATTAATAAACGCCGTACTCATTCCTTCTACAATAGTTATTTTGTTTTGTGAAGAAATTAACTCGCTTTTCATATAGTGCGTGTCTATTGTATATAAATTCAAACCATCTTTAATCATCTGAACGTCTCTTTCTAAAGAAGGCAAATGATGTGCTGATGGATGACATGCCGTCATTTTATAACGATGATTTTCATTTTGATATGTATAATTGATAATTGCATGCTTTCTTATGTTTGAACTAACAATATACGGATCTGTATTAATATAATTCACTCCATTGTGATTCTTAAGTAAGTTTAAGAGCCTATGGGCAAAAGTTGTTTTTCCAGCAGCACCATGTCCTGAAATGCCAATAATAATCTGTTTATCAGCCAGTTTGACCCAATTTCTGACTCTTAGTAACAACTCTTCCAATACTTTTCCCCCTTTCACTATCTTAGTACAGTATTATTTTTTAAAAACAACTTTATTATTTTTAGAAACCTGGTATCCTATCTTTTAAATCAACCAGCTTCCTTATTTCTTATGAGATCCCAAAAGCCACATATACATAATAAGAGCCCAAAAATAGTAATAAAGACAACAGGTGAAATGACTTTCACAAAGGAAAAAACAATCATCATAAAGCCAACAATCAAATAATGATGAACAGCATGCAAATGATACGTTTTCTGCATAGAATGCCAAGCTCGAAAGTAGCCCTGAAGTAGCCCTAAGATGACTTGCAACAGAAGTACAACATAAGGAAGGCTTTCAAATGAATTCTTTATACAGCTAGTAAGTATATACACGCATCCCATACCTGCGTAAATAAAAGCGATATAAGAAGCATTCTTATTTTGTTTCGTCTGAAAGATTCGATAGCCCCAAGCAGCCGCAAAAGAAAATGCAGCAAAAAACCAAGCAAATAAGGTGAAAGTCAGAGATACTTGCTTTAGCCAAATTATATAATACGGAAAGATCACGACCTGCCCCACTGTGACAACAAGTGGTATATACCATTCACTTTTACGGTTCATACGGTGCACCTTCACTTAACATAGTAATCATAAAATAAATTTTGGAACACTTCATTTGGATCTCTTCGTAATTTTTCTTCCTGGAATTTCTCCCATTTCGGATAAGACTCCTTGAATTGCTCTTTTGTTTGATAACGGTAATAAGGCAGATAATAGGTCCCTCCATGTTCCATCGTTAAACGGGTCCACTTCTGGATCATTGCTGTGGCGTTAGCAATCTCTTCTTCTTTTAATCCATGTTGAATTAATATAACGAAACCAAACATATCTTCCTTGGCATAGTTCAAAGTCGTGAAGTTATCCTTAGCCGCATATCTCACCGTAATATTATGGACTTTAAAATCATCATTTTTGTCGTTGGCTTTGAGCAAATGCTTTAAATCGTTTATGTATTCTTCATAGGAATAGACTGGAACAAAGAACTCTTGTAGTACTTCAACTCGGCCAGGCTTCGTATATTCCATGAATGTAGATTCCGATCGCATCGCATTATTTCGAGTAATCTTTTTACCATTAATTGAACGAATATAGCGCTTTTGCGTTTTCCAAAATATATCTTCTAAAGCGCCGCCCTGTCGACCTAAATCAAGTGCGAGCTTGGATAATTGAACACCTTGTTCTCCTTTCAGTAAGGTTTTACGATCCTGTCCCCCTGTGTAGTTGTAATTAATTACATACATTTCGTCTAAGAAAGAACTAGGCGCAACGCTAACTCTCGCATAATGCATAGCTGTTTTACGATCACCTGACAAATTCTTAAAATAGGATTCATATTCATCTGTTTTCAATTTTTCTGTATGGATTGTGTATATGTCATTTTCCGTTAAATCTAAAGTCACATCTAAAATCACACCGAATAACCCATATCCCCCAAACACATACTTCATCCACTCCTCTGAGTCATCCCGGGTTACTTTCTTTATCTCTCCGGTAGGGGTTAATAACGTCATTTCTTTTACCGTTTCCGCCATCGGACCGAAGCGAATATCTCGCCCGTGCACATTTACGGATAGAGAACCCCCTATCGTAAAAACTGACTGGGATTGAGTCACTTTTAAGGCTAAACCATGGGGCAATACTGCCTCCTGAACATCTTCCCAGGTCGCTCCAGCTTCTACACGAATGGTTTTGTGCAACTCGTCAATTTCTAATATCTTGTTAAATGTCCGCATATCTAGCACGACACCATCTTTATAATATGTATGGCCACCTTGTGAGTGCTGTAATCCCGCAACGGAAATTTTCTCACCATTCTTGTTCGCTTGTTTTACAATCTTTTGTAATTCATTACGGTTTTTCGCTTTAACGACTTTTTCCACACGTTCTGGAAGAAGGCCAGTATAGTCTGTTACTAGACTATTTTGAGAGAGTCCATATTTTCTTTTCTCAATCGGGATATTCCATAAGATGACAACAACAAAAATAGTAACTAGAATTCCTAGAAACCATGGTTTTTTAGATAGCTCCCTTACCCTTTTCATTTTGACCCCCTTCTTATAAAACATTGTTATTTGAAATATTTGTCTTTTCATTATACAAAAAAACATGGCATGAAAAGTTATTCTAATACCATGTTTGTGAACAACTATTTTATTGTTAATAATCAACGAAATAACTGGTTTAATTTTTCCTCATCATCCAAATGTTTTTTTATAAATGTTTTTAGTTCCTCTTCATTTGGCAACTTTCTAAAATCTTCTTCATACCAATTTTGTAGATTTTCCTTTGTTATTTTGTATTCTTGGTTGCCAAAATTAAATGTTATCCAGTCTACATTCTGAACCAATGTGAATAAAAAAGTAGCATTGTAAACAGCGGTTATTTTGTGACTCTGTTCCGGCTCTGACCCATCATAATTCAATATAATGCCATGCGGCTTCTCTTCTGATTTAAGTTCAAATCCTTTCAAGTGCTCTGCGCCTTGTAATTGATTAACAATATTCCCTATTGCACTGTTATCCCCAACATACGTACCTTTGAACTTAAATAGATCGTCTTCCTTTGCTTTCGTACTGCATCCGCTAGCCATTAGAGCTATCAACAGTAATAAAGAAATGAATTTAAGTGTTTGTTTCACTAATATCCCTCGAATCAATTCATTATGTGCACATATGTTTTTTAATTGCTGTTTTGCTGAGTTTACGATGTTATTTAATTATATATGAATAGATTAAGGGTATATATCCCTTTTTATTTGCGTTAAGTAAATCTATTATAAGCTGGGATTACAAAGGCACCAGACAGTTGTTTGCCTAATATCTAAAAAAGCAGAATGGTCTCCATAAGTCTGATTCCATTCTGCTTTTTAGTTTGGGAATTATTTTTTTACTTCATTTGCTTTTTTCAGGAAGGTAGCGAACTGTCCTCTCGTGATCGCTTCTCGCGGTCTAAAATCATCAAGGGTTACTGTCACTCCGTTATCTGCTAAAATTTGTACATTTTCACGGTGAGAAGAATCAACATTTGCTAAGTTAACATTTACTTTCTTCAAACCATCGCTCTTCAGATTAAACGCACTGACGATTGTCGTTGCCATCTGTTCTCTTGTCAATATTTTTTCAGGATTAAAATGGTTGTCCGGACCACCTTTGAAAATACCGGCCTCTGCAACAGCTCCAATTTGTGTAGCATAATCATGTGTGGACGGTACATCTTTAAATTGTTTCCCGGCATTATTCACATCCGTCATGTTAAGATTAAGCGCCTTCGCAAATATAACAGCTCCGTGTTTCCGGTTCAATCCTTGGTATGGACGGAATGTATTGTCACTATACCCGGAGATAGCGCCCTGATCCTTCGCCCAACGGATACCTGGATAAAGATCGTCGCGATAGCTTACATCCTTGAAGATACGCACTGGTTCTGTATCAGCAGCCATCAGGACACCAGATATTCCACGCTCAAAGCCGTCCTGCAACTTGTTTACTACTTGTAATTCACCTTTGTTATTCGGACGAATTGCCATTGTCGTTGATCCACCGCCATCTAGATTTAGTGCTGAATCCGCTCCCAATTCTCTCATCAGTCGTGCCAACTCTAAGATCGTCATCCCTTTATTCAAGCTTGTATCCGCAGTAGCAAAGAATACTTTGCCATTCTTACTGTCAACGCCAACTGCTGTACGGGAAGTACGAGCATTCGCATTCCAGCTGCCTGTGTTCATAGAAATATCCACATTCCCATCTTTAACAAGCTGTGGGCCACCGGCAATCATGAACTTGGAACCTTGCCATTGCTTGTCCATACCAACATCGATTTTAACGGAATCCCCGACTTTCATCGTCTTGAGATTGTCAGAAGCCGTACCGTGACCAGAGAGTACAAAATAATCATCACTTATTGGTATTGTCTTTTGGTCCCCTTCTTTACGGATCGAATCGACTGTCAGTGCGAGTGAGGAACCAAGTGTCAATTCCATGTTCTTTGAGCCCTTCAGCACAACTTCAGTTCCGTACTGATTTGTGTCGGTATGCGTTTTATAGAAATCGCTTGAATATAAAATCGTATTATTTTCGGCTCGTTCTCTGTTCGTATGTGAGATCTTTCTTGTTTTTCCGTTAAAAGTGTACGTCAAATTCAAGTTATAGGGATCTATCAAACCCTTTCCAGCTTGATCTATACCGAAAGCCATTGGCTTATTGACGAGTTCGTTTTCGTCCTTATTTATATAACCACCATATACAAGACGATTGTCCTCAGATATTAAATGAACGGGTCGCGTAACCTTTCCTTTTGTAGCAAGAAAGAAGTTCGCATTGACTGCACCGACAATCTGGTTGTCAGATCGGTTAAAAGAATTGGCTCGTGCTCGTACCGTTGCCAATTTATCGAGAGGATCGGCTTTACCAAGCTGAACCTCTGTAAATGCATCGGAAACATTGACCTCCATTACATCAATTCCAGCCTTAATATTCCCTTCCGAATAGGTTAACTTTTTATAGTCAACACCATAAGAAAGCTTTGAACGATCTTTAATATTTGATGCTGCTTCTGTATGTATCGGTGCTACAAATCCTGTCCCAATCAAAGCGGCTGATAGTAAAACGGCAGCAGCTTGCTTACGTTTCTTAAATGTAGAGCTTCTCATTAATTTTCCCCTTTTCCTAGTTGATTATATGGAATGCAGTATTGGCGGATGATCAATAGAAGATTAATCTATTAAACAAGTACTCAAAGACTGTTCCATCATAACATTGGTAGATTGGATAGAACAACACTGAATTGGGATATTGTGTAACTTATTGTCGTAATTCCAATGAGATTATAGAAAAAGATACGAGGTACCGAAACAATTCAAAATTGTCTCTGTACCTCGTATCTCACTTAGTTATGAACCTTATTTTTGAGTGTTTTGCACTTCATTTAGAAGCCAATCCAATGTATGCTGAAAATACTTTTATCTCAACCTCTTATTCCTACTATTTCTTTTTAGCCGATGCTTCAACAATCTTATCTGCTATTTCCTCAGCCTGATGCATTGCGGATACAGGATCTCCTGCAAAGAAATATTTTATGTCTAGTGGAATCGTTTCCTTATTCTTCACGACATCAAGTGATTTCCATGTTACTGGATAGTCTATTTTCTGCTCTGAATTTATCAACTCGAATACATAGTCTGCTGTATAATCACCAATGGTTTCAAACGAAATCGGAAAACTTCCGCTTTCAGACTCTTTACTATCAAACATATTCTGGACATTCTGTGGTGCTTTCATTTCCATCAGATTATACAGAGCCCGTCCACCTAATACTCCGTTTGGCGAGACAACATGTGCTTTCTTATCCGTCAATTGAAAAATTGTAAATGTCGTATCACTTGAGATCGCTTTATCTATCTTATTCTTTGCCTTATTCACACGCTCATGATATTTCTTCAGAAAAGATTCTGCTTCTTTCTCGCGATCTAGGTAGTTACCCATAGCTTTGATTTCATCATCAACGGTTTTATAACCTGTATCAGAGAATACAATAACAGGGGCAATTTTCCCGTATTTTTCAACCGCTTTTTCATCCCATGTAATAATAAGATCTGGCTGAAGTTCGAGGACCTTTTCCATCGAAATCTCACCATCGCTAATATTATCAATCGTTCCTTCTTTATAGTAATCTTTCAGAAAGGCTGCATAATCAAGATTATAAATGGGAGCTCCTACTGGTGTTACATCAAGCGCAAGTATTTGGCCCATATACCAATCTGTCACTATGCGCTTAGGCTTTTCCGGCACTTCTACCTTCCTCCCAGCATCATCAGTAACTGTCCTTGTCTTCGCTTCTGCTGCCTGCTTCTTTTCCTTCGCACCGGAATCTTTCGTATCTTGAGCACATCCCGCAATTAAAAAGAGAACCCCCAACATAGCTACAACTAAAAGTGAACTCCACTTATTTTTTTTCGACATATGCCATTTCTCCTTTGAATGTAAATTTTAAATGAACCCCGATATGTAATATGTAAAAAACTTGCCAGCAAACAACTATCCTCAAAACACCTTAATTGATAATGAATATCATTTTCATTAATGAATCTTAACATCGGCTCAATTTCCTTACAATGGATTAATCGAGGAGATTTTTGTACAAATTAAAAACCCGGTAGCAGGCATATTTTGCTTGCTACCGGGTTTCCCAAAAAAACTATGTCTTATATTCATTTTTCTGTTTCGATTTCAAATATCTTTAATAGTTCTGTAAATACCTCTATGCGTGAGAATCCCACTGTAATTATAGGAAGAAAGAGATCAGAAACCCATCTCTTGCAGCCAGCCAGCGAGACATACTTCCCGCTCCCTTAATTGATCTCCTTTTTCATAGCGTCCCAGTACCTTTTCACCAGCAATCCGACCATCCACCATGAAAAGGATTCGCTCTGTCTGGGCTGCCACTTTGACATCGTGGGTTACAAGCAGAATGGTCGTCCCATCACGGTTGACCTCTCTTAAAATGTCCATGACTTCGCCTGCCGCAAGCGTATTTAGGGCACCTGTCGGCTCATCACCGAAAATCATCGCGGGCTCATTGATCAGTGCTCGGCATATTGCCGCTCGTTGCAGTTGGCCGCCTGACGCTTCTGAAATGCTTCGGCCAGCAAGCTCCGCAATGCCAGTCCGCTCCATTAGCGCCAACGCCCTCTTGTTTATCGAGGAACGGCTCTCTTTTTTAGCCTGATAAGCTGGCAGTATAATATTATCGAGCAGACTCAGGTTTTTCAGCAGATGCATATGCTGAAAGATAAAGCCCATTTCTTGAAGGCGAATCTCAGCAAGCTTTCGTTCCGAGCGTTTACCTAGTTCATGTCCATTATAATCCACTTTCCCAGATGTCAGCCGGTCCATCCCGCTTATATTGTACAGTAGAGTTGACTTTCCCGAACCAGACGGACCCATTACTGCAACAAATTCTCCTCTACTGATCTGCAAAGTCACTCTATCTAGCACTAGATGCTCCTGCTTCCCGAGCTGATACACTTTACTTAACTCGTTTATTTCCAGTATCTTTTCCATGCAATTCTCCTACTTTCCCATCCCAATAATGGAGTTTTTTCTAATTGGATCCATCCCTGCTAATGCGGCCCCTGCCACAGCAATGAGCAAAGCAAGCGGGCAGAGCAGATAGGCGTGAATTGGAACGATGACAAAGTCAATATCTGAAGCGCCCATTATAGACAGAAGCAAGCCAGCAATCTGCTCCCCAAGAAGGCTCGCGGTGGCTGCCCCAGCCCCAATTCCAAAGATAGAGACTACTAGCATGCTAGTCAGATACTGCAGTTGTATGCTTCTGGAAGAAACCCCCATTCCCTTCATGATGCCGATCTGGGAGGCGTCCTTAGCTAGCACCATTTTCAAGAATAAAGAAGCGATTAGTGCGGCAATGGCGACTGCAATTACAAGAGCAATGATTGTAAACAGCCTGACCTGATCAATCGTGTTTTGGAATGTTTGAGACACGTAGTCTTGGAGACCAGTAACTTTGGCAAATGGAAAGCGCTCAGCGTATTCTTCCGTTTTCTTGGAAACGTTTATACCAGGCTTCATATTTAAACTAATTTGGTAGCGGAGGATATCCTCACCAGAGTCATTTAGCACAGCCTTTGCCGTCCGTCCACCATTTGTAATGTCCTGGTAAATGCCGCTGACAACCATCTGCTTTTCTTTCTTACTCGTCTTCAGTTGAAGCAGATCGCCAACCTCTTTTTTCAAATCCTCGCTATTCAAATAAGAAAGAGCAATCTCATTTTTCCGGACTGGTGCCGTTCCCTTTACATAAGAAAGCGGGAACTTGGAGAAATCACCTGTTTCCACAGTCAGCGGCTCCCAAATGCCTTCCGTTCCCCTAACGCTCAAACGTTTTGTCGAATGAGCTGCAAACTGTTCAACATTCTGATCGGTTTCCAGTATACGAATCATTCGGTTAAACATCTCAGCATTGGCTTTTTCTTGAAGATCTATCCGAATATCACTCTTTTCCACGCCCATATAACGGATAAAGTCTGGTGACTGGATTGTATTCAAAAAATGGGTAGGGACAATAGCCATAAACGCAGCTATGAACAGCACGATACAGAGCAGCAGATATAAACGCACGCGAGTTGCCGCATCACGGATACCAAGAAAAAATGGTACGGGCAGCAGCCTGCTCCTATGCAACTGCAATTTCAAAGCACGCCCAGGCCTTTGCTGGGTTTCCGCTGACCGCAGGGCTTCAACAGCTGAAATACGGCCGAGCCTGCGTAGGATGACAAAGCAAAACAGGACGAGTAAAAGACAGGCCAGTCCGACTGTCACTAAAGGTACTAGTCGGAGCATCAACGGTAGCGGGGCCTTGCCCATATAGAGCAGGACATGTCCTGTAAAGTATCCCCCTAGGAAAAGCGATGCAATGTAACCAGCCAGAGAAGCTGTTACAGCCAAAACAAGATATTTAAGTACATAGATTTTTGCAATTGCGTGCTGTCTGATTCCAATTGCTTTCATGACACCGATTTCTCGGGCATCCTCTTCCATTGAGGCCAGGATAATGAAACGGATGCATAACAGCGCAATGATGCCAAGCAGCAGACTGACAAGAATGAGTACAGCTGCGACCATCCCGTCCGTCAGAGCATTCAATGTTCGGAAAAGCGGATAGTCGACTGTCGGCCCCTTCGCTGGCATGCCTGCCGCAGCATAATCTTTTCGGAAAGCCGGCAGATGGCCTAGATCCTTCAGCCTGAACTCGACCAAATATTCAAGACTTGTCGCTTTTCCATGCTTAAGTCGCTCCATATCCGCTTCACTAATCACAAATCGTTTCGAATGAATAATCGACGGGTTCATTTGAGCATCTCGGACAAAATCTGTGACCTTCAGTGTCAAGCCAGCAATCTTGATGCTGTCGCCAAGCCTGATATCTTTCTGTTGCTTATAATAAACAGGGATTGCAACCTCGCCCTCATGAATTTGAAGTGGGGAGCTTTGCATATTCAATAGCAAGTCAAAATTATTATTCTGTTTTACAAAATAATGATCCATGATGCTCGTTTTCTCTGTAAGTGGTTGGTCATTTAGCAAAATATCAGCGCCATGAATATTCACCATTTCTACAAGCTGACTATCTTGTACAAAGCGATTTCCAGCAGCGAAATCTTCCATTTGGTTCCTATCCAACTCTCCCGCATGCATCTGTACGAAATGCGGCACCCTTGATTTCGTAAATAACACTTCAATAGAATTGGACAGCTCTGCCACCATATTGCTTGCACTCGCTGCCAAAAATGCAGCAAGCATTAGGAAGACAAATAGGATGGACAGAATTCTTTTGTTCCGGCTTAGTTCTTTTTTTAATATGTTTACTAGCATCGGCCTGCACACAGCCTTTCTATTTTCTTAGATCATTGTTGAAAGATATCCTTGTTCCCTGTCCGGTTCATTCTAGTGAAGTCTGCCCGTGAGAAAACCCTAGTTGACAGCAGCAGAAACACAAGGCCAAACACACAGACGATTAGCGCACTATACCCCGGCGTGATGATCAAACTGCCAATCTTAAATGCTAGCTGTTCTGAAACGAGCTCGTCTGCCGTTAGCGACAGTTTCTCCAAGCTAACCGCACGGAAAAAAGCAGCTGCATAAGTCATTGGATTCAGTAAGGACAAATATTGCAGGCCTGCGGGTAACAAGGAGAGCGGAATGTAGACACCACACAGAAAGGTAATCGGGGTCGTCACAGCAACAGTAACAACCTGAAATGTTTGTGCATTACGTACAACTGCCGCCAAAAACAATCCCAGAGAAGAGAATGTCAGCCCTGTAAACAGCATGGTCCCCAATATTGCTAGAGGAGTCAGCACAGATGTATAAGTCATCCCAATGAACAGGCCAACAATCAAGATAAGCACGCCCTGAAAGACAGCAATAGTTGTCGACGACAAAATCTGGCCAATTGAAACTTGTACGCGCTTGACGGGACTTACAAGGATTTCTTTCATATAGCCGGACACGATGTCATCAATGGTATTTGTTGCGATATTCAAGGACGTCTGAAACACAACGATGATGACAATACCTGATAGTACATAGGTGTACGGATTGCTGACTTCCGCATATTTAAAAGCTGTACTCAACAAATACAAATAAAAGAATGGCATGACTAAAATTAAAACGAGTTGAGTGCGATTTCTCATAAACAACCTGACATTTCTCAGCCACAATGCGCTAATGACACGCATTCGATCACCCCCTGATATGCCTTCCAGTAATGTTCAGGAACACATCATTAAGTGTTCCTTTTTTAATTTCCAGATCCTGAATGGTAGCTCGATGATCCTGAATGAACTGAAGCAGTTTTTCTAGGTCCGATGCTTCCACCACATACAACTGACCATGAGTTTCATAGGAGAACTGCTGTGACTTCAGTAAATGCTCAAGCCCTGCTGGATCTGTACTTTTGATATAGGACCGGTCAGTAGCATGCTGTTTTTTTAACGCAGCAGGCGTATCAAATGCAATGATTTTTCCGTGATCCATGATCGCGACCTGGTCACAGATTTCGGCTTCATCCATGTAGTGCGTTGTTAAGAAAATCGTCATCCCCTTTTCTTTCTGCAACTTTAGAATATAGGCCCAGATATTAGATCGTGACTGCGGATCTAAACCAGCTGTCGGCTCATCAAGAAACAATACTTTAGGCAGGTGCAATAGGCTTCTAGCAATTTCTACCCTACGCTTCATGCCGCCTGATAGACTTCCTGCAATCGCCTTTTTCCAGTTCCTCAGATTAACGAGCTCAAGCACAAAATCAATCCGCTCTTTAAACTGTGCCTTTGGCAAATGGTAAAAATAACAGTGCATTTTCAAGTTTTCTTCAACAGTCATTTTTAAATCTAGCGTCGGCTCCTGAAAAACGACACCGATTACACTTCGGACCGCATCTGTTTGTGTGCTAACATCTTTCCCGTCAATGATGAGTGTGCCGGACGTCTTCTCCATAATGGTGCAGAGTGTGTTGATTGTCGTGCTTTTTCCCGCACCATTCGGCCCAAGAAATGCGAAGATACTACCGCTCTTCACTGAAAAAGAAACATCATCTACAGCCTTGAACTTGCCGTATCTCTTTGTAAAATGCTGAACTTCAATCATCATTAATATTCTAATCCCCCTTTATAGACTGACGGTCGGTCTATAAAGAATTTAACATATTATCCGTTTTACGACAAGCACTTTATTAAATATAAAGAGGGCGAACTGAATGTTCGCCCTCCTAGATTAGAAAAATATAGCATTGCGGTTTCTCTCAGTTTACTTTCGACTTTCCAGGTTTGCTCCAGCCTAATCCTGATCTGGTCCCATAAAAATCTGTTTCATGTAATCAAAGCTTCCCCGCTCCGCTCCCAAGCTGACTCCCATGATATGAATAAATGCTTCCGCCTTCTTCATAAATTCGACCGGTTCCCATTGAAACATTCCTTCATCAAAGAGCATGCTAGAAGAAACAAGCAACAATTCGGACGTCTCCAGTGGATAAGGAGTTTGGAAGACACCTTCACGAATACCCTGCTCCACAACTACCGCCAGAATTGGCGCCAGCTGGATGACCGACTCTGTAATGCTCTTCTGATGCATTTCCGCATTCGCCACCTGATGCAGTTCTTCGATCATCTGTTCTTTGTTGCTAGCCGGTTCTGCCTTCTGTGAAAGGAGGATACTCAGCAGCTTCTCATGTGCGTTCAATTGTGAATCTTCTGCGATTTCCTTAGCAGCTAATGCACCCTTACTAATGAACCTGCTAACAACAGCTTCCATAACCTCTTCCTTTGACTGAAAATAATAATAAAATGTTCCTTTGGCAATGCCAACTTCGCGCAAAATATCATTGATTGTCGTCTTTGCATAGCCTTTTATTGTAAACAGCTGTTCCGCTGCATCCAGTATCTCATTTTTCCGTTCTTCCGGATTTTTAACGGTTCTCATGTTACACAAGTCCTTTCCCGACCCTCTTACTGTCAATGGAAATGTAACATGCCAGCATGCGCTCCGTCAAACAGGCTAGAAATTCTTCTGCTCGAGAGCTTCAACAACTTCTTCTTACCTATTCTCTGAAGCGGCTTACATTATCTAAAGGCTGACGATCACATAGATTGCTTTAGCAATAATAAGAAGACTCAGCCATAATGAAGAATCCATCTATTCTAGAGTATAAGTTAATAATTGATTACAAATTTAATCCATGTAATGCGTACAGGCAAAAAAAGTATAGTGTACGCGCAAAACGCTATACACTATACTTCAGCTAATTCTAAAATTTACTTGTCTTCAGGTTTATCTACAATAATACCATTTGATCCTTGAATCGTAATCCAACCATGCTTCAATCGTGCTTCTGTTTCTTTGAGTTTCAACAGGTTTGGTGTAATAGAATCATTGATTTTTTCATTGGCTTCTGCGACACCTTCTGCTTCAATAATTAACTTTTGCTTATCTCCTCTTGCCTTTTCTTCCTTCTTTGCAGATTCAATTTTTTCATTTTCTAATTCTTGTTTCTTCAATTCATTTTCTTGTGCCGACTTTACGCGGGCATCAATCGCTTTTTGCGTTTCATCATCGACCTCAGGATTACCGAGTGTTACATCCGCAATGATAAATCCTAAACCCTTTGATTTATCATACATTTGCTCTGTAACCTTTGCAGATGCCTCCGTTGTCTTTTGTCCAAAAATATCTAGAACGCTATACTCAGAAACAACACTTCTTGCTGATTGGAATAGGCGTTGGTACAAGTAACCTTCTTGTATTTGCTCAATATTTTGGGATCCTAACTCCTTGAATATATCCAATACCTTTGCTTTATCAACTTTCATTTCATAGCGAGCGGGCAATGTGATTTTCTTACCATCACTCGTCGTTACACTTAATTCCGACTCTACAATAGCAATTCGTGTAGGATATTGCTGTGTCTTTTGGAATAAACCAATCATGTGCCAACCTGGGTTTAAAACTTTCTTAGCTCCTCCAGAAGGCGCATATACAACAGCTACTTTTCCTTCAGGTACTCGTTCAATAAATACAAATAGTCCAACAACTATAACTAGCAATACAACAAAGGTAATACCTAATTTAATAAATTTTTTACTTTTAATTTGAATCATCTCTCCTCTTACTCGTTTTTTCATTTTTGATTTCATCTTCTGTATAAACCTTATCAATGCGCTTCATCTCGGATGTGTCTTTCTTTTTGAACACATCGGACAATAGTGTGAATATGTAGGTGAGTAGAGCAACTATGATAATTACCGATAAGATTATTCTCATTTTTCACATCCCATCTTCGTTTTTAAGCATTACCTTTTTAAATTTTGTCTTGAGATGGTAATGCACAGGAGAATTGAACCCTTGATTTCAGTTTGAAAGGCTACCGGCTTGACCAATATGCTGATTTGATTGAAAAAGAGATTTGAACTACCTAATGCCAAAGAAACCAGATTTACAGGCTGGAGCACTGACAGTTACGCTCTACTGTTCCAATTGGTTGCTGCGACTTGGAATTACAACGGTGACCTTTCCCAGATTAACAATGCTTTATCACGGAGCTATATGCCTCCGTCATTTTATTCTACCTTTTAGCCAGACAATCACACGTAACCAAATATACAAATTTAAGAGCACCCGGAGTCGAAAAAAACAGCACAGGTCAAATTCCTTATTTAAAAGGATGCGAACCTTGAATAAACCTTTTTACAAGGTACGTTGCCAATCAACCTATATACATATATTGCACTATCATTATTTATATGTAAATACATGCACAAAATAACTGATTTATTCACTTTAAAGTAAAGGGAAACAATTTATTTTAATCTCAAGCTTGTTAGGCCCATAGGATTAACAAACAGACCTCTCTACAACGGTTAAACTCACGAAGTCTCCTCTGATAATTCCCTTGTCAAGAACTCCTTCAGTTCCATATTCTGATAAAAACCACCTATTACTTTCTGGAAACTTACCATTCAGCCTTTATTCAGTGCATCTCATTCTACTATCCTTTAAAATCCCCGCTAAAAAATCTTAATCACAATATTTACTAACTCAATACCTATTTTTTTATTCCTAGCTATACCATGGCTTATTTAAGATCTTCGGAATTTGTAGTGGAGTATTAGGGCGAACAGTAGTAGAATCACAATAAATATTCAGACAATTTCCCACAGACCATTTAATACATATCATTTATTCGAATTATCATGTAGTAACCAATCTTTAATAAATTTTCTAAGTTAAAATCAACTAAAATATTTTGTATCTAATCAGGAAATAAGCAGAATAGAATGAGTAGGAGATGGAATGGGATGGAACAGTGGCTTAATGTTCAAACACTTATTTGGCTATTTCCAATTATATTTGTTCTTCATGATTTAGAAGAAATCATTATGATTGAAAAGTGGATGGATAAGAATTCTAATGTCATTTATGACAAGTTGCCAAGAAAATTTGCCGATAAAGTTATCAAACAGTTTTCAATGTCTACAGCTCAGTTTGCAGTTGCAGTATTCATTATTTTTATATTTGTTAGCAGTTCGACTTATATGGCAAGTCAATATATTAATCATGGTCCATTTGGCAACATATATTTATTTACAGTTATGATATTGGTTATGTTTCTACACGTATTCACTCATGTTGGTCAGTCTGTTTTTCTTAGGTCAATTACACCTGGCGTAATAACATCAATATTTTTAGTTTTACCTTACACTCTCATAATGTTTAATTCATTATTCAAACACCAAATTATAACTTGGAAAACTATATATATTAGCACACCTTTTATTTTCCTAATTATCCCTCTTGCTTTGCTTGCTCATTGGGTTGGGAAAAAAGCAATCTAAAGCTTTATTGAACCGATTGATGCGTTAGGGAAACTAATCTGAAAAAGATTCGTTTTGCTTTCCACCTATATATGATGCAAATGTAAGACACGATTTAATTCAAGTACTTTTAACAAAGCTATGTTATACGATGCTTTTAGTTGGTCTGAAATTAAAAACCAGGACGTAACAGGTAACGACTATATCGATTTTGTATACTCATTAGGTGAATTGGAGAAGTGTAACAAATAGGCCTCTGCCATCATATAATTCGAATACCCATATATTAAAGAAAGGGGCTCCTATGTTTACGGAGTCCCTTTCCATGTGAATTCAATCATTCCTAAATATAGACATGCTCATTTATAATTTGAAATGAGAGACTACTTCCCTTAGCTTGGACGCTTGTTCAGATAGTTCCTGAGTGCTGTTTGCTACTTTTTCCATAGAACTTGAGGTCTGCTCTGACGAGGCCGAAGTTTCTTCAATTCCTGCAGCTGACTGTTCAGAGATAGCGGCAATTTCAGAAACAGCTTCATTAATTTCAACATTATTATGTAATATTTGTTCTAAACGATGGGAAACCGACTGAATATTAACAGTCACATCATCAATTGCTTGCGTAATGTTATGGAATGTTTCCCCGGTTTCCTTAATTTGCTTTGTTCCTAATATTACTTCATGATATCCGTCTTGTAAGGACAAAGCCACATTATTGGATTCCGTTTGAATATTTGTAACAACGTTAGTAATGTTTCCTATTGAATCCGATACTTGTTCGGCTAGTTTCCTAACTTCATTCGCTACAACGGCAAAACCTTTTCCAGACTCTCCCGCTCGGGCTGCTTCAATAGAAGCATTTAGAGATAAGAGGTTTGTTTGATCTGCAATATTTTGGATTACTGATACAAGCTGCGAGATTTCTTTTGTCTGCTCATCGAGCCCTACCATTTTCTCTACGGCTTCATTTACAATTCCATCAATTTGTTCCATCTGAGCAGTGGATTTTTCCATAAGGCTTGTGCCTTGATTTGTCATTTCAATTACTGCTCTTGAGGATTCTCCTACACTTAATCCATCTGAATTTGCTTTCTCCAAAAGAGTTTTGAACGTAGCCATCATAGTGGACAATTCGTTTGCACGTTCTGCCTGAGATTCAGCCCCGGTTGAGAGTTCCTCCATCGTTGTGTTTACCTGCTCAGCACCTGATTTCACTTCATAAGCAGACTGATTTAAACTTTGGCTTCGAGAAGTTACCTGTTCTGCTAAATTACTAACTTTAGTCATTAAATCTCGGAGATTATCACTCATTTGATTTGTCGACTGGAAGAGGTCACCTATTTCATCATGACTTTTCAGTTCAAGTCGTTCATGATCAAGTTCTCCATTCGCAAGCTGCCTGATACTGGTGTTTAATTTTATAATTGATTTTGATATTCTCTGAGACACAATTAAGGAAATTATAATACCAACACATACAGCTACGATTGATAAGACTAGAATACGCATTCTCATCTCTTTAGATTGTTTCTCTATGTCTTCACCTAAGCTAGTAATTATCTTCACACGATGTACAGATAGTTCCCTATACCCATCTGTAATCTCATCTGATAGCGGTTTCACTTCAGCATTTAAAATATTAAGTGATTCAGCTTTTTTATTAGCTTCGTTTAGCTCGATCGTCTTTTTGACCGCTTTTCCAAGCTTTATTTTTTGATCCGTTAATTCTTTTAATTTTGGATCGGAGCTAATCTTTAGGGCCTTTTTATCAAGATCCATTCCATTTTGAACACTTTCGTAATATTGATCAAGCAATTCGGCATTTTCATACAAAAAATAACCTCGTAAGTGTCCTTCTTGTGCTAACATGTTTGCATTTAATTGGTCATCAATTATTAGTCTTGATAACTGATCGTCAATAATATTTTGGATGTTTTTTTCGGTTCGTTTCGCTTCAAGAAAATTGTAAAGTCCAAGTCCTAGTACGAGTATTAGTATGATGGAGAAACTAAATAGTAATCTTTGTTTGATAGTCTTGAAGTTTAACATTGTTGTTTTTCTTCCTCCTCTGTAGGTACTATCGGTATATTCCGATAATTTTTTAGGCAAAAAGACTCGTTACCTAAGTCCCTCTAATATTAACTTATTATGATTTAACGCGCCACAACAATAGTAGAATAGATACAAAATAACACCGTCCATATGCATGAACGGTGTTTATAAAAAGTTTAGCTATTAGGAAGATATTGAATTAAAACGGGGTTAGGGTACGAATTTCTCCATCAAAGTTTATTTTCAAAATTCATCTCATATGAACTAATTCAGTACTGAAAATTGGTTTTCCTCGAGCACTTTATAATAAAAGATAAAGTACAAAAACAGTTAACTCCGTAAAATTTTCTCCATCGCTTTTCCCTTTGCTAGTTCATCAATTAACTTATCCAAATATCGAATCTCTCGCATCGTTGGTTCTTCAATATCTTCTACACGGACACCGCAGACTACACCTTTGATCAAAGCCCGTGAAGAATTCAATTGGGGAGCTTCCGCAAAGAAAGTCTCAAAGTCTGTCTCCTTTTCCACTTGTACTTCTAACTCCTCCTGACTATATCCTGTCAACCAACGGATGATTTCATCGACTTCTGATTTTGTACGGCCTTTTCTCTCTGCCTTTGCAATATAAAGTGGGTAGACTTTTGCAAAACTCATTGTATAAATCTTATGTTTGGTCATGATACTTCCTCCCTTGAATGATTCTATTTATTCTGTACTGAAAGACGAATTTATGAATCTAATATATAGCATAAATTATAACCAATATTCAGCTATAAACTGACACCCCAAAGATTAGAGTTATACTCTAACCTCCGGGGTGCAGTACATTCTGACAAAGTTAAATGACATAAAACAATCAGAAAGGATCTATATTATAATTGAGTTTTCATTTCACTTTGAATTCTAATTGGTAATTCGCTTTCCTCTCTTATCATATCAAGAACATGAATATTCCTGTTCAAGCATGAGAGCTCTCCTTATGCTTCGTCCGTTTAATTGAACCCCAGACGTTTCGCTTCTTTTTATAACCGATAAAGGAAGTGACTCTGATAAATGAAAGAAAATAACGATAGATAGCATTTTCTAATACGACAAAAAGAATTGCTTTCGTAATATCCAAAGCGTTCAACTTTAAACCTTGTATATAAACCCGTTGAAAAAAAGCGGTCAAGGATAATACAATGCCGTAACCTGTGTAGATTAAAAATAAATTGATCATAAAAGGAACATTTAATAAATTAAATTGTGAAGCTACTACAATCGTAAAGATACCAAAAATCTCAATGAATGGCCCTAACAATTCAAAAAGCCAATAATATAGATAAGAAACAAAGCCTACAGGTTTATAACGGAAACGCATAAGCATCTCTGGGTAATGAATTAACGATTGAAATAACCCTATATGCCAGCGCCTTCTTTGTTTAACAATGTCTCGAAGCGACTCAGGTGCTTGACTCCAACATATTGCTTCTGGAAGATAACGTATTTTATAGGGGACTTTATTATTCAGCATAAATGTATGTAGGCGCATCACAAGTTCCATATCTTCCCCGATTGTATCGCTTTTATATCCACCGACAGCAAGCACAATGTCTTTTTTGTATAATCCAAATGCTCCTGAAATAATCAAGTTTCCACTAAATTGATCGAGTAAAATGCGTGAAGCCAAAAAAGAACGATCGTATTCCATAACTTGCATGCCTACAATAGGTTGCCAAGGCATTCGATAATTGGAGACTGTTCCATTTGTCATCTCAACACATTGCGCTACACGCACCATACCGCCAACAGCAATAATTTGTTCATCCGCTAAAACAGGTTGAATGATTTTTTCTAATGAATTGCTTTGAAGAAGGGAATCAGCATCTAATGTAACAAAGTAAGGATATTGGGAAGCATTAATGCCCATATTCAATGCGTCGCCTTTTCCGCCATTTTCCTTTCGGATTAAGGTTAATTTAACCTTGTTCACCGTTACCTCATATATCGCTTCTTCTTTTTTACAAGTCAGCTTCCGATGAATTGGACTATTTGTTTGCCGAAAAGGAAAAGCTTCAAGTAATTGGTCTGTTGTTCTATCTGTTGAACCATCATCGATTATAATAATCTCATATAACTTATAGTCTAATTGCAGTAAGGACCTGACACTATCAACAATGGTCACTTCTTCATTATAAGCAGGCATTAGAACCGATATTGGCATATAATAGTCATGTTTAATTTCATTACTTAACCTCATCATCCGATCTTTTTCATAGAGTCGGATAGCCCCAAATAAAACCGCCAAAAACAAAAAGGTTGTATACAACAACATATAACTAACAAATACCAAAGCGATTACTTCCATTAACCTCTCAACCAATAGGTTCATGCGCTGTCCTCCTTTCTGCTTGAAGGTGGTAACGGAACATTTCTTTAGCATAGCGATCTTCACCATTTAAAACGTCTGAAATATCGATTTCGGAAATGTTCATGGCTAACAATGATTGACTCGCATTCCTTCGCACATGCCAATTGCTGTCTGTAAGAGATTCCTTTAAGGTTGCGATAACATTTTTAGAAGGATAGTCTCTTAATACATACGCCGCAACAATTCTGATAGGATCTTGTTCATCAGATGCTAACGCAATTAATAAAGGTTCTACTTTTGGAAGATGATGCTTTTTAAAATAGCGCATTAGACTTGCTTTAACCTCTAAATCTACCTTCTCCTGCTGTAACATCTGATAGAATGTCTCTTTATAACGATCACTTTTAAATGTTATATAACCAATCAGTCCTAAAAAAATTGAAGGATGGAATGTCTGGCGTTCTTCCCATAGTCTGTCAATCAATTCCTCACAGTCAAATGGGTATGTTAATAAACCATCTTGAATAAGCTTACTATGATGGAACAGTTCATTCTCTGTCAGATAATGAAGGACTTTAATAATCCATTTAGGCTCCGGTTGCTGATAGGTCGCCAATAGTACATTTTCACGTAAATAAATTGTAGGATTATCCAAATAAGAGACAAGTATTCGATAAATAGAGGGACTCTGCCACTGGCCTCTCCCATATTTTGCAATAAAATAAGCGAGATAAGCTTGCTTCATCTGATCAAGCTGCTGATAATAGTTTGTAAGCTCAATAATAGTAGATTCTATTTGCATTAAATAATCAGTATTTTCGTCGCTTTTACTTTCTAACTGATTTAAAGCTTTTTCAAAAGCAATCAACTGATTGATATTTTTAAGCCGTTTGGAAAGCAATAAACAATGATTTTCATCGATACATCCGACTTGCTGAAGCATCAAATGCTGATCTGAAATCAGATTGACATATTGCTTGATAAGCCGTGCTTCATGATTCTGATAATAGCGCTGGTAAACGATATACCCGATCGTATAGAAGAGAATTAAGAAACAAATGATAAAGTATATATATATTAATATCACTGACATCCTTAACCCTCTCCTTCCCAGTATGCTTTCACCTTATAATAAGACGGTTTCGTATATTCTTTTACACGAACTGATGGCTTCAGCTGCTGCACAGGAATCTTCACACTTTGTAATGGTCTAGTTTCACCGCTTTCCAGACTTAAATAAAAGGTATCAATTTTAAGTGGTTCGACTCCATAATGCTGATAATAATCATCATGAATTGTAAACTTTAAAGGATCATATACATTGAGCAATTGATACGGCAAACGAATTTCTAAACGTCCGTTCTCTACCACTACGTCGGCATCTTCTGTATTTATCCCATTCGATAAGCTTAACGGTTTCGTATCTGCGAACTTATAGTTATAGACCTTTTTTGAGTGTTCCATTTCTTCTTTGGTTAAGATCTTTTTATCCTTCTGCAAATATTTAACAATCTCAAATTTATTAGAATCCCGCTTTGGATACTTGACGTAGGGATTCTCTCCTGATATCTGCTCTAAAAAGTTTTGTCTCACACTTTGATAACGATCCTGAACATAGACATTAGCACCCTGTTCAGGTTTCACTTCAACTAAAAAGTCCATATCCCGATCAAATGTTTTATCAATTAGGTTAGGTTTTTTACTGCCTAATCTAGGGTTCATATCCAGTGCTAAATAAAGCAATTCTTCATCCTTAATAAGCGGGTTCTCAATCCAAAAATATATATAAGCATGATCTCGAGTCATTGCTATTTTTGTTGTTTTATCTTGGAAATCAGCTGACACATCTCGCCAATCATTGTTTTTGCCATCTACCCTCATAAGGACTTCATCACGATAAGGTTTGAAGCCAATCAGACCGAAATGTTGTGTCCGCGTCAATGGGTCATGCCATTCATTAATTTGCTGCAGATCCACAGCATAGGAGGTTTCAGGAGCACGGCGATCCCACACATCTTGCCAAGAACGTATAACAGCTCCGTTGAATCCATTCGCCGCAAAGCGTTTTAAATCATTAACAATTTCTGTATCTTGCCGTCCTATTTGATTTAAATAGCTCTCACTTGGATAACTGAAGCTACTAATTACCACAGGCATTCTATGCGCCTGACGAAGTAATTCAAGATAGCTTGAAGATGCTGTATAAGGCTCCTTCTCTTTATCCTCAAGCATTGATGGAGCCGGCAGTTTCTCATCCTCATATGCATAACTCGCGAACAAACCTGATTTCATATTCTTTGTTGGTTCAATATGATCCATCTGAAATGTATTGTATTTCCCAAGTTGCAAAGCAAAGTGCTCTTGATATTGAAAAGGATCCATGGTAAAGGAGCTATTAACCGATACAAGATGCTGACTGGAATACTTTCTTGATTCATAACTGACGATATCCTCAACCACTTTTGCCATCATGACTTCAAACGTTGTGGCATCCTTGCTCACATTCACATAATCACCGCTAAAAGTCTGCTTTGTATTTAAGGTTTTATTTAAATAGGCAACCATATCTTGATCCCAATAATCTCCGATTAAAAAACCAAGCACCCAAGGAGAAACGTCATGACGGTAAATGCCAGAGCCTTTGTGATCATTAGTAAGCAGCAACTTTCTACCATGAATAATATCAACTAGATTCCTGCCGTCTTTTTTCAATTCTTGATAGAATGGCAGATTCGACTCCGCCTTATTTGTCCTCCAGTCATCTGTCGCAACACGCATGCCTTGTAACAAATAAAGCGGTTCTTTCCGATTTTTATTGTACTCATAAAAAGAATTGTAAAACTGATCATCTAATACAGTAGAAACGCGAATTGTATTAGCTCCCATTTGTTGAATCATTTTAAACCAGCGTAGCCATGTCTTTTCATCAACCGAAAAGTCAGTCCCTCTCTTCGATCCATATGCGCTGTCCACTTCAACACCTTTTACAACAAAGGGTTTTCCTTCAGCATCATTGGTGCGATAAATCACTTCATTGTCAATATAGAATGGTGTTGTAACTGCAGAAGTATTATTGAAATTGAAATAGTAGCCTTTCACAAAATAAAGATAATACCCCGCCACAATAAACAGCATTGAAATAACTATAATGACCAAAAAACGTTTCATCTCACCCCTTCTTTCATTCCAATAAATTGCATGAAGTCACATAATTGCAGCTTAAACCATGCATTATCTAATTGATTCGTGACTGTGACGGGACGGATGACTGTATTGCCGGAGCGTGTCGATGTTATCATCAAGCCATGCACCACGTTTTCCAAGATAACCTTTCATTTGCTCAATCGCTTCCTCATAACTGGTAACATTGCGGTTAAGACGATGCAGGTAATTTCTTGTGTCATATTGACTTAAATCGTACATATCACGCCATCGTTCATTATTTCTTGCAATCGAATCACCTAAAAACATAATGGTGTCATCAATATAATTATTAAGCCAGTTCGTATTTAATTTTGTTTTACGCAATTCAAAATAACGGTGAATTAATCCATTGGTGAAGTCCTCATCCTTTAAAAGCTGCTCATAAAAAATACTTTGAGTCAGCGAGAAACCCGCCTCATCAAATTTGGTCTCCTGATAGTTATCCAATGAATTATTAAAGTCCCACACAACCGGTGTTAATTTGCCTTTCAGATCACGATAAAAATAAGTTGAATAGTGGCCTGCATCTACGTTACGAAACAACTCATTTATAATAAAGTAATCGTAGAAAGCTTGAACATCTATTAAATCTCGATAGCTATCCT
>Ga0153999_1000101_pt1 | contig 46227 bp, 49 predicted proteins | sample TSNC083MetaG_FD_104675 | JGI IMG/M metagenome (GOLD analysis project Ga0153999, IMG submission 104675) | Attine ant fungus gardens microbial communities from North Carolina, USA - TSNC083 MetaG | ecosystem: Host-associated > Fungi > Mycelium > Unclassified | place: USA: North Carolina, Lumber... | reverse complement strand
TAGTACAGAAAAGCGCCCGTTGTCCTATAATGGACAACGGGCGCTTGAAGTGCAATATAAACAAAAAGAAAAACAGCAAAGCTTATTTGCTGTATATTTAGTAAAATGAGTTAAAGGTAAATGATTTTTGTAGATTTAACGAGCTGGATGGTCGCAGTCGTCACATAGTGAAACGTAACAATCTGCCTTTTCCCTAATTTCATGGCCACATTTTTGACATTTTTTCTTTGGCAACTTTTTGAAAAAATCAATGATGTTATTCATTTAAAAGGCCTCCTTGGGATTTGACGAAAATTTCTTACAAATTCATTGTACTATAACAACTGATGGTTAGTCAAGTTCTGTATTACAACAAAGTTTGCAAACCTGTGATTGAATAGAATAGTTATTTTAGTTAGAATATAAATATTAATAGCAAACTATGAACATACGAGGGGGCACTCAAATGAAATTCATTGACAATAAAGGTATTACTGATCCTAGCATTAACTTGGCGCTTGAAGAATATGTGCTGGAGAATTTTGGTGAAACGGATTCTTTCCTGCTTTTTTATATTAACGAACCATCTATTATCATTGGGCGCAATCAGAATACAATAGAAGAAATCAATACAGATTATGTTGATTCAGAAGGAATTAAAGTAGTTCGTCGTTTGTCCGGTGGTGGAGCTGTTTACCATGATTTTGGGAACCTGAATTTTAGCTTCATTACTCAAGATGATGGAGAAAGTTTTCACAACTTTGCGAAATTTACAGAGCCAGTTGTAGAGGCACTGCAGTCAATTGGTGTACCAGCAGAATTGAAAGGACGCAATGATTTGTTAGCTGATGGGCGTAAAATCTCAGGTAATGCCCAGTTCGCGACAAAAGGACGGATGTTTAGTCATGGAACGCTTATGTATGATTCTGAAATTGAACATGTTGTATCTGCTTTGAACGTAAAGAAAGAAAAAATAGAATCTAAGGGAATTAAATCGATTCGCAGCCGTGTTGTTAATATTTCGGAGTTCCTTGAAAATAAAATTACAATGATTGAATTTAAAGAGCTGATTTTGAAGCATATTTTTAATGTGGACAATGTTAAAGACGTTCCTGAATATATTTTGACGAAGGAAGATTGGCAAAATGTTCATGAAATTGCAGAAAAGCGATACAAGAGCTGGGAATGGAACTTTGGTAAATCTCCAGCCTTCAACAAACAAGCTTCCCATAAGTTCCCTGCAGGACTTGTAGATGTCCGTCTTGATGTGAAGAAGGGCATTATCGAGAATTGCAAAATCTATGGTGATTTCTTTGGGGTCGGTGCGATTGAAGATGTAGAGAATCAATTGATCGGCGTCAAGCATGAGCGTCAAGCAATCGAGTCAGCATTAGAGAGTATTGAAATTCCACATTACTTGGGCAAAATATCGAAAGAAGAATTGATTAACTTAATTTATTAATTTAATTTGAAAGGGACGGAATTTCCGTCTCTTTCATTTTTAATAGAATAATGCAGGAGAAACAGATAATTGCTTCCAATTTTTGATGAAATTTGCTAAGTTATAAGAGACCCTTTCTTTCCATTTCAAAATGAAAGGAAGCACATAAAATGAAAAAAGACCTCCATCACACTTCTGGCTACGAAGTAAACCCTCTAACGCTCGCAGTTCTCTCCAAAAAGGACGAGTATGGCAAAACAACTTCTCATGTTCTCGAAAACGATACTGAATATGTAATCTCTCGAACACCAACGAAAATTATTGATTTGTCTTGTTCATACTTTGGTGCAAGTTTAAAAGGCCGCCAAGAAGGGACCAAGAATATATGCGGCATCACGCATAAAGCCCCGATATCCATAGATCCTTCAAGCGGGATGTATTTCTTCCCGACAGCCTCTCCAACAAATATGCTATGTTCATGGATTGCTCATTCCCACATTGAACAAATTAAATCAGCACCTAATCAGACAACAGAAATCATCTTTAAAAATGGACGCAAAATATCTCTTGATGTTTCTCAAGGTTCGATTATGAATCAGGTGCAGCGCACGGCGCATTTTCGTTATTTGCTTGATAAGCGCCTACAGACTCTGCCACAAGTGTTTGTTCAGCAACCGGAGTTGTTGACATGAATTCCTTCAGGATTGTTTGAACATGTTTGCGAATAGCTGGATTAAAATAATTCCGTTGTTCTTCTCTTTTACCGGCGATGAAAAGGTAAGAAGTGAACGACTCATTGTGATTAAGCGGTGTAATTTTGATCTGTTGATTATGCATGGTTTTTCGTAATTCTCGGCGTTCATTTTTAGCAGAAGTGAGCATCCTTTGAATGAAATCAAGATAGGGCTCTTTAATCTTGAAGGCACCATTTTGAATATGTTCTAAATCCTTTTCCATTACGGTTATAGCCATGGATAGGAATAGAAATCGCGTGGCGATGCCTAGCTCCTTCTCATTTAGATAGCGCATGGTAATTCCTCCGAATAGAACGTTTGTTCTTATATTATGCATCAAACACTTTAATAATGCAACTCGATTTGGTGAAGATAAGACAGGAAGTATATTCCTTGCTTCAAAATGATTAATAAAATGTGAGCAGGTTAGTAGAAAATCAATATTTCGTAAATGGCAAACTTGTTCAAGTTATATCTCATAAAGAAAGAAGACAAACTTCTATGGTATGAATTTCACTTAATACAGGAAAGAAAGGGTCATGAATATTCTTTCCCGGAAAAAGGTTTATAATAAGGTGAAAGGTGCAAATGATTGTACTACAGCGTTTGTAAACGGAGGAAATACATATATGCATATCGCTACCATCGCAGCTCAAACAAATATCTATCTTGCCGAAGGGAATTATGAAGAACAAGCAAAGCACTGGCTTGAACAATATGAAAATCTTGGCCCATTGCCGGGATTGCTTTTCCCTTTCTTTGAAGCTTTTCTTCCATTTCTGCCACTTGTCGTTTTTGTTATTGCAAATGCAGCAGCATACGGATTATTAAAAGGCTTTATTTTATCCTGGATTGGTACAAGTCTCGGCTCTATTTTTGTGTTTTTAATCATTCGCAAATTAGGCCGTAGGAAGTTACTTCAAAAAATCGCCAAACATAAACAAGTTCAAAAAGTAACATTGTGGGTAGAGCGACATGGATTCGGACCATTATTCCTGCTCCTCTGTTTTCCGTTTTCACCATCGTCGATTATTAATGTCGTCGCAGGGCTTTCTAGGGTGAGCATTCAGCAGTTCATACTTGCTGTGCTGCTTGGTAAGTCGGTGATGATTTTCTCGTTGGCTTATATCGGCTCAAGCATATTCTCTTTTGCCAAGAATCCAGTCAAAACAATTATTGTTGGTGTTTGTATCGTTCTGTTTTGGCTGTTTGGTAAACTAATTGAAAAAAAATTACAAAAGAAACAGAAAATCTAATGCAAGAAAGCCGCCGTTTTGATTAAAACGGAAAGATTGGGGAAAAATATGAGTAACTAATATTCTGGAGGAGACAGCTATGAAAACTCGACTGCTCCGGTTTTCCTCACTCATATTAATCACAGTCACAATTGGCTTTCTATTGCATTCGGTTTTCTTTGTGAATTATATGGTTGACGGAAAATCGATGGAACCATCGCTTGATGACGGCAATATGCTCATGGTTAACCGGCTCGCTTACAATTTACAAGATGCAAAACGTTTTGATGTTGTCGTGTTTCATGCCAATGAAGATGAAGATTATGTTAAACGGATTATCGGTCTGCCTGGTGACGAAATCGAGTATCGCAATGAGCGGCTCTATATAAATAATGAACCAGTTGAGGAACCATTTTTGAAAAATAAGATTAAAGATATAACAGAAACATATACAGAGGACTTTAAGCTTGAAGAGAAAACAGGCAAGCAAGAGGTCCCCCCAAATGCAGTGTTTGTCATGGGAGATAATCGTCCGGACAGTTTTGATTCTAGAGCGATTGGATTTATTGATAAGAAACAGATTGTTGGAAAGGTGAATCGCCAATGGACGGATTCTGAGAAGACTTACAACATATGGCAGACTGCTATATTCCCGTTACTTTCTTTGTTAAAATAGAAAGCAACGGACTTTTTTTGTAAAGTAAAGAAACGTATGTTCTGATATTATGTGATATAAGAATTGAAAGGAGCGATACGGTGTGGGAATTCGATTTGTACTTGGCCGATCAGGAACCGGTCACAGTGAACATATACTCTCGGAAATTAAGGAAAAACTATTACATGAGCCATTAGGGGCACCGATCTTTTACATGGTACCTGAACAAATGACATTTCAGCAAGAGCGTGCCTTATTTGAAGACGGAGAGATTACAGGTAGCATACGGACGCAGGTAGCCAGTTTCTCACGGCTTGCGTGGCGTGTTCTACAGGAAACTGGTGGGGGAACAAGGCAATTTATCAGTTCACTTGGAATTCAAATGATGCTGCGAAAAATAGTAGACGAGAAGGCAGATGGTTGGAATGTCTTTCAGAAGGCGCTTGAGAAACAAGGCTTTCTTGAGCAATTGGAAGGAATGATTACCGAGTTCAAGCGTTACGACATAACGCCTGATATGCTGGATGACCAAGTAGAAGAGATTGAGAAATTCACACATCAGACGCCGAGGGAGAAGTCTCTTAAAAATAAGCTCGGTGATTTATCTTACATATACCACCAACTTGCTAATTCTCTTGCTGGCAAATATATGGACGGTGAAGACCAGCTTGCGATGTTGAAGGAGAAGGTTGAGACGACTGCATTCTTCAGAGATGCAGAGATTTATCTGGATGGATTCTACCAATTTGCTCCTAGAGAGCTTGCCGTTGTCGAAGCACTTATGAAGAAATGTAAGTCTGTAACAATTGCTCTAACTGTCGATCCGGAGCATCTTAATGATGCAGACGATATGTCAGAGCTTGATTTGTTCTTCAAGACAAAGGAAACATATTGGCAACTAAGACAGTTAGCCGAAATAAACAATATTGGCGAGGAACCCGCCGTGATTTTGAATGAGAATGAAGGGGAATTTAGCGATAATCCAGCATTTATTCATCTTGAACGTAATTTCGATGTCCGTCCTTTCCCAGAGTTCGATGGCAAAGCACCGATTCGTATTGCAGAAGCTGTTCACCCTCGTGCAGAGGTGGAAGGAGCAGCGCAGGAGATACTTAGGCTTGTTAGGGAGAAGGATTGCCGATATAAGGATATTGTTATTTTCATGCGTCAGACAGAAACGTATCATGATCTCATTCATACAATCTTCGAAGATTATGGTATTCCTGTATTTATAGATGAAAAGAAGCCGATGTTGCATCATGCATTAATTGAATTCATTCGTTCCGTACTCGATATGGTCGAGAGCAACTGGCGCTATGAGTCGGTTTTCAGAGTCTTGAAAACCGGTTTTATCCCTGAGGGCAATGGTGAATATCCTCTCAATGCAGATACAATCGATGAACTGGAGAACTATGTGCTTGAGTATGGTATTAGGAAACGTGAACAATGGCTTGCAGAGGATGATTGGAAGTTCCAGCGTTTCCGAGGATTTGAAGAAGCAGTCCAAACCGATACAGAGCGCGAAATGCAGAAGAAAATCAATGCATGCAGACGTCAGGCAGCGGGTGCGCTTAAACAATTTGATAAGCAGATTAGAAATGCGAAGACAATACGAGAGCAATCTGAAGCGATTTACCTGCTGCTAGAACGGCTCGGGGTACCAGAGAAGTTAGAAGCATGGAGAACATTCTATGACGAACAAGGAGAAATTGAGCTTGGTCGTGAGCAGGATCAAGTTTGGCAAGCAGTCATTCAGTTATTTGATGAAATGAATGAACTCAGTTCTGAAGAGGAAATGTCATTGAAAACGTTCCGGCAAGCGTTGGATGCAGGATTTGAAACATTGGAATTTGCTCATGTGCCACCAAGCCTCGATCAAGTCATTGTTGGAACCATTGATAGGTCGCGTATTAGTGGCAAGGCGTATACTTTCTTACTCGGTGTAAATGAAGGTGCTTGGCCTATGAAGCCGCCAGCTGATGGAATGATTAGTGAAGAAGAACGAGAATTACTTTTAAATCGTGGCGTTCGGCTTGCAGAAACGAGCAAACGCAAACTGCTGGACGATTGGTTTTATATTTACTTAGCTTTTACATCGGCAAATAAAGGAATGTGGGCGAGCTATCCACTTAGTGATGAAGAAGGTCGGGCGAAGATGCCTTCGCAGCTTATTAAACGGCTTGAAGATTTATTCTCAAGCTGCAGCACGCGTTATTTGCTGCAAGATCCGGATGAATTGTATGATGCGGAACGTTTCATTACGACACCAGTGAAGACGAGAGCAGCACTTACTGCACAATTATCGAGGAGACAACGTCATTATCCTGTGAAAGATGTCTGGATTGATGTATTGAACTGGTACATTGAACACACGCCTAAATATGGTACAACGTATTCTATTTTGCAAAGTCTGCATTACGATAATTTACCTGTTAATCTTGACACGGAAACAGTTCAGCAATTGTATCCAAAGAAGCTAAAGGCGAGTGTCTCAAGGCTTGAAATGTATCATCGCTGTTCATATCAGCATTTTGCCCAATATGGTCTTGGCTTACAGGAACGCCGGACATACAAATTGGACGCACCAGATATTGGTCAATTGTTCCATGAGGCACTTAAGAAAATTGCCGAGTGGGTGCAAAGCGAGGGGAAGGACTTTGCTCAGCTGACGAAAAATGATTCTGGAAACTATGCAAATCGTGCAGTTAAAAGTCTGGCACCGATATTGCAACATCAAATACTTCACAGTTCTAAACGATATCAATATATCCAAAGGAAGCTTGAAGAAGTTATCGCGAGAGCGGCTTTCGTTCTAAGTGAACAGGCTAGGCTTAGCGGTTTCTCACCGGTTGTATTAGAAGTCGGTTTTGGAGAGAATGAACAGCTTCCGCCGCTTACGATGGAGTTACCAAACGGTTATGAGCTTATTTTGCGAGGGCGTATTGACAGAGTAGATAAATCTATTGAAGGCAGTGAATTATTCCTTCGTATCATTGACTATAAATCTAGTGAAAAGAAGCTTAATTTAACAGAAGTTTATTATGGACTGGCCTTGCAGATGCTTGCATATCTAGATGTTGTACTTGCATCTTCCGAATCATGGCTAGGGCTCAAAGCATCGCCTGCGGGTGTTCTATATTTCCATGTGCACAATCCATTTGTATCTAAGCAAGAATCTCTATCAGCGGAAGCTTTGGAAGATGAGATATTTAAAAAGTTTAAAATGAATGGTTTGCTGCTCGCTGAACAGGAAGTATTCAGCTTAATGGACAATGCGACAGAAGCGAATTGGAGTCCGATTGTTCCAGCAGGACTTACGAAGAGCGGGTCATTCAGGAGCGGCTCCAAAGTGGCGAGCCGTGATACGTTCAGTCAGCTCGAAGGTCATATTCATCATTTGATGAAAGAAGCAGGTATTGATATGACGTCAGGTGGAGTCCATTTGAATCCATATGAATTCCACGATAAGAAGGCATGTACGTATTGTCCGTTCAGCTCGGTTTGTCAGTTTGATCCACAAATCGGTACGAATGAATTCCGCAAGCTGCCTAATCTTGATGAAAAGCAAGTTCTTGATAGGCTTGCAAGAGAGGAGTGAACAGATGGTTAGATGGACGAAGGAACAGGAAGAAGCGATTTATTCAAAAGGCAGTGATATTCTCGTTGCAGCAGCTGCAGGTTCTGGGAAAACGGCTGTACTAGTTGAGCGAATGATTCAGAAACTGCTCGATCCACATGATCCAGTCAATATCGATGAACTACTTGTTGTTACATTTACGAATGCTGCTGCTCAAGAAATGCGGAATCGAATTGGCAGTGCATTGGAGAAAGCTCTTGAAGAGAATCCAGCATCCAATCATTTGAAAAAGCAACTTTCTTTGCTTCAGCGTGCACCGATTTCGACTTTGCATTCATTCTGTTTGGAAGTTATTAAAGAATACTCATATTTACTTGATATTGACCCTTCATTCCGAATTGCGGATGAGATGGAAGCAGATCTAATAAAGCAAGATGTCATAGATGAGTTGTTTGAAGAATGGTACGGCGATGAAACAGGGAAACAGGAACTGTTTTTCGCTGTTATCGATCGCTTCTCAGGAGATAGAAGCGATCAAGAAGTAGAGGAATTGATTTTAAATCTGTTTACTTTTGCGATGCAGAGCCCAGCGCCTGAGAAGTGGCTGAATTTGCTAAGTGCTCCTTATGAAATTGATGATGAGGTAGAGGAGACGGAATTGGTATGGTTGCAGATCATCAAAAAAGAAGCCGAATTGCAATTTACAGCGATTGAAGAAGAAGTTGTGCAGGCTGAGCGTATATCAAATGAAAGCGATGGACCTATTCAATATTTGCCTATGATAGAGCAGGAACTAGCGGATGTACGTAAGGCAAAGGAACTGCTTACAGCTTGGGATGAATTGCAACAATTCATGACTGGTTATAAGTTCGGAAGACTTTCTTCAAAGAAATCCGATTGTGATGAAGATAAGAAAGAAAAAGTAAAAAAATTGCGTGATGCGTATAAGAAGCGCTGGCAGAAGATAAACGAGTCCTGGTTTACACGCAGTCTAGATCGACAGATTACTGATATGCGTGCGTTGGCACCCGTTATTAGAGAGCTTGCAGATATGGTGAAGCAATTCATGTGGCGTTATGAAGAAGAGAAAAAGGAACGTGCGCTAGTAGATTTCTCTGATTTGGAGCATTACTGTCTGCGAGTTCTAGCCACTGAAGATGAAGAAACAGGAAAACCAATTCCGACTGAAGCAGCGCATCAATTCAAAGCCCGATTTAAAGAGGTTCTGATCGATGAGTACCAGGACGTAAACCTTGTTCAAGAAACAATTGTTGCCTTAATTAGCGATCAAGAAGGCACGGGGAACAGGTTTATGGTTGGCGATGTGAAACAGAGTATTTATCGTTTTCGTCATGCAGAGCCAGGTCTTTTCATTGGCAAATATAAACGATTTGCTGAAATGGGAAATCCGGGAAAACGTATCGACCTTGCAAGCAACTTCCGAAGTCGTGAAGAGGTACTAGTCGGAGCGAATTACATATTCCGCCAAATCTTAGATGAAGAGCTTGGGGAAATCGCTTATGACAAGGATGCTGAATTGATTTATGCGAATAAAATGTATGAAGTAATGGAGTATCCAGAGCCACAGCCTGAACTTGTCGTTCTCGATCGAGATCAGGGAGAGAGAAAAACAACGCCGGAGGAAGATGAGTCTGGTGGAACATTGGACGATTTGGAGAAGGCACAGTTAGAAGCGAGACTATATGCAGAGCGAATTAAAGAATGGATCGGGAAAAAAGAGCGAAGCCCGCTTCAAGTAACAGACAAAAGTAATGGGACACAAAGGGACCTCCAATATCGAGATATTGTTATCCTTCTTAGATCGATGACATGGGCTCCGCAAATTGCGGAAGAATTGAAAACTCAAGGGATTCCTGTATACGCAGAGATCTCAAGTGGCTATTTTGCTGCAATTGAAATTAAAATCATGATCAGTTTGCTCAAAATAATTGATAACCCTCGTCAGGATATTCCGCTTGCATCTGTACTAAAATCACCAATTGTTGGCTTGAATGAAGATGAACTCGCACGCGTCAGGCTTGCTGATCGAAAAAATGCACTTTATGACGCCGTTACAGCCTATGTAAAAGTTGAAAACGATGATGCAGTGAGAAAGCTCACAGCTTTTATTGATAAGCTTGAAACATTTCGGATGAATGCGAGACAGGGAGCACTTGCTGATTTGATTTGGCAAATTTATAGAGAAACTGGGTTTTATGATTTTGCTGGTGGGATGCCAGGCGGCAGACAGCGCCAGGCAAATCTTCGGGCTCTTTATGATCGGGCGCGAAGCTATGAGCGGACATCATTCAGAGGGCTTTTCCGTTTCTTACGTTTTATCGAACGTATGGAAGAACGCGGCGATGATCTGGGAACAGCGAGGGCTCTTAGTGAGCAGGAAGATGTTGTGCGCATTATGACGATTCACAAGAGTAAAGGTCTTGAATTCCCAGTTGTAATTTTAGGGGCGATGGACAAGACATTTAATATGCAAGATTTGCGAATGAAATATTCTTTGCATAAAGATCTCGGCTTCGCAGCGAAATATATTGATCCCATTAATCGAATTATTTATCCGACACTTTTCTATCAGGCGATGAACCAGGCCAAAAAGCGTGAAATGCTTGCTGAAGAGATGCGAGTGCTTTATGTAGCGCTGACGAGGGCGAAAGAGAAACTGCTTATGGTTGGTAACGTGTCATCCTTTGAAAAGAAAAAAGATGCATGGCAAAAGATGCTCGACCAAAGCGAGTGGGTGTTACCGGCTCATTCCCGTGCAGGTGTCAATTCTTATCTTGACTGGGTGGGTCAAGCGCTTGTCCGACATGAAAATGGGATCGCATTCAGAGATGACGAACTGCCAGAAAAGATTTCAAAGGAAATACGCCAAGATCCATCAATTTGGAAAATCTCCGTTATACATGCAAGTGAACTTGCAGGAATAGAAGAATCAGTTGAAGAATTAGAAGGCGGAATTAATGAACATATTAAGGAATGGCAGCCACTCTCTAAAGAGTCGAATCGCGAGGAATGGGTTGCAGAAAGGCTCTCCTATGAATATCCTCACAGCGATGCGGCGAAAACAAGGGCTAAGCAATCTGTAACAGAAATTAAAAGGCAACGAGAAATTCGTGATGAATATTCAAGTGATATGTTGCTAAGACCATTTCGAGGACCGATTGTACAGCGTCCAAGGTTCATGCAGGAAAAAAAGGAACTTTCCGCTGCGGAAAAAGGGACTGCCTTGCATGCTGTCATGCAACATATACCATTTACAAAAGAATGGACAAGTATTGAAATTGAGACATTCACCGAGCAACTTGTGGACAAGGAAATACTTACGAGAGATGCGGCGGCTTCAGTTGATTACGAAGCCATCGAGAAATTTTTTGCAACAGATCTTGCAAAACAAATGATTCATACGGAAAATATCCAAAGGGAAATCCCGTTTAGTTTAAGCCTTCCAGCAGATCAAGTCTATGCGAAATGGGATGCAGATAGTTCAGAAACTGTCTTGGTACAAGGGATTATTGACTGTGCCTTTCCTTGTGAAGACGGAACCTGGATAATGCTCGATTACAAAACAGATGAAATCAATGAAGATATTTCAGAAGCATTGGAAGCAAAATTAAGAAAACGTTACAAGACTCAGCTTGAACTATACAAAACAGCAATCGAAGAAATTTGGAAAATCAGAGTAAAAAGAACTTACCTATATTTCTTTAGCAAAGAGCTGCTAATTGAATTATCTTGATAGCATACAAGCATCCTTTGGATTCCAAAGGATGCTTGTTCACGTTCAGGAATTGATATTGTCAAATTGGCTAAACTATATAATGCGGGAGGTGAAGTGACATGAAAGATCAAAATCCTGAAGTCAAAAGAAACGGTCCTGTACGTTCTAGTTTAAATTCACAGGGTTTATCAGAACGGGATAAGGACCAGGCGCCAAAGTCGCAACTGGAAGATCGTGCTAAGAAAAAGAATACAAAAATCTAATGGAAGCAGGTGGCCGCAATAGAATCGTCGTTGCTTTATCTGAGAGAGTCCATGGATTTATACAAAGAGCATCCAACATGTCAGAGCATCCTTGCAAAAATAGGTGAAGGTCCCTATACAACTGAAGAAGCGTTTGTAACAGAACTATCCGATCAGGAAATATCCTATCTGAATGCAGTTCTAAGACAGGAACTTCGCTATGCTAACCAATCAGAAGATCGTACACGCTTTAATGAACTAAATTCGATCTATGAATTGCTTTACTAGGACAGTATCGAAACAACAAATCAAATTTAGGCGCAAGGCCTATTGATTTTTTTATTCGTTTGCCATATTATATAAATATAAGCTGCGATGTGCGTATTTGACTAAGTTTTAACCTCTAATGGTTAGATAGGGAGTTTAAGAATGAGACTGGAATGCTGGGCCGTGCAAGCTAGGCGGAAAGCAGGAGCGTTTCTGCAAACACCCACCTGGTGAATAAGGTGGTTTAAAACTTCGTATTTGGAATACGGCAATTGTGGCTCTTATATTGATTTTAACAGACGGGTATCTTTCAGGTACCGGTCTTTTTTGTATGTAAAAATAAGAGGAGCTCTCCGCATTTTTGCAGGAGCTCCCAAGATATTTATTTATTATCTAAAACTTCATAAATACGTTCTATTGCCCAATCAAGATCCTCTTTCTCAATTGTAAGAGGAGGGGCAAAACGGATGACATAGTCATGTGTTTCTTTGGCGAGCAGTCCACGTTCTAGCAAGGACTCACAAGCCGAGCGGGCTTCATAATCGAGTTCGACTCCAATCATTAATCCTTTTCCGCGGATTTCTTTAATATGCGGATTGTCAATTTGTCTTAAGCGATCTTCAAGATATTGGCCAAGCTCTAGAGCACGATCGGCGAGTTGCTCCTCTTCAATTACTTCTAGAGCTGTAGTCGACACAGCACATGCAAGCGGATTACCACCGAATGTGGACCCATGCGAACCCGGAGAGAACACACCCAGAATGCGCTTAGAGGAAACGACAGCTGAAATTGGCATCACGCCTCCACCTAATGCTTTTCCTAGCAAATACATATCAGGTACTGCATCTTCCCAATCACATGCAAAGCGTTTACCAGTCCGGCCAAGCCCTGTCTGGATTTCATCAGCAATGGAGAGCACATTTTGTTCTTTACAAAATGCGATTGCTTCTTTAACAAAACCTTCGGGTGGAACAATGACTCCAGCTTCCCCTTGAATCGGCTCAAATAGAAATGCAGCTGTATTTTCATTTATTGCCTCGCGCAATGCTTTGATATCTCCGTATGGAATGACCTTGAACCCTGGAAGAAGAGGTTCAAATCCGCGTTTATTATCAAGGCTGGAGGAGAGTGAGACGGGCCCCATCGTACGCCCATGGAAGTTATTCTCGCAGGCAATAATTTCCGCCTTACCTGAATCTACACCTTTTACGTCATAGGCCCAGCGTCGTGCCGCCTTAATTGCGGTTTCTACCGCTTCTGCACCTGTATTCATGGGAAGAGCCATGTCTTTATTACATAGTTTACAAATGGTGTCATACCAGATGCCTAGTGGCTCACTGTGAAATGCCCGAGAAGTGAGGGTGACTTTATCGGCTTGATCTTTTAATGATTGAATGATTTTGGGATGTCTATGTCCCTGATTGACAGCTGAATAGGCACTGAGGAAATCCATATAACGTCTGCCTTCAGGATCTTCAACCCAAATTCCTTCAGCTTTTGTTACGACGACAGGGAGCGGATGGTAGTTCTTAGCTCCGAATTCCTGTTCAAGATCAATTAATTCTTGACTTGTATACATGGCGATTCCTCCTCTGTAGTTTTTATATTCAATTGTTCCAGTCCATGTTCGATTTCACTATTTAGACTGAATGAAACCCTTTTGCATGAAATAAACACACACACATGGTAAGATAAGGAGAAATTTGGATTGCTTTTCTTGAATAACACGTTTTATAGGAGGATCTTAAAATGACTACACATTTACACATTACGGCATGGGCGCTAGCAATTATTTTGCTCATCATAACAGTCACGCTTTATGGCAAAGGCAATAAAAAAGGCGGAAAAATCACACATATGATATTGCGTCTCGATTATTTGCTCATTCTTTATTCAGGAGGAGCACTGCTTTCTTACCTATTAACAAATGATTTCAGTGCATCATATGGCTCATCGCTTTTGCCTGAATCAATTGTTAAGGGATTAGCAGGTCTATGGGCAATCGTTGCAATGGAATTGATCTCTGTTAAAACAGCAAAAGGAAAGCCAACAAAGGGAGCTTGGATTCAGTTAATCATCGCTGTAATCATCACGCTTATTCTTGGATTTGGACGCTTGCCACTGCAAGTATAGTTAAAACGAAGTCATTTCAGCCGCTAAAGCTGAGATGGCTTTTTTTATGAAATGATGAACATTTCATAACTATTTCCAATATTCTGTTGCATCCCTTGTCATTTGAATGAATAATGAATGGAGGGAATTTTATTAAGAAGGGGGTAACGTGAATTGAATATAATGAAATATGTTTACACTTCGATTGCTGGACTTATACTTTTTGCTGGCTTGCCATTAATGAATGTAAAAGCTGACTCTTCCATACAGGGAGAAACGATGTACAGAGTACTTGTAGACCGTTTTAATAATGGCGATCCTACAAATGATGGAAAGACGAACCCGGCAGATCCATATAGTCGACACGGCGGGGATTTGAAGGGCATTATTGATAAATTGGATCTAATCGAGTCTTTCGGGATAACAACAATTGTTCTTTCACCAATTATGAAAAATGCTGAAAATGGGTATCTTGGTTATTGGACAGAAGATTTTGCAAAACTGGATCCTCATTTTGGAACAGATAAGGAGTGGCGGCAGCTTATAAATAGAGCGCATTCCAAAAATATAAAAATCATATTAGAAATGGCACCAAACTACATAAGTAAAACAAATTCTATTGCATCTGATCCACGTAAGAGCACATGGTTCCAAGCAGAGCGTCCTGATGGTGAGGAAAAGTGGAAAGAGCAGACATTCAAGCTTGATTTAAACAATCCAGAAGTGCGTCAAATGATAAAAGATTCAGGTTTACATTGGCTGGTAAATGGTGCTGATGGTTTGCTAATTCATGATGCGGATGAGATGCCACAAGACTTCCTAAGTGAGTTCTCCAACCATTTGAAAACGAAAAACAACCAGTTTTACATATTGGCAAGTGCAAAGCAAGAAACAAAAGCAAAAAATACCCTAGGTGATGTCAAAGAGCTCGATGCAATCCTTGATTCTGAATCGAGAAATGTACTAGATGATCGGCTTGGGACATTGTCAGGAAAACTTCCAGAAAAGGCTTTTTCAGATAAAACGATTTTACATGTAGATGGGCCAGATTCAGAGCGCTTTGCCCAAATTGCGGGGGAGAATGGACGCAATGCTGCAACAGCCTGGAAGTTGGCACTCGTTTATATGTATGCGTCACCAGGTGTTCCGATGATTTATCAAGGTTCTGAGCTTCCGATGTATGGCAAAACACCTGAAGAAGTAAGGCAACTTGTTGATTTCAACAGTGGGGATCCAGAGCTTAAAGAATACTTTGAACGTCTTGGTGCACTTAGGAAGCAGTTCCCAGCCTTGTCCAAAGGTGACTTTGAAATTATGGGAAATGAGAAAGGGCTTCAAGTCTTGAAGCGTTCGGATGCAAAGGAGACATTATATATTGCAATTAATAATGATGAAAGCTCTCGCGCATATTCAATAAAGAACGAAGAAGAAGGCCAACAATTGAAAGGTCTGCTCGGTGATAATCTTGTACGAGCTGATAAAGAAGGGCGCTACACGATTACCTTACCTCGAGAAACTGCAGAGATTTATGTAGTGAAAGAAGATCAGGGAATCAATTGGGCTTTAATCGTCTTTATTGTCGGTGTCATACTTCTTTTTGTTGTATCAATTGTTATCTTAAGCCGTAAACAAAAAAAGCACGCATAACATTTATGCGCGCTTTTTTCATTAGATTTAGCTGTTGACGATAACACCGCCATTAACGTGAATCATTTGGCCTGTGATATAGCTTGAATCTTCACATGCAAGGAACACATAGGCAGGCGCCAGTTCTTGTGGCTGCCCAGGGCGTTTCATCGGAACCTCCTTACCAAAGTCGCGCACTTTCTCCTTGTCAAATGTCGATGGAATAAGTGGTGTCCAGATTGGTCCGGGGGCGACAGCATTCACACGGATACCTTGATCAACAAGTTCTTGAGAAAGGGAGCGAGTGAAGGTCGTGATAGCTCCTTTAGTTGCGGAATAATCAATGAGCACATCATTTCCTTTATATGCTGTAATTGAGGATGTATTGACGATTGTACTACCAGATTTCATATGCGGAAGACAGCTTCTTGTCAAATACATCATACCGAAAATATTCGTGCGGAACGTTTTTTGGATTTGTTCAGGCGTAATATCCAAGAATTTCTCCTGTGGATGCTGCTCTCCAGCATTATTAATCAGGATGTCAATCTTCCCAAATTTATCAATGACTTGTTTTGCTACTGAATCACAGAAAACATGATCACCGATATCACCTGTAATGAGAATGCATTTACGCCCAGTTTCCTCAATAAGTTGTTTTGTCTTTTCTGCATCTTGCTGCTCTTCTTTCAAGTAAATAATAGCGATATCTGCGCCTTCTATGGCAAAGTGTAAGGCGACGGCTCGTCCTATGCCACTATCACCGCCAGAGATGAGTGCAACTTTATTTTTTAGTTTGTCACTGCCTTTATAGTCAGCACGGATATATTCAGGCTTAATCTCCATATTTGCTTCAATACCTGGTTGCGTGCTTTGTTGTTCAGTATGTTCGTTTGGAATTTTGTTCTCGGATGTCATTCAAAGCCCTCCATTATAATTATAGATTCATCTTTGAATGTACCCGAATTGATTCGAATTAATCCCTTAAGAAGAAAAGTGCAAGTGTGCCTGGTCCAGAATGAGCTCCAATTACAGCGCCGACCATTTCAATAATGATTTTTTTCACAGGATATTTTTCCTGAATCATCGCAGCGAGTTGTTCGGCTCTTTCCAAATCATCCCCATGGCTTATTGCTATTACTTGGTTCTCAAGATTACCCGCACGCTCTTCCATGACTTCAATCATTCGGTTTAGAACACGTTTAGAACCACGAATTTTCTCACGTGGAACAAGCTTGCCGTCTTCCATATCAAGAAGTGGTTTAATTTTCAGCATTGTACCAAGAAAGGCCGCGGTTTTGGAAACACGTCCACCACGGTATAGATAATCGAGCTCATCTACTGTGAAAATATGTTCCATTTGTTGGGCATGGGTCGTGCAATGCTCTATAATATGATTTGCATCCGCTCCGCTCTCAGCGAGTTCAGCGGCTTTAAGCACAACAAGTCCATAGCCAAGCGAAGCACATTTCGTATCAAGAATATGAATAGCCGCTTCCGGGTATTGTTCTTTTACTTCCTGTTCTGCCATCTTTGCTGTAGCAAACGTACCAGATAAGCCTGATGAAAAGGCAATATAAATAAGTGTTTCTTTTTTCTTGGCAGTATTTGTGAATAAATCGAGAAAAGTCTGCAAAGATACTTGAGAAGTCTTTATGTTTTTTCCTTCGCGCATTGCTGTATATACAGTTTTTGGTTCAATCTCAATTTGATCTTTATATTCAGCATCGCCAAACTGGACTGTTAATGGAACAATCTCCACCATCGACCCTTCAAGTCGTGATGCAGGCAGATCACAAGCGGAGTCTGCGAGGATTCTAATAGTCAATTGTTACACCATCCATTTCTTATGTACTAGTTAAGTTAAATTAAGTTAAGTGTAAAAGGAACAACCGGCATAGTCAAAGTTTAATATGTCGGTAAGATAGACAGCGAGGAGGAAACATCATGTTTTTAGTAGAGATACGCAGGATTGCCGTCGTCATCATTGGTTCGTTGCTGGGCGCCATCTCATTGAATTTCTTCATGATCCATGCGAATATCTACGCAAGCGGAGTCACGGGAGCAGCACAGCTATTATCAGACATATTCAAGGACTATGTGGGGTTTCACATTACAACAGGGATTCTTGTCCTTATTTTGAATTTGCCAATTGCTGTATTAGGCTGGTTCAAGGTTGGGAAAGGGTTCACTGTTTATAGCTCGATATCGGTATTATTTCTAACTCTATTCCTAGAGATTATGCCAACGCTGGAATTATCACACGATATTATACTAAATGCGGTATTCGGCGGTGTAATAAGCGGTATAGGTGTAGGTATAACATTGAAGATGGGTGCTTCCACTGGAGGTATGGATATTATAGCGATGGTACTGTCGCGAATGAAGGACAGGCCGATTGGTAACTACTTCCTCATTCTAAATGGTATTATTATTTTGCTTGCAGGTATTTTATATGAACCAGAAAATGCTCTGTATACCCTCGTTACATTATATGTGACCACTCGTGTCATTGATGCCATCCATACACGCCATGAGAAGGTAACGGCGATGATTATTACACATAAGGCGGAAGAATTAAAGACAGCCATTCATAAGCAGATGATTCGTGGGATTACAATCTTGCCGGCAAAAGGTGCTTATACGAATGAAGATAAGAATATGATGTATCTTGTTATTACGCGGTACGAATTGTATGACCTTGAACGAATTATAAATGAAGTCGACCCGAACGCATTTACCAACATTGTTCAAACAACCGGAATCTTCGGCTTCTTCAGGAAAGACGACAAAGGAATTTAAAGAGGGAGCACATGATGATGAAAAAGTGGTTAATTGGATTAATGTTGATTGGAATGATTGCGGGTTGTAGTGAAGAGGAAGAGCCTAAAGAAAAACAGGAACCAGTGGATCAAGCAGATGTCATTAAACCAAAGACAGAAGAATTAGTAGCAACTGGATTTAAGAATGTCCTTTTCACAAAAACCAATGAAGAGGTTATTGTAAAAGGTGAAGCGAAGGCCGAGAATGATACATTTTATTATCGAGTCGAGTCGCAAAAAGGAAAGGTATTCATCCCTGAACAAAATGAAAAGCTTGCCCACCCACATGCGTATTTGCCATTTGAATTGAAGATTGATCGCAACCAGCTAAAAAAGGAAGACGTATTCATCCTTGTCCTATATGGCAAAAACGCTGAGGAAAAACCAGTGAACACGAATTATATTCCGTTTGAATTACAAGATATAGCAGAAGCTAAATAAAAAGATGGGAATCCACTTCAAGAGTGGGTTCCCATCTTTTTAATAACCGTGTTGTTCAAATACTTTTTCAACTGCTGGTGTCAATGTCTCCCATTCAGTATCAAAATCTTTATTAACTGTAATAAAGTTCTGATAACCGAAAACGTTATCGACGCCTTCAATTTTCAACAGGTCGTTCATAATGTCATGTTCACTTGTTTCTCCAGCTTTTACAGAGATGCTACCATCTCCCTGGAAGATCATTTTGTCTGTTGTGAATTTAATTGCATTCGGATTCGGTGTTACTTCAGCTCTTACGCCCATGGATAAGTGTACCTCCAATACTACATGCTAAACTCATCATATCAGAAATCAGAATAATACTAAAGCAGTATGTAGCACCCTCTTCTGCACATTGCAGAAGAGGGCTATGCAATCCCGTTTCATCCCCTGAATGAAAGTAGCTATTGCTTTAGTCTATGCCTGAAGTTCAGTTTTCTGTTACTTGTTTATGAAAACTGGTCTGGTGAGTCGTTTAGCAATCCTTGGCTTTGCAATGTTTGCTCCAACTGTTCCAAATGGCCTTTTTCTTCTTCTGTAGCGTTGGCATAGGCAGCGTCAATTGCCTTTTTCGTAGCGTGTTTCTCTGTATCGTTTGCATTGCCGTTCTTTGAAGTTAAATTTGTAATCATCTCGCGTGCTTGATCAAACATGTTATCCATGGTGTAGCCTCCTTTAGATTTTGCAATCAGCTTCTTTTTCAGACAACATGATTAATCATGATGCAAAAAAGAAGCGAACGCCTTTGCGCTCACTTCTATTATGAAACGTAACCCGTATTTGTATGAAAGGAAATTGTCGGTAATCATGGTGTTTTAACTTTAATGCCAAGATAATCAGCCAGGAAGATTCCGATACCATCTTGTTCATTCGTTAATGTAACTTGATTGGCAAGGTTTTTTAAATCGTCAATGGCGTTACCCATAGCAACACCGACACCTGCATATTCAATCATCTCAAGGTCATTGTCCTCATCACCAAAAGCAATAATCTGCTCACGTGGGATATTATAATAATTAGCAAGTTGTTTCAAACCAACTGCTTTATTAATGCCCTTGCGTACAATCTCAATAATGTTCCAAGGTGCGCCCCAATTTCGATGTTCAATCATTTCAGCATGCTGGCTGTGCAATTCAGCACGAAGATCGTCAACGCTGTTTGTATATGGATGTATTAATAAAGAAGTCGGATCTTCTTTTAAATGTTGCTTTAAATTGCCGATATCGAAAGGTTCGTTTGCTTTCATATACTCGGGGAGCGAGGAACGGAAAATATCCAAAATCGCTTCGTCGTACTGATCAAGGAAGACATTATCCCGAATTTCTGCCAGGATATTACGTACATTCAGATCATAGCAAGAATCGATAATTTTTTTTGCTGTAACAATTGGGAGTGGCGTGTGGGAAATTTTCCAACGGCTATCTCCGGGGTGATGGACGAGTGCGCCATTGAAGTTGATCATTGGCGTTTCAAGTCCTAATGCTTCATAATATTGAATACTGGCACGATGTGGTCTGCCTGTCGCAATGACGACAATATGGCCAGCAGCTTTGGCTTCCAATACAATCTGTTTTGTTTGTTCACTGATCGTCTTTTCATCTGTAAGCAATGTACCATCAAGATCTAGCGCGATTAAATGTTTCTCCTTCAATTTTCACTCACCTCACAAGGACCATTGTACCATTTAGAAGGTGTTTCGTACATTGAAAGCATATGAATGTACCTACGTGATTTATTTACATTAAATTTTAATTGAATAAGGAGAGCTCGCATCATGTTTATAATTGAGGAAATAACAATAGAAGAAGTACCTTGTCTTGTTATGACAAGCAAAGAGAATAAAGATAAACAATTGCCATTATTTGTATATTACCATGGCTTCGAAAGTGCGAGAGAGCATAATTTGCCTATTGGCTATATGTTGGCACAAGCAGGATTCAGAGTTGTACTCCCAGACGCACTTCATCATGGTGTACGTGAGAAGGGGATTGACAGTGTAGAGCGCCGTATTGCTTTTTGGGATATTGTCGTTAAAAATATTAAAGAAATGAAAACCATTCATGACTATTATGAAATTCACGGCTTAATTTTAGATAAGCAAGTATTCGTAGCCGGTACAAGTATGGGAGGCATTACAACAGCGGGAGGACTTGCCGAGTATGATTTCATTAAAGTAGCTGGACTTATGATGGGTACAGCTTATCTGACGGAATATGCTGATTTGCTTGGCAAACGTGTTGTTCAAGAAACGAATAAAGTTACATATGAAGATGTTGCTGAAGCACTGAATATGCTAGAACCTTTTGACTTATCTAAGCAACTCAAGAAACTAAATGGTCGGCCGCTATTCATTTGGCATGGTGAAAAGGATGCAATCATTCCATTTACGAATGCTGAGAAGTTTTATGAAGCAGCATATCCATTGTATGAAGATAAGAACAAAATCAAGCTTTCAGCTAATCCTAATTCAGGTCATGCTGTAAACAGAGCAGCAATGATTGAAGCGACAAATTGGTTTAAAAAGCTTATTTGATCATTGAACCGTGAATTTTATTTCAAAATATGCAATAATATGTTTAAATGATAAAGATAATCAGATAGGAGGGTAACGCATGAGCAAAGAAATGGAAGAGAATATCATGGGTGCACTTGAGAATGTAATCGACCCGGAATTGGGGATTGATATCGTCAATCTCGGGCTAGTATATGGTGCTACGATTGATGAAGAAGGTTTCTGTACAGTTACAATGACTTTGACATCAATGGGCTGTCCACTTGCAGGACATATCGAAGCGGATATTAGACGTGCGCTTGCCGATCTTCCTGAAATTAAGGAATTGAAGGTAGAAATCGTATGGAATCCACCTTGGGGCAAGGACAAGATGTCACGCTACGCGAAAATCGCACTTGGCATTCCGGATTGATTATATAAAAGAGGCCTGGTTCGCTTATGCAACCAGGCCTCTTTTGCTTATTTTAGGTTTTGCAAGAGATAAAGAGGGGTATGAGAATGGGAGTAATAAATGTACCTATTATTCAAATAGTAGGATATAAGAACTCTGGTAAAACGACGGTTACTGAGCTTTTGATTGAATGTTTCAAGGAAGCAGGATTTAGAACTGGTGCAGTTAAGCATCACGGCCATGGTGGCAAACCAGACCGTATTGAAGACACAGACTCAAACAAATATCTTCAGGCTGGTGCTACTTGTTCTGCTGTTTATGGAGATGGTGAATGGCAGTTTACTGTGACAGATGACATACCTTTTGATTTAAATGCTATGATTCAGCTACAAGAGACACTTGGTGCAACGCTGATTCTTATTGAAGGATTTAAGAAGCTAAACTATCCCAAAATTGTTCTTCTGAGAGACGAAAAAGATTGGAATCTATTAGAACTTTCTAATATAAAGGCAGTGGGCGGCTGGAATCAGCCACATGTCGATCATTCTATTTATTCTTTTTCAATTAATGATTTTACAGAATATAAGAAGGCATTATTAGAACTTCTGATAAGCAGGTGAATAATTTGGAAAAAATGTTTTGGGTGACGAACGAACCAATTGACGCGGGCATTGTAATTGCGAACGTTGTACGGCCAGAGGCAGGTGCAATTAGTACGTTCATTGGCATAGCAAGAGAATTTACAAAAGGAAAACGAACCCTTTTTCTAGAGTATGAGGCGTATGTACCGATGGCAGAAAAGAAGCTTGAAGAAATTGCTAAGGAGATTAGTGAACAATGGCCTGATACACAGACATCAATTGCCCATAGAATTGGCAGACTGGACATATCAGATATAGCCGTTGCGATAGCTGTTTCTACACCGCACCGTGATCATGCATTTGCTGCAAGCCGCTACGCTATTGAGCGAATTAAGGAAATCGTGCCAATCTGGAAGAGAGAAAATTGGGAAGATGGTACAAAATGGATTGGTGATCAGAAAGAAAATATTTCTGGAGTTCCTGTAAAGGAGGATGTACGAAATGATTAAGGTTCTATTTTTTGCTGGGTTGAAAGAACAAGCCGGCACAGACAATATGAATGTAGATGCCGATGGTTTGACAGTAAGAGAAATGCGTGAGAAATATTTAACTGACTTGAATATGCCAGGCCTTTCTCAAGCAATGATTGCTGTAAATGAAGAATATGAGGGCGCAGAAACAATTCTTCGTGATGGTGATATAGTCGCCTTCATCCCGCCTGTCAGCGGAGGTTGAGAGGCTAAGCTGTTGGATCAATTATCATTTTTCATCCTGCCTATAAGGTATTTGAAAAGAAATATTTAATACAAAAGCCAGCATACATTTTGACGTATGCTGGCTTTTATTTATAGAAAAATAATAACAAGAATACCTGCAACGAAGCAGTAATAAGAGAAATAGCGCAGGTTGCCTTTTGCCATAATGTTCATGAACCATCTAAGTGCAAAGTAAGATGCAATAAGCGAAGCGATAAAGGCAATTAAATAAGGGATTGCAAGTACACTGAAATTAGGATCATTGATCATATCTTTAGCAGATAAAATCGTCACTCCAAAACTTACTGGGATATAAAGAAGGAATGAGAATTTAAGAGCTGTTTCTTGTTTCATGCCAAGGAGCATAGCAGCAACAATCGTAGCTCCTGAGCGGCTAATACCGGGTATAAGTGCAATCGACTGCGCAAGCCCGATAATAATTGCGTCTTTTGTATTCAAATCTCCGTCATTTTTCTTCCCGCGTAGATTGCGGATTGTCCAAAGTGCAACTCCGGTTACAAGAAGGGTAATACCAACAACGGTCACACCTGCTAAGCGTGCGCTAATGAAGTCTTCAAGCAGAATGCCGAATATCCCCGTTGGAATCGTTGCGAGTATTATGAAAAATCCGAATCTGAAATCAGTCTTGTCCTTTTCCTGACGTGACCCTAAGTAGCGGAAGAATCCAATTATGATACGTATGATATCGTCTCTGTAGATGATGAGAACAGCAATGAGAGAAGCAAAGTTTACTAGAATTTCAAAAGAAAGGCCCTCGATATTAATATTGAATATTTTACGGAAAATGACAAGGTGACCGCTTGAAGAGATGGGGATGGGCTCTGTAAAGCCCTGAATCAGACCTAACACAAGATATTTGATAATAAGCCATAAATTAGTAATTGGTTCCATTTAACTTTCTCCTCTGTCGATCAATTTTCCTCGGATTCACAATTATTGGGCAGTTGCATATGCTGAAAATGTGAGGAGGAATAAAATATGAATAGAGATTATAAACAAATGTACGATTTATGTGCTAAACATATGCATGCTTATGTACTTGCTGAAATGAATGATGGCATGAAATTCAATGGTATTATAACTGGTATGGATAACGAAAATGTTTACTTAGCTGTACCTGGATCATTGGACGATGATCAGCGTGAAGACCTTGGAAATGGAGAAGACAGCAGACAATATGGATTTGGCCCTCGTCCAAGACCTTACAATCACTTTGGTTACGGATATTCACCAGGATATTATGGTTATGGATATAGGCCAGGTGGTTTCCGCAGGCTTATTCTCCCTCTTGCTGCACTTACAGCGATTAGCATATTACCTTGGTTTTAATAGTATCAATAAATAATTCATCAAAACTTTCTATGAAATGAAGTTAAACTATGTATACAAAGATAATCCTTGCCTTTTTCTAATAAAAAGGCAAGGATTATTCTCATTCTATACAAAAAATTTACAAAGTCATGCCTCTGGACTATCGCCAAGAATACCTTCACCAACGACGAATACAGCAATTGAAATGGTTCCAGCCATCGCAAACATTTGTGTCAAGCTGAATACTTGGCCTCCCATGGCGCTAAGCATATAGGAAATCGCACTCCCAATGGCTAGGCTCCAGATCAGTGTCATGATAAATCTCATATAAAACACCTCATTTTCTTGTTGCGTGTAACGTTAGTTTACCACGAGTACGTGTAAATCAAAAGCTGAATTCCATACTTAAGGAGAGAGTTAAATGGGCAGGTATGTATATGTAAAGAACTGTTTTCATTGGATTGGTTATCATTTGGTTACAGCACTTCTTGATGAAGAGTGGACTGTTTATGCGAAAGACCCGCTCAATACACCTGAGAGAGAACATCTATCCATGTTTTTAGCCAGACATAGCCAATTTTCATTATTAGAAGATGAAGTAGATAAGGATAAGATTCCCCTTATTGAAATTAGGGAGAATAAAGACGAAAACAAGGTCAAAATTCATTTAACTACAAAGCAAGGGAAAAAGGTGTATATAGATTGTTCTTCCTTAGTTGGAGAATGGATGCCTATGAGTTCTACACAAGTCTTGTACAAATGTAAGGTTCAACCCTGGGAAGGCTTGAAGAAAGAAGAGATTATTGAAATAGGGGTTTTTGCTGGAATTATTATTAAGTGTTTGAAGGCTGCGGAGATCCCTCAGGAAATATGTCTTGTTTCTCGATTCTCAAAAAAAGCGAGTGAACAGAACCCGAATATTGTAGTCTCCATCGACAGTCCATCAACCGAGGATATTCTGTGCTCGCTTCAAGAACACCGTAGTAGATTCAATTATATGTATCCAGATATAATAGAGGATTAACATGGGCACTTGGTGACCTTTTTATTGCAACTTCAGAAAAAATATCATAGAATTAGTACCAAGTCTTAAAAATAAGTTTTTTATTGCTATAGATAGAATTGATTAAGGGGATGTATATATGGGCGTTGGAGTATTGGGTACTGGACATTATGTACCACCTAAGATATTGACTAATGAAGACTTGGAGAAAATTGTTGAAACAAATGATGAATGGATCCAGTCTCGCACAGGAATCCAAGAACGCCGAATTGCAGATGATGATATGACAGCGGCAGATATGGCTTACAATGCCTCTATCCAAGCCCTTGAGAATGCAAATATAAAAGCGGAAGACCTTGATATGATTTTAGTTGCAACCATTACTGGAGAAACACCGATGCCATCGATTGCTTGTATTTTGCAGGAACGCCTTGGTTCTGTGAATGCAGCTGCTATGGATGTCAGTGCAGCTTGTTCAGGATTTCTCTATGCAATGGTTACGGCATATCAATTTATTGCTACGAAAACATACAAGAATATTCTAGTGATCGGAACAGAAAAACTTTCTAAAATTACTGACTGGACTGACCGTAATACATGTGTCTTATTCGGTGATGGTGCGGGAGCCGCTGTAATGGGCGAGGTCTCTGAAGGGAAAGGTATCCTTTCATTCGATTTAGGAGCTAATGGAGCTGGTGGGAAGCATCTTTATCAGAATGAAGCAGGTCATCTTATTCAAAACGGCAGAGAAGTATTTAAATTCGCGGTTCGTCAGATGCCCGATTCAGTAGAAAAGGCTATTGCAAAAGCCGGCATTGACCAAGATGATGTGGACTTCCTCGTTCCTCACCAAGCGAATATACGTATCATGGAAGCAGCACGGCAGCGAATTGGTATTGAAGAGGATAAAATGGCACAGTCCATCCGAAAGTATGGTAATACCTCTGCGGCATCTGTTCCAATTGCTTTATCAGAAGAAGTGCAGAACGGTAAAATTAAAGACAATGATCTAGTAGTCCTTGTAGGATTCGGTGGCGGATTGACATGGGGTTCTGTTGCAATGCGCTGGGGCCGATAAATATAGAAACAGGAGGAACATATATGAAAAAGAATAGAGTCGTCATTACAGGAGTAGGCGCAATTACTCCTGTAGGTAACAATGTAGAAACGATGTGGAACAATATACTTGAAGGCAAATCAGGGATTGACTTCGTAACACGTATTAATCGTGAAGATTTCCCGGTTAGTGTTGCAGCTGAAGTGAAGGATTTCGACCCAGTTGATTACATGGATAAGAAAGATTCCAAGCGAATGGATCTGTTCACGCAATACGCAGTAGCAGCATCGAAAATGGCAGTTGAAGATGCGAAGCTTACAATTGATGAATCCAATGCGAATCGCATCGGTGTTTGGATTGGATCTGGTATTGGTGGTATGGAAACTATGGAGAAACAACATACCAATTTTATGGAGAAAGGCTATAAACGTGTGAGTCCTTTTTACGTTCCAATGATGATACCAGATATGGCAGCTGGACAAGTATCAATCCAACTTGGGGCAAAAGGGATTAACTCATGCTCTGTTACAGCCTGTGCTTCTGGGGCTAACTCGATTGGCGATGCATTCAAGGTGATTCAGCGAGGGGATGCGGACTTCATGATCGCGGGCGGAACTGAAGCACCTCTTACAAACATGGCATTTGCTGGATTCTCTTCAGCTAAAGCTCTTACTTTTAACGATGATCCGAAAAGTGCAAGTCGTCCGTTTGACTTGAACCGGGACGGGTTTGTTATGGGTGAAGGTGCAGGTATTCTTATTATGGAAACATTGGACTCCGCTCTTGAACGCGGTGCTCATATTTATGCGGAAATCGTTGGCTATGGCGCTACAGGTGATGCTTATCATATCACTGCCCCTGCAGAAGGTGGCGAAGGAGCTGCACGCGCGATGAAGCAGGCTCTCGAAGATGGTGGCATTAATCCTGAAGACGTTGATTATATCAATGCCCACGGAACAAGTACGAATTTGAATGATAAATTTGAAACTATGGCAATTAAGACAGTCTTCGGAGACTATGCAAATAAAGTGGCTGTCTCTTCTACAAAATCAATGACAGGTCATTTACTCGGAGCTGCTGGTGGTGTAGAAGCTGTTCTTTCAGTGAAAGCTATCGAAGATAAAGTAATCCCACCTACAATGAATTATGAAACACCTGATCCAGAATGTGATCTTGATTATGTGCCAAACGAAGCGCGTAAGCAGGAGCTTGACGTTGTTATGAGCAACTCGCTTGGTTTTGGTGGTCATAACGTATCGCTTTTATTTAAAAAATATCAATAAATGTATCTCAAAAGGTCATCTGAATTTAGGATGACCTTTTTTATATTTCAAGTACATTTCTATATTAAGAGATGCATACATTGGCTATATAGGACAGGTGTTGCGGGTGGTGGTGGCATGAAGTTTGTTTTTTTATTTTTACTTGGGTTCGGACTTGCTGTTTCGGGAGGAGTGACATTGATCGCCTATACGAATTTCCTGCCAGCGGGCATTACATGGACGGAATATGCCATTTTTATATCTGGCCGGATTGAATGTTACTTTTTCCCTGTGGGGCTGCTTTTAATGACAATCGCTTTTTGTTTTTACCCAGAGGAAACTTCTGAATTTTTCGTGGATTAACGAGGAGGTAACTTGTGTATGGAAAGGTGAATCAACTGCCCATAAAAGCCGGATTGGTTCAACTAACAGTACGTGTAAAAGACAAGGGATCCACGAACTGAAGTTTCACTTGACCGAATAGAATCTTCGCCTGAGGGTCATAATGTTTGTAAATGACTAATCAAAAGGTGAGGGTTGTCCATATGTTATATATGCATGATATTTGGGTGAACTGGTTTGAAGGCGAAGAGAATGGTTACAGTGTTTGTCATTTTCACGAGTGGCGTAAAGAGGATAAAATCGAAATGGTTGATCAGGTTCCGTTGCTATACATAACAGACGAACTGTTTGCCTATATTGAAAATGATATGCACGAACTTCCTAAGGCATTGCTTATGAAAATTAATAAAAAGGCGTATGCAAGAAAAGGCCAAACACGAGAAATTCTCGATTACGCAGCAATTGTAACAAACGGTCAGGAGATTTTAATATTCGATACAATCGGCTATCAAATACCAGTCCGAAAAAGCAGGTTGATTCCACGTCAAGAACAACTCGTCTTTAGCATGATTGAAAAGAAATCACCAGAAGCGTTCGGATTCAAACCTTTCGAATATGAAAAGGAATATCATATCTTATCTATGGCCCCTGAGTTGGTAAGAGGCCTGACAAGAAGAGAACGGCAAATGAAGCAGTTGCTAATGATCGCACTGGATCAATTGAAAAATACGGATGACCCAAACGAACTTCGTTATTGGTTAACAGAATGGGATCCGAGAAGTTATGGATTCCATATGAATCTCGATGAGGAAGACATGTGGCAAAAACTTTATAGAGAAGTCCAACATGGATGGAGCCAAAGACAGGAAGAGTTTTGTCAGAAGCTGATAAAAGGACAGGCATTTCTTGAAAAGATGTGGGCGTTGGAACAAACTGAAGAAGAAAATACAATGAAATAACAAAAAAAGCAGTGACCTCGATTATGAGGAAACTGCTTTTTTGTTATTTTTTCTTTTTGACGCGACCAAGGCCCATTGCTTTCTTGGCTTTTGCTAATGTTTTATTGGCAACCAAGCTCGCCTTCTCTGCTCCTCTGTCAAGAATATCATCCAATTCGTCAGACTGCATTAGAAGCGCATGTTTCTCTTGGATTGGTATAAGAACATTAAGGACAGCATCAGCTGTGCTTTGTTTGAATTCTCCATAACCAACGCCTGCGAAACGGTCTTCCAATGCTTGAATTGATTCTCCGGAACAACTTGCATGAATCGTCATCAAGTTTGAAACACCTGGTTTATTTACTTTATCGAATTTCACGATACCTTCAGAATCCGTAACAGCACTTTTGATTTTCTTTTCGATCTGTTTGGGTGTATCAAGCATCGAAATAAAGCCTTTTGTATTCGTGTCTGATTTACTCATTTTCTTCATTGGTTCCTGCAGTGACATAACCCTTGCACCGACCTCAGGAACACGAATTTCTGGAACAGTAAAGATTTCATTAAACTTGTTATTGAAGCGTTGTGCAAGATCACGTGTCAGCTCCAAGTGTTGTTTCTGATCTTCACCAACAGGCACGATATTAGTCTGATAAAGTAGAATATCGGCTGCCATTAAAGAAGGGTAAGTGAATAGAGCGGAAGAAATTGCATCCTTGCCATGGGATTTGTCTTTGAATTGCGTCATTCGTTCTAATTCACCCATATAGCTGATTGATTGAAGCATCCAGCCAAGTTGAGTATGTGCAGGGACTTCAGACTGAATGAAGAGCGTTGCTTGCTCCGGATTCAGGCCACACGCAATATATAATGCAGCGAGAGAACGAGAGTTTTCACGCAGCTTGAGTCTATCTTGCGGCACTGTAATAGCATGTTCATCGACGATGCAGAAGTAGCAATCGTAATCATTCTGCAGCTGTACGAATTGTTGCAGAGCTCCCAAATAATTCCCAATTGTCGGGGTGCCGCTCGGCTGTATGCCTGAGAAAATAGTTTCCATTATGTAAGCCTCCAATTTGCAAAGAACCGTTAAATTACTCATATAGTAGAAATAGATGAGTCCTATTGTACCTTCGTAATATTATATACCACTGAAAAGTATGAAAGCAAGTTGGCTTCAATATAGTGTTAATAAAGGGATTTGGAAAATGTTTCACCGGAAATTTGTAGGGTATATTCATTTGCGGGAGTATTTTCTATATAATAGAAGAGAGTTGAAACAATAGGGGGATTAAAATTGCAAAAAAAATTAGTATATGCAAGCGCTGCAATTGGGCTTGTTGCCATTTGCTTGTTGCCTGTCCAGGCAAATGCGGCTGATATGACGGCAAGTGGACATACACTTCGTCAAATGGACGTAAAACCATATGATATACATAAACCATTAAAACGATTCAAGTTTGACTCTGGTCTAACCTTTAAGTATCCTGATGCGGTACGCGGCATCTACGTAACAGGACCTTCAGCAGGCGGAGAGAGATTTGAGAAGCTAATCAAGTTGGTTAATAAAACGGACCTGAACTCAATGGTTATTGATGTGAAAGAGGATTATGGAAATCTTACATTTAAACCGCAAGATAAAGAACTTGCCGATGCTTCTGATGATTTTATAAAGGATCCTCGTAAAATGTTAGAAAGGCTTGAAAAGGAAGGGATTTATCCAATCGCACGGGTCGTTGTCTTTAAGGACTCTGTTCTTGCAAAAAAACATCCTGAACTTTCTTTTAAACAGGACGGTAAGGTTTGGAAAAATGGAAAAGGAGAATCCTTTGTGAATCCGTTTTCAAAAGATGTTTGGGAATACAATGTGAAGATTGCCAAGATGGCAGCAGAACTTGGGTTCAAGGAAGTTCAGTTTGACTATGTTAGATTCCCAGAAGGTTTCGAGAACAAGGACAAAGAGTTGGAATATACGTTAGGTGATTACAAAGACTCAAAGCTAGATCCTGTAAAGCGTCGTGTACAAGCAGTTACCGATTTTGTAAAATACGCGAAAAACGAGATGGCCGCCTATGATATTGATGTGTCCGTTGACATCTTTGGTTATGCAGCTACGATTCCTGAAACACCTGGGATTGGACAGAACTTCTCCAAAATAAGTGAGAATGTAGATGTAATCTCTTCCATGATCTATCCAAGCCATTGGACGAGTTATTTTGGTATTGAAGTTCCAGATAAAGAACCATATAGACTCGTAAATGAGTATGCGAAAGTAGAAAATAACGTATTGGAGAAACTTAAAACACCCCCAGTATCAAGACCATGGATTCAAGATTTTGAAGCACCTTGGCTATACGGCGGTGGCAATGTCATGCGTTATGGAAAAAACGAAGTAGAGGCGCAGATTAAGGCGCTGAATGAGAACGGCATAAAAGAATACCTTCTTTGGAATGCAGGTAACACATATACAGAAGGAGTAGATTATACACCGCTTAAGAAGGAGTGAGCAGGAAGCTACTGAATAAGTGTATAGATTCGGAGTTATAGCCTAGTGATAAGTTTTAAAATGAGAGAGTATCCCAACATTTACAATAGAAATAAAAATAAATTTCAAAAAAAGGTTTCAACATTAAAATAAAGGGTTATTATAAAGTAGTGACGAATATTAGATATTAAGAAACAGATTACATTTTTGTAAATTTAGCCGTAACCTCTACCTTTCACTTGACAAATATAGTATAATTTACATAGAGGCTAGATTAAAATGATTTTAATCTGATTTGGTTTCTGATTACGCAGTACCATACTTTATAAAACGAGGAGTGAAGTTACATGGTAACACTTTATACCTCACCAAGCTGTACATCTTGCAGAAAAGCAAAAGCATGGCTCGAGGAGCATGATATTCCGTTCACAGAAAGAAACATTTTCTCAGAACCGCTCTCACTCGACGAAATCAAGGAAATTCTGCGAATGACAGAAGACGGCACAGATGAAATTATTTCAACTCGCTCTAAGGTGTTCCAGAAATTGAACATTGACATTGAGCATTTGCCTTTGAAAAATCTTTATAACCTGATCCAACAGAATCCTGGTTTGCTTCGCAGACCTATTATTCTTGACGATAAACGTCTACAGGTTGGTTATAATGAAGATGAAATTCGCCGTTTTCTACCGAGAACAGTACGTACTTTCCAATTACGGGAAGCACAGAAAATGGTCAACTAACCGGATTCAGAGCATATATCCGATAACAAAACGCAGAGTTGTCAAAGACTCTGCGTTTTTTAGCATATTTAGAACTAATTTAGAATCAATCACGTGACAATCATATTTAAATGCTATAGAATGATAGACTAAACACTAGAATTTGTAAACATAGGCATTTGAAATTCAGAGGCATCTTTGTTTTAGCATATATTATCGTAAGCCCTTCAGTAATCGGGATTAACCCTACGATACTCAGGGTATAGCTTATTAGAATGGTTTTAAATTAGAAACGGCTGGGATAAAACAGGCCGCACTCTCTGCAGGATGGTCTGAACCGTGGCCGGAGAGATATAGCTTGCAGATTGGGCTACATTCTTGCAAGTAGATGAGTAAATTCCTTCAGAGGGGAGAGAATACAAATGGAAATCGAAAGAATTAATGAAAATACAGTAAAATTTTATATATCCTATATTGATATTGAAGATCGCGGATTTGAACGTGAGGAAATCTGGTATGACAGGGAGCGAAGTGAACAGCTCTTCTGGCAGATGATGGATGAAGTCAATTATAAAGAAGATTTTAATGTAGATGGTCCGTTGTGGATTCAGGTTCAGGCAATGGATAAAGGTCTAGAAATTACAGTAACAAAAGCCCAATTTAGTAAGAATGGCGAAGATATTGAGTTGCCTGGAGAACATGAAGAATCTGTAGAGATTACTGTTGATGAGAAGATTGAGAATATGCTTGGAGAGAAATTCGGTAAATCAGCGAATCAAATTGACAAAGAGGATGAAGATGATGAGGACGATGGAAACCTCTCATTGATTGCTCAGTTCAGCAATTTCGAAGACGTTATTCAACTGAGCCATTATTTCATTAAGAATGAAAATGAAGCGATAAATAAACTGTATGCATATAAGGACAAATATTTCCTATATGTAGAATTCCCTGAGACGATGAGCGATGAGAGACAGGAAGATTTAATCAGCCAGCTCTTTGAATTCGGAGATGATTCCGATATGACCATTTACTTCCTCCAAGAATATGGAAAAGAAATATTTGCTGAATCAGCTCTATCTCAAGTCCAGTCTTATTTCTCTGCTTAAAAGATACCTTGTAAAAGGTATCTTTTTTTATTTGTATATAGAATGCGTGACATTTCTTAATTTCGGTTAATTGTAAGAGAGAAAATTAGGAATTTTCATCAATTAATATCCAGGTTTTTCAAAGTTGCAGTCACATGCAGGACACCATAAACTTCATATTGAATACTGTGTTGAGGTGATTCTAATGTTACGGGCAATTGGTGAAAAAGAAATAGACGTCATCCCTGCAAATATGAAAAGTGGCAAGTTACGCAATTTAAAAGAAAATCCTCCCAAATTCTATTGTCCCGAGTGCAAGGAACCAGTTATGCTGAAAGCCGGGACGAAAATGATTCCACATTTTGCGCATTATCCCAATACACAGTGCAGTGGTGGTCAGGGCGAAGGGGCATATCATGAAAAGGGTAAGTGGATACTATACAAATGGCTTGAAAGCCAAGGTATTGAATGCCGCTTGGAAGTGTATATTGAGAAGATTGGCAGACGAGCCGATCTACTTGCAATAATCAACGGCAGAGAAATTGCAATTGAATTTCAATGTGCGAGGACTTCCGCACTTGAGATAATGGAACGCATGCAAGACTATAAACAAGCAGGTATGGAACAGATATGGATTCTTGGTGGCAATAGACTACGGAGAAAAAGTCGTTCGACGCTTGCATTGAATACTTTTGATCAACTTTTTATACACTGTTTTAAACGTTCAATGAACGAATTCCTCTATTACTTTTGTCCTCAGACCCTTCAATTGGCAATCTTCCAAGACCCCTATTTTTCTAGTCCATCTAAAGTATTCGGCAGTCTCATGTTTTATTCTATCGAAAGTATTAAATTCCCAGAGCTTTTCTCCAAACATGCTGTTTCTAATCGAGAACTGAAGAGATTCTGGGCTAAGGAGAAACGGAATTTTCGACTTTCATCGGCTAGACAGACATTCGGTGTTGAGGCTCAATTCCGCCAGTGGCTTTATTTAAACCACTTGCACATAGAGTATTTGCCAGCGTGTATCGGACTCCCAGTTAAAGGCGCGGAACAAATGAAAGTACCAATATGGAACTGGCAAAGTCGTTTTGTTATGGAGCTAATGCTGCCAATGGGGGCAGAAGGTCTAATTTCATTAGACCAGATTCAATACTTCATGAGACAGTATAAAATACGATATCAGAGTTCACCGTTGCATTTTAATGACATTCAAAAAGATCCTATTCAGCAATATATTAAACAGTTGATATCTCTTGGGTTTTTAAAAGAAGTAGGACCAAGTACTTTTCAGTTAGATAAACCGATTGAACTTCATGGAAATGTGGAACAATCTTTATACGAAGATGAACTGCTTATGTCAGAATGGTTGGAAAATCAGCAAGGTACGAAACAAATGAGGAGCATGATTCCGGCCGATTCAGCTATACTATAGTTAGCTTAATAAATCAGAACCACTGCAAATGAAATTCAGATGGCTAATTGTCACTAAGTTACAATTCACAAGGAGGAATGAATCAATGCAAAAAGTAACAACACAGGAACTGCCAAAACGTGAAGATCTAAAGGTAGAAGATACATGGAGATTAGAAGATATCTTTGCAACAGATAAAGATTGGGAACAAGAATTTACAAAGCTCCAGACAGAAATTCCAAAGATTGAGTCATATCGCGGCAAACTAGGGAATTCAGCTGAAGAGCTTGTTTCTATGTTTAAACTGCAGGATGAGCTTTCAAACCGACTTGGAACGCTTTATACATACGCACATATGCGTTACGACCAAGATACGGCAAACAGCTTTTATCAGGCGATGAATCAGAAAGCAGAATCGCTGCTTACACAAGCAGGTAGCAGCATGAGTTATATTGTTCCGGAAATCATTGCAATTGATACAGATCGTCTGAATCAGTTTATAAAAGAGAATAAAGAGCTTGCTGGTTATAAGCTGACACTCGATGAGATTACACGCCAGAAGGCACATGTTCTTTCCGAAAAGGAAGAGAGTTTACTTGCGCTTGCTTCGGAACCACTGGGAACATCTACTCAAACGTTTGGTATGTTAAATAACGCTGATATGGAATTCCCGACGATCGAGAACGAAAAAGGGGAGAAAGTGGATTTGACTCATGGCCGTTATGTCGGTTTCCTCGAATCCAAAGATCGTAAGGTACGGAAGGCTGCCTTTGAAGCAATGTATGAAACGTACGGTAAATTCAAGAATACGTTCGCTTCAACGCTTTCAGGCAATATTAAGAAAGATAATTTTTATGCCAAAGTGCGCAATTATGATTCTGCAAGGCAGTCAGCACTGGATAATAATAATATCCCTGAATCGGTATATGATAATCTTGTTGAAGCAGTTAACGAGAAATTACCATTACTGCAAAGATATATTAAACTGCGCAAAAAAGTACTCGGCTTAGAAGAATTGCATATGTATGACCTTTATACTCCACTTGTGAAGAATGCAGATATGACTGTTTCCTACGAACAGGCAAAGCAGTACGTGCTCGATGGACTTAAACCACTTGGTGAAGAATATCAGCAAATTTTGCAAGAAGCCTTCGATAATCGATGGATTGACGTTCATGAGAACAAAGGCAAGCGGAGCGGTGCCTATTCTTCAGGCTCATACAGCACAAATCCATATATCTTGTTGAACTGGCACGGCAAGGTGAATGATATGTTTACACTTGCTCATGAATTAGGGCACTCTGTTCATAGCTATTACACAAGAAAAAATCAGCCTTATCGCTATGGAAACTATTCCATTTTCGTTGCAGAAGTAGCCTCAACATGCAATGAGAATCTGCTTAATGAATACATGATCGAGAATCTGGAAGATAAGAATGAGAAGCTATTCTTGTTGAATCATTATCTGGAAGGATTCCGCGGTACTGTCTTCAGACAAACGATGTTTGCAGAATTCGAACATGAGATTCATATACGTACGCAAAATGGTGAAGCGTTAACGGCAGAATCCTTGAGCGAAATGTATCATGCTTTGAATAAGAAATACTTTGGTGACGAAGTAGTATCTGATGATGAAATTGCACTAGAATGGGCACGCATTCCACATTTCTACTACAATTATTACGTGTATCAATATGCGACTGGATTCTCAGCGGCAGCTGCTCTTTCAAAAGGTATTCTAAAAGAGGGATCTAAAGCAGTTGAACCCTACCTTGATTTCTTAAAATCAGGAAGTAGTGATTATCCAATCGAAGTGCTGAAAAAGGCAGGGGTCGATATGGCGTCTAAACAGCCGATCCTCGATGCACTCGATGTATTTGAAGAAAAACTGAATGAACTAGAAAAGCTGCTTGACGAACAGAAATAATAAAAAGGGAGGCCTTAGCAGGCCTCCCTTTTTAACGTGTCCAGCCTCGATAAATATGCCGGTTAAGAAATGAATAGAGCATAAGAAATATTGAAATAAACAAAAATGGCAATGTTATAAAAAGCGGTATCAAATGCATTAGCGCAAAAACGTTCATTAAAAAGGCACCAGCCGTTAGTATAAGAAAGAAAACAGGCAAAAGGTTTTTCATTCAGCCAACTCCTTGCAAACAAGTTGTTTCTATAAGATATGTGACAAGATTGTGAAACAGAATTGATAAATATATGTATGTGTCTGCAATGACCTTGTCCAGCCTATATAGACAGTTGTAAACTAGATAAGTAAGATGCCTCTAGCTTGCTTAAGTGCTTTCGTGTTTCAATTCATCCAGTAAGATGAGCTATAAGGGCCCTGTATATCCTTTTTATACCGCATGAGAGATTATTATTGCCTTAAGTCTATTTTGACCCTTATGACGTCGTATAAGCTTGTTATTGCATTTCTGTAATTCATTCCTAATATACAAATTAATAAGCTATCGAGAAATCTCGATAGCTTATTAATAGAAGTTTATTATTATTTAAGGTACTCCCAAAAGTTCCCATGCTTTGCAGGGATTTTCCTTGCTCTTCGTTTCAACTGCAACTTAATCATTTCACGTTCCGCCTTTTCGAGGCTCCAATCATAAACAAATGCAATCTCATTCGTGCCGACTACTTTATAAAAAGAGAGAAATTTTTCAAGTGGCACATTTTCAGAAGGGAGTGGGTTCTTCTGCAAGATTTCTTTTAAAACAAGAACATAAATATGATAGGAGTGCAAACCCGAAATTTTAATACCATCCTCATGATCATCTGCTTGGTTAAAGAATACAAGGGAAGGGAACGTATCGACATCCATTTCTCTGGTCAGTTTTAAGTCGCATTGTAACGCCTTTTTTGCTGTGACTGAGTAGAGATCATCTTTAAATTCCTGTATATCCAAGCCAGCCTCGTCCGAGCAATCGAGGAGGACAGATTCATCTGAAATATTGCGCTTATGAAGAAAGGCATGTTCTTGTATCCGTCTTAAAAAAATTCTTCCAGCCTTTTTACCTTGTAAACCAGCCGCCTTAATAGCAAGTGAAGCGATCCCTGGAGACGAAATTGGGTTTTCCATCCAGAGGTCTCCATCGCAACTCATGCCGGTTCTTTTTGCCGTTCTGTCCCAATCGAGTTTCATTTGTTCAGGATTTCGCTGGTGATCCTTATTTAATGATTCCAGCTTGCCACTGATAATCGGCTGAATTGTAAAAAATCGTCCATACTGCATAGTTAATTTCTTCAGTACTGGATCCAAAGCCCAGCATTCTGCACAGAGTGGATCAATAAATACGAAGATTTCAACAGGTTTTTGGAAAAAATCAAAAATGCTATATTCTTCTGAATGTGTAGTTTGAACCGGGCCGCAAGACTCGAATTCCGTGCGTTTCCTACTCACACCGATTCTCCTTTCCACAATTATGGCGTGTTCATCATATGGTTTGCAGTCATTGTCAGTCGCTCCAACATGAAGGAGAAATAAGGTTCTTCAATCTCGGCTTCTAACATAGCTGCTTCCATGCATTCTAGCCAAGCGTCTTTACGATCTGGCGTAATTTCAAAAGGCAGATGCCGGCGTCTCAGCATAGGATGTCCGCGTTCTTCCGAATAAAGTGGAGGACCGCCTAAAAATTGTGTGAGAAATAATTGCTGTTTCCGTGCTACCTCTGTTAGATCATCTGGAAATATAGGGATAAGATCTGGGTGTTTGCCCACACGTTTATAAAATGCAGGAATCAGTCGATCTAGTGTTTCAAAACCACCAATTGCCTCAAATAAATTTCTCGTTTCTAACATGGACTTGCACCTCTTATTAGTATTATTGTAGCAACGCTCACAGAAGCCCGCAAATATTCTGTTTACAAACTGATCGACGTGACTAGTCTTTTAGCAGACCAATACTTTTGTAAAACCGTTCAATTTTATTAGGGGTATGCTTTTCTTTAACGTCAAATTCTTTAAGAATTTGCCTGAAAGCAGCCTCTCCTGAAAGTCGATCCGATGCTTCAATTTCCAGTTCATAATCGGATTCACTGTTATAAGTACTATAGTCAAGAACAAGTAAAACACCACGATCTTTCACTTCACGACGCTCCGTTGTAAGAGAACCAAAAAGCTTCAGTTCAGTAGGAACAATACCCAAACTTCGTAATTGGTTTCCAACATTCTCTTTCATCAAAGGTGTTCCGTTTAGCCAGAGTTCAACCTCTCGTTCTGTCAGCGTATCATGTGTTTCCAATAAACCTTCTGGATGTGGCTCTTTTAATGTTAGCGTATATTTGCCACTTTTTTCTCGAATTCTAAGAGCAGCTCCATGCTGTTTTAGAGAAAAATCTTTTGTTTCGAAATAATGATTTGTTTGAACAATCCCTTCGCAAGGAAAAGGAAGTTCAGTAAGTAGTTTGTTATATTCATGCTGATTAAGTAGATTTTTGAATTCAATTTCTATTTCTTGTGACATTTGCATCCCTCGCTGTTTTTTTGATTATCTCTGAATGGAATTAATTATGCAAAGAAAAACCTCTTCCTATGGTATGATAAAGATATATGCAAGATTGTCCAACAATCGGTATTTGCAGGTGGTGTATGTAACATGAAATGGGAAACATATCTTGCTCCTTATGCTCAGGCAATTGCCGAACTTAAGGTTAAACTGAAAGCAATGCGCGGCCAGTTTCATAACGAAGCTAGACACTCCCCAATTGAGTTCATAACTGGACGTGTTAAGCCTGTTAAAAGCATTCTGGAGAAAGCTGCTGAGAAAGACATTGCGCCAGATGATTTTGTGAGAATGGAACGTGAAGTTCAAGATATTGCCGGGTTACGCGTCGTTTGCCAATTTGTTGATGATATTTATACAGTTGTCGACATGGTACGTGACCGAAAAGACTTGGAAATTATTGAAGAAAAAGATTATATTAAAAAAAACAAAGAAAGTGGCTATCGCTCTTATCATCTGATTGTTGAATACCCGGTTGAAACAATACATGGTTTGAAAATGGTTACTGCTGAAATTCAGATTCGTACGTTAGCTATGAATTTTTGGGCTTCAAATGAGCATTCTTTAAATTATAAATACAAGGGGAGCATTCCCACAGATATTAAAGAGCGTTTAAGAAAGGCCGCTGAAGCCGCTTATAGGCTTGATGAAGAAATGTCCAAGATCAAGCACGATATCCAGGAAACACATCAAGTTTTTGACAAACAATAACGATTAAACAGATATGATCATATGCAGAATTAAAGGGGGACCAAACATTGAAATTCGATATTGTTTCCAGAGGAGACCATCGCTCCAACAATATCAAGGCAACGATGAAACAATATTTGACTGATTTCGATTTGGAATTCAGTGAAGAAGAGCCCGACTTGGTTATCTCCATTGGTGGAGACGGTACTTTTCTGGAAGCATTTCATCGGTATGTGCACAGACTGAACGATACTGCGTTTATCGGGGTACACACGGGCCATCTTGGCTTCTACGCCGATTGGATGTTAGACGAGGTTGAGAAACTGATCATCGAGATTGCCAAAACACCTTTCCAGGTTGTAGAATACCCAATTCTAGAAGTCATTATCCGCTCGAAAACGGGCGGGGAAGAAGACCGTTATCTTGCTTTAAATGAAGCGACTATTAAGACGGCTGAAGGTTCTGTTGTCTTTGATGTTGAAATTAAAGGCCAACATTTCGAAACTTTCAGAGGGGATGGCTTGTGTATATCAACGCCATCAGGTAGTACTGCATATAATAAAGCACTTGGAGGAGCGATTTTGCATCCGTCGATGGAGGCTGTTCAAATTACTGAAATGGCTTCAATCAACAACCGTGTCTTCCGTACAATTGGTTCACCGATGATATTACCGAAACATCATACATGTGTACTTAGACCAATTGTCGATAGAAGCTTCCTTCTCGCAATCGATCATTTTACTGAAACGTATACAAATGTGAAATCTATCCAATGCCGGGTTGCCAAGGAAAAGATTCGTTTTGCAAGATTCCGCCCATTCCCGTTCTGGAACCGTGTACGCGATTCGTTTGTTACCGAGGGAGACCGGACAAGAATGGATGACTAGTGATGAAGTTCACTTGGGTAGTGGAGAAAGAATTTGAAGGTACAATACTTAAAGATTATATGCGTCTGGAAAAAAGGTTCTCTAGACGCATTTTAAAAGCGATGAAAGCAGCAAATGTAGAAGTTTTTGTAAATGGTGAATCAAAACCTTTGTATACAGCGCTGTCGGTATATGATTGTATTGAGTTTCAATTGCCTGAAGAGGAAATAGGACAAGGGCTGTTTGCGGAACAGATGGATTTGGAAATTGTATTTGAAGATGAGACGATTTTAGTCGTTGATAAGCCGGCTGGTATGGCGGTTATTCCATCAAGGGATCATCTTGGTGGAACACTCGCGAACGGGATTCTCAATCATTATCAAAAACAAGGGTTGAACCAAACTGTCCATATTGTAACAAGACTTGACCGTGATACATCAGGACTTGTTCTTATTGCGAAGCATCGCTATATCCATACATTGTTATCTGAACAGCAGAAAGCAGACGCAATCCAGCGAAGCTATAAAGCTATTGCTGAAGGCCTGCTTGATTGTAAATCTGGTGTGATTTGCCTGCCAATCGCAAGGAAACCAGGCTCTATCATAGAGCGCATGGTTCATAATGACGGGAAGCAGGGAATTACACATTATGAGACTGTTATAGAATGTGGCAATCATACGTTGCTTTCAATTTGTCTCGAAACAGGGCGGACGCATCAAATTCGTGTCCACTTCTCACATATGGGATATCCACTTGCTGGAGATACTCTTTATGGAGGCAGTGATAAAGATATAAAGAGGCAGGCTCTTCATTGTGAAAAGCTTATATTGAAACATCCGCTTACACAAGTCCAAATGACCTTCCATTCGGAAATTCCAGAAGAAATGGCAGCACTTATTCTGTAAAAGAATTGAATCTTGTTTCGTCATAGGGTTGTTGTGATGCTACAGAAACAGTAGTTTCTTCGGGCAGACGGAAAGCTGTTAGTTTGTTGCCAAAGACGCACCCAGTATCAATGTTAACTGTATGATTCACAAACCGCGGTTCCTTTACAGGGGTATGTCCATAGACAATCCAAAGGCTTCCGTGGTATTTTTGTGCCCAATCACGTCGGACAGGCCTGCCGTCAAGGTGGAATTCACCGGTTGTATCTCCATATAAAACAAATGATTTCGCTTTTTTATCAGTTCTTCCGATAAGGGATTCCTTTATGCCAGCGTGGGCAGCAATGGCCTGAACTTCGGGCAGTTCTAGGTAAAGTGGTGCTTGATTATAAAGAGCCATAAATTTACGAATAATTTTCTGTTGTTCCTTCGAAGGAAGTTGTTTTAACTCATCAACTGTCGTTTCTAGTCCATGCATCAATTTGACTTTGTTGCCTAGAAAATAACGATATAATTTATCACAATGGTTGCCAGGTATGTATTTTGCCTTTTTCAGTTTAATAACCATTTCATATACGAGTGCAATTACACCAAGTGAATTAGGTCCACGGTCTGTAATATCTCCAACAAAAACAGGAATTCTTCCAGCTGGGTGAATATAAGTACCATTTACCTCCTCATAGCCTAGTGCTCTGAATAGATTACAGAGCTCATCGAAGCAGCCATGCACATCCCCAATGAAGTCATATCGCATAAGATCCTCTCCTTGAATTCATATTCATCTCATCTCATATTATATGGGAAAACAGATTTCTTCAAATTGTTTTTTATTTTGTATTACTGGGCGAATGCACATATCATGCCCCAATCTCATATACTCTAACAGGTTGGATTTTGAAAGGAGTGTTGGAGAAATGAAAGAAGGACGATATGCACGCAAACCGCTTCTTTATATTGAACAGGCAAATATAAATGATCCACAAGCCTCGATGCAATCGAGTTATCGAAGTGGACAGAAAAGCAAAAAGCAGGAGAGCGCAGAACAGCAGCATCCACGAGATGAGAAGAAACAACAGCAAACCGAGAAAAATCAAAAAAATGAGAAGAACATCTTTCGTGAGCAATTACTTGGAGGTAAGAGGCCTCAGCAGAAGGTTATTAAAGAAAAGCTTAAAGAGAATCAAGATAAAGCAATTGAATTAGAAACGACTGAAGCCAAGTTAGATATTGAAGATGAGCAAAGAGAAGAAGTTACTGATCAAGAAGAAAAAGACAACCAACAAGAAGATACGACTTCACTAGGCGAAAATAAACCTTTTAACGAGCTAGATATAAGGGGGAAAGTAAATTATTTCATTAATAAACCGACTCTTATGCCCGATATGAAGTGTGAAGTACGAACTGCTAATGAAGTACATTACGGAGTAATCGATGATTTACAAGAAGAAATGGTTCAGGTCAGAAAGAAAAAGCAGAATAATCCAGAGCTCATACCATTGAGTGAGATTGAATCCATCCGCATTCTTGGATTCTAAAAAGAAGAAAAGCGCTTCTTCCGATTATTTCGGAAGAAGCGCTTATTTTGAACAATTAGCAGTTAGCTTCAATTGCAGGCAAGCAAGTTACATGACAGAAACAGTCTAGATCAACTGTTAAGCAAAGCCCAGTTGCCTTTAAGTTCTTTGTTGGCTGGCAAGCAGGTGACTTTGGATCATTTGGGCAACATTCGCAATCATCGTCACATCTATCTGTTTTTGGATGGCCAAAGCAGCCATCTTTAGCTAGCAACTCGAGCACAGCACAATTATCTTTTGTTACTTTCTTGACGCGGAAGATAAAGCTGCCGATCGCTTTAGTTAATTTGTCATCATCATCATTCTTCAATCCAACACCATAACCCTTGAACGGCTTACAAGTGCCTTTACAGTAAAGAATGACTGGAACTGTATCCAAGTCATTACCTGGCTCAGTTTCACCAAGTAGGTCGCTAATTGACTGTTCGCAACTCGTATCACAGCAATTGTTCGTTACGTCATTTTGGGCAGCAACAATTTCCCTCAAAATCTTGCTTACACAGTTATCCCCAGTTTGATGATGCTCTACGTTCTCTCCACAACAACCCATGAATCATTTCCCCTTTCGAATTTTCGATTGACTTATCGTGTCCCTAACAAGGTATGTAGAAAGCAGGCATAGGTGTGGGCAATTGCCTGTTTTGAAATTCTAAATTGTGTATTTGATTATTCATGAAAGTAAATCGGGAGAAGGTGGTTTTGCATACAATGAAGTAAACAGTTTTGAGATGCTTTGAAGGGGTTTGTTTTAGGTGGAGGTTATGGGGTTATAATCAGCCCTCTTCACACTTAAGGACATAAAAATGAGTATGATTTCGAATAATTGGGTATAGATTAGAAATGAGAAAAATTATCTGAAGAGGAGGAAGTGTAATGGGTTATATTATGCCAGTCACTAATTATCAGTACAATGATTATCAGAAGCGAGTGATTGAGGATAAAGAGGATCCGATTCATATTGAGAGGCCGTTTAAAGTGGTTTTGGAAACACAGTATGAAGAGATTGTTGATGAGCATAAAAGCCAAGAAAGAATAGAGCTTACGGAAGCCCGCAAGCCGCTTAATTATGGAAGAAACAATATGATGTATAGTAAAGCTATAGCAAATATTACAGGGAAAGGGCAGCTGTTTAGTGAAGGTGTTTAATTTTTATTAAGTCCCTTTCCGTCTTGGACAATTAGCTCTTCATCCATTGTCCATTCTGCATAAAAGGCCTCTTCAATTTTTGTAAAACCTTTTTCTTTGATTTTCTGGAGGAGCCATTTTTCATTGCGTCCTAATTCTTCAAGATTATCCTTAATCAGTTGACCATCAATCACAAGTGTCATAGGCAGTCGAACAGGATTCGGTAGGAGGCTCATATCCTTGCGAGTTGGCGTTTGATAGTCAGATTTTTTAAGGACAGATAGGGTACCGTCTGTTTCCAAGACAGCGTATTCCACTTCAGCTACGGTAAAAGCATTTTGGGCTCGAAGAAGGTGTTGTAGTTGGTTCACATCGAGTTTATTTTTCCGCATGGCTTCCCTAATTAGCTCTCCTCTATGGATAATAATGGATGGACTCCCTTCCAAAAAGGCGCGTGAACCATTCCATTTCTGCGTAATCCATTCTGTTCCGTACATTAAAATACTCCATACAATTAGAACAATGGCCATTTCTAATATACCTGAATTCTTATCGAACAAGGAATTTCCGATCAGATCACCGAGAACAAGGGCAGAGATGAAGTCGAAGGTTGTAATTTGTGAGATTTGGGTCTTGCCCATTAATTTTGCGAATAATAGTAGGGCTACGAATCCAAATGCTAATTCATAGACCATTGATAAGTGAAAACTCATAAAAAGAGATCCTCCTTAAAGGGTTCTGTTCATTTATTTATGTCCCTAATACGATAAATCATGTACAACAAAAAAACGCCACTCCAATTTGGAGTGGCGTTTTTTTTGTTAGGGCATTAATGGCCGAGAACGAATGAATCATGAACAGTCCATGAACCGTTCTCTAATTGATAAAGTAAATGGAAACGGTCAACTTTATCTTGGAACTGAATCTTTTTCATACGGAGACTGCTGAATACATCTGAGAATTCATCATCTGTTAAATTCTGTGCAATCGTGATATGTGGCACGAATGAATGCTTGTTTTGTGCAGGGAAGATACCTTCATGCACATGACTGTTAAGGTCAATTAATGACTGGATTGGTTCCACTTTTAAGTAAATGGTGTTCGTGACCGGAGCAAACGAACTGACCTTATTGATGTAAATTGTGAAGGGCTTCGTATCCTTAGCGATGTATCTTAACTCTGAAGTCACATCCTTTATCACGTTTTCATCAGCGTCAAAGGGCGCTTTCAACGTGATATGCGGGGAGATGAGTGAATAATGAGGATCATACCGTTTCCTATAAGAGTTGGCTTCATCTTGGATGGATTTGGATGGGAAAATAGCAATGCCGAATTTCATGGTAAAACCTCCTGTTCTCAAATTATACAAATATTCCTGCATATGCACAATTAGTTTTAGAATATTATTTCTTTACTTTCAATTGATACGGACAGGACCTTTTTCATCATACGTATCATTATAGCAGAACATGACTTTTTAGAAGTATAAATATAAATTGAAACTTTAATATTGAGAATTTTTTATTTTTTTCTAAAGAGAACCACTTTTTGAAACAGGATTCTATGAGTACCTAATCTGATATAAAAAGAAGCAAGGGAATGAGCAAGAAATATAAATTCCCTCCAACTCTCATTCCCCCCCCTGATGAATCTAAAACCTATTAATGATGTAGTGCAGCATACTTTTTATTCATTTTCGTAAGTTCCTCATGGGTGCCTTTCTCGATGATATTGCCGTTCTCAAGCATAATAATCTGATCCGCTTCCTTTATTGTATTCAAGCGGTGGGCAAT
>Ga0153999_1000100_pt1 | contig 46307 bp, 50 predicted proteins | sample TSNC083MetaG_FD_104675 | JGI IMG/M metagenome (GOLD analysis project Ga0153999, IMG submission 104675) | Attine ant fungus gardens microbial communities from North Carolina, USA - TSNC083 MetaG | ecosystem: Host-associated > Fungi > Mycelium > Unclassified | place: USA: North Carolina, Lumber... | reverse complement strand
TTTTTATTTCTGTACAAAAAATCATTTATCAAAAAATGTTTCCTTAATGATTACATTTGCGCCGACAATTATATTTACAGTGCCTAGTCTAGTAGCAAGCTTGATGTTCAAAGAAATCTATGTTTATACACTCATTCTAACCGCTACCAATATTGGGCTATCTTTAAAAGACTTTATCTATGCAAGCCATTTGCTTCGAGCTCCAAAACGTTCGCTAATCGCGAATCGAACTTGTGGACTTGATATTCTAATTAAACAGGATACACTTTAAAAACAGAGGCATTTAATGCCTTCTGTTTTTTTGTTTTGTATGTATATTGTACCATCTTTGTCGCATTTAATCGCATATTTGTGATGGTTATGACTATATTTCAAACGGTAACCTATGTTATATTAAGATTTGTCCGCAACAAAAAACTAGGAGTGTTAATAGATGAAAAAACTAGCAATAGCTTTAACGCTATCAGCAAGCATCATCGGTTTGTCAGCATGCAGTAACGATTCAGACTCAAGTTCAGGCAAAGCAGACCCTAAAGTGGTCGCAACAACAAAAGCCGGAGATATTAATAAAGAAGATTTCTACAATGAAATGAAAGATCGCAGTGGTAAAGAAGTCTTGAAAGAAATGATTACAACTAAAGTACTTAAAGACAAATACTCTGTATCAGATAAGCAAGTGAATGAAGAACTTAAGAAGATCAAAGATCAGCTTGGGGATGATTACAAAGCTGCTCTAGAACAGCAAGGACTTACTGAAAAGGACTTGAAAGAGAATTTGCGTCTTAACTTGCTTCAGGAGCAAGCTGTAACAGAAGACATTAAAGTAAAAGATGAAGATATCAAAAAACAATATGATCGCATGAAGACTGAGATCAAAGCGAAGCATATTCTTGTAGCAGATAAAGAAACTGCCGATAAAGTGAAGAAAGAACTTGACGCTGGCGGCGACTTTGATAAATTGGCTAAGAAGTACTCAACTGACGATGCCAACAAAGATCAAGGTGGAGAGCTCGGCTACTTCTCAACTGGTAAAATGGACCAAGCATTCGAAGATGCAGCCTATAAAATGAAAAAAGGCGAAGTTTCCGATCCTGTTCAATCAAGCTTCGGTTTCCACATTATCAAAGTTGAAGATATTCGCGATAAAAAAGACGTAGAATCTTACGATAAAGCGAAGAAAGACATTCGCCGCGAACTTGCAATGAAGAAAGTTGATCCAGTGAAAGCTCAAGAAAAATTGACTGACATGGTTAAGAAATCCGATGTTAAAATCAAAATCAAAGGCTTTGAGGACATTCTGAAGGAAGACAATTCTGCCCAAACAATGCCTCAAGGTTAATAAAAAAACTGCAGATCCTTAGGATCTGCAGTTTTTTCTATAATTCTCCAGCCTGTCCGCCCTGCATTCGTTCTGCACGCTCTGCTTCCATCCGCTCAATATAGGTATTTCCTTCTTTTTCAATAAATTGTTGTTCCAGTTTTCGCTCAGCATGCATTGCGCGAAATGCCATCACTCCTGAAAAGAATATAAATGCCATCACTGCAAAAACCCATATCGGAATACCTGCAATCATCATTTGGCCTCCTTTGGCTTGTCTGATCTATTGCAAGTATATGAAATGAATTATGAATCATGCATTTTTGCTGGATAATTTATATAACGAACCTTCTCCCTTTAGAAATTCCTACTCATTATTCGGAAATAAATGCCGGCTTGTAAAAACTACGCTGATCTAAGGCAAATAAACGTTCAGTGAATTCTCCCGGCGTCGTCTTATCAAGTGATCTTCCAAGCATATTCAATCTAGCATCCATTAGATCAATCAAATGGAGCACTTCCGCTTCCCGAATCATAGGTGGTTTCGGACTTCCCCATTCTGCCTTACCATGATGACTGAGCACCATATGCTGAAGTACCATCACTTCTTCACCTTCAATTTGCAATTCTCGGGCCATCTGAGCAATTTCTTCAACCATGATGGAAATATGCCCAAGGAGCTTGCCCTCTGTTGTATACGTTGTAGAAATGACACCAGATAACTCACGCAGTTTTCCAATGTCATGGAGAATAACACCTGCATATAGCAGATCACGGTCGATTTCTGGATGAAGTGCATGTACACTTTTCGCAAGACCAAGCATACCGACGATATGATGTGCCAATCCTGATGTGTATTCATGATGATTCCGTGAAGCTGCAGGATAGAGGAATAGATCTTCTTCATATTTCTTTATAAAGGCACGAACAATTCGTTGGAGATTCGGATTCGTCATCTCAAAGATAGCTTCTGTAATTTTCTCTTTAAGCACGTCAATTTCCACAGGAGCCTTTTCGATGTAATCAGCAATATGTACGCCATCCGTTGGCTGAGAAGGTCTAATTGCATTAATCCTCATTTGTGATTTACCACGGAACTGCCCAATCTCTCCATTAACAAGCACAATCTGCTCAGGAACAAATATCTCTTCATCCTCTTTAGCAGAATCCCAAAGTTTTGCTTCCATCTCCCCTGACTGATCACCAAACATGATCGTTAGAAACGGTTTGCCACCACTCGTTGTACCCTTTTTAACATCCTTAATCAGTACAAAACCTTCAAATGTATCGCCTACTTTATAATTGCCAATGGACATGTATCATTCTCCTCTCTATATTGCATTTCAATACTCATTCCCTTTTGTGCCAATCGTTATGAGTCAACTCAAAATTTTTATTCCTTTTCCGTACTAATTTCATTACACAAACAACCCGCAGATGCAGATCTGCGGGTTGGGTCTTCTGAGCAAGTTGCCCCTATTAGCCATTTCCTTATTCTGCGCTATAGAGCTCTTCAAGTGGCTTTGTAATAATACGGCTAATCTCACCAATCATCTGATTAAGACGCTGTTCTTCTTCCATTAACTTTGAAATAGCTTCGTGCTGCTGAACAAGTTCAACAATCTGGGTAGCCTTCTGTACTTCCTCTTCTGTGATTTCCTGGCCAGACATCTGTTTCTCTTGAAGCTCAAGCTGTGTATCACGGAAGTTCTCGAACATTTGCTTAGAAGATGCATCGTTCATCACTGCCTCATAAGCTGCTTTCAAATTTTTGAACTCATTGCTATTGCTAATCGCTTTTTCCATATCATAAGCTACATCATAAGGGTTCGTCATTAAATTGCCTCCTCGATCCATGATTTCCTGAATTACTATATCAGAGTCAGGCGTTCATGTATACTAATTAAGCAGATCCAAAAATGAATTTTCTTAAAGAACGAAACATATAAAAAATCATTTCACAAATGCAATATAGTGATTTCTCCGCTTTGTTTTACTTACAAAGCTAAACTTCTGTACATGGAGTTTTTTTATTCCTCTAGATAAGTTGAATCAATCTAATTCCTCATGCTTACCAGCCTGTAACACAAATAAAAAGAGGGCGTATAAAAACGCCCTCTTTAAGCCATATTTTATTCAATTATTGTTGGTTGTAACCGTGCATTTGCTCCTGTGCTGTACGAACGAGACGCTTAGTGATCTCGCCACCTACAGAACCGTTAGCACGTGCAGTTGTTTCAGCACCAAGGTTCACACCGAACTCTTGAGCGATTTCGTACTTCATTTGGTCTAGTGCCTGCTGTACGCCAGGTACTAGAAGGTTATTTGAACTGTTGTTGTTTGACATGTTGTTCACCTCCTTGCTACACACATATCATGTGTCGAAAGGGTTAACTTCATACAAACTTTTTTAGTGGAAATATTTACAATTAAGAAATCCGTTCTTAAAATCTTCGCATATCCTTTTGTACGTAAAAAAAGAAGGAGCTATCCAATAAGGATTTTGGACATTCCCTTCTTTTTCTCATTTAATAATTAAGTTACCGCAATATATTTGCTAACGGATTTATGCAGGAAAGGACAGCCTAATGTCGAGAATTAAACAAAAGCTGGTGTTTTATATACAAGAGCCCTCGTATATTTCAACTTCTTTCAATAAAATTGCTCACTAAAAAAAGAACATATACAACAGGCCAAAAATTGTTTATTTCAAAAGTGTTTTGGAAAGAGTCTATATTTACATCTATTGTGGTGATACCATATTTTCTGGTCGTACCAGTTTGTCGAATTCATCTGTAGATAGGATGCCAAGTGCTTCAGCAGCTTCTTTTAATGTCGTTTCATCCGCATATGCCTTCTTGGCAATGCTTGCTGCTTTCTCATAGCCGATATGAGGGTTTAGAGCTGTTACAAGCATAAGTGAGCCCTCAAGATGCGCTTGAATCTGTTTTTTGTTCGGTTCAATACCTCGTACGCAACGCTCCTCAAAGGAGAGCATGCTGTCAGCAAGCAACTGGCATGATTGCAAGAAATTATAAGCAATCACAGGCTTATAAACATTCAACTCAAAATTCCCCTGACTTGCTGCAATTCCGATAGTTGCATCATTCCCCATAACCTGGACAGCTACCATCGTCAGTGCTTCACATTGTGTTGGATTCACTTTACCAGGCATGATCGAGCTCCCCGGTTCATTAGTAGGGATCAAAAGCTCTCCAATACCGCTTCTCGGACCACTAGCGAGCCAGCGGACATCATTTGCAATTTTCATCAAATCAGCTGCTAATGCCTTTAACCCTCCATGTGCGTACACAGCCTCATCGTAACTTGTAAGCGAGTGGAATTTGTTCTCTGCGGACAGAAACGCATGACCTGTAAATTGCGCAACTTCCGCAGATACTCGTTCAGCAAATTCTGGATGCGCATTAAGCCCTGTTCCTACAGCTGTTCCCCCTATCGCTAGCTCTAGCAATTCTTCACTGGACTGCTTAATCATCCGTTCACATTTCTCCAGCATCCGTTCCCAGCCACTAATCTCTTGCCCAAGCGTAATCGGCGTTGCATCCTGCAGATGGGTACGTCCGATTTTAACGATATCTTCAAATTGAACTGCTTTATCAGCTACTGTCTGTTTAAGTTTCAAAATAGCTGGCTGGACACTTTCTACAAGTTTTAAAACAAAAGCGATATGCATCGCTGTTGGATATGTATCATTAGAGCTCTGTGACTTATTCACATCGTCATTCGGATGCAGACGCAAGTCACTGCCTTTTTGCTGCAGCCATTCATTACCCTTATGAGCTATAACTTCATTCACATTCATATTCGATTGTGTACCGCTCCCTGTCTGCCATACAACAAGCGGGAATTGTTCCTTTAATTCTCCAGCAAGTATTGCATCCGCTGCATACACAATGGCTTCAGTTTTTTCTATTTCCAATTTGCCAAGTTCAGCATTGACTTTTGCACAGCTCCTTTTTAAAATTGCAAAAGCATGAATAATCTCTTCAGGCATCTTTTCAATACCAATTGGAAAATTCTCTTTACTACGCTGCGTTTGTGCACCCCAATACTTATCAGCAGGTACTTGCACTTCCCCAAGCGTATCTTTCTCAATTCTATAATCCACGTGCCATCTCTCCCTTTCCTTATAAGACAAATGCAAAAGGCCCCGCCGCAAATTTGGACAGGACCTCTCGCTGCTTATCTATATTCTACTGATATTCTTTGTATTTTTCACTTAATTTCATAAAACCCTCTCGGTCGCTGTTGATGAGCGATTCGTCAATCATCTTTTCTAAACGTGCCTTATTCCATGTATGGCATAATTCATCAAGAATCAATTGGGCAGTTAATTTCATTTCAAAAGGGATCTCGCGAATGGCTTTGAGCGGTTCGCCCACATAACATACAAGTTGATAACTGGTCAGTTGCTTTTTCATCGGCTTCTTCCCCCTTATTCCTTTTCACTATTATGCGAAATATTTAGAATAATTGCAAGAGAAAATGCTTAGCCGTCTTAATCCGCTTCTGGCTTAATTCCCTTGAAGCTCAAAAACGCAGCAATAAGGGCGAGAACCGCGAGTAAACTGACGATCCAAAGCAGATGAACTTTCATTAGGATAGCAATGACTGGCGGGCCCGCTGCAACGCCGATAAATCGCATTGCACTGTAAATCGACGTCACAGCGCCACGGACACTTTTATCCAGACTCTTTGTAATTAAAGAATCTAGACAAGGAAGTGAAGCACCAATGCCAACACCACATACTAGGAAGATAGCAAGCAATGAGATGAAATGATCCATAAATGAAATGAAGCCAACTGAGACACCAGCTATTACAATCCCAGTAAAGACGACCCATTTCATTACGACAAGATTGTCTTTAATCGCTTTTCCAGAAATAAATGAAGCAATAGACAAAGCAAGCAGCGGAATCGCTAATAAGAAACCTTTCTTAACACCGTCATAATGGAATTTATCTTCAAGGATGTTCGATAAATAAAATAGAAAACCAAATAAAATAAACATTAAAATAGCACCAATTACAAATACGGCGATGAGCCACCTGCTATGTTCCTTAAAGACGTCTTTAATCATCTGCCAATATTCTTTGAATTTCATAGGCTTTTCATCACCCTCAGCTTTGCTTTTCACAAGAAAAACAACTAGCAAAAGTGAGATAAGGCTAAATACTGGTATAGACATAAAAGGAAGGAACCAAATAACACCAGCCAGCAGAGACCCAAGTATTGGACTGAGCACTTTTCCAACTGTGTTTGACGTTTCAATAATACCAAGCGCCGCACTTGTCTCTTCATCCTTCTTGAATAAGTCGCCAACAAGCGGAATTACAATCGGCATCGCACCTGATGCGCCAATCCCTTGGAGTACTCGTCCAATAAGAATCATTACATATGGATCATCCATTTTCCAAGAAGCCCAGCCAGCAACAAGACCCCCGATTCCCGTTAAGATCAATGCGGGGACAATTACTTTCTTACGCCCAAATTGATCTGATAAATATCCGGCTATTGGAATACAGAAGATGGCAACAATAGAATAAACCGTAATAATGTAACTCGTTTGCAGGCTAGAAACATCGAGTTCCTTTTCCAAACTAGGCAAAATCGGTATAAGCATAGAATTGCCCAATGTCATAATGAGCGGAATTGAAGCTAATGAAATAATTGCCCAGCGCTGATCATTTTTATTATCTGCCGCCTCTTTATGCGTCATCTGTTCATCCTTCTTTCACAATTTCATGCACATACTTTGTGTTATAACCAAATTTATTATGCATATGTGAAAGTACTACATTTAACCAGGAAAGAAATAAACAAACGCGATAGATCCTATGACAACGAGTACAATATTCAGGCGTAAATAACTAAGAATTAAAGCAAACAATCCACCGAGAATACCTACAAGCGGAGCGCCTTCTTTGACATACAATATACCTGGGAAAACCAAAGCACCAAGTGCAGCATAGGGAATCGCCGAGAGCCAACGATTGATCCATGGACGGAATTCTAGCCTATCGACGATAAAGGCTGGTAACAATCTGGGAAGCATTGTAACGATTGACATACCAATAACTGTCCATAAAATCATGCTTCCTCCTCCTTAATCAAAAATATTCCGCTCGCCCCGCCAATAACTGTTCCGAGTACAATTGCCCATCCGCTGGAAACAACCTGGCTGAACAACCCATTTAGTAACATAGCAAATACAGCAATAAGACCAATTCGAATTTCCTTTTTAACAGGGGGTATAAGAAGTCCGATGAACATGGCATATAATGCGATACCCATGCTTTCACTCAACTTCTCAGGAATTACATCTCCAAGCAAAGCACCAACAATAGTACCAATAATCCAAGCAATATATGCAGATAGAATAAGTGCCGTATAGAATAAAATTCCCTTCTCCTGATCAGCTTCTTCCTTATGTATAGCAGAAACAGCAAATGTCTCATCTGTGAGCAGCAAGGTTAAAGGTGCTTTCCTACGAATTTTAATATGACGCAAACGATTCATAAACGAAAAACTCATAATAAAATGGCGGAAATTTAAGATAAATGTGGCGATTACAATTTCAAGAAATCCAGCTCCCACATTCAACATATTTACCCCCATAAACTGGGCTGCACCAGCATAAATCAGAACACTCATCATCGTAATATCAAAAATTGACATACCTGATTGTTTGGCAACTACCCCAAACGCAATCGCAACTGGTATATAACTTAGTACAAGCGGAAAACCAGCTGTAAGCCCTCTTTTTATCATCATACTTGATGTCTTTTTCTCTATAGCATGTTCTTGCAATTGATTTCCTCCCTTTATTACACAAAGTAAAACGCTCCCCATAGAACATTACTAAGGGAGCGCAGTTGAAGATATATTATTTATCTTGATCTGTCAAAATAAGCGGTCCGTCTTTTGTAATTGCTAAAGTATGTTCGTATTGAGCAGACCTGCCACCATCAATTGTACGAGCAGTCCAGCCATTTTCATCAAGCTTACTTTGCCAAGCTCCTTCATTGATCATAGGCTCTATAGTAATGACCATTCCTTCTTTTAGTCGTGTGCCTTTGTTTGGCAAGCCATAATGCGGGATATGGGGATCTTCATGGATTGTCGGTCCAATGCCATGACCTGTAAATTCACGTACAACAGAGAATCCTTCTGCCTCAGCATAGGTTTGAATCGCATGGCCAATATCACCAATCCTGTTGCCAGGACGTGCTTGTTCAATACCCTTATACATTGCTTCCTTCGTTACTTCCATTAAGCGTTTGCCTTTTTCATCAACTTCTCCTACAGCATAGGACCAAGCTGAATCAGCAAGACCTCCGTTTAAATTAACGACCATATCAATAGTAACAATATCTCCATTTTTAAGTGGTGTATTTGTAGGAAAGCCATGACAGATTTCATCATTCACAGAAGCACAAGTTGCATATTCATAACCATTAAAACCTTTTTGTTCCGGTGTTGCACCATGTTCTGCGAGGAAACGATCAACAAAACTGTTAATCTCCATCGTTGTTATTCCTGGCTTAATCATTTCTGCAATTTTTTTATGACAAGCAACTAGCAAATCACCGGCCTTTTGCATATGTTCAATCTCACGCATACTCTTTCTCGTGATCATCATTCATACGTCCCTTCCATAATCAAATCGTACAGAGAAAACATCTTATTTAACTTTATAAAGTTTAACACAAGGGCAACTTTCTTGCCTAGTTTTTTCATTGGAAAAGCCTATACCGCATTATACGGCATAGGCTTTTATAGATAATCATTCACGTCATAAATTCTTCCATTATCAGCATTTCCAGGGTCCGTCAGGATATCAACGAGGATGCCACTAACTTCTTCTGACCGCTTTAACAGATCTTGGCGTTTGTACTCTCTAAATTTCTCTACTTCATAAAAAGCTTCAACGCTTGAACTGCGGATCTGTTCCTGCATCTCCGTATCCATTATGCCCGGACTGAAGCCAACTACTTTATTATTAGAACCGATTGTCTCGAGTTCAGTAGCGACTGTCTTTGTATACATATCAAGACCTGCTTTTGCGCTGCAATATGCACTAAAACCATAGATCGGCCGCCTGCTTGCACCCGACGTTATATTAATTCCAATAAAAGGAGTATCCCTTTTTTCAGATTCGTACAATAAAGTATTCATAAGGGTCATCGGACTTGCTAGATTCACCTGCATATGGCGTGTAATCTCACCAGCATCCCTTAACTCTACAGCCTGGTTGATCGGGCTTAAGGTTGCTGCATTATTTATTAGATAAAGGTTATTCGCCTTCTCTTCTGAAAATAAGTAAGTAACAATTTCTTTTACTGTACTATCTAATAAAGCTATATCCGCTAAATTACATTCGTAATGTCTATACTCTGCTTTATTCTCTTTAGCATATCGCTCAAGTAGCGGATTTCCCTGTCTTGATACCCCAAGGACATGGATGCCACTTTCTAGAAGCAGTTTGGCACATGCTTCACCCAAACCACGCGAAGTGCCAGTAACAACCGCATAATCCATCGCATTCTCCCCCTAGTTTGCAACTAATCCAGTATTACCCTTGGTATATCAAACTGAAACGCTAAACATTCAAATATTATTTGAATGAGCTCCAATAATATGCAAGTGTTTCCATTCCTTTATCGAAGCTGTCCAGCGGGAAGCTTTCATTCGGTGAATGTAAGCGATCATCTGGTGTACCGAAACCAAGCAGTACGACTGGTACTTCATATATCGCATCAATCCACTCTACAACAGGTATGGAACCGCCCATTCTCACATATACAGTCTCTTTTCCAAAAGCTTTCGTATAACTATCTGCAGCTGTTTTGATAAGTGGATGAGTCGGCTCCACTTTATAAGCCTTTGCTGATAACTTCTCTTTCTTAACTGTCACTGTTACACCACTAGGCGTATGTTCGTTTATATGTTTCTCCAATAATTGTTGAATCCGCTCCGGCTCTTGTCCTGGTACAAGGCGGCAAGTAATCTTAGCTATTGCTTCTGAGGGGATAATTGTTTTTGTTCCCTCACCCTGATACCCACCATACAGACCATTAACTTCAAGTGTTGGGCGAGCCATCGTATGCTCTGCCGCTGTATAACCTTTTTCCGAAGCTGTTTCTGGAATGTCACACGATTTCACAAAGTCTTCTCCAGGTACACTCTTAATGAGCTCGCGTTCTTCATTCGTTAGATCTTCAACACCATCATAGAAACCATCCACTGTAATCACTTCATCGGTATTCTTCATCGTCGCAAGGATCTGGGCAAGTGCCATCGCTGGGTTTTTTACAGCACCGCCATACATACCAGAATGTAAGTCATGATCAGGGCCTTGAACATGTATCTCAATTCCAGTAAAACCTTTTAGGCCATATAGAATTGTTGGCTGATTGTCTGCCACCATACCTGAATCTGATATTACAGCAAAATCTGCTTGGAACTGCTCTTTTTTGTCGTGTAATATATCATATAAATGTTCACTGCCAATTTCTTCTTCGCCCTCAATGCATATTTTCACATTAAGCGGAATTCGCCCCTCAGTTTTCATAAAGGCTTCAAAAACAGCAAGTTGCATGAATACTTGTCCTTTATCGTCACTTGAACCGCGGGCATAAAGACGGCCATCACGTACTTCTGGTTCAAAAGGTTCGCTCTTCCACTGTTCAAGCGGCTCTGCTGGCTGTACATCATAATGTCCGTAGAACAGAACACAAGGTGCTTCAGCACCAGCTCCCATATATTCAGCATAAACAAGCGGATGACCTGCTGTTGCCTGCTTTTCCACTGCATCAAACCCTATTTCCTCCAAATAGTTTTTCAAAAAATCAGCAGCTTGTCCAACTGATTCCTTATACTTACTATCTGTTGAGACACTTGGTATGCGCAAAAAATCATTTAGCTTTCCAAGTAAACGTTCTCTGTTATTCTGCAAATATTGAATGACTGCTTCACTCATCTATTTCACCCTCCAAAATAAAAAATATTTTGATACAACAAAAAAAGATGACATCATCGTCACCTTTTTCATTTCTGTTTAGAAAACTTCGCTCCACTCATTACGTTTGGCAAGCATTTCACGAGCAATGTCTTTCGCGCCTTCAAGACTATGGTTCGCTGCCCAACCACACTGGACTTCATTACAAGCTGGCACTTCTGTTGCTTCGATTACGTCTTGTAATGTTTTCTCAAGAGTATCCAACACATCTTCATAATTATCATTATTCAAAATAGCTAAATAAAATCCTGTTTGACAACCCATTGGTCCAATATCAAGTACATTATCCATATGATTACGAATATTTTCTGCCATAAGATGCTCAATTGAATGTAATGCATCCATCACCATATGTTCCTTATTCGGCTGTTTAAAACGAATATCATATTTGTAAACCTGATCACCATTAGACCCTTTCGTAACGCCGACAAGACGTACATAAGGTGCCTTTACTTTCGTATGATCCAAGTTAAAGCTTTCTACATTCATCTTTTGCATAAGTAACCGCCCCTTTTACATAACTATATTTCATTTATGATAGCAAATCGGGGCAAAAAATGAAAGGACGAGCACCTACAATAGGACTCGTCCATTCTAAATTATTTGTTTTCTGGGAAGACACGTTTGATTGTATTACCAATTTGGTCAAAGAATCCTGTTACCGGACGACCATTATCCACGTTATCAGAATAACGATTCATCAAGTTTTTGAAATCAGGATTTGTCGAAACATAAACACGATCTATACCTGGTTCTTCAGATTGAACAATATCCTTAATACGTTTCTTAACCGCATCTGTAAGTTCACCTGCTGTTCTTCCGTTACTATTATCTGTGTCAAGATTAGCTGCAACATATGCTGTATTTTCTGTTGTTAACACATGCGCGCCATCAATACCTTGAACTTCTTTTTTAATACGCTCAGCTGATTTTTTGCTCATATTATAACGATTTTCACGATTATCCATATGATTGTCAGTTCTATTACGGTTTCTGTCACGATCCATCGTGTCTGTATCGTGCATATCGTTGTTGTAACGAGCTGTGTCATCACGCATAATACCGTCATCATTAAGATTGTTATTATAACGGTGATCATTCAACTGGTTATCCATACCTAAGTCATTCTTGTTCTTATCGTTGTTACCATTACACCCTACAAGTGCTGCTGCAATAGCAATCCCAATTCCTGCCTGTTTCCAATTAATCATTTGTATGTTGCCTCCTTTTTTTGTTCAGTTCTAGTATGCGAAACATAGGCTCAACTATTCGGGTTCTTTTGCTGTCCTTTTCTGGAAAGTTAGCCATGACTCGTCGTGAACAATCAAAAAAGATAAGGGCAAGGTAACAATGTAAAAGAACAGGCAGAAGGGAGAAATTTCATGGAACCGACGTTTGAATATGATCATGCGTTGTATTGCACACTTTGGGGACATTGGGACGATTTGATTTCAATCATGACAAAAACAAAAGATGATCTACTGTCCAAAAAAATAGAAAGCTTCATTACACATTTGCACTCTTCTATGAATGAACAAGAGGTGCTGGGGTCAAGAAACACACTGCTTCATTATATTGACCACGCCATGCACCAGGCTCCCCTTCCAGAAATTACGATGCGGTAGAGCGAAACTTCGTTCTGTGAATGACTTCCTCACAGAACGTTAGTTGAGCCAATCGGGCTTTTACGGGCAGTTAGGTACCTTTCAGCATATTCGGCATCTGTTTCAACTTAGCTCAGGGAATCATACTGCCCGTTAATCTGCGGTAGAGCGAAACTCCGTTCTACACGAATTTTACTACTTGCTAAATATCATAAAAAAATAAGCATGCAGCTCAATGCTGCATGCTTATTCTCAATCATCATCGTCGTCATCGTCATCGTCGTCGTCCTTATTGTTATTTTGATGACGATATTGTTCGCCGTTATTTTTGTATTGATTATAATCTTTATTACGATAAGGATTGTTATTTTTATAATCATAATCCTTTTGGTGATTGTAATTCTCATTCTTTTTCTCTTCATAATTCTGCTTGTTTCCGTTATTGGAATTAGATGAGTTAGAAGAATTATTAGAGCTGGAAGAACTAGAAGATTTATTAGATACAGAATTTGATGATTTTTGCTCATATGAACTGTCTTTTTTAGGAATACTCGCTTTATTTTGCTCAGTATTATTAGTCACCGTGTTGGTTGGAACCTCAGTCTGTGTTTTCGGCTGCACATACTTTTGATCGGAAGTATCTTTCTGTGCTTGCTTAGTTTTATCTGCTTCATTTTTATTTACTTTTGATTTGTCCTTATTTTGTTCAGACTTCTCTTTCATCTTTTTACTGGAATTCTTATCTTTCTTCTCATAAAAAGAATGAATCATTTTTTTATCTTTTTCAGATACGGCAGAAGCAGCTTCTGAATCCGGATCAAGCATCCGTTTAGCTAGCAATTCATTGGCAGACCGGTTTTCCTCTTGAGCTAACTTTCTTACTTTGGAAGGAATATCATAAGTTGCCACTTTCCATTCTGTCGCATCTTTAGAGAAGAATTGACGCAAATGATTTAAAACTGAAGCTTTTTTCTCGTCCTGGCCATCTGCATAACTAACGCCGACGAGCATTTTCTTACCGTTTGCAATTAAATCACGTTCTTCACTTTGAATCATAATATTGTCTACAACTTTATCAAGATCTTCACCTTTAACATCACCTAAATGCGTTTTTAACGTTTCAGCATCTTTATTCAAGGGTGTTAAGTTTTTGACATGCAAATCCTTATCAACTTGAAGCTCTATACTCGGATTGATGTCGATACTTACATAAGCGTAAGTCTCTGTGTCTTTGACAGGCATGAAATACGCAGGAGCTGCGATCAGTAAGAACAGTACGGCAACTGCTACCAATCCAGCAGGTATCCCAATCTTCCCCATTGAAAGTACATTCCAGTTCTTTTTTCTACTGGTGAGTGGTTCAAAATCAACTTCTTCTCCAATTTCTGCACTCTCTGTGGGAACTGCCTTTTGAAAATGACCTTCCGCTGTAAGTACAATCATATATTTGCGATGTTTTTCCATCACTAACCCTTTATTCACTGGCCTATCCCCTTTAAGTACTCCTGTAAATAAATAAAATCTCCATCCAGCACAATAAAGATTGCCAAAATGAATTTCCGGTTGCGCTCTAATGTCTTCTTGCTGACATCCACGAGTTTCGCGAGCTCTTTAATAGGAAGCTTGTGCTTGCGCTTCACATGTTCTCGAAGCACCTCGTCAGCATATAAGACTTTTGCAGTCGCAACTGCGGAGTCTCTTGCATCCTTATGTTTGGGCGATGATTCAGCAAGCTCAGTGAGTGTTAACTTGTACTGTTCCAGCTGTTTCGCGAATTCTATAATCTCCTGCTTGCGATACCAAGAATCCTGTTCTTTCTCATAAGATTCTTTCACAGCTGCTGCTTCAAGCGGATTTTCCATTTGCTCTTCATCATACGTTTCATCAAGCGAAACAGCAGTTACCCCTTTTTGAGTATAACGAATATAGTCAATAACCTTTCGCTTAATAACCAGCTTAGCAAAAGAGAAAAAGTTTCCTCTTTCAGGTGCGTAGCTTGCAATTGCTTCATTAAAAGCCGAAAGTCCGATGCTGAATTCATCGTCTTTCTTCGGATCAACATAGCGTTTGCATACTTCCGACACACACTTCGCAATAAACGGTTGATAACTTTTAAGCAGATGATTTAGTACGAATTCGTCACCTTCCTGTGCTGCCCTAATCATTTCTTCAAGTGAAAGAGATTTCAATGATGGACTGGTTACCATGTTAAGGCACCTCCATCTATCATAGAATTCGCCACTTTTTCTCTATTTATGGGTGTAACCAGCAAGTAAATATTCATTTTTTCAATATTTTTGTTCTCCTCCATGATGTTGGCTCCGCTCCTGATTAGTTTCTCTAGAAATTCCACTAAGTTATAATTTTGGCTATCTTATATTCTAACGCAACTCATTATGTTATGGCTATCACATTTAGTTGACAATCCCATTAAAAATACCAAATATTGTTGTAATAATCGTCTGCATATGTAAAAAAACCTCTAATTTTCTAGAGGTTTGGGGAATATTGATGCAATTCTTTCATTGATTTATATATAGGGCGTTTCATAAATGCTTCGCGTGATCCATTCAAATATAAGTCACCTTCTGACCATTCAGAGGAAATAAACTCTTCGGGCGTTACAAGCAGCAAGCCATTTTCTGGTTGATACTTAAGCTGAAGAACGAATGACTGCACAGTCCAGGTTTTTGTATTAAAAACACCATCAACAATCTTGCCCATCCGACCATTTGCCGCATGAACACGACAGTCTCGAATGTCTGCTTCCGAACGCAAATTGTAGTTGTTTCTAAAAGCATTTTTAACATACGCATCGCTAACAGTATCCTCAACTAGATTTATATTCCAATATTTTAGCCAACCATAGTAATCCGCAAGCTTCTCTTCTGTCTCAAATGTTAAGCTGGATCGCTCAGAGATTTTGGGGCTCTTTCGAATTGTCTCCTTATCGAGATTGACCATCAGCTGTTCCTTAATTAAATTAAGATCACTGAAACTAGAAGGAGACAACAACACTCTTCTACCAGGGAGCGTTTTCCACGTATCAACAAGCGCATAGCGAATTGCCCAATTCACATCATCTATGTAAAGATCCTTTACCTTTCCTATTTCTCCGTCCGTTGCGTCCATACTACAACGATACAAGTCAGAAATGAATGCAATCATTCGAACACCTCCTGTTAATATAAATTATGTTTAATCGTTACCCCTGATGTCAATCTTCTAAAATACTTTGCAGTCACTGAGGAATGATATAATCAAGCTACAAAACATCCAAGAAAGTGAAATGATATAAATGAACAAGAACAAGTTTGTACCAACAGCACCAGCTGCTATTATGGCGCTGGGAATATTTTTAATTGGCTCTATTGAGATGTTCCCGAGAATTGATCAGTATTTTGGATCTGCTTTAGCAGGTTTGCTCATCATCATCTGGCTTTATATGTATGGAACGCTAATTTCCCAAATGATTGATATCCGTTTTCGTCACAGTTTGCTAAATAATCCGATTCATTTTTTTGCAATAGGTACTTGGATTGCTGCTGTCTCCGTGTTAACCATTGTGGTGTTGAAATACTTTCCTTCGCTTCAACCTATGATTTACACCTCGGCAATTATCAATATTGCCTGCTGGTCGCTTTTTATTTTCCTGGCCGTCTCGAACCTATGGAAATTAACGAAAATGAGACAGTGTAATGTTCACGGATTAATCCTGCTGGCCACAGTGGCCACTCAATCCACAGCCATTATGAGCAAAGCCGTATTCCCAATAATATCACCATGGATACTCATTTTCTGGATTTATTTAGGTTTTATCTTATATAGTTGTGGTTTTATCCTATTATTTAAAAGCTATGTCCTTAACAGAAACTGGAACCTTGCTACAGACTGGAAGAATACAAATTGTATTATTCATGGTGCAATTTCCATATCTGGTGTCGCAATGGCTGTTTCAGGTATTTTCACACCTGTGACAGTTATTATTTGTTGGTTGACAGCTTTCCTGCTTCTGATTTTTGTTGAAACAATTGAGCTCATCCGTGCCTATATACGCATTAAGGCCCTAGGGTTAAAACAAGCCCTATTTATATTTGATACTTCACAGTGGGCTCGCAACTTCACATTTGGCATGTTTTTTGTCTTATCAAAATACACATTTGAAATTGTTGCTAATTCTGTATCAATCAGATTCGTCCACTATATAGAACAGTCACTTACGTTTTTGGCAGCAATTGTTATTTTGCTTCTCATCATTGAATTTATTCTTTTAATACACAGTGTTTTACAGGATTTCAGACAAAATATTGAAAAAGTCGAGGCTTCTGACTAGTCAATATGTTAAGTAACTGTTATAGTAACTATATTAATATTAACATAACAGTTGGAGGAATGAACAATGCACTTGCAAGAAATGCTTGATTACAACACAAAATTCGTAGAGGGCAAACAATACGAACCTTATACAACTGATAGTATTCCAAATAAGAAAATGGTTGTTTTCACATGTATGGAATCACGCCTTGTAGAATTACTGCCTCGCGCTTTAAATATTCAAAATGGCGATGTCAAAATGTTGAAAAATGCTGGAGCTATTATCCGAAAGCCATTTGACAGCATCATGAAGAGCATTCTTGTAGCTGTTTACAACTTACAGGCTGATGAAGTAACGGTAATTGGTCATCATGACTGCGGTATGTCTAAAGTTGATGTTCCCGATTTAGAAAAGCGCATGGCTGAACGCGGTGTTCCTCAGGAAACAATCGATGCATTACAAAATTCTGGAATTGATTTCGAAGACGAGTTCCATGGTTTTGCTACAGTAGAAGAATCTGTGGAACAGAGTGTATCTATTATTCGCAACCACCCACTATTACCATCTAACGTAAAAGTGCATGGTCTTGTAATCGATCCGCATACTGGTAAGGTCGATGTCGTAACACGCGGCTAATTGAAATTCAGGGCTGTCTCCTAAGTCTTTTTTAAGTCTTAGGAGACAGCCCTTTTCTTGTATCTCAATTTCTATTACATCAACAACAAGAATTCCCATTAAATATACAGAATCATAATGAAAACTCTAAAATTCTCCTTAATATCTTTCCATTTTTTTGATATTCTAGTTAAAGATATTATCTTTTACGGTATAATAGACTCATATGATTCCATGCCAACCAGTCCATATAGCATCAGGGGGTTCAATTAGTGAATATGAAAGTGGCTAAAGATCGCTATCAAATCGCGATGCGTGTGATTGGTAGAAATTTTAATCAAATCATTAAAGATATAGTCAATACAGAGATAAAAAATGAACTATATCTAACATTACAATTTATTGTGCGACATGGTCAAACGACCAATACAGAACTTGCTAATCAATTCGAGGTCGGAAAGAGCACGATAACAGCACGGTTAAACCGATTAGATCAATTAGGACTAATTGAAAAGCAGGGCAATCATAAAGATAAAAGAACCATCTATGTTGCAGCTAGCAGCAAAGGACAGCAACTAGACAAAAGGATTGAAAACAAAATTCTGACGGTTTTGAGCACCATTATTAAAGATGTTGAAGAAAAGGAATTGGTAAACTTTTTACAAACACTCGAAAAGTTCGCCCTTCTTCTTGAAGAACATGAATAAAAGCGTATTCTGGCACGTCTGCCAGAACACGCTTTTATATTTTACTCGTTTCTTCAATTATTTTAATTACTTTATTTAATGAATCTAAGGAATCGTTTTTACCCATCTGGTCTATCATAATTGGGCCGTATTCCTTTAATTGTTCCAATTCCTCAGCAAGCACCTCGGTTGTCAGGCGTTCTTCTTCAAGAACACGTCCATATCTCTTTTTGGCAAAAGATTTAGCATTCACAATCTGATCACCCCGACTTGCATTCAGACCAAGCGGAACTAAAAGCATTGGTATACGCAAGGCAAGGAATTCGAAGATTGCGTTGGAACCTGCTCTTGATAGTACATAATCTGTAGCAGCAAATACATCTTTCAACTCATCTTGAACGTATTCAAACTGTGCATAACCAGGTCTCACAAATGCAGGATCCATCTTCCCCTTACCACAAATGTGAATAATCTGGTAAGTATCAAGCAAACGATCTAATCCTTCACGAATTGAGCTATTAATCTTCTCAGAACCTCCACTTCCTCCCATAACAAGAAGAACGGGACGGTTAGAGTCCAAACCTGCAAATGACAAGCCTTTTTCACGATTTCCTGAGAATAACTCTTTCCTGATAACAGCTCCGACATATTCAGCCTTTGCAGATGGCAGGAATTTAAGTGTTTCTTCAAAAGTTGCAAGCACTTTTTTAGCAAATGGAATAGCAATTTTATTTGCCAGTCCTGGCGTATAATCAGATTCATGAATAACTGCAGGCACACGAAGCAGTTTGGATGCGATCATCACCGGAACAGATACGAATCCACCTTTTGAAAATATGACACTTGGCTTGCATTTACGAATAATATTACAAGATTGCAGAGTGCCTTTAAGAACTTTAAATGGGTCTTTGAAGTTCTCCTTTGACATATAACGACGCAGTTTACCTGTCGAAACGGCGTGATAAGTAACACCTGGGATCTGACCAATCAAATCTTTCTCAATACCATCTTTAGAACCAATATAATCAATTCCCCAACCTTTTTCCTGGAAAATTGGAATTAGGGCAAGATTAACAATTACATGTCCGGCAGTACCGCCGCCGGTAAATAAGATACGTTTGCTCTTCATTAAAATGACGTCCTTTCTTCCTTAATGCCTGGCAAAGCGATATAATGCTTTTAATGCCCTTTTTTAATCAATCACCTCTTACATCCTAAGCGAAAAACTAGAAAAAAGGAAGATTTATATGCATGAAACATCAAGACTAAGCGATAAGTTGAAATTATTTTTGATAATTGTAATTCCTATACTCATTACACAAGTGAGTATGTATTTGATGAACGTGTTCGATACAGTCATGTCTGGCCATGTTAGTGCAATAGATCTCGCAGGCGTTGCAATCGGCTCAAGCCTGTGGGTCCCAGTATTTACTGGAGTGAATGGTGTATTACTCGCGATTACTCCAATCGTGTCTCATTTGCTCGGCTCGGGTGATCAAGCAACTATCTCTAAAAAAGTTCAACAGGCACTCTATATTGCACTAACACTAGCTCTTGCAGTTACGATTATTGGCATCCTCGGTCTCAATCCGTTATTAAACATGATGGACTTGGATCCCGAAGTTAGCCGTATTGCTAGATTATATGTATTGGCACTATTTGGCGGAATTGTTCCCTTGTTCCTCTTTAATACAATACGCAGTTTCATTGATGCACATGGGCAAACTCGAGTTTCTATGTTCATTATTTTGATTTCATTGCCGCTCAATATCATTTTTAATTATATCTTTATCTTTGGGAAATTGGGCATGCCTGCCTTTGGTGGTGTAGGTGCCGGTATTGCAACTGCGATTACCTACTGGATTATATGCATATTTGCATTAATCATTGCCAAATCGTTGCATCCCTTCAGCAAATATAATTTATTCTCCAATTGGCAGAAACCCCATCTTGCTGATTGGCTAGAGCAATTTAAAATTGGTGTACCAATTGGTTTTGCTATTTTTTTTGAGACAAGCATTTTCTCAGCTGTGACGATTTTTATGTCCGTATATAGTACAAATACGATCGCAGCCCATCAAGCAGCAATGAACTTCTACTCATTGTTATATATGATTCCGCTTAGTGTCGGCATGGCCCTGACAATTACAGTTGGCTATGAATTGGGAAGTAGAAGATTTAATGATGCTAAAGTATATGGACGCATCGGTTTATTCAGTGGTGTATTCATTGCTGTTGTGTTCGGTCTTGTCCTATACTTCACCAGTGACGATGTTGCAAAGCTCTACAACAGCAATCCAGAAGTTGTCACGATGACATCACACTTCTTAATATATGCTATCCTTTTGCAATTAGCCGATTCTTTCGGAGCACCGCTACAAGGAATATTACGTGGTTATAAAGATGTTAATGTGACATTGTATATGGCTTTGGTCTCTTTCTGGATTATTGGCTTGCCATCTGGATGGCTATTCGCAAAGTATACAGAACTTGGACCGTTTGGCTACTGGATCGGTTTGATTATCGGATTAACCGTTGGCACGATTATGCTATATATTAGGCTTCACTTTGTTCAAAGAAAGGCAAAACAACAGCACAGTACCTAATTTAGGAACTGTGCTGTTGTTTTGCTCAATTCTGTTGTACAAATGAAAAAGAGCATTAGCCTTGAAAAGAAAGGCTGATGCTCTTTGTTTAATGAGCAGGGAAATAAATCATCTGTAGCACGAAGATAATACCAAACAAGTATAGAAGCCAATGTACTTCTTTACCTTTTCCACTTACAAGTTTCAGCAATGGATACGTAATAAATCCAATTGATATACCCGTAGCAATACTTGAAGTAAGGGGCATTGTCATCAAAATTGCAAATGCTGGGAAGGCTTCATCAAAAGAAATCCAGTCGATTTTAGCTAGCCCTTCCATCATGAAACACCCAACAATAATCAACACTGGAGATGTAATTGACGGTAAGCTTGAAATAGCACCGATTATCGGTGTGAAGAAAATCGAAATTGCGAACAAGCCAGCGACAACGATTGAAGTTAAACCCGTTCTGCCTCCTGCAGCAACACCTGAAGTAGACTCTACATAGGCTGAAGATGGGCTTGTACCAAATACAGAACCAACTGTTGTTGCAGTTGCATCGGCTAGTAATGCAGCCTTCGCACGCGGCATTTTGCCGTCTTTTATAAACCCAGCTTTTTCGGCTACACCGATCATCGTTCCAGTCGTATCAAAAATTGTAACAAGCAAGAAGGCAAAAACAACTGTATATAAACCGTTAGAGAACACACCACCAATATCTATATCAAAGAATACAGGCGCCGGCGGCATTGCAACGAATTTATGATGGAAATCAATAAGACCCATGAAATAGCCAATTACACCCGTAATAATCATGCCAATGAAAAGCGCTCCACGCAACTTCCAAGCTAGCAAGATTAATGTGATGAATAGGCCGATTAGTGTAAGCATTGTAACCGGTTCGCTAAAGCTTCCGAAACCGACCATTGTTGCTTCATTCGGCACGATAATGCCTGATTGTTTCAAACCAAGGAATGCAATAAATAGCCCAATTCCTGATGTAATACCGTATTTAAGAGAAGGCGGAATCGCAGATATAAGTGTTTCTCGCAAATTTGTCAGACTGAGAAGGATAAAAATCAAACCAGCAAGGAATACAGTCCCGAAAACAACTTGATAAGACACACCATGTGATGCAACAACACTTGCAAAATAAGCGTTCATTCCCATACCTGGTGCAATCGCAATCGGATAATTCGCGAACAGTCCCATAATCAAAGTTCCGACAATTGCCGAAATAACGGTTGCCATAAATACCTGATTAAAAGGTACACCGGCAGCTTCCAATACAGATGGATTGATTACTACTATGTAAACCATTGTTAGGAATGTCGTCAAACCTGCCGTAAATTCTGTTTTGATAGATGTATTGTTTTCTTTCAATTTAAAGAATCTATCCATAAGTGCACCTTGCTTTCCGAATGTTTTTGTTAACAATGAATATAATATTCGTTTTTTAGATGTTTTGCAATGATTTTTTGTAGAATTTCCTCAAATTGCTTACTTTTTTATTATTCCCTAGTCTTAATAAATTTAACAGCGAACCAAAAATAAAGCCCACCGTATGCGGCAGGCTTTACATTGATTAACTTTCTAGTAGGAGGTCATAAGGATCTTCAAGAAGCTGCTTAATCCGAACAAGGAATTGAACAGCTTCCTTGCCATCAACAATCCTATGGTCGTAGGATACTGCTACATACATCATTGGGCGAATTTCAATCGTATCATCTGGCATGGCCACAGGTCTTTTCTGGATCGTATGCATACCTAGAATACCAACTTGTGGCGTATTCAGAATCGGTGTAGATAGAAGCGAACCAAAGACACCGCCATTTGTGATTGTAAAGCTGCCGCCTTGCAGGTCGGCAATTTCTAATTCATTGTCACGTGCTTTTTTACCAAGATCACCGATCGTTTGTTCAATACCAGCAAATCCTAGCTGATCGGCATTGCGTACAACAGGAACGACAAGCCCTTCCTCTGTTGAAACAGCTATCCCGATATCGTAATATTTTTTGATAATTAGTTCATTACCTTCGATCTCTGCATTCAGTAACGGGAAGTTTTTCAATGCTGCAACAACTGCTTTTGTAAAGAATGACATGAATCCTAATTTGACACCGTGTTTCTCCAAAAACTTATCTTTTCGATCTTTACGAAGCTTCATTACATTTGTCATATCCACTTCATTGAATGTCGTTAGCATTGCTGCATTATGTTGGGCTGCAACGAGTCGCTTAGCAATTGTCATACGCCTGCGGGACATTTTAATACGTTCTGTGGGACGCTCCTGAGAGTCCGGCCGCAGCATCGGCTCTTCCCCATTACTTGATGAAGAAATTGTCTTATCATCCGATTTACCAACTGAACTTTCTTTTTGCTGAATAGCAAGCAATTCAGCCTCTCGTCTGCCTATCGTTCCATATGCACCCATAAGCTTTTTATCCAAATCATCTAAACTGATTCCATTCTCACGGGCATATTTCCTTGCTGATGGTGTAGCTGATATATGCGAATTTTCGCCCGCTTGTTCGTTTTCTTGAGCTGAAATATTTTCTTCAGGTGAGTGTTGAGCAATTAAGTTATCCTTCTGTTCATTACTTCTAGTAGTAGGCTTTTCTTCTCTCTGCTCCTCACCCGTTACTTTTTCATTAAGCGTTGCTGGGCCTTCTAATACACGAGCAATTGTTTCACCAACTTCTACATCTTGGCCTTCATTAGCAACAATCTCTTTGACTATTCCTGCATAATCACTATTAATTTCTACATTCACTTTATCTGTTTCTAATTCTACAATCGGTTCATCTTTTTGAACTTGTTCACCTTCTGCTACAAGCCATTTTACAATCGTACCTTCTGTAATTGATTCAGCTAATTGTGGTACTTTTATCTCTTTATCACTCATAGGAATACACTCCTTTTCTCCGTACTTATTGCTGCTTCAATAATATGAGTTTGACCATTTCTATGAATATTCGGATCACCAACTGCCGGTGAGGAACGCTTTGGCCGTCCCAAGTATCGCAGCATTTGATTTGGCTGCAATAAATCATTCAAGTAATCGTCTACGAAATCCCAAGCCCCCATATTACGTGGTTCTTCTTGAACCCAAACAATCTCTTCAATGTTCGGTAATTCAGCTAAATATCTCTTTAATGTGTTCTGCGGAAATGGATAAAATTGTTCCAGTCGAAGTACTTCGAGCCAATCAAAGTCTCCACCCCTTTTCTTCATTTCTTGTTCAATCTCAATCATTAACTTGCCACTCCCTAGCAACAATCTCTTTGCCTTTGAAGGTGAGCTTTTACGGTCATATCCTCTTTTAACCAGTTCAAATGTCTGATTAGAGAATTCTTCTACCTTCGAAGCGACAAGTGGATTACGAAGCAGACTTTTGGGTGTCATGACAACGAGTGGTCGCACTTCTTCCTGTCCGCATAAAATCGCTTGGCGACGCAATAGATGGAAATATTGCGCACTAGATGTAACATTGGCCACGATTAGATTATTTTCTGCAGCGACTTGCAGGAATCTTTCCAAGCGCGCACTTGAATGTTCAGGCCCCTGTCCTTCATAACCATGTGGCAACAGCATGACCAGGCCTGATTTCTCCGCCCATTTTGCGCGACTGGACGTAATAAATTGGTCAAAAATAACTTGTGCTGCATTAGCAAAGTCACCAAACTGCGCTTCCCAGATTACAAGTGTATCTGGAGCCTGCACACTATAACCATACTCAAAACCAAGCACTCCAGCTTCTGACAACGGACTATTGTGAATATCAAATGAAGCCTTAGCTCCTTTCACCCCATGCATAATACAGTAATTTACATCTGCATCTACATCATGGAGCACCATATGACGATGAGCAAAGGTACCTCTTTCCGTGTCCTGCCCTGTCAATCTAATTGGCGTACCGTCCTCTAATATTGCTGCAAAGGCAAGTGCTTCGGCAGCTCCCCAGTCAATTCTGTTGTCTGTTTCTATCATATTTTCACGTCGTTGCAAAATCTTCTCCAGTTTAGGAAATGCATTAAACCCTTTTGGTCGACTCATCAATTGCTTGCTCAACTGCTTTAATTTATCAATTGGAACTTCTGTATTGAAACGCCCTAGTTCCCTAGCAAGCGCTGGTGGAATTGGTCCAATCTCTTGATCTTCCGTACTATTTTCTTGCATAGAATCATAGAGCTTTCTCAGTTCACTGTTCCTTTTTTCTTTCATTTGTTCAAGTTCATTATTTGAAAGGACGCCCTCTTCAATCAATTTGCTTGCGAAAATACTAGCAACTGTCGGGTGCTCGTCAATTTCCTCATATAAACGCGGTTGTGTAGTTCTTGGTTCATCAATCTCGTTATGTCCATAACGGCGATAACCAACAAGATCAATTAGGATATCTTTTTCAAACGTTTTCCGGTATTTGAATGCGAGCGTTGCTGCTGTAATACAGGCGAGCGGATCATCTGCATTCACATGAATAATTGGGATTTCAAATCCTTTTGCCAAATCACTTGCATAACGCGTCGAACGGCCATCCTTCTCTACTGTTGTATAACCGATTCGATTATTAGCAATAATATGAAGCGTACCGCCAGTCCTGTAACCATCCAGACCACTTAAATTCAATGTCTCCGCAACTATTCCTTCTCCAATAAATGCTGCATCTCCATGAATGAGAACACTGAAAGCATTATTCATTTCTTGTTCCGATGCTCCAGGCTGATCTCTGTTATCCTGCGCTGCTCTAGTTAACCCCTGAACAACTGGATTAACAAATTCCAGATGCGAAGGATTATGAGCAAGTGTGATTCTTGTCGTACCAGTTCCTTCTGTTATTTCCTTACGCGCACCAAAATGATATTTCACATCGCCGCTCCAGCCGTAATTGATCGTAGCTGAACCTTCCGTAGGCAACAATTCTTTATCTGGACCCTTATTGAACTCAGAGAAAATTTTATCAACAGGTTTTTTTAGAATATGGGCAAGAACACTTAACCTCCCCCGATGTGCCATGCCCATCATAATATTGCCTAGTTCATCCGTAATTGCTTGTTTGGCAATCTGATCAAGCACGGGAACCATAATCTCCAAACCTTCTATTGAGAAACGCTTTTGTCCCACAAACGTCTTTTGTAGAAAGTACTCAAAACCTTCCACATCTTCTAGTCTTTTCAACAGCTTCTTTTTTGCTTCAGAAGAGAATTGTTTCTGAAGGCTTTTTGACTCAATATGCTCAAGAAGCCATCTTCGTTCTAAATCATTATTTACATGGTCATACTCAAATGAAATCGTACCTGTATAGCACTTCTTCAAATACTCAATTAAATCTTCCCCATTCTCAAGTTCTTGAGGATACTTATCTCGCAACCATGAAATTGGCATATTACGTAAGTCATCCATCGTCAATCCATATGTTTTCGGATCAATAAGTGGAGAATGCCCAGCTTGGGAAATACCAATTGGATAAATATCCGCTTCCAAATGTCCATATCTGCGAATCGCTTCAATAAGTTCGATAGTCGCAGTCAGTTTTTTGATCCTTTGTACATTAGGCGTGCTATTAGATTTATATGTTTCCTTTGCATCTACTGGTTGTCGTATCTCATTTTCAACCCATTCAGGTGCACCCCACTTATCGAACAACTGACGGATTGACTTTTCTACAGTTTCAGGATTACTTTGATAATGCTCATACTGTTCTTCCAGATACCATTGATTAAGTTGACTGAACTGATCCCAGAATACTTGACGTTCTTCTTTATTTTCCACGTCGCTATCCCCCCATAAACAGCAATTGCGAACTAAGAAAGCGCTGCCATTTCTTTTCATATAATTATAACTATGTAGCAAAATTAATCTGTTGCTAACAACCTTCCCTAAATAGGCGGAAACAAACTTACTTGCAAGTTGACAGAAAAGATTGATTTCCGTGTCAACTTTGTCCATAATAAAAGTAAGAAAATAGTCCGCAACCCTTTCTGCTATTCAGTCTCCAAAATGCAGAATTAGCGGCATAGGAGGGTCTTTCCTTGAAACTAGCACTTCTTATTGGAGTTATCATTACTTTTCTAATTTCTTGTTTTACTTCAGGCTATGACGCAAAGCCTGGTATGCCTCGTAAGCAGTAATAAGGTGGGGAATTTCATTACGTGTAAGCCTTTTACCACGAAATTTCCTTAGAACTAATCAGATTTATATAGGCCGTTGATTTCTCGCTTAATTATTTCCAGTTACTTAAACAATCTGGGCGCAGGGACTTATTACCTGTTAACAAGTAAAAAAGACCTCATGTGTGAAATATTCGTCACATGAGGTCTTTTTTCCTGTTTATTATTTTAAATTCGGGAAGTTTTGTTGACGCAGTGCTTCGTAAACAACAATTGCGACTGAATTCGCCAAATTTAAAGAGCGAATTTTGTCGTTCATATGGATCCGCAAGCATTGGTCTTCCTTACCTTCAAGTAGTTCTTTTGGAATACCTGTCGTCTCTTTTCCAAATACGAGGAAAATATCTTTATCACAATCTGAAAAGTCAACTTCCGTATAATGATCGGTACCATAATTCTCAATATAGTAGAAGCAAGCATCTGGATATTCATTATGCAATGCTTCAAATGAATCATGCTCATGTACATCGACATTTTTCCAATAATCAAGTCCAGCGCGACGCAATGTCTTGTCGTCAATTTTGAAACCAAGTGGGTGTATCAGATGAAGAGATGTCCCTGTACCAAGACAAGTTCTCGCAATATTACCGGTATTCGGTGGGATTTCGGGCTGATATAGTGCTACGTGTAAAGCCATTCTTTCATTCTCCTGTCAAACTAAATTATATATATACTTGTTATTATATCAGACAGGACCAATACGGAAAAACTTGTATTTGCAATTCGGTGTCCATGCCGCCGAATCTTTATATTCCCAATAGCGATTCCTACTGTTATTCGTATGCGCATTGACCAGTGGCATACCAGCAGCATCCTTATTCACTACGATAGTATTATGATCCCATTTTCCATCACCTTCAAAATCATAGCAAATTACGTCACCAGGCAGTAAGTCTTCTGGTTTTTCAACTGCCTTAGCAGTAAGCCCGCTCCGTGAACCGCTTAAATGCCAGCGCAACGAGTGGGCAACTGACCAGCTAAAGCTCCAGCTGTTATTTCCATACCACCAGCCTTTACTTCTATTTGGAGCTCCTGTCATCGGTGCACCTCCTGCGAAGAGACATTGTGAAATATAATTTGTACAGTCATCATCATTAAATACACGGAATTGCGGATTATAGTCATTCCACCATCTATCCGCATAACGTACTGCATTCAGACGGTCATACGAGAAACGAGGCAAATCAACAGATCGATCATCAAACAAATCCGCTTTTAATTTTAATTCTTCATTCGGCTGTTGGTCGATTTTTACATGATTTATAATTTCCAGCCCTCTTAATTCGAACTCCATTGGAATCAGTTCTTCTTCAATATAAAAAAAGTCTTTTTGTTTAATAAAATATGTTAGATGTATAAGATATTTCCCACACTGGTTACCTTCTGCACGCAGTTGTTCAAAGATCCGACCATTACCAGAAATCTTTAATATTTCAGCTTCTCTTTCCTTGAATAACTCTCTTTTTCTACTAAGCCAGGGTGCAGTTGTGCGTTCTTCAAATAAATCCACCCACCACTTTTTAATCATTTGCATAAAAAATCCCCTCCACATGATTCATATGAAAGGGATATAACAGTCCATACCTATTTTTGTTCAAGGTTTAACAAATACGTCTTTTTATCAATACCACCATTATAGCCTGTCAAATGGCCATTAGAGCCAATAATTCGGTGACATGGAACAAGGATTGAAATTGGGTTTCTATTTACGGCCTGTCCTACTGCGCGAACTGCTTTAGGATTGCCAATTCGTTCAGCTATATCTTTATATGAGCAGACCTCTCCATACCCAATTTGCAGGAGCTCTTGCCAAACTTGATTTTGAAATGTCGTTCCTGTGAAAATAACTTGAGGAATATCAATATCTCTCCCAGCAAAATATTCCCCTATTAATTGCTTTACCCATGTAATTACTGCATCATCTTTTGTAAAGTCTACTTTCTCCATATTGCGTCCAACACGTTTTTTCATATCAGCAATTCCATCTTCTGAACAGCCAAAGTCAAGCCAAATTATACTGTCTTTATTTACTCCAGCTGTCATCGCACCGAGTGGGGTTTGTATTTCTCCATATTGAATAAGCACCGTTGTTTTACCCCTCCTGTTTTTCGAGAGCTTTTTCTAGTTCAAAAAGAACTTGCTCATCTTCTTCTTGGTCAAGCGCATTCAAAATCGCAGTAAAGGATTCTTCCGTTCCAATTTTACCAAGCGACCATGCGGCCGTTCCTCGCAATACAGGACGGGGATCGTTCTTGAGAATATCTATGAGATCAGCGATTGCAGATTTGTCTTTATACACACCAAGTGCAATGATAGCATTACGCTGGATCGGCTTTTTGCCCCGCCATGAGCCAGCCATATGCCCATATGTCTCCCTGAATTGTCTATTAGACATCTTAAGAATTGGCTTCAATTGCGGTTTGACAATTTCCGGTTCTGGCTCGAGATCTTCATGGATGTGGAAATCAACTTGGCGGTTACGTGGACAAACTGCCTGACAAGTATCACACCCATACAACCGGTTTCCAATTTTGTCCCGATATTCTTCAGGAACAAAGTCTTTTACCTGTGTAAGGTAAGCAATACAGCGTTTCGAATCAAGCTGTCCACCTTGTATAATTGCCCCTGTTGGACAAACATCAATACAGATTCGGCAATCACCACAGCTGTCTTCAAGTGGCTTATCTGGTAGAAACGGAATGTTTGTAATAAGTTCTCCTAAATAAACATAAGAACCAAACTCTGGCGTAATGAGTAATGTATTCTTACCACCAAAACCAATCCCCGCTCTTTCAGCTACTGCTTTATCAACCAGTTCCCCCGTATCAACCATGAATTTCCCTGTGTATTCCGTTTCTTGTTCCTGAATAAAGGATGATAATTTCCCTAGACGCTCTCCAAGAGCATCGTGGTAATCAATGCCCCAGGAAGCGCGACAAAAGACACCGCGTCTATCTGCACGGGTGCTCTTCGGTGCATCTTCCATCTTAGCAGGATAAGCAACCGCAATAGAAATGATCGATTGTGCCTCAGGAAAAAGCAGCTTCGGTTCCGTCCGTTCATCAATCGTTCCTTTTTCAAATCCCGATTGATAACCAAGCTCTTGCTGGCGCCGAAGTCGTTCCTTTAACTCGACAAATGGGTCTGCCGTTGTAAACCCGATCTTGTCGATTCCGATTTCCTTACTGTAGCGAATAATTTTCGCTTTTAATTTTTCTGTATCCATGTCGATTCAGACCTTTATTTAAAGAGTTTTTTTATCAGCTTCAATACTCGAATAAATCAATTATCTTCTATTATTTACTTTTATTATAAACATACTTTTTCAGTTATGGTCCCAACCATAGCTTCTTAATTCCTTCTCTGTAAAAAAATTTCAGTTCAATACTCATTGGCGAGTACTAAGTCGCTTTTCCAAATTCAGCTTACGTGTGGGCAACTTTTTGGAAATCTCGTATTTTTCAACAATTCTCTGCTTAGAGCATAGCCTGACTGAACACGAGTTGCAAGCTGTTAAAGAGTAAAATTAAACGCAGCACCTCGTAATTCAAGTTACGAGATACTGCGTTGCGAACTATTATGTATGGAGCGGGTGAAGGGAATCGAACCCTCATCATCAGCTTGGAAGGCTGAGGTTTTACCACTAAACTACACCCGCATATTAGATTGCTCAGCAATGAACGTTCTTTCTATAAACATTATTGTAAATGTTTTTTCACGAGATTTCAACCAATAATCGATATTTTTTTCATTTAATTAAAGAAATAAGAAGAATCAGCTCGAAAGCCGATTCTTCTATGAATTCTTAGTGGAATAGTCCGGATTCTCTTGCCTTCTTCATTACTTTGTCTGTACTCTTGTTAATCGGTTCTTTCAAAAGTACACCAAGAATGAGGAAGAGAATACCAAAGACACTAAGCATGATAATGTCATGTTGGGCTCGTTCCCAGACGATGCCCCCTACCGATTCTCTCAGCAGGTCCACACCATATGAGAATGGCAAGAATGGATGGATTTTCTGGAAGAAGCTTGGTAAGAGAACTACTGGGTATGTTCCACCTGAACCAGCTACCTGTAGTACAAGCATGATAATCGCCATTGCCTTGCCGACATTCCCAAATATCGAAACAAGCGTATATACAATCAACATGAAGATAAGGCCAATGTATAGGCCGAATATCGTAAACCAGACTGGATTATGCACATTAACATCAATAATGAACATATCACCTAAAGTCACCACTAGGCTTTGCAGCAATCCAACAGATATAAACGTGAGCATCCTGCCGAAATATTCCTCAGTTTTATTAAATGCCCAATCATGATTTACTTCAGCTACAACAAGTGAAATGAGCAACAAACATCCGACCCAAATAGCAAGTGTTGTGTAGAACGGTGTCATTCCAGTACCATAATTCGCAATTGGATATAGTTTATGCTCATCAAGTTTCACGGGTTCCTCAAAGAAGCTACTCTCCGCACCTGAATCATTTTGGAGGAGTTCTATAATTTCATTCAAGTCTGTTTCACCCTGAATCTTACGTATTTTATCCGCAACTTCTCTAATCTTCTCACTTACATATGGATATTCACCCATAACATCATTTAATTTACCAGACCCAGTTTGTAAGCTATCTTGCGTGTTTGATAAAATTCGCTGTACTTCTGGAATTGTACTTTGAACATCAGCAAGCGTTTCACGTGCACTAGCTAACGTGCTTTTCGTTTTGCCAATTTCCGCAAGAACAGTCGGTTCAATATTATTTTCATATTCATTCAGGAACTGATCGATTTGAACAGTTGTTGCAGCTGTCTTTTTCTCGAGCTGTTGCAATGTCTGATCGACTTCCTCTTTCTTTCCATCTGCGAAACTGCGTACTTCATTCGCATTCTTTTGTGTTTCTTTAATTGCTGCCTTAATTGTTTGTAAACGATCTTTTGCTGCCTGCAACGTTTGTTTCTGTTTTTCTATTTCCTGCTGAATAGCTTCGTTTTTCTGTGGATCGCCATCCGGATTGACTTGACTTCCAGCAGAATCGTTAATTTTGTCTGCCTGTTGCTCTAGCTGTGCAATCGCTGCCTCAATCTGAGTAATCTTCTCGAGCGATTGATTCGCATCTTGATTCAATTGATCAGCAAGTTCCTTTCCTTTACTGAAATCAATTTTTGTATTTTGAGCTTCCTTAAGGAAACCATTCGTTTTTTCTGAAATATCTCTAGCCGTTTTTAAATCCTTTTTGATATTCGGAGAGATCTCATTTAGACGCGCATCAGCTTTATCAAGGAACTGCGTTGTGTCATCAATAATTTGAAGACCATTTTGTACATTTTGCTTCGTTTTCGGAATTTCACCTTGAGCTGAGTTTACAAGCCCCTCTGCATCTGCTGCATCATTCATTGAATTAGAAAGAAGCTTATGAATTTCTGGAAGGTCCTTTTCAATTTGGAAAATATAATTCTCAAATCGCTCAATATCAGGCATATCTTTCTTTAGTTCAACCCCAAGGGAATTAAAAACGTCAAAAATGGCTCCATTTGCAGTTCCAATAAATTTCCCGCTAACTTGGTCAACGATGACACTTGCACCCTTGCTTGTAATTTTCGGTGCAATCGCATTGATTTTTTCGTTGACGTAATATTGAATTTTAGCCTTTTCAGGCTTCTCGTCGAGAACACTTCCGAGACTTTTGGAGAAATCTTTTGGTATAACAATCACTGCGAAATAATCCCCGTATTTCACTTTATCCATTGCTGTCTTATAATCTGTGAATTGCCAACCCATGGATTTATTTTTCTTCAATGCTTTGACAACTTCATCTCCGCCCTCAATCTTTTCACCGCGAATTGTAGCGCCTTTATCTTGATTGACAATACCAATTGGCAACTGATCCGTCTGGGCATAAGGATCCCATGATGCCTTGATATTAAACCAAGCATACAATGATGGCAGAATGACAAGCCCACTGATGAGTACAATAACAATCCAGTTTGTTGCAATATTTTTCATATCACGTGAGAAAATGCGTCCAGTGTTTTTCATTTTTTCATACCCGCCTATTCATATATTAAAAAATGAATGGTCATTCATTTTTCGTTCAAAAAAATGACGGCTTCTTATGCCGCTTTGGAACTGTTTTATATTCTAACACCAAAACATCGCATATTCTATATTTATTATTCAACAATCACAAGAAAATAATCATAAATTTCATTATATCTAGAAGCTATTATTATTCATTGATCTTTATTAAGTAAGATAGCCCGATTACATCAATTTTTGTATTTCTATGTAATAAAACTTTACAAAAAGAGAGGAAGATATTCTCCCTCTCTTTTATTTATAGACATTTGTTGAATTATATTAAAATTTTTATTTATTTTTATTGCGAGATTCCCCGCCCTTTTTTCCAATTTCCTTGTAAAAATCTTTATTGTGCTTGCCGGAAGTGGCTTCGCCACCTTTTTGACCGATTTCCTTGTAGAAATCTTTATCATGTTTGTCAGAGGTGCTTTCTCCACCTTTTTGACCAATATTCTTGTAGAAGTCTTTATCATGATTCTTGGAAGTGGCTTCGCCGCCTTTTTGGCCAATGGTCTTATAGAAGTCTTTATCGTGATTCTTGGCTGTTTTTTCGCCACCCATGCGACCTGCTTCTTCAAAGCTCATTTTTTTATTACTGTTATTGCTTTTAGCCATGCCTTAATTCTCCTCCCAAATTTTGAATAATTTGTGTTACAGTTATGTATATACCACGCACAAATATCAATAAACATCCTTCAGATAAAAACTTTCGTTCAATTGAGTTTAGTCGTTAAGCAAAATTGCATTTCCCCAGATGACACATTTTTCTTCAAAAGTCTTTGTATACCGGCCTGGGACAGGGCTTGTTGATGGAAGTTTCACAACGTCTCTGAAATGAAGTCTCTCTTGAAGACCAATATATTTCTTAAATACATCATAGGACTTACCACCATTACAAATGATGCGTCTAATTGATTCATACTGCTTTAATAACGAGATAATATCATTAGGCTGTTCTTCCGTGATTTTTGAATCTAGACTACCTGGACGAATACATGAACCGATTGTATCCCATAGAGCAATCTTCTTTTGTTTAATCCAGATTATGCGAGATTCATAATCATCAATTATAGGTTCATCGAATATATGAAACATAATCGGCCAAAAATGGTTGCGTGAATTACCATAATACTGCTGTTTTTCTAGAGACTGAATTCCTGGGATTGATCCTAATATGAGAATTTGAGGGTTTTCCGGTATTACAGGGGGCATTCCATGAATGCGATTCTCTTCTTTCAAATTTCTCTCTCCGATCTCCTGCTTTATAAATAAAAAAACTGAAATCCCTTTGATTCGGATTTCAGTTTTTCGCATTAGCGCGTATTTGAATATCCCTTTCTGCCTTCCTTCTCCTGCTTTTTATTCTTATGTTTTTTATAGAACGCATAAGCAATCGGACCGTACTTAATCGCCCGTGATATCCATTTTCTTTTGTTCATCTTGAATCCTCCATTCTCCCAATAGATTCAGGATCTTCATTTCTAAGTAATTTACCCAAAATAAGACCTTTTAAACGGCAAGTGCTTTTCTAACTGTATAATTCCAGATTTTATCCATAGATAGCTTATTTTCTTTTTCGGGGTGAGCTACGCTTTTGAACTAGCCAACTTCATGCTTCAATCCCATTTGTCCATTTGTGCTTCTTGAATAATTTCATCGAGGTCGAAAGGGGTAATGAGAAGGATAGGGTAGTTTTTTCTTTTAGCTGCTTTTTGAGCTTCCTTTTCAAAATAACCAACGCTGGCGGGGTTTTCTTCGTCTAGGAGGAGCAGGCAGCCATCTGTTTTGTCAATAATCCATTGGTCGCGAGCTCTAAATTGATAAGGGGCTTTATAGTCACCTTTGTATAAGGGTTGTGAAAAATCAGCTGCGGAACAAATTTCTTCATATATCATTTTTGCCTCATCCGACCAGCGACTTTCCTGGTTTTCAAATGGTGGAATAACGCCGAGCCTAATATCATGGCCTTCGACTTGCATTTCCAAAACTGACTGAGCAGTCCATAATTCCACACCAAGCTGGCCGGATAAAATTACCCATTCTAATCCTTCTTCAGTTAACCCAATGAGTTTTTTCTTAAAAGCTTTTTTTATGTAATCGACCTTGATATCATTTTCCTTAAAGATTCCAAGCTCGTATGATTTATATCCAGTTACTGCTATTTTCTTTATCAGTTTTGGCACGCTCCTTTTTATATATTATAACAATACACCTAATAAAAACAAAAAGGGCCGGCATCCGCCAGCCCACCCCGAATCTCTAATTAGCACCATTTTCTCTTCTTGCAGCATTTGTTTCCATGGCCGTGATGTCCATGATGTCCGTCATGGCAGTGGTGTCCATGATGACCATGATGACCGTGGTGGCCGTGATGGCCGTATCCGCCCATGCCATATCCACCCATACCATATCCTGGATCACCCATACCGAATCCTGGATCCATCATATTCACTTCTTCAACCGATTGTTCTTGTGAGAAAGTATGCGGAAATACATGCTTATTCTTAATTACGTGATGGTTACATACAGTCGTATGAATCGGATGCACATGTTCTACCATTTCTTCTGTGCAGCAATGCTTTACCTCACATTTAACTGGATGGACAATTCTCTTTGGACCACAACCGTGACCGCCCCAATGTTTTCTTCTTCCACAACTCATAATTCAGCCTCCCCTTTCTTCTGGTTACTACACTATAGACTATGGTTAGACTCCTGCCGCTGTATCGGTCAAAAACCCATAACGCTCTAAAAAAATCTATAATGCAACATACTCTTTACCACGCTCATTTTTATTAAACAATCACACTAACATAAATTTAATAAAGGAAATGTTTACTTAAAAAATAAATTGGGCAACAGCACTGAAATGTATCGTTGTAGTAGAAATGCAAACTTAGGAAATTGGAGTTTAAATGATCATTTCTATGGCTTTATTACTAAGAATAAAAATAGAATTGTCTTAGTTGGTGGTAGTATTTGTTTTAAGCAAGCTTGAAAAATAATTGATGCTGTAGGCGTGAGTGGCAGTTTCTATTGAACATGACATATAGGTTGCTGAAGCAGCTGTCAAGGCTTTCCCTATGCAGTCTTAAATTAATATAGATAAACAAATGCAGACGAATCTAATTCGTCTGCATTTGTTTATCTATATTTTGTACTGTTGCCCATGTTATAATAATACATATACTTTAAATATAAGGAGGTGAATGCAGATTGGATCTTTTATTAGAAGTTGTTTCTGACTCGCAACCGCTCTATTTATATGCGAGCATAATCGTTTCTGTATATTGTGCGTATCAATTATACCGCTTGCACTCCTCTAAATGGATAATACGCAACAACAATGCTTACTGGCGCTCAATACATGCGCATGAAGCACAATTGAATACACTTAATCCAGGTATTGTCTATGTTAAAACTATCCATCAATGGCTTGCATTGAAAACAAACCGAATTGAAATATCGGATGATGATACAGAACCAGCCTCCTTATTGTTGACTTATAAAATGATTGCCAACAATAAGGAGGACAATAATGATCAAATCTGCATTCACTTTTACCCGAAAATATAAACTCGTTTTACTGGGCATTTTACTCCTAGCATTATTAACAGGCTGCGGACCTTCCCGAGCGCCGCTTGATCCGGATTCGCTCAGCTTTTTCGAACATTATCTTGTATACCCGTTCTCTCTGCTGATTAAAAAGCTCGCGGCCCTATTTAGCGGAAGCTACGGGTTATCCATCATACTCATTACAGTTGTAATCCGACTGATCTTAATGCCTTTCATGGTCAAGCAGACAAAGTCCAGCCTTGATATGAAAGCAAAAATGGATTTGCTGAAACCAGATCTTGATGCATTAAAGAAAAAATACGCAGGCAAACGTGATCCTGAGACTCAGCGCGAACAACAGCAGGAAATGATGGAAATCTATAAAAAGCATAATATGAATCCGCTAGCCGGTGTTGCCGGATGTTTGCCACTTTTGATTCAGATGCCTATTTTGCTTGGTTTCTACTATGCAATCATTAGGACACCTGAGATTGCCAAACATCCATTCCTTTGGTTTAACTTAGGCCATACAGATTATATTCTAATGATCATTGCGGTCATTGTGTACTTCTTCCAATACCGTGTCTCGCTAATCGGTATGGATGAGCAACAGAAGAAACAGATGGGGTTAATTGGACTGATGTCACCAATTATGATTGGGATTATCTCTTTCAGTGCTCCAGCAGCATTACCTCTTTACTGGGCTACTGGAGGTCTCTTCCTAGTGATTCAAACAATTATTGTAAAGAAAAGATATTACTCATCAAAATAAAAAGCAAGGGCGCCTATTTGGGCCCTTGCTTTTTTTATTATTTTCCTACTAATCTAGAGAAATCACTTCCTGGAGAAGGAAAGGCATAAATTACTTTCTGAATATCTTCTGCTTTGATCTTAAGTTGAATACATAATGCGAACATATTGATAATCTGATCTGCTTCTCCACTAATAATATGTGCTCCGAGAATGCAATCTGTTTCTTTATCAATAATAACTTTTCCGTAAGCCGATTGATCATTCTCAATTTTATAATTGAACCACTCGCTCATATCAAAATCAAGAATCTTTACACGGGAGCCTCTCTTTTTCGCATCTTCAACGGATACGCCAACTTCACCAAGCTTCGGATACGTAAATACTACAGATGGAATTTGGTCATAACTCGCCTTCTTCTCATTCCCATGAATCCAGTTCTCTATGACTATGTTGGCATCAAGCCCTGCAATTGGTGTAAGTTGCGGTGCTCCTGTATCTGCAACATCACCCGCAGAATAGACGCGTGGATTCGTCGTACTCTGCATAAATGGATTAACGATTATACCACCTTTATCGTATTTAACTTTTGCTTTCTCCAGATTGAGCTCATCAATATTGGGTACTCGGCCAGTTGCTGCTACAATCAAATCCGCATCCCAGAACTCATCGCCAATCTTACTCTCTGTTACCACGCGATAACCTTCGTCTGTCTTTTCAACTTTTTTAGCAGATTGATTACAAGCTATTTGAACGCCAATTTTTTCTGTCTCCTTAACAAGTCGCTCAACAAGTCTTTGATTAAAACCTTCCAGTACATGCTCGCCCCGCTGTAGGATCGTCACTTCTGCCCCACTTCTTGCCGCAATATGGGCGAATTCAAACGAAATGTAACCACCACCAATAAACACGATACGTTTCGGCAATGCTTCCAGTTCGATAAAATCATCACTGTAGGCCAAATGTTCTGACCCCTCTATTGGCAATTCAAAAGGCTTCGCACCTGTTGCAATAAGGATCTTATCACTTGTAAGCTCCCTTTCCCCAACTTGTACTGTATTCTCATCTATAAAAGATGCCGTTCCATGTAAAGTTTCTACACCTGCTTTTTTCAAGGATGCTTCCTTGGCTTCAGGAATAGGCTCTGTGAATTTTCTCTTAAATGCTTGTAGCTCAGACCAATCGATTCGAGAGTCAGAAACAAGACCAAGTCCTTTAAGCTGTTCATTCTTCGCAATATGCTCCGTAACTGCAGCCATTACTTTCTTCGGGTTACACCCTCGCAAAGGACATGTACCGCCGTATCCAAACGATTCAATAATTGCGACTTTCCAGTTCTTTTTCCCAAGTATTTCTGCGGCTTGCGAACCAGCTGGCCCTGCACCAATAACAATCGCATCATATCTTTCTTTCATTCCTTTTCCTCCTCGCACTCTCTTCAGTTTTCCTAGTATATATTTTCCCCAAAAAGGACTCTTCCCAAACGGTCTTACCATTTGCAAGATAAGCTTTAACAAGATATCGTTAATTATAGGAGGCAATGATTATGAAGATAAAAGAGATTAGGTTGCAGTGTTTAAAAATGAAGATGAAATATCCTTTTCAAAATAGTATCTCTACAGTGAAAGCCAAGGAATTCTACATTGTCTCTGTCGTGAATGAAAATGACAAAACTGGATATGGAGAAACTGTCGCCTTTGATTTCCCTTGGTATACAGAAGAAACCGTACATACGAATCTGCTTGCTCTGGAGTCCTATCTCATTCCGCTTTTACGAGGCTTCGAATTCCAACACCCAAATGAAATTTCAAAACGTTTCGCTGTCGTTAAAAGAAATCATATGGCCAAAGCTGCGTTAGAAGGTGCCATATGGGATTTATATGCGAAAGAAAGGAATCTTTCTCTTGCAAATGTTCTTGGTGGAACAAGACAGGAAATTAAGGCCGGGATCAGTCTAGGCATTCAACCCTCCATTAAAGACCTTTTGTATAAAATTGAAGCCCATGCAGAAGCAGGTTGCCCGCGAATTAAGGTAAAAATCAAACAAGGTTGGGATTTGAATGTACTAAAAGAAATTCGAGCATCATTCCCTACAATCCCTCTTATGGTCGATGCCAATTCAGCATACAATTTACAACAAATAGATCATTTACGCAGATTTGATGAATTTGATTTAATTATGATTGAACAACCTTTTGCCGATGGAGACTTTCTCGACCATGCTATATTGCAAAAACAAATAACTACACCTATATGCCTCGATGAAAGCATTCATTCCTTCGAAGACACAAGATTGGCTATCAATCTCGGCAGCTGCCAAATTATTAACATTAAAATTGGCCGAGTCGGCGGACTATTTGAGGCAAAGAGAATTCATGACTTTTGCCTAGAGAAGAATGTTCCTGTCTGGTGTGGTGGCATGCTTGAAGCTGGTATCGGACGTGCTCATAATATTGCACTCGCCTCTCTTCCAGGTTTCACATTACCTGGTGATATCGGTGGATCAAGCCATTACTGGGAGAAAGATATTATTACACCTGAAGTGATTGTACAAGATGGGAGAATCCAAGTACCTAACGAGTCAGGAATCGGCTTTGCTCTTAACGAGGAAACAATTGCAAACAATTTAATTGAAGAAAAAATTATTACATTTTAAAAAATGAGGTCTGTCCCAATAGTCTTGTTTTAGACTTATAGGTCAGACCTCATTTTTATGAATTATTAAGCAAATGCATCTGTTAGATTTGTAACGATTTGCTTCTTACGAGAAACGACACCTTGTAGGAATGCACGATTATTGTGCAAATTAACATGGAATCCTTTTTCTACTTTATTTGCAGATTTACCAAGTGCCAATACTTCAGAATTGTTGTTAAGAATGTCTGTTACAACAAATACGAATAGATCTAGATTTTTGTCTTCAATTGCTTGAACAATTTCAACTTCTAGTTCATTTTGAATGGAGTAAGTTGCTTCTACATCAACCGTATTCACTTGTGCAATTTCAACCTTTGCACCATGCATAGAGAATTCTTTCGCATCTATAGAAATAAGTTCTTTAGCTGTCTTATCACTTAGATCAGCTCCAGCTTTCAACATCTCCAAACCATAGCTCTCTAAATCAACACCTGCAATACGAGCTAGCTCATGAGCAGCATCGACATCTTCTTGCGTGCATGTTGGTGATTTTAAAAGTAATGAATCAGAAATAATTGCAGATAGAAGCAATCCTGCAATATTTTCGGGAAGGTCTACCTGATTCTCTTTGTAAATCTTCTTTATAATTGTTGCAGTACAACCAACTGGTTCTGCGCGGAAGAAAACAGGTTCCTTCGTTTCGAAATTCGCAATTCTATGATGATCGATTACTTCTGTAATTCTAGCCAATTCAATACCTTCTGAACTCTGCTGAAATTCGTTGTGATCGACAAGAATAACATCTGTACCCGGCTCAAGTGTTGGCAAGTAATCTGGAGCTTCAAATTTGAAATAGTCCAGCGCATATTGCGTTTCTTTATTTACATCACCAAGCCTTACTGCTTCAGCGTCCACACCCAATTTCTTTTTCAAATCAGCATAGGCAATTGCCGAGCAAATTGTATCTGTATCAGGGCTCTTATGTCCAAAAATCAAAGTTTTCCCCATCTGTCATCAGCCTCTCTCTTATAAATGATATGTATATCTTTAACTTAATCTATCACATAACAGTCGTTCTGCCAATTAATCTTATCATGAAACTATGAATTGTCTCCCCAACTGTCTGTGTATCCTTAAAAATTCTATCACAACGTGCTGTTTCCTTCAATTGACCTTTACACAGCTTATATGAACTATCCGTATAAACAGATAATTTGATTTTATACCGTCAATACGCAATTATTAGCATACACAATATAACTTTGGGGGGACCTCGATGCTATTGCAACTGCAGCATTTCAACCTGACGAGAAGAGTATTCACCAGACTCGCAAAAAGCTTTGACGAAGCACAGCTTGATTTCCAACCTGACGTGCTAAACAATACATTGCGCTGGCATCTCGGTCATTGTATCGCCATCCCGGAACATTATCTTTTTCATTTTCCGGACGAGTCCGAAAACATTCCTGCACATTATTATGATCTCTTTGCAGCAGATACAAAACCGGCTGATTGGAAACAAGAAGCTCCTAGTCATGAGGAACTAATCGCACAGATAGAAGCACAAACTGAACGGATCAACGCACTTGATGCAAATTATTTCGACACACCACTTAAATACGAATTACCTTTCGGACGTTTCAAAACATACGGGGACCTCTTCGTCTTCATGATTCACCATGAGGCAGAACACATCGGCCAAATGAAAACGATGACCCATTATGTAGAAGATGAAATGATGCAGTGAAAGAGAAAACACGGAGAAGAGAGCATAATAGCCTCTCAACTCCGTGTTTTATTTTACGATAAGTACTGGGCAGTTAACCCGCTTCGCAATCTTATGGCTCACACTTCCAAGGATGAATGTTTGTACTTTATTTAATCCCCGACTTCCTACAATTACACAGTCATAATCACGCTCATTAACAAATTCAACAAGCGTTGGGCCTGGTTCTCCATGCAAGATATGTAATTCGTAGGGGTAATCTGCAAGTTCGAATTGTTCCCGCACTTGGAGAATTTTTTCTTTTCGTGCCATTTCAATTTCGAATGGATCATTATGATGCAGCACATCGGCCTTTGCGTTTTCACCATCGACTACATAACATACATCAATTGTTCCTTCGAATTTCTCCGCCAATGAGCGCGCATACTCGGCTGCACGAACGGAATGGTCTGAACCATCTGCTGCAAGCAAAATTTTCTTGAACATGTTACTCCCCCTCAACGCTTCTAATCATTAAGAATCTGATTTAAGAATACTGGATACACGCTTACGAATATGTTCACTTTCTGCATTTAATCCAGTATATGTCACAAGTATACCACGCTGCTTGAACTTCATTTCTATCTTATGCAAGGCTTCTACAGCTGAATCATCCCAAACGTGAACATTGATACAATCGAATTCTACATTTTGAAGTGACTCATCAAAATCAATTTTCTTCATAAAATCTGTAACAGAGGCGAAGAACAATTGACCACGTACTTTATAGATACGCTTATTTATCTCAGTATCCAGCTCTGATTCCACATGAACTTCGGAGATCTTGATCGCAAAGAAAATTGCACTTAGCAAGACGCCTGCAATAACACCTTTAGATAAATCATTCGTCAACAGCACAATGACAACTGTCACAATCATAACTGTTGCATCTGTTTTCGGCAGCTTATGAATTTTAAAAACCGAAGACCAGTCAAATGTACCAATTGATACCATAAACATGATTGCAATAAGTGCAGCCATTGGTATTTTAACAACAAGGCCTCCTAAAACCATGATCAAGATGAGAAGGAAAGCCCCTGCAACAAATGTTGATAATCGTCCACGTCCACCAGATTTAACATTGATAACGGACTGGCCAATCATTGCGCAGCCTCCCATGCCACCGAAGAAGCCTGTGATAACATTGGCAATTCCTTGACCGCGTGCTTCACGATCTTTATTACTCGGTGTATCTGTCATATCATCTACAATCGATGCCGTTAGAAACGTTTCCAATAGACCCACAATTGCCAACCCAAGTGAATAAGGGAAAATAATAGCCAACGTTTCAAAATTGACAGGTATATTCGGCAGTAAGAATGAAGGAAGCGTTTGTGTGATATTACCAAGATCACCAACTGTCTTCGTATGAATTCCAAAGAGCAGTACAATTCCCGTCATAACGACAATCGCTACAAGCGTAGAAGGAATCGCCTTCGTAATCCTTGGAAACAAATAAATAATGACGAGTGTTGCCGCAGTAAGAGCGTACATAACCCAATTTTGACCTGAGAAGTGAGTCAGTTGTGCCATAAAAATAAGGATCGCCAGTGCATTTACGAAACCAATCATAACGGATCTCGGTACGAACTTCATCGCTCTGGACAGTTTCAAAAACCCAAAAATGACTTGGATAATCCCCGTTAGAATTGTAGCAGCGAATAAATATTGTAAGCCATGATCAGCAACGAGATCGACCATTAATAATGCCATTGAGCCCGTAGCTGCAGAGATCATCGCAGGCCGTCCTCCTAAAAAGGAAATGACGATTGCAATGCTAAAAGATGCATATAACCCGACCATCGGATCAACACCGGCAATAATGGAAAAAGCGATTGCTTCCGGTATGAGCGCTAATGCCACAACCATTCCAGAAAGAATATCTCCTTTCACATTGCCGAACCAATCCTGTTTTAATTGTGCTACTTTCAAAATCTACTTCCCTCTTCCCTATAAATTGAGCTTTTCCTAAGAAGCCCTGCTCCGCAATCAGCTTTGTAATTATATCACGAAATACAAAGCCAAAACACAATAGAGGCAAGTAAACCAATATGTATAAATCGATTCAAATGTATTAGACAGAAGATTCCTCCAATTATCATTTACACCATCCACTTATTTTGCTAATCTTATAGTAAAAATAGGAGAATTCATTATGAAGGGCAAATACGTAGTTGGCACCATCATTCTTTTCGTCGTACTCGCAATGATTCTTACATGGTTTTGGCTTCAAGATGTCATAGGCAACATGCCCAAATAAACACAGGCGACACGTAAGTGGAAACTCTTACGCAGCCTGTGTCTTTTGCTTTTGTTTAGCTTTCTCAATTTGAAGTGTTGTTCGCTGATAGGCATATTGAAAAATAGGACTTTGAATAAACGTATAGACAAAGGTAAATAAAAATACAGGCCCGCCAATGATAATTCCAAGCAGTACAACACTCGTTTCCATCATGATGCGGACCTTCCGAATCGTAATACCTGTTTTATCTGAGATTGATAGCATGAACCCGTCCCTTGGCCCCGCTCCAATGCGGGCAGCATTATTAATACCACCGCCAATTCCCATTAGCACCATGCTAAACAGCAGTAATGCAATATCTAATAAAAGACTGCTTGCTTTTGGAAGAACCCCTAGCCATAGCCAAAGATCTACAAACGCACCAACTAGAAAAACGTTCATAAACGTCCCTATGTTAATATAACTTCTGTCCAGAATATATGTAAAAACGATTAGCCCGACACCAAGGATGATGGACCAAGTTCCAATTGAGAGTCCATACTGCTCGTATAAAGCGACATGCAGGACTTCCCATGGATGAATGCCCAAATACTGTACGTGAACCGCTTGCGCAATACCAAGGCTAAATAAAATCATTCCTAATAGAAAATACATGAGTCGTCTTGCAATCAACATGATGTTTCCTTCCTTCTAACTTCCTACTATAGCTTTGGGATAGAGCTTAATTATTTCTCGCTTGTAATCGTCAACAATCTCACCCAATTGTTGAAAATGATTAAACGATTCTATCCCCCTTATTATATGGTAAAGCACGTCTTAAAACGATAAATCCCATAAACCATCTTTTAATATTCTCCCTTACTTATATCTACTTAGCATTTCTTCTGGAATATGGCAATAATCGTTTGGACATTTAGCTAACCTATCTTGATGTTCTTCTGCACTTCTCACATAGTTTGTAAGAGGTAATACTTCAACAGCTATCAGGTCATAATCATTTCTCTCACTAAGAAATGCCTCCGCCTCTTTTAAGTGGACAGGCTCTTCACTATAAACACCTGTTCTGTACTTCTTGCCAACATCCTGTCCCTGTTTATTCAAACTATATGGATCAATGATTTCAAATAAATACCCCATTAATTCCCTGATTGTTACAACGGTCGGATCAAATCCAGTTTTTACACATTCAGCATAACCATCATAATCACCCTCAAGTGTATGACTTACTCCATTCGCTCTTCCTGCTTCTGTAAACTTAACTCCAGGTAAAGTTTTTACAAAAGCTTGTACGCCCCACAAACATCCACCTGCAAAATATACAATTTCCATATAGACTCTCCTCCTTTTTCAAAATCAAAGATCTCATTCTAAGTGAATTAAGAAAAACTGTAACTACTAAGTCTACTACACACTGTGAAAATCTGTATAACTGGAATAATTACACTATAACTTTTGTATGTATTATAAATCAATTTCGGTTGAATTCGTTTAGGTAACCAGCACGCAAATGCTCGTGCATTCTCTTTATCTCTGGTACAGTACTCAATTTTAAGACCCACTTTTTTGTTCAAATGGCCTTTATCTTCAAAATGTAACGATGAACCTTGTTTCGCGATTGTGCCTATTAGTCCAACAAAGATAACATAATTGGAATAGTCATTATAAGTTCTTTGTTTGTATTACTTGATTGCCTTTCTTTTTCATTAAGGATTCTTTATTTTTTTGTTAAAAAGATAATGATTTGCATTTCCCAAAACTCCATGCTATAATAAAGATTAATTATTTTTGTTCGGTGTAAAAGAAGTATGATTAGCAACTTACATCTCGATGATACTTTGAGCAAGGATAGTAATACAATGTGTGGCAACGCACGAGGAGGCAACAAAAATGGAACAAGGTACAGTTAAATGGTTTAATGCAGAAAAAGGTTTTGGCTTTATCGA
>Ga0153999_1000097_pt1 | contig 47216 bp, 33 predicted proteins | sample TSNC083MetaG_FD_104675 | JGI IMG/M metagenome (GOLD analysis project Ga0153999, IMG submission 104675) | Attine ant fungus gardens microbial communities from North Carolina, USA - TSNC083 MetaG | ecosystem: Host-associated > Fungi > Mycelium > Unclassified | place: USA: North Carolina, Lumber... | reverse complement strand
TGGTCCCACCTGACCCCATGCCGAACTCAGAAGTGAAACGCCGTAGCGCCGATGGTAGTGTGGGGTCTCCCCATGCGAGAGTAGGACACTGCCAGGCATCAAATAAAGCCGAAAGCCCTGAACGTCAGTTCAGGGCTTTTTGCTGTGCGTAAAAAGCAAAAAAAGCGCAGCTAGGCTGCGCTGCTTTTCCCTGCTTCTCTCCGATAAACAGCCAGAGAAAAGGCCCCGAAGGGCCTTTGATTAGGGTGTGTTTGCTTTTTTTCACTTATTATTCGGTTAATGCGAGCTGCCCTGAGAGATGCCCAGCCCGGTTTGCGAACGGACAAACTGAGCCCGGAAGCGTTCCCGCTCCTGCTGCCCGGCCAGCGAGCTGTCGGTGATCGAGAACAACCAGGTGCCGACAAAGGCCACGATCATTGAGAACAGCGCCGGATATTCATACGGGTAAATCGGTTTTTCATGGCCGAGGATCTGCACCCAGATCGTCGGGCCGAGGATCATCAGAATCACCGCCGTTAACAGACCCAGCCAGCCGCCAATCATCGCGCCGCGGGTCGTCAAACGCGACCAGTACATCGACAGGATGATGATAGGGAAGTTACAGCTGGCGGCGATAGAGAACGCCAACCCGACCATAAAGGCGATATTCTGCTTCTCGAACAAAATCCCCAGAGCAATAGCGACCAGGCCCAATACCACGACGGTGATCTTGGAGACCTTCAGCTCGTCGCGCTCGGTCGCCTTGCCGTTTTTCATCACGCTGGCGTACAGATCGTGGGAAACCGCCGAGGCACCGGCCAGCGTCAGGCCTGCAACGACCGCCAGAATGGTGGCGAAGGCCACCGCCGAGATAAAGCCGAGGAAGAAGTTGCCGCCAACGGCATTGGCCAGATGCACCGCCGCCATATTGGTGCCGCCCAGTAGCGCGCCGGTGGCGTCTTTGAACGCCGGATTGGCGCTGACCAACAAGATGGCGCCGAAGCCGATGATAAAGGTCAGAATATAGAAGTAACCGATAAAACCGGTGGCGTAGAACACGCTCTTGCGTGCTTCTTTGGCGTCACTGACGGTAAAGAAGCGCATCAGGATGTGCGGCAGACCGGCGGTGCCGAACATCAGCGCCAGACCGAGCGACAACGCGGAAATCGGATCGGAGACCAGGCCACCGGGGCTCATGATGGCGATGCCTTTCGGGTGCACCTTCACCGCTTCGGCGAACAGGGTATTGAAGTCGAAGTTGACCGACTTCATCACCATCAGCGCCATAAAGCTGGCCCCTGCCAGCAGCAGCACTGCTTTGATGATCTGCACCCAGGTGGTGGCCAGCATGCCGCCGAACAGCACGTACAACACCATCAGGATGCCGACCAGGATCACCGCCACATGATAGTTGAGTCCGAACAGCAGCTGGATTAGCTTGCCGGCACCGACCATCTGCGCGATCAAATACAGCGCCACCACCACCAACGAGCCGCAGGCCGACAGGGTACGAATCGGTTTCTGCTGCAGACGGTAAGAGGCGACATCGGCAAAGGTATATCGGCCGAGGTTGCGCAAGCGCTCCGCGATCAGGAACAGAATGATCGGCCAGCCAATGAGGAAGCCGATGGAGTAGATCAGGCCGTCATAGCCCGAGGTGTAGACCAGGGCGGAGATACCGAGGAACGAGGCCGCAGACATGAAGTCACCGGCGATCGCCAGCCCGTTTTGCAGGCCGGTGATGCGCCCGCCCGCGGTGTAGTAGTCCTGACGGGAACGGGTGCGTTTGGAAGCCCAGTAGGTGATGTACAGGGTGGCGCCGACAAATAGGATAAACATCACGATCGCCTGGATGTTCAGCGGCTGACGCTGTACTTCACCGCCAATGGCGTCGGCCCAGGCCAGACCTGGCAGCAACAGCAGCGCGGCGGCGGACAATAAGCGCTTCATTGTTTCACCTCACGCAGAATTTCTGCGGTGAGACGATCGAACTCGCCGTTGGCGCGAAACACGTAGATCCCGGTCAAGACGAAAGAGATCACGATCAGCCCGACGCCGACCGGGATCCCGCGGGTGATGGTTGATCCTGCGGCGATCGGCGTGCCAAGCCATTGCGGATCGAAGGCGATCAATAGAATAAAGCCGACATACAGCGCCAGCGTAATCAGTGAAAGCAGCCAGGCGAACCGGCCGCGTTTTCTCACCAGCTCTTTAAAGCGCGGGTTTTCTTCAATCCCTTGATAAATGGTGTCATTCATCAGAGTGTCTCCAGTCGGTATTGAGAGAGTACGCCGCGCCAGGGCCGCTCAACGGCGCGTTATCCGAATGAGCGGCCTGAAGCGGCGTAAATTATGACGGCACTTTCATTGATTGTTTTTCTTCCAACAGCTTGTCGACTACGGCCGGATCCGCCAGCGTGGAGGTATCCCCCAGATTGCTGGTGTCGCCGGCGGCAATTTTGCGCAGGATACGCCGCATGATCTTGCCGGAGCGCGTTTTGGGCAGCGAATCTGTCCAGTGCAGCACGTCCGGCGTGGCGATCGGCCCTATCTCTTTGCGCACCCAGTTGCGCACTTCGGTATAGAGCTCCGGCGTCGGTTCTTCGCCGTGGTTCAGCGTGATGTAGGCGTAGATCGCCTGGCCTTTGATGTTGTGAGGAATGCCGACCACCGCCGCTTCGGCGATTTTCGGGTGCGATACCAGCGCAGACTCGATCTCGGCGGTGCCCAGACGGTGGCCGGAGACGTTCAGCACGTCATCGACGCGGCCGGTGATCCAGTAGTAACCGTCTTCGTCGCGGCGGGCGCCGTCACCGCTGAAGTACATGCCTTTGAAGGTCGAGAAGTAGGTTTGCTCGAAGCGGTCATGATCGCCGAACAGGGTACGCGCCTGCCCCGGCCAGGAGTCGACGATCACCAGGTTGCCTTCGCAGGCGCCTTCCTGTGGCGTGCCGACGTTATCGACCAATGCCGGCTGTACGCCGAAGAAAGGTCGCGTGGCGGAACCGGCTTTCAGCTCGGTGGCGCCCGGCAGCGGGGTAATCATGAAGCCGCCGGTTTCGGTTTGCCACCAGGTATCGACGATCGGGCACTTCGCGTTGCCTATCTTGTTGTAATACCACTCCCAGGCTTCTGGGTTGATCGGCTCGCCGACCGAGCCCATGATGCGCAGCGAATCGCGTCGGGTGCCTTCGATCGCCTTGTCGCCTTCGGCCATCAGAGCGCGAATGGCGGTCGGTGCGGTGTACAGAATGTTGACCTGGTGCTTGTCGATCACCTGCGACAGGCGATTGACGCCCGGATAGTTAGGCACGCCTTCGAACATCAGCGTGGTGGCGCCGCAGGCCAGCGGGCCGTACAGCAGATAGCTGTGGCCGGTGACCCAGCCCACGTCGGCGGTGCACCAATAAATATCGCCGTCGTGGTAGTCGAACACATACTTAAAGGTCATCGCGGCGTAGACCAGGTAGCCGCCGGTGGTGTGCAGCACGCCTTTCGGCTTGCCGGTCGAACCGGAGGTATACAGGATAAACAGCGGATCTTCGGCGTTCACTTCTGCCGGTGGGCAGTCGGCGGAGACGCCCTGGGTCAGCTCATGCCACCACAGATCGCGCCCTTCCTGCCAGTAGCCCGGTTTCCCGGTGCGTTGGAACACCACCACGTTAGCCACGCTGACTACGCCGGGATTTTTCAGCGCATCATCGACGTTCTTTTTCAGCGGCACGGCGCGGCCGGCGCGCAGGCCTTCATCGGCGGTAATCACCAGCCTAGCGTTGGAGTCGATAATGCGTCCGGCGACCGCTTCCGGTGAGAAGCCGCCGAAGATCACCGAATGTACGGCGCCGATACGCGCGCAGGCCAGCATTGCGACCGCCGCTTCCGGCACCATTGGCATATAGATAGCCACCACGTCGCCTTTTTTCACGCCGAGCTTTTTCAGCACGTTGGCGAACTGGCAGACGTCATGGTGCAGCTGTTTGTAAGTCACGTTCTTGGATTGGGTCGGGTCATCGCCTTCCCAGATAATGGCGGTCTGGTCGCCGCGCTCAGCAAGATGGCGGTCCAAACAGTTGGCAGACAGGTTCAGCGTGCCGTCTTCAAACCAACGAATGCTGACGTGGCCGGGATCGAACGACGTGTTTTTAACTTTGGTATAGGGTTTGATCCAGTCCAGGATTTTGCCATGCTCACCCCAGAAAGCCTCTGGGTCTTGAACCGACTGTTGATAATACTGTTGGTATTGTGCCGGATTAATCAGGGCGTGCTCTGCAATTGCAGAAGGAATAGCGTGTTTATGCAGTTGGCTCATAGCTTTTCTCCTTGAAGTTGTTAATGATATGTCAACTGAAGGTTAAGTATAGTTTGCTACGATTCTTTGTTTCTTTTTTGCGCGGCAGATCACGCAACAAAGATATTGATTTGTAATAGTTCTGTCGCATTTGCAGGGCGTATCTATCTCTTTGGCGTTTAAATCATCATAAACCCGCTTTTTTAGCCAAAAACACTTATCTAAAGAACAAAAAAGAATAAACAAAGGTGAAGTTATTTGCCTCGTGCCAAATAAATCGGTGGAAAGGCCTGCGTTATTTCGCGCTATAAATCTTTTTGGATTATTTTTCGCTATTAATATTCGAAGTTGGTATTAACGCGATATAACGATGGACTGCATATCGTGAAATAACGTTTTATTAACCTTTAATTCCTGATGAAAGGTCGGGAGATACCCGAGGGTATTCAGCCTGCGATATCGTTCACTTTTTAATCGAAATATAAAGTAGCTCTGCATTTATAGAGGGGTATGTCACTCGGCTAATTCTCATTTATTTGACTTTTGGGTAACAAAATATAAACATTTGATGCGGACTAAATATGCAGAATGGGCGAAAAATAACGCATTTCAATTGCGTTCAAAAAAACATCGTCGACGCGGTTATGTACTTCATTGTATGAAAAATTATGTTTTTAATAACAACCAATTATGCCGTTTGAAATAGTTACGCGAATTTTTTGTGATTCGATTCAGCGCTCAACCCTGACAAATCAAGGCTTGCAGAGCATGCCACCCGGATGATACAGATTTATACTGCGTCGCACCCAGGGCAGGTGAACGCTTCCACTGAATTAACATAAGCCTGTAATAAATGATTAAGTATTCTTTTCTCCGTGTTGCGACTTTGTGCGGCGAAAAGAGTCTTTGAGGACTTTTTGGGTATGAAAAGTGTAAAAATTAGCCTGGCTTGGCAAATCCTGATCGCGTTGGTACTGGGTATTATTGTTGGCGCGGTATTGCACAACCAGACAGAATCTCGTGAGTGGCTGGTCAGCAATATTCTCAGCCCGGCGGGTGATATCTTTATTCGTCTGATCAAGATGATTGTGGTGCCGATTGTTATTTCCACGCTGATCGTCGGTATTGCCGGCGTAGGCGATGCGAAAAAGCTGGGCCGCATCGGATTGAAAACCATTATTTACTTCGAAGTGATCACCACTATCGCCATCGTGGTGGGGTTGACGTTGGCCAACGTATTCCAACCCGGCCACGGCATCGACATGTCGACGCTGACCACGGTGGACATTTCGCAGTATGAGAAAACCACCGAACAGGTGCAAAGCGGTTCGCACAGTCTGGTGGCGACCATTCTGTCGCTGATTCCATCGAACGTCTTCTCGTCGATGGCCAAGGGCGACATGCTGCCGATTATCTTCTTCTCGGTGCTGTTCGGTCTGGGGTTGTCGTCGTTGCCGAAAGAGACCAAAGAGCCGTTGCTGAAGGTGTTCAAGGCGGTGTCCGAGAGCATGTTCAAAGTCACCCATATGATCATGCGCTATGCGCCGATCGGGGTGTTTGGTCTGATTTCGGTTACGGTAGCCAACTTCGGTTTCGCTTCGCTGCTGCCGCTGGCCAAGCTGGTGGTGCTGGTATACTTCGCCATCGCGTTCTTCGCCCTGGTGGTGCTGGGGGCGGTCGCCCGGCTGTGCAACCTGCGCATCTGGACGCTGATCCGCATCCTGAAAGACGAACTGATCCTGGCTTATTCCACCGCCAGCTCGGAAACGGTGCTGCCGCGCATCATCGAAAAGATGGAGGCTTACGGCGCGCCCAAGTCGATCACCAGTTTCGTGGTGCCGACCGGCTACTCCTTTAACCTGGATGGCTCGACGCTGTACCAGAGCATCGCCGCTATCTTTATCGCCCAGCTGTACGGCATCGAGCTGTCGTTGGGGCAGGAGATCGTGCTGGTGCTGACGCTGATGGTGACCTCGAAAGGGATCGCCGGCGTGCCGGGGGTCTCGTTCGTGGTGCTGCTGGCTACGTTGGGCAGCGTCGGCATCCCGCTGGAAGGCCTGGCGTTCATCGCCGGCGTGGACCGTATCCTGGATATGGCGCGTACCGCGCTGAACGTGGTGGGCAACGCGCTGGCGGTACTGGTGATCGCCAAGTGGGAGCACCAGTTCGATCGCAAGAAGGCGCTGGCTTACGAAACGGAGTTCCTGGCGCAGAAGGTGAAGCCGGCCAACCAGGCCTAATCACCGAGTATTGCCGCCTTTAAAAACGCCCCGGGCAATTGTGCCGGGGCGTTTTGTTTTTATGCCCCTGCAACCTGCCGCTTTCTTTTCTCTGCCCTACAGTGCGACTTGCATCCCCGCTTAACAAAATCTAAAGTGTTACCAAATTAATAGAAATGATAATAGATGTTATTATCATTTTCATTTGATGATGTATGGAGACACGCAAAAGCCGTTGAACGGTGGGGTTACGCCCGTTCGGCGTCTTTATTCGGGCTTATCAAAGGTAGGTAACATGTCGGACACCGCTTTGGCCTCTGAATGGTTGCCGCTGGCGCCAGCGCAGCTTGATTTCTGGGAAGAACACACCTTGCACCCCGGGCAGACCTTATCCACCGTCGCACACTGCACCGAACTGTGCGGCGCGGTAGAGGAAGAGGCGCTCTGTCAGGCGATCGCCGTCACCCTCGCCGAAACGCAGGCGTTTGCCCTGCGCTTTGGTGAGCGGCACGGCGACTCTCCTCCGCCGTTACGGCACGATCCACAGCGCATACCGTCATTGCAACGTATCGATCTGCAAACGCACGGCGACCCTTGGCAGGCGGCGCAGGGCCTGATGCGCGAGGATATTGCGCAGCACCGGGCGCTGCACAGCGAGCCGCTAGCCGCCGCGTGGTTGCTGAAACTGGGGCCGGAGCGCTACCTCTGGTACGTGCGGGCGCACCATATTCTGGTCGACGGTTTCGGCATGGCGCTGATCGAACACCGTTGCGCCGCGTTGTATGCACACTATCGGGGTGAAGGCAGCGCGGGTATTCCCCTGGGCGCCTTCGACGTCTTTCAACAGGCTGAGCTGGCCTACGCTGATTCTGAGCGATGCGAGCGCGATCGGCGCTTTTGGCAGACCTATCTGCCGCCGTCGCAGGCGCTGCCGACGGTACGCAAGGGCGGTGAGGCCTATGGCGTGCGGCGTCTGAGCGTCCACCACCGGCTGCCGGCGGCGGTATCGCAACGACTGGCGCAGCTGGCGGAGCGCAGCGGCATCAATTGGCCCGATTTGCTGGTGGCGCTGTCGGCGGCCTGGCTGTTTCAGGTGATGCCGCGCTGTACCTGGCAGGGCGATACGCTGCCGATGTGGATGCCGGCGATGAATCGCCGCGGGCAGGCCGCCACCAACGTGCCTTCGCTGGCGGTGAATACGTTGCCGCTGCTGGTGTCACCGCAGCAAGCGGAGACGCTGGGGGGCTTTCTCACCACGCTGACGCAGCAGCTGCGTGAGCTGCGCAGCCACGCCGGCTACCGTCTGCGCCAATTGGCCGCCGATCGCGGTGTGGATCCGGGCTCGCGCTTCTTTATTTCCCCCTTCATCAACGTGCAACCCTTCGATGCGCCTCGTTTTACTGGCTGTCGCGGTACCCGCCGCGTATTGGCCGGCGGTTCGGGCGACGGTTTTAACCTGACTTATCGCGGCCGCACCGACGCCCGCGATCTGCAGGTGGATATCGATATTTATCTGGAACAGTTCCCGGCGGAGGATGTGCTGGACTATGGCGAGGCGCTGCAAGAATTCCTGTTGCGTGCGCTGCAGCGGGAAGCGTGGGAACAGCCGCTGGCGGCCCTGACGGCGTTGCCCGCCTGAGAAAGCGCGGGCGGGGGATGTCCCCGCCCGAGTGGTATGGCTTCAGCTGGCCAGCAACGCCGCCACTTCGCGTGCGTTCTTGCACGGCAGGAGCGAACTGCTCACCAGCCGGGTGCCGAAAGCGTCATTGAGGCGTGCCGCCACCTGTTTGATATGCGGCAGTTTCAGTCCCATGGCGATAAACGCCGTCTCTTCTCCCCATTCCGGGCGCGGCGTTACGCCAATCGCCTGCCAGTAAATGGTCAGGATCTCTGCGCTGCGCGCCAACGGTGCGTTCGGCGGCGGGGCCGCACAGGCGTTCAGCGCCGGCGCGGTTTGCTGGTGGCTCAGGTCGGCGCGGATGCGATGGCGATCGGTTTTACCGTTGGCGGACAGCGGCAGCGCCTCGGCATGGATAAAGCGCGTGGGAATATGGGTACAGGGCAGATAGCCGGTGGAGAAGGCGCGGATCTCGGACAGCGGCAGCGGTTTGCCGTCGCGGGTCAGATACAGGGCGCCGAGCGCTGCCTCGTTGTTCTCTCCGCTGGGATAATCCACCACCACCATATCCAGGATCGCCGGATGGCGGCGCAGCACGTCTTCGATTTCCGGCAGCGAGACGCGCACGCCGCGGATCTTCACATAGCCGTTCACCCGGGTGGCGAACATGATGTTGCCGTCCGCCCGGTAGTAACCCTGATCCCCGGTGCGAAAAGCGCGCAGCGGTTGCCCGTCCGGTCCTTCGAGGGTGACGAAATCATGCTGCTTCACCTCCCCCTGTTCCAGATAGCCCAACGCCAGGTTAATCCCGGCGGTATGAATGCGGCCGACCACGCCGGCCGGGCAGTGGCTGCCGTCGTCATGGCAGATGAAGTAGCGGTTGGCCGGCAGCGGGCGGCCGTAAGGCACGGTGCCGCTCTCCTGTGGGGCGATCGGGTGCCAGATGCTCCAGATGGTGGTTTCGGTCGGCCCGCCGAGTGAGAACAGCGTGAGATCCGGGCGCAGGGTACGCAGGGTTTGCACCGTCGCCGGCTTGATATAGTCGCCGCCTTGCGCCACCAGGCGCAGCGAGCGCAGGCTGTCGGCCGTTTTGCAGGTGAGCAGCATCTCCAGAATGGCGGGCACCGAACACCACAGGGTGACCCGATGTTTTTCCACCAGCTGGTTCCAGCTGATGGCATCCTTTTCCTGATGCGGCGCCGGCAGCACCAGCGTGGCGCCGGCGCACAGCGAGCCGAACAGATCGAACATCGACATGTCATGGTGTGGCGGCGTGACGGAAATGAAGACGTCGTCGGCGGTGACTGCCCAGCGTTGTTGAGTGTGGTGGATAACGTTGGCGGTGGCGCGGTTGTTAAGCACCACGCATTTGGGCTTGCCGGTGGTACCGGAGGTATACAGGTAGTAGCTCGCGGCCTGGCTGGCGCTGCGTTCAACCAGCGTCCGTTCATCCGGCAGCGCGGGCGTGCGATCCGCCTGCGCCAGCAGGGTCGCCGGCGTCACGCCGTTCGGCGTCTCCAGATCGCCGCCGTGCACCACCAGCGTCGGCCGGCAATTCTCCAGCAGGTAGGCGGTGCGTTCCGGCGGCGAGTTGATATCGATAGGCACCCAGATCACGCCCTGCAGGGCGCAGGCGAGGCTGAAGATGATCAGTTCCGGGCTGCGCGGCAGGTACAGCGCCACCACGTTGCCCGGCTGCACGCCGTGGCTCTGCAGGTTGGCGATCGCCGTGGCGATCCGCTGGCCCAGCTCACGATAGGTCAGCGTCTGCTCGCCGCAGATCAGCGCATTGCCGCCATCTTGCGCGCCGAACAGCCGCTCGGCCAGCTGCGTCAGATAAGGATAAGGCGCGTAATTCGCTTCGCTGTCGTTGTGGCAGTAATGCGCCAGATCGATAAAGTCGCGCGGTGCGATCGCCAGGTCGGCCCGTTGGCAACTGTGCAGGATGCGTCGCTGCAACGCGGCCAGCATCGCTTCTACCTGTTCGCCCTGCAGCGCCTGCTCGGCGTAGTCCACGCACAGCTGCAGGTTTTTTTCGCTGTCCAGCGTCAGGCGGATATCGATGGCGACCTGCGGCGTTTGGGTCAGGCCGTCGTGGAAGCGCACCGGCGCCTCGGCCGGCAGCGTCTCCCAGCCCAGGCAGTTGGTCAGGATCACCGGCAGCGCCGGGCCGCCCTGGCTTTGGCCGAGCAATTGCCGCGCCAGATCGACGCCGGAAAATGCCAGGTGATCGAGCGCGCCGAGCACGTCGTCCTGCAAGGCTTGCGCGCGCTGGATAAAGTCTTCGCCGTAGCGCGAATAGCGCACCGCCACGAAGCTGGAGGCGTTGCCCAGGGCGCCGTCGGCGGCGGGGAACGCCACCGGTACCCCGACGCACAGCTCGCCGTCGGTGGTCCAGTGGGCCAGCGTATCGAGGATCAGCGCCGAGAGCAGGCTGTTGCGCAGCAGCGCATGCGGCGATCCCAGGCGGCCGAGCTGTTTTATCGTATCGCGCGGCAGCGTCAGGGTGGCGCGGCGATAGCGTGATGAAGTGAGATTGGCGAGCGGGGCGCGCCACGGCAACGCCGACGGGGTGGTGACATCCTGCAGCTTTTCGCGCCAGTAGGCGGCATCGGCCTGGCGCTGCGCCGCCGATGCGGCGGGGGGCGGCAGCGCGGCGGTGGTCGGCGTCAGAGGGCGATCGTCGAACAGGCGCGCGATCACGGTGGAGATCCCCTGGCCGTCGAGGATCAAGGCATCGAAGCTGGTAAAGATCAGCGTATCGTACGGCGATCCCGTCGGATCCTGCCGTTCGGCTAGTTGGATCACGGCGATGCGCCACAGCGGCTGGCTCGGATCGTGGCGCTGGTGGGAGTAACGCGCGCGCAGCTGTTCGACCTGGCGCTGCGCCGCTTCGCCATCAAGGGCGCGCAGATCGTGGCGATCCAGATGCAGCGTGGTTTCCGGGCGTACGTGCTGCGTGCCGCGCGGCACATCGATGCAGGTGCGTAGTGCCGGGTAGTGTTGAACCAGCTCGGTCAGGCGCGCTTCAAGACGCGGTACGTCCAGCTGCCGGGCGCGGTATTCGCGAAAGTCGTGCATCGCCACGCCGCCCAGCGGCCATCGATCGCTGCGGCCCAGAAGATAGGCCTGCTGCAGTGCGGTTAATGGTGTCTCCATGGTACTTCCCTATAGTCGCTAACCGATTAAAACGAGCCGGGCGCTGCGCGCCCGGAAACCGATCTCAGTGCTGCGGCGCCAACGCGGCGAGCAGCGTTTTCGCATTCCGTCCTGCCTCGGGCGAGCGTTGGCAGATCAATGCCGCCAGCGCCGCAGGGGAGGAGTGCGCCGCCAGATCCTGTGCCGTCAGCGCCGCCGCCAGATACTTGTTGAGCACCGTCAGCAGCGCGTTCACCCCGGCATCCGGCAGGGCCAAGCGGTGGATATCGTCGTGGTCGTGCAAGCCGGCCTCGGGGGCCACCCGCGTCAGCAGCCGGTGCAGCACCTGGCGCACCGGCGCCTGCTGCGCCAGCGCGTCGGGCGTACATTGCGCCAACAGCTGCGACAGCGGGCGAGCGAACGCCTCCGTTTGCCGTGCGGCCAGGTGCAGCAGCGCCCGGTAACAGGCCAGCAGGCGCGGCAGCACCTGCTCGGGGAACGCGTCCTGCCGTACGTCCCAGTTGATCAGAATGCCGTCGTCGACGTGGGCGACCTGCGCATCCAGCGCAACCTGCGGTCCTTGAGAGATGACCCAGCCGAGACGGCCGAAGGTGTCAGTGACCCGTTCGGAAAACAGCGTCTTGCCGCGGATGCCGAAACCGGCGGTAAACACCACCGGCGAAGGCTGCAGGCTGCCGTGCAGGCGCGACAGATCGCGCATCACGCTCACGCCGGGGTAATCCGCATGCTCGATAAGCTCCGCCAGCTGCGCCATCAGGCGCCGGCAGAAAGCGCTTAGATTTTCCGTCGGGTTCAGCTCCACGCCGAGCAGCACCAGGTTAGAGAAATCGCCGATGAGGCGATGCGCGTCCTCCCGTTCGCTCTCGCGGTGGAACAGCGGCACGTTGAGCCGGAAGCGCGTCATATTCCAACCCTGGCCGACGGCCAGGGCGAACAGCGCGAGAAACAGCGTAGAGAGGGAGGTGTGGTGCCGTTTGGCGACGCTTTCCAACGCGCGGCTTTCTTCCGCATTCAGCTGTACGGCCAGGCGATCGCTGCGGCAGCGGTCCGGCGTGCGCAGCAGGCGCGGCGCCGGCGGCACCTGCGCCAGGCGTTCACGCCACCAACGCTGGCCGCGTTCGCGCCGTTGGCGTAGCCCGTCGTCGGCGTCGCGTCGTTCGAGGTGTTCGAAGTAGGCCGGTGGCGCGTCATCGGAGGGGGGCGGCGGACACCGGTAATAAAACGCCGTCAGATCCTCCATCAACAGGCGAAAGCTCATGGCATCGCCGGCGATCATGTCGAGATCGACATGCAGGCGGCTGCGCCCTTCCGGCAACAGGCTCAGGCTGATATCGCAGGGCACGCCCTGTTCCAGCGGCAGCAGCTGGGTGCTTTTTGCCTGGCGTTTGGCGGCAAGTGCGGCTGCCAGCGTTGCTTCATCGGCGTGCTGCCAATCGTCGAGATGCAAGGCGTGCCGAGGGCCGGGAGGCGCGATCGTCTGCCGGCCATCATCGGTAATGCGCAGGCGTAACAGCGGATGGTGCAGGTACAGCGCCTCGACGGCCTGGCGCAGCCGGGCGAGATCCAGCTCGCCGCCGTCGAATTCCGCATACAGGTGGGCGGCCATGCCGCCGAGGGGAGGAGCGGACTGTCGGCCTACCCAATAGGCGGCCTGCATCGTGGTCAAAGCTTTCATCGGGTATCCATTTTGATTCAGCCAACGAGACTGCAAGAATATATCCAAATGTTAATAGGAATGAAAATTATTATTATTTGATCCATTTGGCGTGAGGGTGCTATCTATAAGGGGTTTTAGCGAGAACGGATGGGCATGCCGTTGGGTTTGAATAATTTATCTATATTATTCTTAGCATTGTAATGATTGCTTGTTATTGCAGCGCCTGTTTTACCTGCGAAAGTATAAGGTTTTCTGGCGGCTATCGCGGCCTGCCTCACACCTTTATTGATAATGATTTGCATTAGAAAATGCAAAATATTATCATTCTTAACATTATTTTACGTTTTTATACAAGCTGCCGGCCGCTCCGCCGGCGGCTTGGCCGTGGACGGGGCCGCGCCCGTTTGGCCGCGAAAGACATGGGTTTGCCGCAGGGATAAGCAACAAAAAGGTCGGGAAGGCCGTAGCGTCATGGTCTGTGTGAGTGTCGATGTAGGTTGTGTAAAAAAAAATCAAATTTTGTGCACCTCTGGGATGAAAGGAGAAGACATCTATGGGCAAGCATTTTGCGGCTCAACGGCATGAAAGCGTAGGAAACGGGGAAAAAGCGGGGTTGAAAGCCATTGGGGCGTTTTCCTCCGTATTTTTAGGGGTTTGTTCACTGGCGATCGGTAACGTCAACGCTGCGGAAACCAAGAGCAACGAAACCTACCAGGACGCGGAAACGCTGCTGGTCACCGGTGAGAAGATCAAACGTTCCATTTTCGACACCGGCTCCAGCGTGCAGGTGTTCGACAGCAACCGCATCGCCTCGATGCCTGACGCAGTGCAGATCCCCGATCTGCTGCGCATGACCCCCAACGTGGTGGATCTGGGCATCGGCAACGAACTGCCGACCGTGCGCGGCATCGACGGTTCCGGCCCGAACGTCGGCGCCAATGCCTTCCTCAGCGGCACCCGCCCACGCCTCAATCTGTCGTTGGACGGCCGCTCGCTGACCTATAACGAACAGGCGTTCGGCCCGCAGTCGTTGTGGGATCTGGATCGCGTCGAAGTGTTCCTCGGTCCGCAAAGCTACATCCAGGGGCGCAACGCCATCGCCGGTGCCATCGTCATGGCCAGTAAAGATCCGACCTTCGAGTGGGAAAGCGCCTTCAAGGGTGGGGCCGGTAACCAGCACTCTTCACAGCTGGCCGCCATGGCGTCCGGCCCGCTGGTGGAGGATCAGCTGGCGTTCCGCGTCAGCGTCGATCGCCAGCGGCGCCGCAGCGAAGCCGATCTGCCGGCCTATGCGCCGGTGGGCGATCCGCGCGAAGTGGAAGCCACCACCGCCCGTGCCAAGCTGTTGTTCAATCCGGCCGGCCTGCGCGATCTGACCACCAAGCTGACCTTTAACCACTTCGGCAGCACCGCGCCACAGAACGAAAGCCTCAACCCGCAGCCGCATCCGACCAACCCGCGTCACGATCCGCGCCGCGCCGTGTTCAAAAGCAACATGAACAGCAGCATCTGGGATCTGGCCTGGGAGGCCTCCGATGCGCTGACGTTTGAAAACCGCGTTATCTATACCGATTTCAACATCAACCGTCCGACCGCTTACAACATCCAATACGCCGAGATCGACGGCCAGGAAGTTCACGTAGAGCCGGTGGTGCGCTTCGGCGGTGCGGACAGCCGTCTGCACGGGCTGGCGGGGCTGCGTTACTTCCACGGTACGCAGGATGAGTTCGTCAACATCTTCGGCGGATCGACCTTCAAAGATAAAACCGATACCCATTCGGCGTTCGCCGAGCTGACCTATGCGCTGACGCCGCAGGTGGACGTGACCGCCGCCAGCCGCCTGGAACGCGAACACCGTCGCCGCGACGGCGGCAGCCAGGCGGTGCGTATCGACTTCGATGAAACTTACACCGTGTTTTTGCCGAAGCTGGACGTGGCCTGGAAACCGACGGATACCCAAACCTACGGCGCCAAGATCGCCCGCGGCTATAACGCCGGCGGCGGCGGCATCACGATCGGTACGCCGGTGGTCAGCTATACCTACGGTTCCGAGTATGTCTGGAACTATGAGCTGTACACCCGCCATCACCTGAAAGACGCCAACGTGGTGCTGACGGGTAACATCTTCTACAACGATTACAAAGATATGCAGCTGCCGTACTCGTTGGGTGAGAACTCCAGCGTGATCCGTAACGCCGACAAGGTGGAAACCTACGGTGCGGAAATCGGCGCCACCTGGCAGCCGCGTTGGGACTTCGAACTGTTCGGCAACCTCGGCCTGCTGAAAACCGACATCAAGAAGTTCTCGGGCAGCGGCGTGGAAGGGCATGAGCTGGCGCGCGCACCGGCTTACACCGCCAACATGGGTGCCAAATATCAGTTCCTGAAAGGATGGGAGCTGAGCAGCAACGTGGCGTTTACCGACTCCTACTATTCGCAATACGACAACGACTCGCGCGGGCGCATCGGCTCCTATTGGACGGCCAACGCTCAGCTGGCTTACACCTTCGACTACGGTCGCGCCACGCTGTATGCGAAAAACCTGTTTGATTCAGACCGCCGTGAGATGGTCAGAAGCAACGACATCTACACGGCGACTCTCCAGCGAGGCCGTCTGGTCGGCGCGGCGGTTGAGCTGAATTTCTAACGCTATCGCGATGACGGGGGACGAATGTCCCCCGTTTTATGCGCTATCCCGGCACGGCCGGGCAAGGAGATAACGCAGTGATCGGTGATTTTGACAGCATTCTGAGCGATGAAGAGGCCCAGCGGCTGGAGAGCGCGTTTCAGGCGCTGGGCGCGGCGTCGGCGAACGGCGAGCGGCCGGTAAGCGAAGCCGAAGAGCGGGCATGGTTTGCCCATCTGCAGCAGGGTGACGCACGCGGGCAGCGGGCGCTGGCTTGGCGCCTGACGGGGGGCGTGGATGTCGCCCAACTGACGGCGGCGCTGCAGGCGTTGGTGCGGGAGACGCCGGGCGTGGACGTGCATTACGTTTTTGATGACGAAAACGGTCTGGTGAAACGCCCCGCCGGCTCGGCGCCGCTGCCGGTGAGCCTCCGTCAGGTGGCGGACGAACCACACGCCATTTGTTGCCTGCTGCAGGCGCAGGGGGCGCCGTTTGAACTGGAAAGCGAAGCGCCGCTGCGCTGCCTGCTGTTGCTCACGCCGGGCGATGACGTGATTTTGGGCGTGGTATTGCATGACATCCTGGCGGAAACGCTGCCGTGGCGCCACCTGCCGGCGATGCTGTCCGCCCGTTATAACGGGGATGCGATGCCTCTGCCATTCGCGGCGGAGCCGGCCGAGCTGCCGGAAATCCCGGCGCCACAGCTGCCCTGGGCGCGCCAGGCGGTCTCGCTGCAGGATTACCGCAGCCCGGCGCAGCGTGCTGAAGCCTTGCCGCCGGTGGGCGCGCGCGTGATCACGCGCATTGCGCGCTCGCTGTTGCCCGCCAACGACACGCCGCGGGCCTTGCTGGCGGCGGTGGCGGCGCGGTTTGCCGAGTTCGTCGCCGCGCAGGCCGGTGGCCAAACGGTGCAGCTGTGCGTGCCGGCCGCAGAAACGGCGGAGTGCGTCGGTCTGGAGCTGGGCCTGACGGCGGCGCCGCTGATGCGCCTGACCGTGCAGCATGGCGAGGGCGACATCGGGCAGCGGCTGCTGGCGCAGGCCGTGGCTGAACAGCCGGATCCGCAACGGGCGCAGCTGCTGGTGGCCTGGCGCGACGATCTGGCCGCAGAGTGGCGGCTGGAAGGCGTTCATGCCGAACGCCTGTTGCTGCCGCCGCTGCATACGCCGTTTGAACTGGCGCTGCTGCTGGGCTTGCCGGAGGCAGAAACGCTGACGCTGGAGCTGGTCACCGACCCGCGCCTGTCTCCGCACGCGGCGCCTTTCCTGCTGGAGCAGTTCAGCGCGTTCCTGGCCGGGCAGCGAATTGCCGTCGCCTTGCCGGTGGCCGAGGCCGTTTCCCCGGCGATGGCTGCGCCGGTGGCGAACGGCGACGCCGACGAAAGCGTTGCGCCGCTGATTTTGCAGGAGTTCCGTGAGGCGCTGGTGGCGCCGGAAATGACCCTGGATGAAGACTTCTTCGATCGCGGCGGCCATTCGCTGGTCGCTACCCGGGTGATTGGCCGCTTGCTGAGCCTGCATCAGATCGAAATCAACATTAACGATCTGTTCAGCCATCCGACGGCGCGCGGGCTGGCGGGCTACGCCAAACGCCTGAACGTCGCGCAGCCGAATGCCTCGGTAGCCATCGCCGACGATCATGATCGGGCGCAGGCGCCGCTGTCGCTGGCGCAGGAATCGCTGTGGAAGGTGTATGAAGCCTTCGGCCATGACGAGATTTTCAACCTGCCGTTCTCTCTGCGCTTCTTCGATGCGGTGGACGAAACGGCGCTGCACCAGGCGTTTATCGACGTCATGACTCGCCATACCGTGCTGCGTTCACGCTTTGTCGAGCAGCAGGGGGAGGTGGTTCAGATGGTGGTGCCGGCCGCAGAACTGCCGGATTATCAGTGGTTCCGCTTCTCTCACGAGACGCCGGCGGGTAATGCCGCGGCCCTGTTGGCCGACGCCGGCCAGCACCGGTTCGATCTGGCCGCCGAGCTGCCGCTGCGCGCCACGCTGCTGCGCGATGCGGACAACGGCCAACAGCTGCTGTCGCTGCTGTTCCACCATGTGGTGCTGGATGAATGGTCGCTCAACCTGATGATGGATGAGCTGGGCGTCGCCTATCGCCATCGCGTCGTCGGCCAGGCGCCGCAGTGGAGTGGGCAGCCGCCGCAGTTCCACACCTTCGCCCGGCAGCAGCGGGCCTCCGGGGTGCAGCAGCAACATCTGGACTACTGGCTCGATGCGCTGCGCGGCGCGCCGGTCGGCCAGCCGATCTTCCGGCAAGAAGCGTCCACCCATCCGGCGGTGCCGGCACCGGCGGACGTCAACGGCGGCTGGCTGGAGTTCGAGGTCGATCCTGCCGTGGCGGAAGGCTTGTATCAGCTTGCCCGCCGCAACAACGCGTCGCTGTTTAACGTGGTGTATGCCGGGATTACCTCGGCGCTGCGTCTGCTGGGCGGCCCGGCGGATCTGCTGGTGGGCACCTCAACCTCTGGCCGTAACGACGCCGAGTTCTTCGATACCGTCGGCTATTTCACCACCGTGGTGGTGCACCGCGTGCGCTTTGACGAAGGGCTGACGGTGGCCGGGTTGGTCAGCCAGGTGAAAAACACCATCAATGGCTCGCTGCCGTACACCGACATTCCGATCGATCTGGTGGAAGAAGGGCTGTTCGGCGTGGACGCCGACCGCAAGAATCACATGTTCGAAGTGTTCATCCAGATCCACAGCCGCATCAAGCTGAACGGCGAGTTCCGGCTGCAGGACGGCAGTGCGATCGCCTACCGTCAGGTGGAGCCGGAGAAAGCCGAATCGTTGCTCGGCCTGCAGTTTGAGGTGATGGAAGACGATCTGGCCGGGAAGAAATCCCTGCGGGTGATGATGACCTACCGTCAGGACCACTACAGCCGGGAGCAGGCCAATCTGATCGCCGATGGCGTTCAGCACGTCTTTACCCAGTTTGCGCAGCACATCGCTGGCGATATCGCTCTGGCGGCGCTGCCGCCCGGGCCGCAGGCATGACGTTGTTTCACTCTAACCGAAAGCATGATTTTCAAGGAGATAAAAGGATGTCTGGAACCCTAGCAACCCCGCGCGCGCTACTGTCGCTGCTGGTGGCGGCCTCTCTGGTGGTCGCCGGCGCCGCGCAGGCGGACGATGTCGGCATCAAACCGCAGGACATCAAGCGCGAGGCGCTGTCATCGACGGTGGTGGAGATGGCCTACAGCACCTCGCAACAGGCGCTGTTCGTCAGCGCGCCGGACTGGAAGGAAGAGGCGCGCTCCCGCGTGCTGCGGCTGGATCCCAACACCCTGGCGATCAAGGCAGAGATCCCGCTGCAGGTGAAAGGCTTCGGCGTGGCGCTGAACGACGCGGGCAATCGCCTGTACCTGACGCAGGCTTTCAACGGCGAAGTTGGGGTGGTGGACACCACCACCAACCACGCGCTGGGCAGCATCAAGCTGCTGGACAAAGCGGTGCTGGAGCAGGCTTACAAGCAGGCGGGCATCAGCGGCAAGCGCCTGGACTTCCTGTTGGCGGAGCTGAAGAAATTCAAAATCACCGAGGACTACCTGTACCGCCTCCGCGAGCTCAAGTATGACGCGCAAAGCGGCCGTCTGTTCCTGCCGGGCCTGGGCTTCGGCGTCGACAGCGTGCTGTACGTGGTCGATACCAAGGCCGGCAAGCTGGAGAAAGTGATCCCGGGCTTCGGCTACAACGCGGTGGGTATCACGTTGGATGAGAAGGGCCGCCGGGTGTTCGTCTCCAACATGCAGGGGCAGGTGATCACCCTGAACGCCGACACGCTGGCGATCACCGCCACGCACGAAGTGCAGGCCGATCAGCTGCTGAACCTGGTGTATGACCCGGCGAGCAATCGCCTGCTGGGCGTCGATCAGGGTATCGATCGCGACGACTACCGCAACCATCATCTGGGGCACGACTACGTGAAGCGCAGCAGCGGCCACCGGGTGTTTGCGCTGGATGCGGACAGCGGCAAAGTGCTGGCCAGCGAGCTGACGGATGAGGTGCCGATCGGCCTGCTGCTCGACGAACGCAGCCAGCGGCTGTATGTCGCCAACCGCAAAGGCGTGCGCGTGGATCACGGCGCCGGGACGCTGACGGTGTTCGACGCCAAAACGCTTAAACGCCTGCAAACCGTAGACCTGCCGCCGCACCCTAACAGCCTGGCGTTGGATCCGAAAGGTGACGCGCTGTTTGTGACGGTGAAAAACGACGGCGCTTCCACCAAGGCCGGCAAGCCGGAAAGCGTGGTGCGCATTCAGCTGCACACCAGGTAACGAGAGAGCGAAAGTAAAAAGGGGCGCCGCGGCGCCCCTTTTTCGTTGGGTCATGTCATCAGAAGTGGGTGTTGATGCTCATGTAGTAGGTACGGCCCGGTTCGTTGTAGGTGGCCGCGCCCGCGCCGGCGATGTTGATCGCGCCGGTAATCGGGTCGCCCACGTTCTGCGCGTTACCGGCGCGGAACTGGCGTTTGTCGAACAGGTTGTCGATGCCGGCGGTGACGCTGACGTTTTTGGTCAGGTCATAGGTTGCGCTGGCGCCGACGACGGCATAAGGGCTGACCTCGCGGGTTTCGCCGCCGGTGGCCGGTTTACCCTGGTAGTTGTACTTCTTCGGCTTCTGACGGCCGTACCAGGTCAGGGTGGACTGCATCGACAGATCCTGCGTAGCCTGCCAGCTGAGGGTCGAGTTGACGGTGAACTTCGGGATCACCGACAGGTAATCGCCGGTGGTCTTGTTCTTGTTCTCGATCATGTAAGTGGCGTTGTTGCTCCAGGTGACGGTCTCGCTGACCGGCACGTTCAGCGAGCCTTCCAGCCCCTGCACCACCGCCTTCGGTACGTTCTCCCACTGATAGACCGCCGTGCCGGTGCTGCTGGTGGCGATGCGCGAGTTACCCGCTTCAATCTTGTTGTGGTAATCGTTGCGGAAGTAGGTGACGCCGGCCAGCCAGCCTTCGTTATGGAACTCCAGCCCGATCTCTTTGTTGACGCTGGTTTCCGCCTTCAGATCGTCGTTACCGAGCAGGTAGCAGCCGTTTCTGACATCGCTGCCCGCACACCCTTGGCCTTTGCTGTACAGCAGGTAGTTGCCGTTGGTCTGGTACAGGGTCGGCGCCTTGTAAGAACGGGCGATGCCCATTTTCAGCGTGAAGTAGTCGCCCAGTTCCTGCGACAGGTTCAGCGCCGGGCTCCAGTTGTTGCCGGATTCTGAATGCAGATCGTAACGCAGACCCGGCGTCAGCATGGTGGTGTCGGTCAGCTCGATGTTGTCTTCGGCGAACAGCGAGAAGATATGCGCGGAAGCGTAAGGGCTGCGTGTGCCGTTGCCCATGCCGGGAATAGTGCCGCCCATCAGCGTTTGGCTGGTGGACGTGCCGTCTTTCATCCGCTGTTGGGTCCACTCGGTACCCAGCGTGGCGGTCTGTGAAACGCCCAGCTCAAACGGCACGCTGACTTCGCTGTGCGCCAGGAAGTCGTCCAGCTTGGTGGTGCCGAAACCGGTATTTTTGGTGTCGAAGATACCTTCGGTGCCGCCGGCTAGGCCTTCGTTCAGGCGGGTATTGCGGGTGCGCTCGAACTGCACGTAGTTGTTGGTGCTCACGCCGTTGTCCCAGGCGCCGCGGTGGGTCAGGCCGAAGGTTTCACGGTAGATGCGGTTGGTCTCTTTGCCGTAGTTGCTCTGCACCAGGGCATTGGTGTTGGTGTTCTGGGTATCGCCGGAATACAGGTTGCCCTGGCGGCCATAGGCATACTCGAACTCCAACGACTGCAGATGGGCGAAATCCCAGTGCAACAAGGCGTCGATGTTTTTATCGACCACCCCTTCGCGCCCGGCGGGCAGGCTGTTGGCGTAGGCGCCTACGCGTTCGGACTTGTGTGATTCGTTAATGTCCCAGGCGTCGGCCTGCGTTTTGCTGTAGCCGCCGAACAGGCGGAAGCTCAGGGAATCGCTCAGCGGGCCGGACAGGCTGAAGTCGGTGCGCTTGGTGGCGCCTTCCTGCTTGTGCTGCGGCACGTTGAAGTAGCCGTTCAGCGAGCCGTGCAGCGCATCGCCGGCCTTCTTGGTGATGATGTTGACCACGCCGCCCGCGGCGCCGTTGCCGTAGCGCGCGGCGGCAGGGCCGCGCAGCACTTCGATGCGCTCGATCATTTCCGGCGGCACCCAGGCGGTATCGCCGCGCGAGTCGCGCTCGCCGCGCCAGCCTTGACGTACCGAGTTACGGCTGGAGGCCGGTTTGCCGTCGATCAGAATCAGGGTGTTTTCCGGGCCCATGCCGCGAATATCGATCTGGCGATTGTTGCCGCGCTGGCCGCTGGTGGAGTTGCCGGTCAGGTTAACCCCGGGCATGGTGCGGATCAGTTCGCTGATGTCGCGCGCCGGCGGGCGTTTTTTGATCTCTTCAGCGGTGATGGTGGACACCCCCGGCGCCTGCAGGTTCTGCCGGGCGGCGGTCACGACGATGGTGTCTTCGCCGCGCGGCTTTTTATCCGCTGTGCCGCTGTTTTCTTCCGTGGTGGGGGTGTCGGTCTGCTGCGCGGCGTTGGCGAACGCGGACGCGCCCAATCCCAAGCCGATAAGAGTGGCTAAAGAATAACGTGATAGCTTGCTTTTCATTTGAGTGTCCTACCTTGCTGCCATCCCTCGCCGAACGGGGGGAAGGGCGGTTGTAGTTTTTGTGTAGTCGGAAATAGAAAATCGGCTGCGGCAAGGGATGCCATTGATGTATCCCCGATCCCTGTCCGTTGCGCGCAATACCAGCACGATCTCCAAGCCTTACACACTATTGCAAATGCAAATTATTATCAATAGTATTTGGCGTACAGTGCGTTCGGGCGGTGGCCGGCGATAGGGAAAAGTCGACGTTCCCGGTGCCGCCAACTACAAAATGGGTAGGCGTTGTGAATACAGAACTACAGTCAGAAAGCAGCAGATTATTGGCCAGCAGCAATGCGGGCAGTCCAGGGTGGTGGTTGACGGTGGCACGACGCGGTACGCCATGGGTAGAACCGGCGGGTAACGGCCGGTGGCGAACCACCTTTTTCTGGCGCGATCCTCAGGGATGCGAATTGACCTCCGCTTACCGTCGCGTGTGGATCAACATTAACTGCCTGACCGACCATCACCAGCCGAATCCGCCGCAAAGCCTGCAGCGTTTGGCCGGTACCGACGTGTGGTACTGGCAGACCGAGCTGAGCGGCGCCTGGCGCGGCAGCTACTGCTTTATCCCCTGCTTTGACGAGCGGCCGCCGGCGTTCAGCGGCGACGATGCGCACGCCAACATGCACAACCTGCGCCACTGGTGGCACCAGGTGTTCGCCAGCGCCACCCCCGATCTGCTCAACCCGTACCGCTCCTGGCAAAGCGCCAGCGGCCACAGCGTATCCGGCCTGCACATGCCGGATGCACCGCCGCAGCCGGTATGGCGCTCGTTCGACGAGTACGAGATCGCCAGCGGGCGCTGTACGCCACCGCTGCCGGCGCGTTTGCAGCGCCATACCTGGCAAAGCGAGCGCCTGGGCAATAGCCGCGACGTCTGGATCTACACCACCGGTGACAGCAAGCCGGCCGAGCGCCCGCTCGCGATCCTGCTCGACGGCCAGTTCTGGGCGAAGCAGATGCCGGTTTGGGAGCCGCTGATGCAGCTGACCCGCGAAGGGGCATTGCCGGAAGCGGTGTATGTGCTGATCGACATCATCGATCTGCCGCATCGGTCGCGCGAACTGACCTGCAAGGACGACTTCTGGCTGGCGGTGCAGGAAGAACTGATGCCACAGCTGGCCGACTGGGCGCCGCACAGCGACAAACCGGCTGACACGGTGGTGGCGGGGCAAAGCTTTGGCGGCCTGGCCTCCCTGTATGCCGGGCTGCGCTGGCCGCAGCGCTTCGGCGCGGTGATCACCCAGTCCGGTTCCTACTGGTGGCCGCGGCGCGACATGCTGCAGCTGCCGAGCATTCCCGATGACGCCTGCTGGTTGCTGCAACAGGTAGAACTGCACGGCTTGGGCAATCACGGCGCGCTGAAGGTATTTATGGAAGCCGGTTCGCAGGAAAAATTGGTGCATCGGGTCAGCGGCGAAATGGCGGCACGCCTGAGCGACGCCGGCCATCGGGTGCACTACCGGGTGGTGGAAGGCGGGCACGACGCGCTGTGTTGGCGCAGCGGCCTGACCGATGGGCTGCAGGCGGTCTGGGCTTCCGCTTTCGCCACCGCTTATCCGGCATCGGCGACGGCAACGGCACGAGGAACACATGGTGGAAAGCCTGAATCCGTTCGATGATCAACAGCAGCGCAGCCTGGTGCTGCGCAACGTACAACAACAATACAGTTTGTGGCCGGATTTCCGCGCCATTCCGTCCGAATGGACGATCGTCTTCGGCCCGGCGGCGCGCACCGCGTGCGCCGAATGGCTGGAGCAGCATTGGCAAGACATTCTGCCGGTCGCAGCACGCGAGGCGTGACCGGCGCCAGGTAATCACGGGAGCAATAAGCAGTGTCACACACCCCTAACTCTCTCAGCGGCCCGGCGCTTGCGGGCGAATGGCCGCTGGTCGCGGCGCAACCCGGCATCTGGGTCGCCGATCAAATCTCCCCGCATCGCAATGCCTACGCGGTCGCACATGCCATCGAACTCAACGGCCCTGTCGCCGTGGAGCCTCTGCTGCGGGCCATCATCCAGGGCCTGGGCGAGGTGGACATGCTACGCCTGCGTTTTGCGGAACGCGACGGCGTGCCGGTGCAATGGCTGGACGATGCGCTGGCGGTGCACGAGCCGGAACTTGTCGATCTGACGACGTCGCCGGATCCCGACGCCGCCGCGCGCGCGCTGATGGACATCGATCTGGCAAGCGATCTGCGCGCCGGCAGCGGCGCACCGCTGTATCGCCATGTGGTGATGCGTTTGGCTGATGATCGCTGGTTCTGGTATCAGCGCTATCACCATTTGCTGGTGGACGGTTTCAGCTTCACCGCCATCGCTCGCCGCGTGGCGGCGATTTACTCCCATCTTTGCCACGGCGACGCGCTGGAACCGACGCCTTTCACGGCGTTCAGCGACGTGGTGGCGGAATACCAGGCTTACCGGCAGGCGCCGGCCTGGCAACGCGACGCCGATTTCTGGCTTGAAAAAGCGCGGCAGCTGCCACCGCCGGCCACGCTCTGCCCGCAGCCGCTGGCCGGGCAAACGCCCACGCCGCGTATCCATCGATTGGAACAGCGCTGCGATCCGCAGGCCTTCGCCGAATTGGTACAGCGTGGCGCGCAGCAGAAGCTGAACGCCGCCGATATGGCGGTGGCGCTGGTGGCGCTGTGGGTATCGCGCCTGAGCGGCCAACCGAGCTTCAGCGCCGGTTTTATCTTCATGCGCCGCACCGGATCGGCCGCCTTGTGCGCCGCCGGCCCGGTGATCAACGTGTTGCCGATGGAGATGCACCTCGAGCCGCAGGCCACGCTGTATGAGGCCGCCACCCGCATCAGTCGCGAGCTGAAAACGGTGCGTCGCCATCAGCGCTACGACGCCGAACAGGTGCAGCGCGATCTGGGGCGCATCGGCGACGGCGAACCGCTGTACGGCACGGTCTTCAACTTCAAAATGTTCGATTACCAGCTGGATTTCGCCGGTATCGAAGGCATTACCCACGATCTGGCCTCCGGGCCGGTGCGCGATCTGGAGATTGCGCTGTTTATTGACGAACACCATCAGCTGAAGGTTGAACTGCTGGCCAACGCCGAGCGTTACAGCCGCCAGGAATTGCAGGCGCACCTGCAACGATTGCCGCTGCTGCTGGCGCAGTTCGCCGCGCAGGCAACGTTGCCGATCGGCGAAGCCGATATGCTGACTGCAGACGATCACGCGCTGCTGGCGCGGGTCAACGACACGGCGCACCCGGTGCCGGCGACCACGCTGAGCCAGTTGCTGGCGCAGCAGGCGCAAACCACGCCGGACGCACCGGCGCTGGCGGATGCGCATTTCAATTTCACCTACCGCGAAACGCGCGAGCAGGTTACGGCGCTGGCGCGCGAGCTGGTGGCGCAGGGCGTGCGGCCGGGCGACATCGTGGCGGTGGCGCTGCCGCGTTCGGTGTTTCTGTCGCTGGCGTTGATGGCGATCGTGGAAGCGGGCGCCGCCTATCTGCCGCTGGACACCGGTTATCCGGACGAGCGGCTGGCGATGATGCTGGAAGACGCCGCGCCCCGGCTGGTCATCACCAACCCGGCGCAGCAGGCGCGTTTCGCCGACAAGGGCGAAATTTTGCTGTATGACGCGCCGCTGGCGGCCGATCACGCCGCCGGGGTGGCGATCGCGGGCCCGACGCCGGACCATGCGGCCTATATCATCTTTACCTCCGGCTCCACCGGGCGCCCGAAAGGCGTGCTGGTCGGCCATCAGGCGATCGTCAACCGCCTACTGTGGATGCAACACCAGTATCCGCTGGGGGCGGACGACGCGGTGCTGCAGAAAACGCCGTGCAGTTTCGACGTCTCGGTGTGGGAATTCTTCTGGCCGCTAATGGTCGGCGCCCGGCTGGTGATGGCGCCGCCGGAGGCGCACCGCGATCCGCAGCAGCTGCAACAGCTGATCGCACAACACCGCATTACCACGCTGCACTTCGTGCCGTCGATGCTGGCGGCTTTCGTGGCCGCCCTGGACGACGACGCGGCGGTGGCGAACTGCGCTGCGCTGCGCCAGGTGTTCTGCAGCGGCGAAGCGCTGCCGGCGGAGCTGTGCCGCCTGTGGCAAAGCCGCACGGCGGTGCCGTTGCACAACCTCTACGGCCCGACCGAAGCGGCGGTGGACGTGACCTGGCATCCGGCTTACGGCGACGCGCTAGCGAAAGTGACCGGCGCCAACGTGCCGATTGGTCTGCCGGTATGGAACACCGGGCTGCGTATTCTTGACGCGCGCCTGCGGCCGGTGCCGCCGGGCGTGGCGGGCGATCTGTATCTGACCGGCGTGCAGCTGGCGCACGGCTACCTTGGCCGGCCGGATCTGACCGCCAGCCGCTTTGTCGCCGATCCGTTCGGCGAGGGCGGGCGCATGTACCGCACCGGCGACGTGGCGCGCTGGCTGCCGGACGGCACGGTGGAATATTTGGGCCGCAGTGACGACCAGCTGAAGATCCGCGGGCAGCGTATCGAGCTGAGCGAAATCGACCACGCCTTGCTGTCGCTGCCGGGCGTGCGCCAGGCGGTGACGCACGCGCTGGTGCTGCAGGGCACGCCGGTGGATGCCGGCGGCGATGCGCGCCAGCTGGTGGGTTATCTGGTGATGCAGCCCGGCGCGAACAGGGATGCGGAAGCTCTGCGTGCGGCGCTGGCCGACCGTCTGCCACCGCACATGGTGCCGGTGGCGCTGGTGGAAATGAGTGATTTGCCGCTGAGCGCCAACGGCAAGCTGGATCGCAAGGCCTTGCCGCAGCCGCAGGGCGGTGAGCGCAAGGCAGGACGGCCTCCGCAGGCCGGGCTGGAAAGCGAGATCGCGGCGGTGTTCGCCCGTTTGCTGCAGCGCGAGCAGGTGTTCGCCGATGACGACTTCTTCGCGCTCGGTGGCCATTCGCTGCTGGCGATGCGGCTGGCGGCGGAGCTGCGCCGCGATCTGGGCAAGGCGGTGTCCGTCGGCCAGGTGATGGTGGCGTCGCGCGTCGAGCAACTGGCTGTCTTGCTGGCGGAAGAACGCACGCAGGAAGAGGCCGATCGTAGCGGCTTCGACAGCGTATTGCCGCTGCGCGTCACCGAGGGGCCGACGCTGTTCTGTCTGCACCCGGCGTCCGGTTTCTCCTGGCAGTTCAGCGTATTGCCACGCTATCTCGATCAGCACTGGTCGCTGGTCGGTATCCAGTCGCCGCGGCCGGACGGCCCGCTGGCGCTGAGCGAAGATATGGATCAGGTGGTGGATGCCCACCTGCAGACGGTGTTGCAGGTCCAGCCGCACGGGCCATACCACTTCATCGGCTACTCGCTGGGCGGCACGCTGGCCCAGGGCATCGCCGCCCGGCTGCAGGCGCGCGGCGAGCAGGTGGCGTTCCTCGGCCTGCTGGATACCTATCCGCCGGAGACCCAAAACTGGGACGTGATGCTGGACGACAACGTGTTGAAGGAAGTGCAGCGCGAGCGCGAGCAGTTCCTGGCGGTGTCGCAGGATACGCTCGATCCGGCGCTGGGCGAGACGCGCACGGCGATGTTCGACAACATCGAAGCCAACTACGCCGATTCGGTGCGGTTGCTATCGCACACGCGTACCGCCCGTTTCCATGGCCAGGCGACGCTGTTCGTCGCCAAACGTACGCTGCAGGAAGGGATGGACGTGCAGCAGACCTGGTCGCAGTACGTCGATGCGCTGCAGGCGCACGAGCTGGACTGCGCGCATGTCGATATCGTTTCGCCGGCGTCGTTCAAAGTGCTGGGGCCGCTGCTGAACCGGATCTTGCGCACGCTGTAATCGCGCTCGTCATCTCGCCGCCAGGCTCGGGGATTACCCCGCGTGTGGCGGCGTTTCTTGCGGTTGCTCACAATTGAATATCAATGATTTTTATTATCATTATTGATTTCGTCATCTGTGCTAGCATAGCGCTCCGCAACTGCAGAATCCCCGTTTAAAGATGTGGTGAACAACCGATGAGTAGCAAACCCTCCATCCTGCTTGATTTCAGCCTGTTGAAAACCAACCGGGCTTTCCGCGCGGTGTTCTGCGCGCGCTTTATCTCCATTGTGGCGCTGGGGTTGATGGCGATCGCCATCCCGGTGCAAATCCAGGCGCTGACCGGTTCCACCCTGCAGGTCGGGCTGGCGGTGACGCTGGCCGGCGGCGGCATGTTCGCCGGGCTGCTGATGGGGGGCGTATTGGCCGATCGCTATGAGCGGCGCCGGCTGATCCTGTTCGCGCGCTCCACCTGCGGCATCGGCTTCGTCGGCCTGTGTCTCAATGCCTTGTTGCCATCGCCTTCGCTGGCGGCCATTTATCTGTTGGCGGTGTGGGACGGTTTCTTCGGTGCGGTGGGGGTGACGGCGCTGCTGGCGGCCACGCCGGCGCTGGTGGGCCGCGAAAACATCGTGCAGGCGGGCGCCATCAGCATGCTGACGGTGCGCTTCGGCTCGATTCTTTCCCCGGCGATTGGCGGCCTGGTGATCGCCCACATGGGCATTGCCTGGAACTACGGCCTGGCGGCGTTCGGCACCCTGCTGACGCTGTTGCCGCTGCTGAGCCTGCCGCAGCTAATGCCGCCACCGCAGCCGCGTGAACACCCGCTGCGCGCGCTGGCGGGCGGCTTCGCCTTCCTGTTCCAGAACAAGGTGATCGGCATGGTGGCGCTGATCGGCGCGCTGCTGACCATGGCCAGCGCGGTGCGCGTGCTGTACCCGGCGATGGCGGAAAGCTGGCACATCGACGCTGCCCACCTCGGTTATATGTACGCCGCCGTGCCGCTCGGCGCGGCCATCGGCGCGTTCACCAGCGGGCGCGTGGCGCACGTGGCGCGCCCCGGCTGGGTGATGCTGCTGACGGCGATCGCGGCGTTCGCCGCCATTGGCCTGTTCGGCCTGATGCCGTGGTACAGCCTGGCGTTGCTGTGCCTGGTGGCGTTCGGCTACCTGAGCGCGCTGAACTCGCTGCTGCAATACGGCCTGATCCAGAGCCTGACGCCGGACAATTTCCTCGGCCGCATCAACGGCCTGTGGACGGCGCAAAACGTGGTGGGCGATGCGCTGGGCGCATTGCTGTTGGGGGCGATGGGCGCCTTCATGCTGCCGGCGATGAGCGCCAGCGGTTTCGGCTTCGGCGCCGCGCTGCTCGGCATCCTGTTGCTGTTCGCCATGACCGGTTTGCGCCAGGTGACGTTGCACAAACCGGAGCCGCAGCCCGCCACAGAAAAGTAGTCGAACGCGTTAAGACAACGCTGTGGGATCAAATAGCAATGCTTATCATCGGCATGCGTAAAACCCACAGCGTTTATGTCATGATTTCGAAATGAAAGAAGTGCTTACGTTTATTGACATAGCAAATATCGGCGAGTAATTTAGCGCGGAATTAACTCAAATGATAATCATTATTATATTGGTTATCACTTCAAATCCTTGAGGGCGAAGCGATGGATACTGCCGTGAACGACATCAATCGAAAGGAAATGCAGGAGTGCGAAGAACACCGGTTCGCCGCTGATTTTTCTCCGGCGTCGGGCTTCTTCTTTACCTCTCCTTTCCGCAGCTTGACCACTACCGGTTGTTTCAGCCGCATTCGCCTGCCGGCCGCAGACGGCGCCGACCTGAACGGCGAGTTCCAGCGCAGCGTGCGGCAGGCGTTTGCCGAGGCCCGTCAGGCCGGTATCAAAAAACCGCTGCTGTGCGGTGCCATCCCGTTCGATACCCGGCAGCCTTCGGCGCTGTTTATTCCGCAGCAGAGCCGCTGGTTCGATCGAGCCGCCTTTATGGCCGGCGTTCGGCCGCCGGCGAACGGCCCTGAACTGGCCGGCGTGACGGAGCTGCCGCCGCAGCAGCCGTTTATGAAGATGGTCAGCGACGCCGTCGACGCGATGAAGGCCGGTGAGCTGGATAAAGTGGTCTTGTCGCGCCTGCTGGAGATCGAAACGCGCCAGCCGGTGGATCGCCATGCGCTGATGGCGCGCGTGATTGCCCAGAACCCGCACGGTTTCCATTTCCATGTGCCGCTGGAGCAGGGTGCGCTGTTGGGCGCCAGCCCAGAGCTGCTGCTGCGCCAGGACAACGGCCGTTTCTATTCTAACCCGCTGGCCGGTTCCGCCCGGCGCGAGGCCGACCCGCAGCGCGATCGCGAAGTGGGGGAGCGGCTGATGGCCTCGGCGAAAGATCGTCACGAGCATCGCATCGTCACCGAAAGCATGCGTGACGTGCTGGCCGGCCGCTGCCGCTACCTGAACGTGCCGCAAACCCCTGAACTGCTGACCACCACGACGCTGTGGCATCTCTCCACGCCGATCGACGGCGAGGCGGCGTCTCCAGACGAAAATGCCCTGTCGCTGGCCTGCCTGCTGCACCCGACGCCGGCGCTGTGCGGCATGCCGACGGCCGAGGCGCACGCCCTGATCGGCAAGCTGGAGCCGTTCGATCGCGGCCTGTTCGGCGGCATCGTCGGCTGGTGCGACGACGAAGGCAACGGCGAGTGGGTTGTGACTATCCGCTGCGGCACCGTTGACGGCAACCGGGTACGGCTGTTCGCCGGCGCCGGCATCGTGGAAGACTCTTCACCCGAATCTGAATGGCATGAAACAGGCACCAAACTCAGCACCATTCTGCGTGCCTTTGGTATGAATCAAGGATAACGACAAGATGAGCATTGCCTTTACCCCCTGGCCGGCGGAGTTCGCCAGCCGCTATCGCGAGCGCGGCTACTGGACTGACAAGCCGCTGACCGAGATCCTCGACCGCCAGGCCAACAACGACGCCCCGGCGATTATCGATGCCCAGGGCAGCCTGACCTACCGCGAGCTGCAGCAGCGCGCCGATCGCCTGGCGGCCGCTCTGCTGCGCCGCGGCGTGAAATCCGGCGATACCGCGTTGGTCCAACTGGGCAACGTGGCGGAGTTCTATATCGTGTTCTTCGCGCTGCTGAAGATTGGCGTGGCGCCGGTCAACGCGCTGTTCAGCCATCAGCGCAGCGAACTGAATGCCTATGCCGAGCAGATCAAGCCGGCGCTGCTGATCGCCGACCGCCAGCACGCGCTGTTTGCCGACGACCAATTCCTGAACGCCTTCCGCGATGCGCATCCTTCGCTGCGTGTCGTGGCGCTGCGCAGCCAGCCCGAGGGTGAGCTGGCGCTGGCCGCCTGGCTGGACGAAGCCAGCGACGGTTTCGTCGCGCAGCCTTCTGCGGCCGATCAGGTGGCGTTCTTCCAGCTTTCCGGCGGCAGCACCGGTACGCCGAAGCTGATCCCGCGTACCCACAATGACTACTACTACAGCATTCGCCGCAGCGTGGAGATCTGCCGTTTCGACGCGCAGACCCGCTATCTGTGCGCGCTGCCGGTGGCGCACAACTACCCGATGAGCTCGCCGGGCGTGTTGGGCGTGTTTTATGGCGCGGGGCTGGTGGTGTTCGCCGCCGATCCGGACGCCGGGCAGTGCTTCCGCCTGATCGAACAGCACCAAATCAACGTGACGGCGCTGGTGCCGCCGGCGGTCACGCTGTGGCTGCAGGCGATCGAAGAGTGGGGCGGCAATGCCCAGCTCGCCAGCCTGAAACTGCTGCAGGTGGGCGGCGCCAAGCTGGGCGAAACGCTGGCGGCGCGTATTCAGAACGAAATCGGCTGCCAACTGCAGCAGGTGTTCGGCATGGCGGAAGGGCTGGTGAACTACACCCGGCTGGACGACGACGAGCGCCACATCCTGACGACGCAAGGGCGGCCGATGTCGCCGGATGACGAAGTGTGGGTGGCGGACGACGACGGCAATTCATTGCCGGCGGGCGAGGTCGGTCGGTTGATGACGCGCGGGCCTTATACCTTCCGCGGTTACTACCAGAGCCCGGCGCACAACGCCGATGCCTTCGACGCCGACGGTTTCTACTGCTCCGGCGATCTGATCAGCATCAGCGAAGACGGCTACATCACCGTGCAGGGGCGGCAGAAAGACCAGATCAACCGCGGCGGGGAGAAGATCGCCGCCGAGGAAATCGAGAACCTGCTGCTGCGTCATCCGGACGTGATCAACGCCGCGCTGGTGTCGATGCCGGACGCGCTGATGGGGGAGAAGAGCTGCGCTTATATCATCGCCAACGCGCCGCTGAAGCCGGTGGTGCTGCGCCGCCACCTGCGCGAACAGGGCGTGGCGGACTTCAAACTGCCGGATCGTTTTATTCAGGTGGACAGCCTGCCGCTGACTCCGGTCGGCAAAGTGGACAAAAAACGGCTGCGTCAGCAGCTCGACGAGCAACTACAGACTCAGGCTCAGGGAGATTAATCGATGGCCATTCCAAAACTTAATGACTACGCGCTGCCGACGGCGGACGAACTGCCGCAAAATAAAGTCACCTGGCAGGTAGAACCGCAGCGCGCCGCGCTGCTGATCCACGATATGCAGCAGTATTTCCTCAATTTCTGGGGCGAAGACAGCGCGCTGATCAAACAGGTGGTGGAGAACATCGCCAACCTGCGCCGCTACTGCAAACAGCAGGGCATTCCGGTGTTCTATACCGCGCAGCCGAACCAGCAGAGCGATGAAGACCGCGCGCTGTTGAACGACATGTGGGGGCCGGGCCTGAACAAACACCCCGAGCAGCAGGCGGTGACCGCCGCGCTGGCGCCGGACGAAGACGACACGGTGCTGGTGAAATGGCGCTACAGCGCCTTCCACCGTTCGCCGCTGCAGGAGATCCTGCAGGAGTCTGGCCGCGATCAGCTGATCATCTGCGGCGTGTATGCGCACATCGGCTGCCTGACCACCGCCATCGACGCCTTCATGCGCAACATCCAGCCGTTCATGGTGGCCGACGGCCTGGCGGACTTCTCGCGCGACGAACACCTGATGGCGCTGCGCTATACCGCCGGCCGCTGCGGCCGGGTGGTGACCACCGCGTCTCTGCTGCCGGCGGCCGGCATCGCCAGCATCGACGCGCTGCGTCAGCAGATCCTGCCGCTGCTGGACGAAGACAGCGAAGACATGGGCAACGATGAAAACCTGATCGATTACGGCCTGGATTCGGTGCGCATCATGGAGCTGGCGACCCGCTGGCGCAAGATCCGCGGCGACATCGATTTTATCGCGCTGGCGCGTAACCCGACCATCGACAGCTGGTGGGCGCTGCTTTCCGAAGAGAAAGCCTGATTTTAATAACGATGAGAGGGCGGCCGCTCGGCTGCCCCGTTGGCTCTATAAGGAGATTTCGATGAATGCTTTGATCACCAAGGGAAAACGTGCGGCATTTCCGCTGATGCTGCTGTCCACACTGCTGTTCTCCAACTCGTTGCTGGCGCAGACCGCGCCGGAAGTGCTGCGCAAACCAGTCGGCAAGGGCGCCTATGAAATGGCCTACAGCCCGAGCGAGAACGCGCTCTACCTGGCGACGTCGCAGAGCCGCAAGCTGGACAAGGGTGGCATCGTTTACCGCCTGGACCCGACCACGCTGGACGTGACCCAGATTATTCATAACGACATCAAGCCGTTTGGCGCTGCCGTTAATGCTAAAACCGGCACGCTGTTCTTCGGTAACACGGTCAATAACTCGGTGACCGCCATCGACGCCAAGACCGGCGACGTGAAAGGCCGCCTGGTGCTGGACGCGCGCCAGCGTTCCGAGACCGTCAAGCCGCTGGCGCCGCGCGAACTGGTGGCGGATGCCGACAGCGATACGCTGTACATCACCGGGCTGGGTGAATCCAGCGTGGTGTGGGTGGTGGACGGCAAGGATCTGACCCTGCGTGCCACCGTGACGGATACCGGTAAGTATGGCACCGGCCTGGCGCTGGATGCCGCCGCCAAACGCCTGTACGTCACTAACGCCGACGGCGAACTGGTGACCATCGATACCCAGAGCAACAAGGTGCTGTCGCGCAAGAAGCTGGATGAGTCCAAAGAGCACTTCTTCCTGAACATCAGCCCGGATACCGCTACCCATCGCGCGTTCATCACCGATTCCAAGCAGCCGCAGGTGCTGGTGGTGGATACCCGCAGCGGCAACATCCTGAGCAAGATCGACGTGCCGGAATCGCTGGCGGTGCTGTTCAACCCGGCGCGCAATGAAGTTTACGTGACCCATCGCCAGGCGGGTGAAGTGAGCGTGATCGACGCCAAGAGCTACAAGGTGCTGAACACCATCAAGACGCCGACCCACCCGAACAGCCTGGCGCTGTCGCCGGACGGCCAGACGCTGTACGTCAGCGTCAAGCAGGCTTCCAGCCGCGAGAAAGAAGCGACCGCGCCGGACGATGTGATCCGCGTAGTGCTGAAATAATCCCTCTCAGGGTAAGCACCCCTCGAACAGGCGAAGCGGCGACGCTCCGCCTGTTTTTTTTCGCCGTGCGATCTGCGGTATAAAGAGGGCGTTGCCCTATTGATCCGAAGGAACGTTGGTTATGCCCGTCTCACGCACGCCGTTGTTGTTGTCCGTTATTACCCTGTTGCTGCTGGCCGCGCTGATCCACAGCGGCATCAGCCCTTACGATCGCGCGACCTGGCTGATGGAGGTGGCGCCGGTATTGATCGTTTTGCCGCTGCTGTGGCTGACCCATCGCCGTTATCCGCTGACGCCGCTGCTCTACACGCTGATTTTCTTCCATGCGCTGATCCTGATTTTCGGCGGCATGTACAGCTACGCTCGCGTGCCGCTGGGCTTTGAGGTGCAGCAGTGGCTGGATCTTGGCCGCAACCCGTACGACAAACTGGGGCATTTCTTCCAGGGATTGGTGCCGGCGCTGGCGGCGCGCGAGATCCTGCTGCGCGGCGGTTATGTGCAGGGCCGCAAGATGTTGTGCTTCGTGGTGTGCTGTATCGCGCTGGCGATCAGCGCGGTGTACGAACTGATCGAGTGGTGGGCGGCGCTGGCGCTGGGCCAGGGCGCGGACGAGTTTCTCGGCACCCAGGGCGACCCGTGGGACACGCAGTCCGATATGTTCTGCGCCTTGCTCGGCGCGATAGCCGGCCAGTGGATATTCGGTGGCTGGCAGGATCGGCAACTGCGGCGTTTAAAAGAGTAAGCCCTGCGGCGGTTGAGTCGGGTAAAAAGTGACAGTTTCTCGTGCTGCCCGGTATTTGCCGGGCGGCATTTTTAATGTCCACATTATAAAAAATCGACAATCATCAGTTAAATATTTGTCACCCTGTGATACAGCACAATATTATTTCCTATATTTATGTTTATTTAGCTTTTTATGTGTTTTTCTAGGAATTTTCTTAACTCATGCCGTGTGCTACTATTCTCATGTTTAATAAGGGCTAATTATTATTAATTAGTTTTTTGAGCGGGGAATAATGAGATACATAATTAATAATAAGATTAAATATCATGAAGATAGATCAGAGTTGGTGGATCTAAACGCTGAGCTACCTCCTCAAACGCTCACCGCCACGCTGAACCGCCTGCTGTCCACGTTGGTCAGAAACAATAATCTGGTGGTCTCCCGCGATACCCTGCTGACGCAGGTATGGGAAGCGCACGGCCAGGTGGCCTCCGGTAATAACCTCAATAACACTATTTCCATCCTGCGCAAGATGTTCGCCGCCTTGGGCGAGGACGACATTATCGTCACGCTGCCGCGCCAGGGATTCATGTTTACCGCCGCTTCGTTGAAGACGACAGACAGCCTGGCGGAGAGTTTGCCGGAGATGCCGATCCCGGCGGCTGCAGAAAGCGCCTTGCCGACCAGGCCGCGGCGAACGCAGCGATTTAAGCGCTTCGGGTTGGCCGCTTTGCTGCTGTTGGCGGTGGGCAGCGGCATATGGGCCTGGCAGGACACCGGCTATGCGCCGCTCAGCGCGGTAAGCGTTGGCAATATCGGCAGCTGTGAAGTGAAGTTTATCGCTTCTTATCATAAGACCGGTTCCGGTAAGGCGGATTTGACGCACTTACAAACGTTGCTGGATAAAAGAAACCATATTCACTGTAGTGAGCCGGCGACGCTGCTTTATTACGACAGCCAGTCGGTGGTGCCCGGCAGCGCAGAACGCGTGCGCTCTTCTTACTTCTTTTATTGTCCGCAGGCGGCGATGGCGGCGGGCAAAGCGCAATGCGAGAACTACTATGAAAGTCTGGAAAAATAACTGGATATGGCATTACCGTTACGCGCTGTTAGCCTTTGCGGCACTGGCCTGCTGTTGCGTCGCCGCTTATGTGCTGTTTGCTATGCCGCAGGTGCCGGAATGCCGGGCGTCGATGCGGGTGCATAATCAGGATAAAGATACGGCGATGGAGCGTGTGCTGCTGGTAAGCATAGTGCCTGAGGGGGCGCGGCAGCTCACTATGTTGATGAGCGGCAGTTTTTTTGATGGTGATACACGTTATGTGGTCGATCGCTCCGTGGAAATGAGTTACCAGCGTCGCGGCAGCAACTACACCATGTGGGTAACGAAAAATACCCGCAAGCCGCAGGACTCTATCGTTCGCGAGGATATGAATCGCCGGTTGCCTATCGCCGGGCAGCAGTTGCATATGCGCATCGAGCGTATCGATCCGCATCACTATCTGTTTACTGATAACCATTCGCCGCTTTTTGTCTGCGTGACTGGTGCATAACGGTCCCCCCCAGAATTACCGGGGGGCCGATGTTGTCTCTGACCCTGGGTGTCAAGAGCGAAAAGATTAAGGTTGATTGCCGGCTAGATAGTTATCTTTATGCAAGGGCTGTTGCCGGAGCGTGGGCAGTAGGTGACCTGCTGCTCGTCCTGGTTAGTGCTCTCATTAAGAATGTTAGCGTAATAATAGACGTCTGCCCGCGTACGGCAATTGAAGCCCGCCTGTTGTATCACCTGCTTGATGTTCTCCAAGCTGCCTCCACCTAAAGTCATGCTGTACACCTGGCAGCTTTGGTAATTCCCAAGTGGATAAACGCTGATGCGCGTGCTGTTTTGGTACAACACAATGATGGCAAAAGGCACCAGACAGGCAGCGGCAATCATTATTAAGCGTTGTAATGCCCGTCGGATACCGGGGGGAGAATTCCCGGGGGGCGGCGTAGAAGCAATTTCCACCTCCCGTTGTTGTTCCTTTCTATATATCTCATCCTTATTTTCATTCGCTTCATGAATACTTTTGGCGGTGAATTTAAACCCCTGGCGGGGATAAGTGACGATAATCTCCTCGGCGCCAAACTGCGCCAGTGATTTACGTAACCCGGAAACGTAATTGTTTAAATTATTGTTGGAGGCTTTCAGCCCATGATCGACCCAAACATCATTAAGTAACCTCTCTCGCAACAACAGCTTGTTATTATTCTTGATGAACAACGAAAGCAGTCTGCTGGTTGGCTTCAGTAAAGCTATTTTATTGCTGGCATTATCGACATGCATCAATGTGCCTTCCTCCTCATTATAGAGGATGCTCTCATTTATAATGAAAATCATTTTATTTACCCGTCAACTTTCCTGTCGAGAGATTATTCTGAGACCTCTTTTTATTTTTTTCAATCCCTTGGGTCGCAGGGCAATAGGATTTTTCTCTTTATTCGTATAATTGAAATGAAATGTTTATCTGCTTACAAGTTTTTTAATATAAATATTGATAATTAAATTCTATTTATCGGAATTTTAATCTATTTTATTATTATGTTATCGATAATTATCCCGTGTTTTTTGTATTTTGCGATATAACGTTTCAAGTTGAGAGCGCTAAGTGTAAATTTGTTTCCACTGATACGGGGCGCGGAAACGCAGCGTATTAGCCACGGAGACAATGCGCAGGAATCTCAGGAATAAAGCTGCCGCATTGCATGCGTGACTTAAGGATTTAATTCTTCCCACTACTTACTAAGGAATGTAAGGAATCTCTATGAAACTGAACAAAATTATGATTGCAGCGGTATTGGCCTTCGGCGCTTCTTCTATGATGGCCCAGGCTGCGAATCAGGGTAGCGGTACCGTCACTTTCAACGGTGAAATCATCGATGCACCATGCTCTATCGCTCCGGGCGATATCGATCAAACTGTTGAAATGGGGCAAATCTCCAACCTGAGCCTGAAGGACGGCCGTGAGTCTCAATTAAAACAGCCGGTTACCATTAAGCTGCAAGACTGCACCAGCGCCACACAGAAGACAGTGCAGACCACCTTCACCGGTCAGCCTGGTGGCGCGGCCGGTAACGATAATAAAATGATCGGGTTTGGCAGCGGCAGCACTGCTAAAGGGGCGAGTATCGTTATGACCGATGACGAAAACGGTAATGCCGTGATTGAGTTGGGCAAGGCGACCGCAGGTCAGGGTATTAAAGCAGGCCAGGAAACAGCTGACCTGAAATTCACCGCCTTCCTGAAAGGTAATGGTGGCGCTTTGGATACTATCGTTCCGGGTGCATTCACTAGCGTGGTTAACTTCGCGCTGAACTATCAATAAGCGCTTTATCTGAATAATGCCAGCATGCGGGGTAGCCCGCATGCTTTTCCCCAGAATGGATTCCTGTTTGCAAGGGATAATCTCTATGGCCCTTATTGGCAAAAATGTAGTGGCGCCTTCCCTATTGGTCGCGATTTTTACGGCCCAGGCGATGCCGGCAACGGCTTCGGTTATTGGCTGGGGAAGAGTCAATATGGAAGGCGCTATTGTCAACGCGGCCTGCGCCCTTGAGTCGGCCAGCCGTGATCAAACCATCGACATGAAAACTTTGCCGGTGGAACAAATTTCCCGCGATGGGCACGGGCTAACCCGCCCCTTTACGCTGAAATTAGTGAACTGTGGGTTGTCGGGTGATAATTCCGCTAATTCTGGACGCCAGCATTTCCGCATGATATTTGACGGTAATGCAGAAGGAAAAAACTTCGGCGTCATCGGCGACGCCCGCGGTATTGCATTGCGCATTGTCGATAGCATCGGTGCGGATATTTACCCTGGGGTGCCGATGTCAATAGAAAATACCCTAACAAAAGATTATCGCTTGAATTATTCAATGCAGCTGGTGGCTAACAGCCAGGTATTGCGCGCAGGGGATTACCGCTCCGCCATTCGTTTTAAATTGGATTACTACTGATTATAAATAAGTTAAAGGTTGGCGGGATCATGGATGCGAGAAAATTTAAATCGGGGGCACTCCCGTTAAGTTTATTAGGGATATGTATTTCTCTGGCTCTCTGCGGCTTGGCCTTTCAGGGGCGGGCGGATGATGCAATTCAGTTCAACACCGACATCCTGGATATCAACGATCGTAAAAATATCGATCTCGGCCGCTTTTCCAAAGGCGCCTACATTATGCCTGGCAAGTACAGCATGACGGTATTGGTGAACAAACAGTCATTGGATGAGCAGCCGGTGGCTTTTTATCCGCCGGAAAACGATCCCGATGGCAGTGCGGCCTGCGTCTCGCCGCAGCTGGTTGAAAAACTGGGCCTTAAAACCGAGTTTCTCAAGCAGCTGCGCTGGTGGCATAACGAGCAGTGCCTGGATCTGACCAGCCTCAAGGGCATTGAGGCCAGGGGCGATCTGGCGGTGTCGGCGCTGTATCTGAACATTCCCCAGGCCTATTTAGAGTACTCCACACCGGATTGGGATCCGCCGGCGCGCTGGGATAACGGCATTCCCGGCCTGCTGCTGGACTACAACCTGAACGGCCAGGTGCAGAAGAACCGCAACGGCAGCGGCCAGACGCAGCGCCTGGGCGGCAATGGTGCGGTGGGTGCCAACCTGGGCGCCTGGCGACTGCGGGCCGACTGGCAGACCAGCCTCAATCACCAGACCGGCTCAGGGGAATCGAGCCAGAGAACGTTTGACTGGAGCCGCTATTACGCTTTTCGCGCGTTGCCGCAGTGGGGCGCGCGCCTGGCGCTGGGTGAGGATTCGCTGCAGAGCAACCTGTTCGACAGCTTCCGCTTTACCGGCTTCAGCCTGGTGTCGGACGACAACATGCTGCCGCCTAACCTGCGCGGCTATGCGCCGGAGGTGACCGGCATCGCCAAAACCAACGCCAAAGTCACCATCAGCCAGCAGGGCCGCGTGTTGTATGAGGCGCAGGTTGCCGCCGGGCCGTTCCGCATCCAGGATCTGAGCGATTCGATAATGGGCAAGCTGGACGTCAAGGTTGAAGAACAAGACGGCAGCGTGCAGCAGTTTCAGGTGGACACCGCCAACATTCCTTACCTGACGCGCCCCGGCATGGTGCGCTTCAAGTTTGCCGGCGGCCGGCCGTCGAACTGGGAGCACCATGTGCAAGGGCCAACCTTCGCCGCTGGTGAATTCTCCTGGGGGATCAGCAATGGTTGGTCGCTGTACGGCGGGGCCATCGCCGGTGGCGATTATAACGCGCTGTCGCTGGGGCTGGGGCGCGATCTGTTGGTGCTCGGCGCGCTGTCGTTTGATACCACGTATTCGCGGGCCAGATTGCCGATCGACGACGGCACCAAAAAAGGCGGCTCGTACCGCTTGAGCTATTCGAAAAGCTTTGATGAATACGACAGCCAAATCACCTTCGCCGGTTATCGCTTCTCGGAAGAAAATTTTATGACCATGAGCGAATACCTGGACGCGCGCTATCACGGCCTGCGGAACGGCAAAAGTCGGGAAATGTACACCATTACGTTCAACAAGCAGTTCCGCGATCTGGGGATCAGTACCTATCTCAACTACGACCACCAGACTTACTGGGATAAGCCGACCGACGAACGCTACAGCCTGGCGCTGTCGCGCTATTTCAACCTGGGAGCGTGGAAAAATCTGAGCGTCTCACTCTCGGCCTATCGCAATAAGTCCAGAGGGACCAACGACGACGGTATGTATCTGAGCCTGACGGTGCCGTGGGGAGGGGATGCCAACCTCAGCTACAGCAGCTCGTGGAACCGTAACAATAACAACCAGCGGGTGGGTTACTACCAACGGCTGGATGAACACAACAACTACCAGTTGACCGCCGGCACCTCGCGCGGCGGTGAATCCGCCAGCGCGTTTTACAGCCACGACGGCGACGCGGCGCGTATCGATACCAACGTGAGTTATCAGAGCGGCCAGTATTCCTCGTTAGGCATGAGTCTGCAAGGGGGCGCCACGCTGACCGCCCAGGGGGCGGCGCTGCACCGCAGTGGGAACTTTGGTGGCACCCGTCTGCTGTTGGACACTGATGGCGTGGCCGGGGTACCGGTACGCGGCTATGGCGCCACGAGCCGTACCAACATGTTTGGCAAAGCGGTGGTGACGGACGTCGGCAACTTTTACCGCAGCCGGGCGAGCATCGATCTGACCAACTTATCGGACGAGGCTGAAGCGACGCAGTCGGTGGTGCAGGCGACGCTCACCGAAGGGGCGATTGGCTACCGGCGCTTCAACGTGATTTCCGGCCAGAAAGCCATGGCGGTGATCCGCCTGGCGGACGGCAGCACACCGCCGTTTGGCGCCGAGGTGTTCAACCGCCGCAGGCAGCAAACCGGGATTGTGAATGACGGCGGCAGCGTTTACCTCAGCGGTATCCGCGCCGGTGAACAAATGACGGTGCATTGGGAAGGGAAGGCGCAATGTGAAATCGATCTGCCGGCGTTGCGCACGGATGTTGCTCTGAGCGATCTGCTGCTGCCGTGCCGGCGAGTGGCCGCAGGCAGTGAAGGCCAGGCAGATGCCCCGGAAAATCCGTAAATGCAATTTTTGACCAAATGGAAGCTTATTATGCGAAACAACACTGTAAAAACGCTGTCGGTAGCCGGCCTGCTGACCACCACCTTGCTGAGCGGCCAGGCGCAGGCTGCCATCGCGCTGGATCGCACCCGCGTGATTTTAAACGGCGGCGATAGCTCGGTCAGCATGAACATCACCAATAAAAACACGCAGCTGCCTTATCTGGCCCAGGGCTGGCTGGAGAATGAGCAGGGTGAAAAAATCAACAGCCCGCTGATCGTGTTGCCGCCGGTGCAGCGGGTGGAGCCGGGCGCGCAAAGCCAGGTCAAGGTGCAGGCGCTGCCGGCCGCCAAGGCGCTGCCGCAGGATCGCGAGAGCCTGTTCTACTTCAATCTGCGCGAGATCCCGCCGAAGAGCACCAAGGCCAACACGCTGCAGATCGCGCTGCAGACCCGCATCAAGCTGTTTTACCGCCCGGCGGCGATCGTGCCGAACAAAAACGCCGCGTTCAACCCATGGCAAGAACAGCTGACGCTGACCCGCCAGGGCGCGGGCTTTAAAGCCAATAACCCGACCCCGTATTACATCACGCTGGTCGATGCCCGCAGCAGCAAGAGCGGTAAAACCGCCGCCGGTTTTGAACCGCTGATGGTGCCGCCGAAAGGTAGCGTCATGTTAGGCGCCACTGGCCTGGGCAATGCACCGGTGCTGACTTATATCAATGACTACGGCGGCCGCCCGGATCTGACCTTCAAGTGTGGCGCCGGCGATTGTCAGGCGATGCCTGAGAAGCAAGGATAATCGGCGCCGGCAGCGGCGCTCCATCAGTTGAAGCGGCAGGGAAACTCATGCAAAGAATCGATAACGGCTGCAATAGCCAGGGAAGAGACGCTTTAACGCGACGGGCAGGCCAGACGGCGTTATTGGCGCTGGTTTTGCTGACGAGCCAGGGGAGCCGGGCAGAGCCTGGTAACCACGGCATGTTGTTTGTGCATGGCGCGCTGACCGAAGGCGCCTGCCTGCTGGAGATGTCTTCGGCCTACCAGGATATCTGGCTGGGTGAAACCACCACGAGCAGCCTGGCAGTGCCCGGCAACCGCACGCAGCCAGTGGCCTTCCAACTGCGGTTGCGCGACTGCACGCGCATGGGGGCAGCCATCAGAGACACTCGCCTCGGTTACCGGCTGTGGGATGCCTACCAGCCGGCAGTAACGGTGAGCTTCACCGCCCCGGCCGATGCGGATAACCCGCAGCTGGTGCAGGTGCAGGGCGCCGAAGGCCTGGGGCTGCGGCTGTTGGATGCGGATAACCGCGATGTGCGGCTGGGCAGCCGCAGCCGGCCGCAGCTGTTGGCGCTGGGCGATAACGGGCTGCAGTTTTATGTGATGGCGGAGCGTACGCGTGCGCCGCTGTTGGCGGGTGCCTACCGCGCGGCGATCGATTTCCGGCTGAACTATGACTGAGGTGGACGGTATGGGCGATACAGGGCGACGCACGCTGGCCATCGGCGGCGAATATCTCCTTCTGGGCTGCGCGCTGGCGGCCAGCACCGCTGCCGCTTCGGCGCTCACCCTGCTGGCGGTGCTGAGTTTTGGCCAGCTGGCGCAGGCTGCGACGGTGAATGTCACGGTGAAAGGCGAAGTGCTCGCGAAACCAAAGTGTGAAATCAACGGCGGCAATGACATCGATGTGCCCTTCGGCGAACTGAATATCGCAGACATTGACGGCGTTAACTACGGCAAGAAAAAGATCCCCTATAGCGTGAGCTGCAGCGGCGATACCTCCGGCTCGAACGGAAATATGAAAGTGTCATTGCAGGGCGAGAACTCAAATTTTGGCGTCGGTTTACTGCGTACCCGCGAGAAGGACGATTTGGCGATCAAGCTGCTGTTCGAAAATGGCCAGCAGCTAAAGCTGAACGAGTGGCATAACTTTTTTTATCCCAATTATCCACTGCTCTATGCCGTACCGGTCAAACGCGGCGGCGCCAGGTTGAGTGGCGGGGATTTTTCCAGTTCCGCCACATTATTAGTCGAGGTTCAATAAGGAGATGAAGATGAAATATATTCCAGGGCTGGTCGCCTTGGCCTGCATGGGGTTGCTGACCAGCGGCGCGGCGCAGGCGATAAATGTGAACTTTACCGGGAAGCTGGTGGCGGCACCCGACTGCGTCCTCAACACGGGTAAAGATATCAGCGTTGATTTTGCGGAAGTGGTGAGCACCAAGGTTGATGGTAAAACCTACAAGAAAATGCCGATCCCCTACACCGTCAGCTGCAGCGGCGGTTCACCAGGCAGCGGCCAGCTTAAGGTGATGCTGGGCTATACGACCGTCCCATGGGGGGATTACAGCTCGATCCAGGCCCAACCCCTCCAGCAATTTGCTAATTTCGGGTTGCGTATCATCGAAGGGGACGCGGATAAAACCTATGTGCCTAACACCAAGGTGGTGGTTGCCGATCAGAATAATCCGCCTAAGTTTTACGCCGTGCCGATCGGCAGAGAGAACGCGGGTTTACCTGAGGGGAGTTTCACCGCGTCGGCGACCATGACCGCCATATATGAGTAAAGCGTTAGACCGGCACCGAAGCTGCACTGCTCCGGTGCCGGGCTGCGGCAGCAATAATAAAGCCGCCGCGTTATAAACGCGGTGGAAAGAGGCACACCGACGGCACTTAACCGGCGGAATATTTTCGCCATTGGCGAGGTCGGATAATTCATTTTGCCGGCAGGGTAACCAGATGAAAAAGATTTTTTTAGTGCTAATCATATTTTTCGGCGGCATAAATGCGGCCAGCTCCGCTAATTTTGAGGCTATTCCTCGTATAGAGCCTACAAGTGGGTCCTATGCTTTTCTCTCTTTTACGTTTCTCCGTATTTTACCGGAGTCGCAGGAACCCAACCCATGTTATGGGCAAAGAGAATGCAAGTTATCTGTGGTAATGACCTTATCGAACTCCCCACGTGTCTCTGTGGCGTTGGTTGAGACCAACAGCAGTTGCAACACGGCGGATTGCAAGACCAGCACGAAAACGGCCAAAACCATGGGGGAGCTTGCGCCGTTAGTCAGGTATTTAGGGCGCAATGGAACGAACTCGACGAGAGATATAAACCAGCTTGGCACCTGGCCTCTTCGACTCTGCTTCGGTGTGGCAATTAACGGTAAATGGAGTGGCCCTTTCGGCTGTTCCCCAGAGATACCCAGGACGAACAGCTGCGATATTCTTGACACGAATGCCATCGTTGACTTTGGCTCATTCAGCAGCGACGTTACGGCCCGGCAGGCCACGGGAAGCATTAAGGTAAATTGTGCCAGCGAGGCTTACTTACGCGTTAAGTTTAATTCCAATGTCACCAACATGTCGTTAAGCCAGGACGGGCGGATGACCGCCAGCCTGAAGTTTAGAGACCTGATCACCGGCGTGGGCGAGGATTATATAAAAGTGCCTGGCGGCAATAGAGAAATCTTTATCGACGGTGATCTCAGGAATAATAATACGTCGCATACCGGCCCGTTTTCTGTGCCTGTGGTAGCGATAGTAGAAATCATATAGCAGTGACTAAACGGCCAGCCCCCATTTTTAATGGGAGCGGGCGTTATGAATGTGTTACCCCGTTAGGAATGCGATTTTCAGCGAGACGTTTCATTAGGCGCTGTTATTCTTGGTCCTTCCGCTGAAAGTATTTTCAGCGGAAGGCTGCGTAAAATGAATAACGGTGGGGGCAAAATTTACCGGGCTGTTTATCAGGAATGGTTTCTCGTTTGGCAAATAAGGGGAAATAGGCCTACAGGAGGCTCAGACAATGAAACCAATCAATATTGTGATTGATGACGAAAACCGCTATTTTGCCGCCGGCTTGCGGTTAAGCATTGCGAGATATGCGCAGCAGTATAATAAAGTCGCGCATTTCCTGCCGCCAGGCAGTGATGAGTGGCCTGACATCGTGTTGACCTCGCAGATCCGGCGCACCCGATGCTGGGCTGCCTATTCAAAGGCACACGTCGTCACCATTAAAGAAAGGCAGACCCTTGTCGCCAGGCGTACAAGCCGGGTGTTGTACCGCACTGACGATCAGCAATACCTGTTTACGCTGCTGACCGATGCCCTGGCCAATCCCGGCCCGGTATGCCATTTTTCCGGTCAGGCGCTGACCCCCCGTGAGCGGCAGGTTATCGGCTATATGCGGCGTGGGTTGGATCAATCGCAAACCGCCAGAATAATGGGGGTGAGCGTTAAAACGGTGCACAGCCATAAACGTTCGGTAATGGGTAAGCTGATGTTAAACCGCAGCCATGATTTTATGTATTGGTTACTATCGCCAGAGGCAGAGTATTCCTAACCGTGATGGGGGATAATTTTAATTATTCCCATCTGTTATCTTTAGAGCGCTAAAGGATAGTGGATTATGATTAAAATTTATCAGGGGAATATTAATTCTTGTTTTATTCATTTATTAAATAACAAAAAGGGAAAGTTATGAAAAAGACGACAGCTTTGCTTCTCGGCGCCTGCATCATGATGGCGTCTTATGCTCATGCCGGTTTTAATGGCAATCAGAGCGTGCAGGGTAATAATGGCAACGCCAGCGGCTCCGGCAATAGCGATTTTGGCCAATGCATCAATGGTCAGGGGAAAAAGGGTGGGCAATGTGCGGGCAACACCAACACAGGCGCCAAGCCTAAAGAAAAAGATAAAGGCGAAGTAATGAATGCGATCTGTGAATCGGCGTTTATGAAAAAATACTCGCCGCTATGCCAGTAATATTTATTTTTAAATGACAAGCAGGGTTATCCTCCCTGCTTTTTTTGTGGCTATTGATTAAATATCCTGTTGTTCCGACTCAAAATATAAGTTCGGTGAATTATTATCGTTGGCAGTGATGGTAGCTGTACGTAATTTACGTTGGGTATTATCTACACCAAGGGAAAGGTTAAGTGGATTTGTTTTATTTCGCGATATTCTTGCTCTGTTTAAGCATCTATTCATTCTACAAACATGCGCAGCGGATGAAGAAAAGGCAGTTATCTATTCAAGGACTCGGCCATTCTTCCCGTCGGTTGGCATCATGGCGTCATCATTGACGCTGCTTCGGCATTGTATGGCGTAGCGTTTTTACCAGAGAGTAGTACCCGCCTCAACGAAATTGGGTATTGCTCGCCTGGCATCGCCACTTTCACGCTTAATGCCAAGAATACGGTAATCCGGTTACCCTGGAGCCAACGTCTCTGAGAGGACACCTTAAGCAGACAAGGAAGCATTCGTCATGTATTGCTGGCCCGTAGGGTGAGGCCCTTGGCCGAATAATCGAACGCAGTTCGATGGAGAGTCCAGTCACTGAAAAGCAAAAACCCAGCCATAGGCTGGGTTCTCTAAATAGTGGTGCCCGGACTCGGAATCGAACCAAGGACACGGGGATTTTCAATCCCCTGCTCTACCGACTGAGCTATCCGGGCAACG